>Ga0136633_1002923_pt1 | contig 11473 bp, 10 predicted proteins | sample AntDrymeUQ832206_2_FD_105494 | JGI IMG/M metagenome (GOLD analysis project Ga0136633, IMG submission 105494) | Polar desert sand microbial communities from Dry Valleys, Antarctica - metaG UQ83 (22.06) | ecosystem: Environmental > Terrestrial > Soil > Desert | place: Antarctica: Dry Valley...
ACGTTGATTTCGGCTCGGTGAGTGTCTATGCCAGAGTGGATTGGGGTCAGGGGCCTGTGGTGATCTTCTCGCTTACGACCTTGGAGCTGCCGCCGGACTGCATGGTGACGCCGTACAGGCAGTCGGCGGCTTCCATCGTGCGCTTCTGGTGACTGACGATGAGGAGCTGGGCCTCGGTGCGGAACTCGGCCACCAGGCTCAAGAAGCGGTGGAGGTTGACGTCGTCGAGGGCGGCCTCCACCTCGTCCATCAGGTAGAAGGGCGATGGGCGGCTGCGGAAGACGGCGAACAGGAAGGCCATGGCCACGAGGCTCCGCTCGCCGCCGGAGAGGAGGGCCAGGGACTTCACGTTCTTGCCTGACGGCTTCGCTTCGATCTCGATCCCGGTGTTCAGCAGGTCGTCGGGCGTGGTGAGGCGCAGACGACCGGTCCCGCCCGGGAAGAGGGCGCCGAAGAGGTGGTCGAAGCTGTTCGACACGTCGGCGTAGGCCGCGGCGAAGACCTCGACGATCTCGCCGTCGATGGCTCGCACGACCTTGGCCAGCTCGCGGCGGCTGGCCTTCACGTCGTCCAGCTCCTTCTCCAGGAACCGGGCTCGCTCCTCGAGCGCATTCAGCTCCTCCAGCGCCAGCGGGTTCACAGGACCCATGAGGCGGAGGTCGCGGTCCAAAGCAGCGACCCGCTTCTCTGCGGTCGTCCCCTCAGGCACCTCCGGCTCGGGCATGGCCACGGCCGCCTCAGGGTCGAGGCCGAGGTCGCGGCGCATGGCCAGGACGGCGACCTCGGCCCGCATCCGGTTCTCCGTCTCCTCGTGGTCGGCGCGCTGCTGGCGCTCGCGGACCTCGCCGAGGCGACGGTCCGTGGCTTGGCGTTCGCGTCGCAACCGGTCGAGTCGCTCTGTGGCCGCCTTGGCGAGCGCGGACTGGCGGGCCCGCCGCTCCCGCAGGTCGGCCACGACCTCCTCGACGACCCGGAGAGACGCCTCGACGGTGGTTGAGGCGTCAGCGAGCACTTCGGCCTCCCTCTCAAGCCGCCGGCGCCGGGACTCGGCGTCGCTGCGCTCGGCCACGAAGCGTCGGAGGCGGGCCTCGACCTCCTCGCGCTTGCGCGTGAGGAAGGCCTTTCGCTCCATGAGCCCGGCACTGCGGACCTCGAGGTCGCGGCGTCGGCCCGCGGCCGACCGCTCCTGCTCCTCGAGCTGTCGCCGGGCCGCAACGTGCGCCAGGTTCCGCTCCCGGCCCTCCGACTCCTCGGCCTCGAGGTCGGGGAGCAGGAGCTCGAGCTCGGCCAGCCTCGCCGCCTCCCGCTCGACGCGGCCGGCCATCTCCTCGGCGTCGGCACTGAGGGCCGCCCCCTCCGTCTCGACGTCCCGCCGCTCGGCCTCGACCCGCTCCAATGCGGTCGTGGCCGCGGTGGTCCGGGTGGCGTTGGCCTGCCTGGTCCTGGCCGCATCGACCTCGGCCCGCCTGGCCCCAGCGGCGGCATCGCGGGTCCGCTGCCGGGTCGCCGCCGCGGCGTCGGCCGCCTCCACCGCGACGGTCACCGCGGCGTCAGCGGCCTCGAGGGCCGAACCGGTCGCCCCGGTCCCACCTGCACCCGCCCGCCACGCGGTGGAGGCGAAGCGGTCACCGGTGCGAGTGACGACGACGAGGTCGGCCCGATCAAGAGCGAGGTCGATCGCCTCCTCCCACGTGCCGGGCACGCACACGGCCCGCTCGAGGAGAACGTCGAGCAGCGTGTCGAGCCCCAGGAGTCGACTGCGCACATGGCTCCGGACCGGTTCCACGCCCTGCAAGCCCGGGAGGAGGGGGAGGCCTATGGATGCCCCGGGATCGGGGAGGGCCACGACGGCCCCGCCTCGCTCGCCTGCCGACAGGTGAGCGAGGGCGGCGCGAGCGGCTGCTGAGCCATCGACGACGACCGCGGCTATCGCCTCGCCGCAAGCAGCCTCGAAGGCATCACCCCACCCGTCGTCGACCTCGACCAGCTCGAGCAAGGTGCCGACCACCCCGTCCACACCGGCGAGGCGCTCGGCTCCGGCCCGGGCCCGCGCCTCGTCGAGGGCCTGGGCCAGGGCGTCACGTCGGGCCTCGCACCGGGCTCGCTCGGCGTCGCAGGCCACAGCGCGCTCGTGGGCCAGGACCTCCGCGTGCTCGGCGGCGGCGCGCGCCCGGGCAGCCTCCGTGACGGCAGATTCCAGAGAGCCCTCGTCGGCGGCCGCGCCCGTCACCTCCGAGCCCAGCCGGACGGCCTCGCCGGCCAGCCGCTCTGCTCGCTGGGTGAGGGCTGCGAGCCTCGACAGGACTCGTGCCTGTTGGCCCCGCACACGGTCTGCAGCCTGCCGCAGCGCCGAGAGCTCGCCCCTGACCTCCGCCGCGGTGAGCACCGGTCGGTCCGCGTGGTCGGCCGACGCGCCGATCGGGAGCGTGCCGTCGCCCCACTCCAGGTCGAAGCGACGGCGCTCGTCGGCCAGGGCCTCTTCGGCCGCGGCTAGCGAGTCGAGGTCGGGTCGAAGCCCGAGGGCGGCCAGCTCGACCTCCTCGAGCTCTGCTGCGAGCCGAGCTGAGTCCGACTCCAGGCTGGCGGCCACGCTCTCGTCGGCCTGAGCCTGCAGGCTCCGCTCAACCCCGCGGCGCCTCTCGGCCACGAGCCCGCCCAGCCCTCGAGCCCGCTCCCGGAGCGACTCCGCTCTGGTCAGCTCGTCGGCGAGGTCCCCGGCACCGCTTACCGCGATGACGCTGGACACCTCGGCCTCAGCGGCGAGGACCTGCGCCTCCAGGGCGGAGAGCGCGTGGTGGGCCTCGGCCTCGCCCCTGGCCAGATCGGCCTGGACGTTGTGGGCGGACTCAAGCCTGGCCCGAAGAGCGGCGAGCTCCCGGCCCGCCAGGTAGCTTCGCAGGAGGGCGAGCTCAGCCACCACCGAGTCGTGGCGGAGGGCTGCGTCCGCCTGCCTGCGCAGAGGGCCCAGCTGACGACGCACCTCGCGCACCAGGTCCTGGGCCCGAAGCAGATCGGCGTCCGTGGACTCCATCCGCCTCAGGGCCTTCTCCCGCCGGCGGCGGTGCTTCAGGACGCCGGCGGCCTCCTCGATGATGCTCCGGCGCTCCTCCGGTCTGGCGTTCAAAACCCCGTCGAGCTGACCCTGGCTCACGATGACGTGCTGGGTGCGGCCCACGCCGGAGTCACTCAGGAGCTCCTGCACGTCGAGCAAGCGGCACGAGGCACCGTTGATCTCGTACTCGCTGTCCCCGCTGCGGAAGAGGCGGCGCGTCACGGTGATCTCCGTGAGATCGAGGGCCAGGCTGCCGTCGCTGTTGTCGATCGTGAGCGTGACCTCAGCCCGACCCAGCGCCTGCCTCGTAGCAGTGCCCGCGAAGATCACGTCGTCCATCTTCTGGCTTCGGACGCTCTTGGGCGACTGGCTGCCGAGGACCCAAGCAACGGCGTCGACGATGTTGGACTTGCCCGACCCGTTCGGGCCCACGACCACGCACACCCCGGGCTCGAGGTCGAGGGTCACCGGATCGGCAAAGGACTTGAAGCCCTTGAGCGTCAGCTGTTTGAGGTGCATGGCCGAGAGGCGAGGTTAGCGGCACGCTCCCACGGCTCCTCGGTACGCTCACCGGGGTGCGCTACTACAACGTGATGATGGACAGCGCCCGCTGGGAAGGCGTCGAGCTCAGGGCGGACGACATCATCATCTCCACGCCTCCGAAGTGCGGTACCACTTGGACGCAGAGGCTCTGCTCGCTGGTGCTCGGAGTGGAGCCTTCCTCCGACATGCCAATGGCGGTGATCTCGCCTTGGTTCGAGATGCTGACCAGGCCGAGGGACGAGGTCCTGGCCGACCTCGAGGCCCAGCGACACCGACGGTTCATCAAGAGCCACACGCCGCTCGACGGGCTCCCGTGGGATCACCGGGTCACGTACATCGCGGTCGGTCGGGACCCGAGAGACGTTGCTCTGTCGTGGGCCAGGCACATGGACAACCTCAAGCTCGATGAGCTGTTCCAGGCCAGGGCGGACGCGGTCGGTCTCGAGGATCTGGCTGAGCTCATGCCCGACGGGCCCCCACCGCCCATCCCGGAGGATCCGCAGGGCCGCTTCTGGCACTTCGTCGGAGTTGGCCAATCATCCGGGTCGAGCGTCAGTGGCCTCGCTAACACCGTCAACCACCTGTCGTCGTTCTGGGCCGCCCGGAATCGGACGAACGTCCACCTCTTCCACTACTCGGACCTGAAGGCCGACCTGCCGGGCCAGGTGCAGCGCCTCGCAGCCGCGCTGGGTGTGGCGCTCGACGAGGGGCAGGCCGAGATCATCGCCGAGGGGGCGTCGATCGAGCGCATGCGGGCCGGCGCAGCAGTGGTCGCCCCGAACACCGACCACGACTGGTGGAAGGACAGGGCTGCCTTCTTTCACAGCGGCACCTCGGGCCAGTGGCACGGGGTCCTCGACGGCGACGACCTCCGTCGCTACGACCAGATCATCGCTGACATGGGCCCGCCGGACTTCGTGCGCTGGCTCCATGACGGCGGGCCGACCGACTGAGGTCCCGGGGCCGTCAGCCGCGCTCGGCGGTTCGCAGCCCTTTGCGCCGGAACTGCGCGACGCCCCTGTCGAGAACCCAGTCGTGTCCCCACAGCACGAGGGGCCGGGCGGCCACCGCCGCGGTCCTCAAGAGGACCGAAGCCGGGGCCAGGTCCGAGACGAGACGGGCCGTCGAGCCCTCAGCAGCCGCGCTGACGGTGAGCTCGGCCGTTCCCTCTATGTCGCCGGCCACCGTCGCCGTGGCCCGTCGGCCGTCCACCACCTCGTTCAGGTCGACCGTGAAGCGGAGCGACCAGGGCAGCGGCGGCTGGACCACGCACCTCCACACCGCGCCTTCGACGAGGCCGTCTCCCTCGAAGGCCCGCAGCCACGGCCACCACGACCGAAAGTCTTCCGTGCGGGCCATCGCCGCCCACAGCGCCGCGGGGGCGACCGGGAACCGGTACTCCCGGTCGGAGCGGATCACGGACGCGCCGCGACTCAGACCTGACAGGAACCGCAGAAGTAGGTCGACCTCTGCGAGAACTTCACCTTGGCGATCGTGCCCCGGCAACGGAGGCAACGCTGGCCCTCTCTGGCATACGCCTGGTGCTGGTTCTGGTAGTTCCCGGTCTTGCCGTACAGGTCGACGTACTGCTCGTCGGAGAGGCTCGACCCTCGAGCCTTGATGGCCTCAGTGAGCGTCTCGGTCATCCCCCGCCACAGCCGGCGGACCTCCTGGGTCGTGAGGCTGTCCGACGCGCGGTCGTAGCGCAGCCCCGCTGCGAACAGGATCTCATCGGCGTACAGGTTGCCGATGCCGGCGATGAAGCTCTGGTCCATCAGCAGCGTCTTCAGCTTGGCCCGCCGGTCCTTTACGAGGAGGCCAAACCTGTCCCACGACATCGGGGTCTCGAGCGGATCGAACCCGATGTGAGCCAGCTCAGGGATGGCGTCGTAGTCACCCGCCGTCGTGACGAAGAGCTCGCCAAAGGTCCGGGGGTCCACGAAGCGGATCTGGAAGGCGCCGGGAGGTGCGAACGTGATGGTGGCATGGGTGTGCTTGTCGACGGGCTCCTTGGCCGTGCACTTGAGGAGCTGGCCGCTCATGCGCAGGTGGATCACGAGGACATCGTCGGAGTCGAGCTTGATGACGAGGAACTTGCCCTTGCGTTCGACACCGGTGACCCTGTGGCCCTCGAGCTTCTCGGAGAAGTCTGCGGGCCGACGTCGAACCGTGCGGTGGCCGGTGACCACGACCTCTTTGATCTTCTTCCCCGAGAGCTCCTTGTCGAGGTCTCGGCGGATCGTCTCCACCTCGGGCAGCTCAGGCATCTGGGACCCCTCCATCTGCGAATCCCTCTTGTTCCTCTGCTGACAAGGTCGTCCACGCCTCCCGGGCTGCGGCCTGCTCGGCCTGCTTCTTCGATCGACCCTCCACGCCAGACCACTCCCGCCCGTCGAGGGCGACCATGGCGACGAAGCGCTTGGCATGGTCGGGGCCCTCGTCCACCACCGAGTAGATGGGGAGCCGCCCGAAGCGGCTCGATGCAAGCTCTTGCAGCCTGGTCTTGTAGTCCTGGCCGCCGGGACCGGCGGCCGCCTCGAGTATGCGGTCGCCCAGGAGGCGCATGATCAGATCACACGCTTCGGCGTGTCCGCCGTCGAGGTAGGTGGCGCCGATGACAGCCTCCATGGCGTCGGCCAGGATCGACGGCTTCTCCCGGCCTCCGCTCGCCGCCTCACCCTTGCCGAGGAGCACGGCATCGCCGATGTGCAGCTCCGCCGCCACCTCGGCCAGTGCAGCCGAGTTCACGACCGACGCCCTGACCTTGGCCAGCTCACCCTCGGGCAGCTCGGGGTAGGTGCGAAAGATGTGGTCGGTGACCACGAGGCCCAGGACGGCGTCGCCGAGGAACTCCAGGCGCTCGTTCGAGGTGTTGCCGGGATGTTCAGCGCAGTAGGACCGGTGCGCCATGGACCGGGCCAGAAGATCGAGGTCATCAAAGGAGCGCCCCAGCCTCTCGGCCAGCGCGCGAAGGCCACCGGGGTCCGGACGGCCGGACAGCTCAGCCCGCCTGCAGCTTGTTGAAGACGTAGTCGACGGCATCGCGAACCACCTTCAGGTCCTCGAGGTCGTCGTCATCGATGCGAAAGCCGACGGTGCGCTCGCCGATGTCCTCCTCCAGAGCCTCGACGAGCTCGATGAGGGCGAGGCTGTCGGCGTCCAGGTCGTCGGCAAACGAAGCTCCCTCGGTGATCTTCGTCGGCTCGATCTCAAGGATCTCAGCAAGGCGATCGCGAATCAGCTCGAACACCTCGTCGCGGCTCATGGGATCTCCGCTCACGTGAGTCTCGGCCGGCACGGCGGGAACGATACCGCAGGCCGGCGGGCACAGCGGACGAGACTCCGTTTAGATCTCGGTGGGCGATGAGGGATTCGAACCCCCGACCCCTTGCGCGTCATGCAAGTGCTCTACCACCTGAGCTAATCGCCCGAGGGCGGCGAGCGTAGCACCGGGACCTGGTCGCGGGGCACCCGAACAGGGAGCGCGGCGCGCTCCACCCTCCAGCACATCGGGGAGCGGAAGCGCAGAGCGTCGCCGTCCAAGGCGACGAGCGCGGTGTCCTCGCCGTACAGGCCGATGGTGACCTGCTCCACGACCCGCCGCTCAACCACCGGTGTCCGCCCGATGGTGCTCGCAACCAGGGCCACGACCAGGCGGGCGCGGGCCAGCTTGTGTTCGGCCAGCACGAGGCGGACGTCGAGGACGCCGGCATCGAGACCGTCCCGTTGGTTCATCGTGCGCAACGTCTCGCCGTAGCGCCCGTTCCCGGCGAACACCTCCCACGCGCGCCGCTCCACCCCGTCGATCTCCACCCTGTAACGCTGGCCGCCAAAGCCCTGGCGGACGACGCCGAGCGCGTCGGCCACCCGCTTGGGAAGGTGCTCTCGGCGGTCCCGCTCGCGCACCACGGCGGCGTAGGTGCCGAAGCTGGCCGTGTTGAGGAAGAGCTCATCCCCGACGTAGCCGACGTCCACCAGCCTGGAACCGCCGTCTTCGGCTGCGGCCAGGGCCTCCTCGAGCGTCCCCGTGCCAACGGCGAGGGCGAAATGGTTCTTGGTACCGCAGGGGATGGCCAGAAGTGGACGACGAGCGGCCATGAGCACAGGGGCCGCGGCCCGCAGAGAACCGTCGCCACCGGCCACACCGACCCACGGGGCGCCACTGTCCACGGCTGACGCGACGTCGGCCGTCAGGTCGTCGCCTATGGGGCGGACGTCGGCGATGTCACCGAACAGATCCGCCAGCTCTTCGATGTCGGTGCTCTTCGGACCGGCCTCTGCGTTCGCGAGGATCACGGGCTGGGCGGGCACGCGGACGCCCTACCCGCTCGTCCGCTCCCCCACCCATCCGGGTGAGGCCGCCGGACGGCCAGGCTGCGAGTCGAGAGGATCCCACGATCCATGTGGCTAGCGTGACGGTGTGCCCAGACGTCGGCTGCGCCTTCGCCGACGGGTCCAGCTCCTCGCCCTCGCCTTCGTGGCGCTCATCGGACTTGACGTGCTGGCCGCCATCCAGCTCACCGTCGTGCGCGACCGGACCGCCCGCGAGGTCGAGCAGAAGCTCTCGCCGGCGCGAGCCGAGGTGGCGGCGCTGCTCAACTCTCTCATCAGCCAGGCCAAGGGCCAGCGCGACTACCTGATCACCGGCTCGACCAGCCAGCTCGACGCCTATCTCACTGGTCGCTCCACAACCGCTCGCTCCCTTGACCGCCTCCGCAGCCTGCTGGCCACCGAACCGGACCTCGTCGGCGGCGTCGATGAGGCGTCGAAGGCCGTCGTCGTGTGGCAGGCCGAGGTGGCCGAGCCCGAGATAGCGGCCAAGCAGTCCGGGCGCTCCGCAGACGCCACCACCCTCGTGGCGGCCGAGGGCGTGGCCAGGCGCTTCGAGGCCGCGACGGCCACCATCGACGACATTCGGAGGGGCGTCAACACCAAGCTCACCGACGCCGAGCAGCTGCGGGACCATGCCCGGGCTCTCACAACGCGGGTGCTCGTGGCCTCGCTCGTCATCGGCCTCGGCATCCTCGTGGTGACGCGCTTCCTGATAGGCAGGTGGATCACCCGCCCGCTCGAGGAGCTCCGCCGGTCGGTCGCCCAGGTCGCGGGCGGCGATCTCGAGCACCAGATCGAGCCGGTCGGCCCCCCCGAGCTTGAGGAGACCGCCCTCGGCGTGGAGGCCATGCGCCGTCGGATCCTCACCGAGCTCGACGACGCCGACCGGGCCCGCGGCGCTCTGGCCCGCCGCGGACTCGTCGTGCTGACCCTGCGCGACGAGCTCGCGGCGTCGAAGACACCGCTGCCCGACGGATGGGTCGTGGCCAGCAGGTTCGCACCAGCCGAGGGCATCCTGGCCGGCGACTGGTGGGATGTGATGGCGCCCCGGGAGGACAGGCTCGCCCTGGCTCTCGTCGACGTGGCCGGCCACGGAGCTGCTACCGGCGTATTCGCCCTGCGGACCAAGCAGCTCGTGCTCGCCGCGCTGCGCCAGGGCTACGACCCCGGGGCCATGTGGGAGTGGGTCCACGGCCACCTGGGCGAGGCCAGCGAGCAGTTCCTCACAGGAGTAGCTGTCACCCTTGACCCGGCCACCGGCACCTGCAGGTGGGCGTCCGCAGGCCACCCAGACATGCTGCTCGTGGCTCCCGACGGCAGGACGGTCGAAAGGCTGGAGGCCACGGGCCCCATCGTCGGGCCCATCCCTCCCGGCTGGGAGACGGAGGATGCAGTAATCCCTCTCGGTGCCACGCTCCTGGCCTACACCGACGGTGTGATCGAGGCCCGTGACGAGACGGGTGAGCAGTTCGGGGTGGACAGGCTCGTCGACGTCGTGAAGGGGGCGGCGCGAGCCGGCGGGCCTGCGGAGATCGCCGACGCCTGCATGGCTGCAGCCCGCCGCCACTCCTCAGGCGGCTTCCTCGACGACGTCACGATCGTCGCCATAGGCCGCTCGCGCCCCTGACAGCGCAACCCTGCCGAACGGCTAGGGTGCCCAAGCCTGGCGGCGTGGCCGAGTGGCTTAGGCAAGGGACTGCAAATCCCTGTACCCGGGTTCGATTCCCGGCGCCGCCTCCAGGGAATCGGCTGGCGGGAGGCCCTCAGCCCCCCGCTAGCCCCCATCCGCTCCCCGTATAGCTGCTTCGGACCAGCCGAGCCTCCGCCTACCAGTTGGCCCGGGAGTGGGAGGCAACCAGCGATGAGCACGGCTTGCCGGGGATCACGCTTGGGGCGTCGCAAGGTCGCGCCGCTCGCGGCGCAGGAGCGGATGCTGTCCGCCACACCGACGCGCTGACGGGAGACGCTCACACAGCGGACCGGTGGCGGGGCCCATACGCGGACACGCTCGTGCGCCTGCCGGCGGACGATTTGAAGGCGCGCAGCTACAGATCGAGGAGGGTCGCGAGCGTTGTGGCGAGATGCGGATCCGGTTCCTCGTGGGGGTACGCGTCCTGGATAGCTCGAGCTGCCTCGTCGGGCGTGCTGAAGCTCGTCAAGGGCCAGAGCAGACGAAGGTCTGCGCGGTCGACGACGCGGAACGCGTACGCCTTCATGACGAAGAAGACGTCGGTTGGGGCGACGCGCACCACGAGCGATGCCATCTCGAGCGCGACTGGCCACGCGGCCCCGACGACGCCGGCCGGCAGGAACATGGCCGAGGAATCGTTCAGCCACTGAGGCGGGAGTCCCCGCTTCTCGGCAACGGCTGCGACATCCGAGAGGTCTTGCGCCGAGAGGCGCGTCAGAGAGTCGACGGCGCGGGTGGCGTCGCGGAGTCCGTCCAACGCCAGCGCGGATCCGCCAGCGATGAGCAACTCAAGGCTTGCCGCGCCTCGCGCGGCCCGGGCTTGCCCGAAGGCGAGAAGGCTATCGAGGATCTCCTGCCGGCCAAGGTTGCCGGCTTCAGGCATGTCGCCATAGGTCGGACGCCGCGATGTAGATGTTGCGTGCGCGCAGCTGTGCTGGGGATTCGTTGCGCGCCCGCTTGCGCGCTCTGGCCGGCGCGGGTGGGTCCCACGGCTCGACCAGGGGTCGGATGCTCCGAGTCCACGAGGGCCGCTCGATGTTGGCGTCGTCAGCGATCTTCTCGGCGATGCCGGCGAGGAGATTCGCCGGGAAGCCTTCCGACCTCGCTGGGCCGCGCGCGATCACGACGGCGGCCGCGCGTGGATGCCTGCCCATCTCGTCGAGGAGGCCCCGGATCCGATGCCACTCGGTTCGAACCGGGTTCTCATCGATGACCGACTCGAGATCGCTCAGGGCCGGCAGCGACTCAGTACGTGAGGTGACGCCAGCTGCTTCCAGGACGTGCAGCATCGTCGTGTAGCCAGGGTCGAGGCTCCCATCTTCGACGCGGCTGATTGTGCTGTGACTGACGCCAGCCAGCTTTGCAAGTGCCCGCTGCGAAAGGTCGCGGCGGCGCCGTGCCGAGCGGAGCATCTCAGCAGGCGTCTGGTGCATATATGCAACAGTACCGGTAGCACGTGGTTTGGCCAGTCGCGCGCCACTCACCGGATCGGTCGCAGCCCAACATGCGACGGTACGACTTTCCGACTGTAGGGATTCTCTCGTGTCTCGCACCACGCTCCGGGCCAAGGGCCAGTTGACGCTGCCCGAGGAGATTTGCACCGCCGCGCACTCGAGGAGGGGGACCTCTTGGAGGCGGAGAGCGCCTGGGCCCTGGCGCGGCCGGAGCTGACTCAGCCGTGAGACCTCAGCGCATCTCCCAAGGCGCTCGTCAAGGCCGCGACATGGTTCCATCAGATCGACGACAGGAAGGCGCACTCCTGAAGCTCTTCGTCGCCGGGGCCACCGGAGTGCTCGGGCAGGCGACCATCCCGATCCTCGTCGAGGCCGGTCACCAGATGGCCCGCCGCGGGTTCG
>Ga0136633_1002924_pt1 | contig 11467 bp, 14 predicted proteins | sample AntDrymeUQ832206_2_FD_105494 | JGI IMG/M metagenome (GOLD analysis project Ga0136633, IMG submission 105494) | Polar desert sand microbial communities from Dry Valleys, Antarctica - metaG UQ83 (22.06) | ecosystem: Environmental > Terrestrial > Soil > Desert | place: Antarctica: Dry Valley...
CGTAGTAGTCGCCCACCTTCTGCGCGCGGAACCAGGTGTCCCGTACGAAGCCGGGGATTGCGTCCTGCTTCACCCCGAGCGAGGGCACGCCGAATGCGTGGATGACGTCGCTCGCGGTCGTGATGATCCGAACCTTCTTGTTCACGGGCACGACGAGCGGATTGTCGACCTTGAGCAGGTAATCGTCGCCCGACGGCTTGCCCGCGTTCGACATCTCGCGCTGGGCGAGATCGAGCGTCGACAGGAAGCCGATGCCTTCGCCCTCGCCGTTGAGGTAGTCGTAGCCCCACTTCCACTGGATGCCCGTGACTTTGACGGTCAAGTCGGCGGAGCTGGTGTCCTTCATGGCGACGACGACGCGGGTCGCCGGCAAGGCCATGCCGATAACGATGATGAAGGGGATGATCGTCCAGGCGATCTCGACCGTCGTGCTCTCGTGGAAGTTGGCCGCCCGCGCGCCCTTGGACTTGCGGTGGCGCAGGATGGAATAGAACATGACGCCGAACACGCCGATGAAGATCACCAGGCAGATGACCAGCATGAAGTTGTGCAGCCACTGCTGGGACTCCGCGATCTGCGACATCGGCGGATGCAGGTCGATCTGGTTCACCCCCGGGCCGCCGGCGAGATCGCCAACCGCGAAGGCCGGAGCGGCGAGGGTCGCGCCGAGCGCCAGGGCGAGCCGGCCGGCGGACAGGCGCAGGGAGGGAATCATCATCATGGTGGTCAGGTCGATTTCCGAATTCTTGGTCAATCCCGGTCGCCGCCGTCGACAGCCGGGCTTTCACGCGTGGCGGCGCACTGCGCCAGCGCCGCCCGCAACTCGTCGGCCAGCGCTCGCCGCAGCTCGGGCCGGACAAAGCGGCCGACAGCGATCGTGCGGCCCTGCCCCGACAGCTCGATCAGCGAGCGTTCGTCCCAGCGCGGTTCGACCCGGACGTGGGGCGGTGCGAACTCCGCCCGGTCGCAGCGCGCCCCGAGCCGGCACTCGACGGTCAGGCGATTCGGCCTCAGAACCAGTTGTTCGATATCAGCAGCGTGCCGGGCGTAGACGAGCAGCGCCAGGCCGACGCCGATGAGCTCGATGCCGGCGAAGGGCAGGACCAGGGGCGCGCCGTTCATCCACAGGGCGCCGCTGATGGTCAGCACCAGCACGAGCAGCGACAGGTAGAACGCCAGCAACTGGCGCGGCGAGATCGAGCAATTGCGCTTGAGAAGCCAACGCACCGAGCCGTCCTCGGCCGGCGGCGCCACGGCGAACCGGCGCGGCGCCTGCCGGGCAGGGCCGTCGAGGGCGTGAATACTGAGAGCCTGCATCCTGCTGTCGTCGCCGGGCGGAACCTGTCGAAGCGGTTGTTCCGACGGCACGACCGGCCCTCGGCAAAGCCCCAGATTTTAGCTCACCGCGAGCCCGGGTCTCGCGGTCGCCGCACCATCGCCCGCATCTCGTCGAGCGAGACCGCCTGCGGCTCGCCAGGGCGCAGCCGCGGCGCCGCCTTGAACCCGTGACCGTAGGCGATCTCGAAGCTGAGGCCGATGCTGCCATCGGGCGCGGCGCGCGCCGTCAGCGCGTCGACCAGTCGTCGTCGCCAGGCCGGGGTTCGCAGGCCGGGATGGCGGTCGGGCGCGGCGTTCGCGCCCAGCGTGCGCAGCTCGTCGAGCAGCGCCTCGGCGCCACGCCAGCGCAGCGTCAATGTCTCCTGGTCGAGGACCGGTTCGGCGAATCCGCTTTCGACGAGCATGTCGCCGAGGTCGTGCATGTCGATGAAGCCCGGCGTCGGCGACGGCCAGCCCAGTTCGGCGTAGAGCTCGCGCAGCTCGCGCAAGGTGCCGGGTCCGAGGCACGAGAAGAGGACCACGCCGTCGATCTCGAGCAGACGTTGCCAGCGGGCAAAGAGGGCCGGCGGATCGGCGACGGCGTGCAGCGTCATGTTCGACCAGACCAGCTGGCCGGAGCCGATCGCCGCGTCGCTGTCGGCGGCAGTGAAGACCGCGGCCGGAGCGCGCCGCCACGGCCGCCACCACGGTGTCGGCGCCGCGGCCGCCCGCGCCGCCCAGCGCCGGTCCGGCTCGACCGCCACCCGCTCGGCATCCGGCAGGGCTTCCCGCAGGACCTCGGCACTGGCGCCCGGTCCGCCCCACCAGTCGAGCACGCGTTGCGGCTTCAGCCGGATGGGCTCCAGCCTCTGCGCCATGCGACGGGCGACTTCACCGTGCAGCCACGGCAGGCCCGGCGCCCGCGCCAGTCGACGCAGGGCTGCTTCGACCGCGACCGCGTCGAGGCAGCGTGCGCCGCGGGGCTCGGAGGGCGCCATGCGGGGCAGTATATTGAGCCGATGCTCGCCAGGCCCCGCTTCGGGCTGTCTTCTCGGACGGCCGCGCCCGCCTGGCCCAGCCTGTGCGCGATCTGCCACGGCTGGGGCGACGGGCGCCTCTGCGCCGCCTGCGAGGCCCGCTTCGCGCCCGAGCGCCCGCGCTGCCGGCGGTGCGCGCTGGTCGTCGCCGAGCCGGTCTCGATCTGCGGCGCCTGCCTCGTCGAGCCGCCGCCGTACGACGCCGCCCTGGCCCGCGTCGATTACGCCTTCCCGTGGGATCGCCTCATCGCCGAATTCAAGTTCCACGCCGCTCTCGACCTGGCGCCGGCGTTCGCGCGACTGATCGCGCAAGCGCATTCGCGTTTCCATGCACATGCAGGTTCCCATGCACATGAAGATGCGCATGCGCCTGCGACGGCCGCCGATCTGCTGGTCCCGGTGCCGCTGGCCCGCGCCCGGCTCGGCGAGCGCGGCTGCAACCAGGCCTGGGAGATCACCCGTCGGCTGACCCGCCGCCTGCGCATCACCGCCGAACCGTCGCTGCTGCTGCGCGTGCGCGACACCCCGCACCAGGTGTCGCTGCCGCCGGGCGAGCGGGCCGGCAACGTCCGCGGCGCCTTCGCGATCGAGCCGCGACGCCGCGCCGAGGTCCGCGGCCGATCGATCGCCGTCGTCGACGACGTCATGACGACCGGCAGCACGATGGCCGAGATCGCCCGGGTCCTGAAGGCGGCGGGTGCCACCCGGGTCGAAGCCTGGGTGCTGGCCCGGACGCCGCCGCCCGGCGCCGGCGGCGCCTGAGAAGCCGTGAACGAACCCCACAGCTTCTGAAATGTTCAACGTCGTCCTCGTCGCGCCGGAGATCCCGCCGAACACCGGCAACGTGATCCGCCTGGCCGCGAACACCGGGGCCCGCCTGCATCTCGTCGAACCCCTCGGCTTCTCGATGGACGATCGCCGGCTGCGCCGGGCCGGTCTCGACTACCACGACGTCGCCGAGGTCCGCCGCCATGCGTCGTGGGAGGCCCTGCTCGCCGAGGGCCGGCCGGCCGCCGACCGCCTGTTCGCCTTCACCACGCGCGCTCAGCACTCCTTCGTCGACGTTGCCTGGCAGCGCGACGACTGGCTGGTCTTCGGCTCCGAAACGGCCGGCCTGCCGGCGGCGCTGCTCGATTCGATCCCGGCCGCCCAGCGCCTTCGTCTGCCCTTGGTCGCCGGACAGCGCAGTCTCAACCTGAGCAACGCCGTCGCGGTGGCCGTGTTCGAAGCGTGGCGCCAGAACGGCTTCGCCGGCGGCGGCTGACGCCGGCGGCCGTCGTCCCGGGCCCTACCCTTCGGCGCGCGCGTCGCGGCCGAGCAGCTCGGCCAATGCCTGCTCGGGCGCCAGCCGTCCGTCGAGCACCCGGACGACCGCCTCGGTGATGGGCATGTCGACGCCGCTCGCCCGCGCCCGCTGCAACACCATCGGCGCGCTGCGCACGCCTTCGGCGACGTGGCCGAGTTCGGCGAGCGCGCGGTCCAGCGGCACGCCATCCGCCAGGCGCAGGCCGATGCGGCGGTTGCGGGACAGCTCGCCGGTGGTCGTCAGCACGAGGTCGCCCAGGCCCGACAGGCCCATGAAGGTCGCGGCCTCGGCGCCCAGGGCGACGCCCAGGCGCGTCATCTCGGCGAGACCGCGGGTCACCAGCGCGGCCCGGGCGTTGAGACCGAGCTGCATGCCGTCGGCGATTCCGGTGGCGATGGCCAGCACGTTCTTGACCGCACCGCCGACCTCGACGCCGACCGGATCGGCCGAGGTGTAGATGCGCAGGGCGCCGCCATGCAGGGCGGCGACGGCATCGAGCGTGAGCTGTGCAGCGACGCTCGCCGCGACGAGGGCGGTCGGCTGGCCGCGGGCGACTTCGACGGCGAAGCTGGGGCCGGACAGCACCCCGACCCGCAGCGTCGGACACGCCGCCTGCGCGATCTCGTGGCCGAGCCAGCCAGTGACCTCCTGGAAGCCCTTGCACAGCCACAGCACGCCAGCGTCGAGGTCGGGAGGCAAACGGCGCAGCACGTCGTCGAGGGCCGCCATCGGCGTCGCGACGACGATCAGCCCGCTGGCGCCGTGGCGCACGGCGGCGTCGAAATCAGCGGTGACCTGCAACGCCGGCGGCAGGGCGATGGCCGGCAGGTAGCGGTCGTTGCGGCGCAGGGAGCGCAGCTGCGCAGCCTGGGCGGCATCGCGCGCGAAAAGAAGCGTCGGCTGCAGCGCCGACGCGTGCACCGCCAGCGCCGTGCCCCAGGCGCCGGCGCCGAGCACGGTGACGTTCATCGACACCCGGCGCCCCGTTCCCGCAGGTCGCCCGGGGCGCCCGCCTAGTTCAGCGTGGCGGCCGGGCCCGCACCGTTGCCGTTGCCCGGCCCGGCGCCTTCTCCGGCCTGAGCCAGCTGGGCCTCGTACATCGCCTGGAAGTTCACCTCGGCGAGGACCACCGGCGGGAAGCCCGCCCGCGTGCAGACGTCGGAGACGATGGCCCGCAGGTAGGGGTAGACGATCCCGGGGCAGGCGATGCCGAGGATCTGGCGCTCCTGCTCGGCCGGGATGTTGCGGATCTCGAAGATGCCGCCGTACTTGGCCTCGACCAGGAAGAGCGTCTTGTCGTTGATCTTGGTGGTGACGGTGGCGGTCACGGTCACCTCGTGCATTGCCTCGCCGACCTTGTCGCTGCCGAGCGACAGGTTGATCTCGACCTGCGGCTGGCCCTGCTCGAGCAGGATCATGGGCGAATTGGGCTGCTCGAGCGACAGATCCTTCAGGTAGATGCGCTGGATCTGGAACAGGGGGGTGGTGTTTTCTTCGGCCATCAGGGGTACCGGTGAAGGGTCGGGAAGCGGCTGCCGCCGGGAAGCAGGTCGGTGGCGACGTCGCAAAGGTGCTTAAGGTCGGCTCAGGCCGTGCCGGCGAGCAGCGGCACCAGACCGCCGCGGCGGTCGAGCGCGACCAGTTCGTCGCAGCCGCCGACGTAGGTATCGCCGATGAAGATCTGCGGCACGGTTCGCTGTTTCGTGAGATCCATCATCGCCGCACGCGCGCCGGGCTGCATGTCGACGTCGACCTCGTCGATCTTCTCGACGCCGCGCTGACGCAGCAGTTCCTTGGCGCGCAGGCAGTACGGGCAGTACGCCGTGCTGTACATCTTCACGGCGGTCATGGGAATTTTCGGCAGTAAAGGCTCGACGAGGTCAGGCGGACGCCGTCTTCTCGACCGGCAGGTTGGCGGCACGCCAGGCGGCGAGGCCGCCGGCCAGCGCCAGCGCGTTCTCGAAGCCGGCCTTCTTGAGCAGGGCGACGGCCCGGGGGGCGCGCGCCCCGGTCTGGCAGACGACGACCACCGGCAGTGTCTTGTTCTTGGGCAGCTCGCGCGAGCCTTCGAGGCTGGCGAGCGGCACGCTCCTGGCGCCGACCGGATGACCAGCAGCGAACTCGGCCGGCTCCCGAATGTCGATCAACACCGCCTTCTGGCGGTTGATGAGGTTGACCGCGTCGGCCGCCGAGACGCGACCGGAGCCCGCGCCGCCATTCAGCATCGGCCAGAGCAGCAGACCGCCCGATACCACGGCGATCGACAGCAGATACCAGTTCTCGACGAGGAAACTCACAGGGCGGCGTATCCGGAAAAACGCGGATTATAGAATTCGACTCCCCAACGCGCCCTCACCGTGGCGAACGCCGCCGCTGACTGCGGCGCATCGACACCGGCCTTTCCCGATGCACAAGCTCGTCCTCCTTCGCCACGGCGAATCGACCTGGAATCTCGAAAATCGATTCACTGGCTGGACCGATGTCGATCTCACCGCCACCGGCGTCGCCCAGGCGAAAGAGGCCGGCCGGCTCCTGCGCGAAGGCGGCTACGAGTTCGACCGCGCCTACAGCTCGGTCCTGAAGCGGGCACTCTGGACGCTCTGGCACGCCCTCGACAGCATGGACCGGACCTGGCTGCCGGTGAGCAACGACTGGCGTCTCAACGAGCGCCACTACGGCGCGTTGCAGGGCCTCGACAAGGCGGAGACAGCACGCAAGTTCGGCGCCGAACAGGTGCTCGCGTGGCGACGCAGCTACGACGTGCCGCCGCCGTCGCTGGATCCGGCAGACCCGCGCAGCGAGCGCCGGGATCCGCGCTATGCCGGTCTGCAGCCGGGCGAAGTGCCGCTCGCCGAGTGCCTGAAGGACACGGTCGAGCGGGTGATGCCGCTCTGGCACACGACGCTTGCGCCGGCGATCGCTGCCGGCCAGCGCCTGCTCGTCTCGGCGCACGGCAACAGCATGCGCGCCCTGGTCAAGTTCCTCGACGACATTTCGGACGCCGACATCGTCGGCCTCAACATCCCGAACGGCATTCCGCTGGTCTACGAGCTCGACGCCAGGCTGAAGCCGATCCACAGCTACTACCTCGGCGATGCCGAAGCCGCCGCCGCGGCGGCGGCCCGGGTCGGCGCTCAGGCGGCAACGGGCGGCTCCGCCGCCGGCTGAGCCCGGGCCAGCGCGGCGACGATGTCGGCGCGCAGCAGGTTGCCGAGACGGCGTCGCTCGACGTTGGCGGTCGACCGGGCCGGCAGGAACTGCAGGCGGGCGACGACGCGGTCGCCGCAGGCAGTTCTCCAGAGGCTTTGCAGCAGGGTCGTCTCGCCGACGAACTCCATCGCTCCGCTCACCGCGTGGGTCGCGTCCGAGTAGCGCAGCGCGACCGGCTGAACCGGCGCGCCGACCGAGATGGCGGCCTGGAGCAGGTTGGCATGGAACGGCAGCACGCCGTGGCCGGCGGATGTCGTCGATTCGGGGAACACCGCCACGGTGTCGCCGGCGCGCAGCGCTTCCGCCGCCTCGTGCACCACGCGCAGCGCATCGCGCTTCTTCTCGCGCTCGAGGTAGAGCGTTCCGGCCGCGGCGACCATGGGGGCGATCAGCGGCCAGCCCCGCACGTCGGCCTTGGAGACGAAGCGGGCCCGCGGCGCGACCGCATGCACGACCATGATGTCGAGCCAGGAGACGTGGTTGAGCGCCAGCATGCAGCCCCCAGCCTCCGGCGCACCGTCGACGATCGGGCGGATGCCGAGGATCCGCAGCGTCTCTGCCGACCAGCGGTGGATGTGATCGAGGCGCTCGGCCACGGGCATCGGGCCGAAGCGCAGGCGGACGATGGCGGCACCGCGAAGCAGATGCACAAGAAGGCGCGCGATGCGCACCGTCGCCCGACCGGCGGCGGCGATGGGTCTCAGGTCGGCAACCCGAGGTCGTCGTGCACGCGCCGGCCGGCGACGAAGGTGCAGCGCACGCGCCCCGGCAATTCGTGACCGGCAAACGGCGTGTTGCGGCCGCGGCTCTTCAAGGCCGGCGGATCGACCTGCCACATGTCGTCGGCGTCGAACAGACACAGGTCGGCCGCCGCCCCGGGCTGCAGCCCGGCCGGAGATGCCTCGGCGCGTGCCGAGCGGGCGAGCACCCGGCCCGGGCGCGAGGTGACGGTGGCCAGGGTCGAGAGCAGATCGTGGCCGTCCGCCCGCCCCCACTTGAGGGCCAGGCCGAGCAGCAGCTCGAGGCCGGTGGCGCCCGGCTCCGCCTCGGCGAACGGCAGGTGCTTGGCGTCGCCGGTGACCGGCGTGTGGTCGCTGACCAGCGCGTCCACCGTGCCGTCGGCGAGGCCGGCGCGGATCGCGTCACGATCGCGCTGCTGACGCAGCGGCGGCACCAGGCGCATCGCCGAGTCGAAGTATCCGATGTCGACATCGGTCAGGTGCAGCTGGTGGATGCTGACGTCGCAGCTGATCGGCAGGCCCTCGGCCTTGGCACGACGAACGAGTTCGACCCCGGCCGCGCTGCTCAGGCGGCACAGGTGGACGCGCGCACCGGTGTCCCGCACGAGTTCGAGGACGGTCGCCAGGGCGATCGTCTCGGCGATCGTCGGCACGCCGGTCAGGCCCATGCGCGTCGCCAGCGCGCCCTTGGCGGCGACGCCGCTGCCGAGCCAGGCGTCGTTCGGCCGCAGCCAGACGGTGTAGCCGAAGGTCGCGGCGTACTGCAGGGCGCGGTGCAGCACCAGCGTGTCACGGATCGGCACGTCGGCCTGCGAGAAGCCGATGCAGCCGGCTTCGCTGAGCTCGGCCATCTCGGTCAGCGCCTCGCCGGCCAGGCCGCGCGTCAGCGCGCCGAGCGGATACAGGCGCGCCTGATCGAGGCCGCGAGCACGGAACTTGAGCATCTCGACCAGGCCCGGCTCGTCGAGCACCGGACGGGTGTCGGGCGGGCAGACGACGCTGGTCACCCCGCCGGCCACGGCGGCCGCAAGTTCGGCCTCGAGCATCCCTTCGTGCTCGTGCCCCGGATCGCGCAGCCGCACCGCGAGATCGACCAGGCCCGGCGCCGCAACCAGGCCGGTCGCGTCGACCGTCTGCTCCGGCGTGAAGCCGGCGCCGCCGGCGACGATCAGGCCATCGGCCAGCGCCAGGTCGCCACGCTCGTCGCGTCCCGAGGCCGGGTCGACGATGCGGGCGTTCCTGATCAGCGTTCGCATGAAGGCTCAGAAGCTGTGGATGAATCCCGCGCGGCCGAGCAGACCGCCGCGGCGCGTCCAATCAAGGCGCAAAGCGCAGACGTGCCTCTGGGCACGGCGAGCATTTGCAACGCCGAGTGGGCGCGTTGCGGCGGGATGAGCGGGTGTGTGGGGTTCGTTCACAGCTTCTCAGGCGGCGTTGCCGGCGATGATCGACATCACCGCCATGCGCACCGCGATGCCGAAGGTGACCTGCGGCAGGATGACGCTCTGCCGCCCATCGGCGACCGCCGACTCGATCTCGACGCCGCGGTTGATCGGCCCCGGGTGCATGACGATGGCGTCCGGCTTGGCGAGGGCCAGCTTCTCGGCGGTCAGGCCGAAGGTCTTGAAGAACTCGGCAGCGCTCGGCAGCATCGCGCCGCTCATGCGCTCGTTCTGCAGGCGCAGCATGATGATGACGTCGGCGTCACGAACGCCTTCGGCCATGTCGTGGCAGACGCGAACGCCCATCTCCTTGAGATCGCCCGGGACCAGCGTCTTCGGCCCGACGGCACGGATCTCGGGGGCACCGAGGATGGCCAGGGCGTGGATGTCCGAGCGGGCGACGCGCGAGTGGACGATGTCCCCGACGATGGCGACGACGAGCTGGCGAAAGTCCTTCTTGTAGTGACGGATCGTGTACATGTCGAGAAGGCCCTGCGTCGGATGCGAGTGCCTGCCGTCGCCGGCGTTGACCACGTGCACGTGCGGCGCACAGTGCTTGGCGATGAGGTAGGGCGCGCCGCTCTCCGAATGGCGGACGACGAACATGTCGGCGTGCATCGCCGAGAGATTGGCGATGGTGTCGAGCAGGCTCTCGCCCTTGGCGGTGCTGGAGCGGGCGATGTCGAGGTTGATGACATCGGCCGAGAGGCGCTTGGCGGCGATCTCGAAGGTCGTTCGGGTGCGCGTCGAATTCTCGAAGAACAGGTTGAAGATGCTCTTGCCGCGCAGCAGCGGCACCTTCTTGACGTCGCGGTCGTTGACGCTGAGGAAGGTGCCGGCGGTGTCGAGAATGTGCTGGATGACCGCCGCCGGCAGGCCCTCCATCGACAGCAGATGGATCAGCTCGTCGTTGCTGTTGAGCTGCGGGTTGCGGCTGCCGAACATCGCCGTCCTACTTGGTCTCGAAGCGCAGGCGCCCGGCCTCGTCGCGGGCCAGCGAGATGCGCTCGGCCGCCGGCAGCTCGATGCGCGTCGCCGCGAAAGCGGCGGCGATCGGCAGCTCGCGACCATCGCGTTCGACGAGCACGGCGAGCGACACGCTCGACGGCCGGCCGAAGTCGTAGAGCTCGTTGACGACGGCGCGGATGGTGCGGCCGGTGAAGAGAACGTCGTCGACGAGGACGATGTGCCGCCCCTCGATCTCGAACGGCAGCCGGGTCGGATCGGTGCCGGCCAGGCCGCGGCGCGCGAAATCGTCGCGGTGGAAGGCGCTCGAGATCACGCCGGGCTCGCCGGCAAGCTCTAGGTCACGCTGCAGCCGCTCGACCAGCCAGGCGCCGCCCGACCAGATGCCGACGAGGACGGCGTCGCGCTTCAGGAGATCGCGAACGCCGTCGACGAGCTTCAGGTAGAGCGCCTCGGCGTCGAGGCGCGCGAACGGCGCGGCGGGCTTCGGGGCGTCGCTCATTCGAGGCTCGCGAGATACTGCTCGAGGATGATGGCGGCGGCACCGGCGTCGAGATCGGCTCGTCCCTGCGAGCGCGCCTCCGTCGTCGTGTACCTCTCGTCGACCTCGTGCACCGGCAGATGGAAGCGCGCCGCCAGTTGCCGCCCGAAGCGGCGCGCTCGCAGCGTGTTCTCGTGCGGCCGGCCGTCGGGATGGACCGGTATGCCGACGACGAGAGCCGCCGGTCGCCACTCGCCGACGAGCGCCTCGATCGCCGCCAGGCGCTGGTCGCCGCGCGCCGCGATCGTCGTCAGCGGCGAGGCGCTGTGGGTCAGCGAGTTGCCGGTGGCGACGCCCAGGCGGCGCGTCCCGAAGTCGAAAGCGAGGAAGGAACGGGGCGGCGAGGAGGGGACGAGCGGGGAAGCGGCGCTCATTGCGAGCTCAGGCGTGACCGGCCGCAGCGCTCAGCGTGCCGGCATCGATCCCGAGCAGCGACAGCGCCTTGTCGTAGCGCTGCTCGACCGGCGTGTCGAAGATGATGGCCCGCTCGGCGCCGACGTTGATCCAGCCGTTGCGGCTCATCTCGTCCTCGAGCTGGCCGGCGGCCCAGCCCGAATAACCCAGGGTGACGAGCATCTTCTTCGGACCGGAACCGCTGGCGATCGCCTCCAGCACGTCCTTGCTGGTGGTCATCTCGAGGCCGCCCTCGATCTTCATCGACGAGTTGTAGGGCGAGGCTTCGGGGTCGCCGCCGGGCGCCTCGTGCAGGACGAAGCCGCGCTCGGTCTGCACCGGGCCGCCGAAGTAGACCGGCAAGGTCGCCAGGTCCTCGCGGTCGAGCGAAAGCTCGACCTTCTCGAACAGGTTGCCGAGGGTGATGTCGATCGGCTTGTTGATGACCAGCCCGAGGGCGCCGTTCTCGTTGTGCTCGCAGAGATAGATCACCGATCCGGCGAACGCGCTCTCGC
>Ga0136633_1002925_pt1 | contig 11457 bp, 9 predicted proteins | sample AntDrymeUQ832206_2_FD_105494 | JGI IMG/M metagenome (GOLD analysis project Ga0136633, IMG submission 105494) | Polar desert sand microbial communities from Dry Valleys, Antarctica - metaG UQ83 (22.06) | ecosystem: Environmental > Terrestrial > Soil > Desert | place: Antarctica: Dry Valley...
GACGCAGACCCAGGAGGAACCCGTGGAGACGACGCCCGCGCCGGAGGAGACGGAGCCGGAGGAGACCGCGCCGGCGCCGCCGCCCGCCACGACCCCGCCCGAGGAGGAGCCGCCCCCGCCGGTCGAGCCCGCGCCGGTGCCGCCGCCTCCGCCGGTCCAGCCGGCCCCCGTGCCGCCCGCCACGCCCGGCGGCGGCGCGACGCCCGGCGGCGGCGCGACGCCCGAGGACGAGCCATGAGCGCCGAGACGATCGCGGGTCGCTACGTGCTCGGCGAGCGCCTGGGCTACGGCGGCATGTCGACCGTCCAGGTCGCGATGGATCGCCGGCTCGAGCGCCAGGTGGCCGTCAAGCTGCTCGCCGAGCACCTCGCCGACGACAGCCAGTTCATCTCGCGCTTCAAGCGCGAGGCGCTCGCGGCGGCGCGGCTCGTGCACCCGAACATCGTGCAGGTCTTCGACTTCGGCTTCGACGAGCCCAGCGGTCGTCACTACATCGTCATGGAGTACATCCGCGGGCGCTCGGGGGCGGAGATCCTGCGCGAGGAGACGCGCCTCGGCGTCGGCGATTCGCTCGAGCTCGTCGACGGCGCCTGCCGCGGGCTCGCGCACGCGCACCGCATGGGCGTCATCCATCGCGACGTCAAGCCCGGCAACATCCTGCGCTCCGACGACGGCGCCGTGAAGCTCGCCGACTTCGGCATCGCCAAGGCGATGGCCGGCGGCACCTCGCAGATCACGCAGGCCGGCTCGGTGCTCGGCACGGCGGCGTATCTCGCGCCCGAGCAGGCGTCGGGCGCCGAGGTCGGACCCGCCGCCGACCTCTACGGGCTCGGTGTCGTGACCTACCAGCTGCTGTCCGGCCGCCTGCCCTACGACGCCAACTCGCTGACGGAGCTCGCGCTCATGCAGCAGAGCGCACATCCGATGCGCCTGGACGACGTGACCTCCGATGTGCCGGCAAGCCTCGCGAGCGCCGTCCAGCGCGCGCTGGCGATCGACCCCGCGCAGCGCTACGCGAGCGCCGAGGAGATGCGCCGTGCGCTGCACGAGGGCGCGCGCGGGATCGCGCCGCCAGAGAGCGACGCGACCGCGCCGACGTCGATGCTGGCGCCCGGCGAGCCGACCTCCGCGACGCGGGCGATCCCCAGCTCGCGCCCCCGGCGCCTGGAGCCGCAGGCTCCCGCCACGCCGCCGCCGCCGCGCTACGAGCCGGAGCTCGAGGCGCCGCGGCGCTCACGTCGCGATGTCGAGCCGCCGCGCCGCTCCAGGAGGGGGCCCGCGATCGTCCTCGTGGCCGCCCTGCTCGCGGTGGTGATCGCGTTCGCCTACGGCAGCTCGCAGGGCGGCTCGGACTCCGTGAAGATCACCGAGGTCGACGGCGGCAGCGTCGGCGAGGTCGTCGATCAGATGGACCGCCTGATCGACGACAACACCCGCTGACGGCGGCGCGGACGGCGCCCGGCCACCTGCCGCCGACGCTCGTCGTGGCCGCCCTGCGGCCCCACTACGGCACGGGCTCCGGGCGCGTCACCGCAGGCTCCATCGCCGGCGCCGCGCCGCCGCGCAGCGCCGCTGCGCGCTCGGCCAGCGTGCCGGCCGCGATCGCCGCGCGCAGATCGGCCATCAGGCGCGCGAGGTAGGCGAGGTTGTGGACCGTCAGCAGCCGCACGGCGGTCAGCTCGCGCTGCTTGAGCAGGTAGCGCAGGTAGCCGCGCGTGTGGCCGGCCGCGCACGACGGGCAGGGGCAGCCCTCCATGATCGGCTCGCGCGAGAGCTTCCAGCGCGCCGCGGTCAGGTCGACGCGCCAGCGTCGCTCGGGCTCGGGGACGAGCGCGACGCCGTGGCGGCCCAGCCGCGTCGGCATCGCGCAGTCGAACGTGTCGATGCCGAGCTCGACACCGCGGATCAGGTCGTCGACGTCGCCGATGCCCAGCAGGTGGCGCGGGCGCGCTTCGTCGATCGCCGAGATCGCCCAGCCGACAACCTCGTACATCTGCGGCTTCTCGGCGCCGAGCGAGCCGCCGATGGCGATCCCGTCGACGGGCCGGGCGGCGATCTCCTGCGCCGAGACGATGCGCAGGTCCTGATGGACGCCGCCCTGGATGATCCCGTAGACGAGCTGGCCCGCGGGCCCGTGCTGCGCGTGCCATGCCAGGCAGCGGTCCAGCCAGCGATGCGTGCGCTCCGTCGAGCGCGCGGTGTACTCGCGGTCGACGTGAAACGGCGTGCACTCGTCGAAGACGAGCGCGAGATCCGAGCCCAGCGCGGCCTGCACCTCCATCGACGTCTCCGGCCGCATGAACTGCTCCGAGCCGTCGATGTAGGAGCGAAAGCGCACTCCGTCCTCGCCGATCTCCAGCACGCGCCCGAGGCGGTTGGAGCCGCTCGCCGCGCGGCCCTTGATCTCGTCGGCGACCGTGCCGTGGCCCATCGAGAAGACCTGAAAGCCGCCCGAGTCGCTGATGATCGGCGAGCGCCAGGCCATGAACTCGTGCAGCCCGCCGAAATGCTCGATCAGTTCCGGCCCCGGATCGAGCATGAGATGAAACGTGTTGCCGAGGACCATGTCGTAGCCGAGCGCGGCGACCTCGCCGGGTTCGAGGCCCTTGACGGTCCCCTTCGTCGCCAGCGGCACGAACGCCGGCGTGCGCACGGCCCCGTGGGCGGTACGCAGGATCCCGGCGCGCGCGTGCGAGCCGGGATCGCGATGCAGGATCTGCAGGGCGCTCATGCGCCCGGCAGACTACGAGCTAGCCGGCGTTCGCCCCGTTCGCGATCGGTGCGCCTGTCTCAGATCTTGCAGCAGCTCCAGCCGGCGCCCTCGAGCACACGGTCCCAGGCGCCGCCGAGCATCTCGAGCTCGGCGGGGCTGAAGCGATCCAGAAACAGCGCGCGCACGCCGGCAAGATGCGTGACCCGTGCGGCCCGGAGCTTCTCGCGGCCGGCCGGCGTGAGCTTCGCAAACTGGCCGCGAGCGTCGTCGCTGCAGGCGACCCGCTCGATCAGGCCCTCGCGGCCGAGGCGGTCGACGAGCCGCGTCAGGCCGCTGCGGCTGAGCAGGATCGAGGACGCGAGGTCGCACATCCGCATGCGCTCGTCCTCGGCGTCGGAGAGGTACATCAGCACCTCGTAGGAGCTGAGCTGCAGGCCGTGCGCCGCCTCGAGCTGCGCATCGAGCGCCTTCGCCATCGCGGCGTGCGCGCGGAGCATGCCGCGCCAGGCGCGCAGCTCCGGGTCGGTGAGCTGGCCCGCCTGCGGAACGCTGGACATCGTCGCCATGCCCCGAACGATAGAACACTCTGATTGCACAAACAACAAAATGCCGCTGGCGCGCAGGACGCAACCGGGCGTTCGTCCGGCCGCTCGCGGCGGCGCGCGCGCTGGTGCTACGACGCCCCGCCCGGGCGAGGCGCTCAGGGCGCAGGGTCGATGCATCACGTCGCGTGGGCGGCGGCCGACGACGACGACGAGCTACGCGCTTTCGCGCGATCGCCGCGTCCGCGGGCGCCCGCCCGACGCCGATCATCGACCGCCAGTACGTTCATTCGGTGTACTTTCGCGAGCCCAGCGGCATCCTCTTCGAGCTTGCGTCACGCGACGTCGGCTTCGACGTCGACGAGCCGGCGGCGGATCTCGGCCACGGCCTGATGCTGCCGCCGCGCTACGAGCCGCGGCGCGAGCAGCTCGAGCGCAGGCTGAAGCCGATCAGCAATCCGCGCCGGCCTGCATGAGCTCCGAGTCGCTCGTCCACGAGGTCCGCGAGGCGGCCGGCGAGGCCGCCGGTGCGCTGATCCTGCTGCACGGGCGCGGCGCCGACGAGCACGACCTCGTGTCGGTGCTCGACGCGCTGGACCCCGAGCGGCGCCTCGTCGGCCTGACGCCGGGGGCGCCAATCCGCCCCCACCCATCCCCGGGCGGCGGGCGCTGGTGGTATCAGGTCCCGCGCGTCGGCTACCCGGACCCGGCGACGTTCCACGCCACGTACGCGCGGCTGACGGCTTTTCTCGACGGCTGGCTCGCCGAGCGTGGCCTGAGCTGGGAGCGGACAATCCTCGGCGGCTTCTCGATGGGCTGCGTGATGTCCTACGCGACCGGCCTCGGCCCCGGCCGCCCCTCCCCCGCCGCCATCCTCGCGATGAGCGGCTTCATCCCGACGGTCGAAGGCTGGGAGCCCGAGCTCGAGAGCCGCCGCGACCTGCCGGTCTTCATCGCGCACGGCGCGGGCGACCCGGTGATCTCGGTCGAGTTCGCGCGCGACGCGCGCGGGCTGCTGCTCGACGCCGGCCTGGACGTCGACTACCGCGAGCACGGCGGCGCGCACCATCTCGAACAGGCGACGCTCGCGTCGATGCAGGCGTGGGTCGCGTCGCGCGCGAAGCGCTTCGTTTCGTAGTCTGAGCGCCGATGGCGGCGACTGGAGACAAGTACCAGCAGGTGCTCGACGCGCACCTTCAGGTGAATCCGAAGTCGTGGAGCGAGCTGCAGGCGCGTGGGGTCGACGAAGCGACGCCGCTGGCGCTGGACTTCGAGTTCACCGCGCCGGGCGAGGCGGAGATCCGCGCGCTGATGCGCCACCTGCGCACGACGACCGACTACGAGTTCAAGGGCGGCGCGCGCAACGAGGCCGACGGCGGTCAGCGCTGGCTGCTGCTCGGGACGACGTCGCCGATGCGGTTGACGCTCGACGCGCTCAACGCGTGGGTCACGCAGATGACCGAGTCCGGCCGCGACCACGGCCCTGCGGTGTTCGACGGCTGGGGCGCGCAGATCCCCGAGACGAAGGCCGCGACGCGCGAGCGCACGCGCAGCAAGCTGCCGAAGCCTTTCGGCCGCAAGCGCTGTCGTCGGGCGCGGCGACGGCTCCTACGCGACGGTCGCGGCGAGCGCGACGAGCGCGGTGAGCGCGAGCGCCGCGAGCACCGCCCACTCGTAGCGATCGCCCTCCAGCCAGCCGAACGCGCGACGCCCGAGAAGCTGTCCGGCGAGCCCGGCGAGCAGCAGCACGACGACTGCGGGCGGCGCATCGAACGTGCTCGTCGCCAGCAACGCCGGCAGGGCGATCAGCGACTCCGCGATGAAGATCGCAGCCAGCGTGTCGCGCATCTGCGCGGGCGTGACCGCGCGCGCCAGCAGGCAGAAGACGAGCGGCGGGCCGCTCAGGGACGTCGATGTCGACAGCGCGCCGGACGTCGCGCCGGCGGCGGGCACGTGCCAGCGGCGTGGCCGCGGCGGCGCCGCGGCGCGGATACCGCGCACGCGCAGCGCCAGACCCGCGAGGACCGCGAGCGCGACGAGCACCGACAGCGGCTGCTCGGGCACCTCTCGCAGGGCGAGCACGCCGAGCGCGATGCCCGGCAGCGACCACGCCACGAGCTTGACCGCGTCGCGAACGAGCACCTGCGGCCGGCGCCACTCCGTCGCGAGCGTCAGGCTGCTGAGCAGGATTCCGACGATCACGCCCGTGGTCACCGCCTCGCGCGGCCCGAGCAGGGCGAACAGGATCGGGGCCGAGACGAGCGCGAACCCGAAGCCGGTCGCCGACTGCAGGGCCGCGCCGACCAGCAGCGCCAGCGCCGCGCCGGCGACGGTCACCGCGCAGCGGTATGCAGCAGCGAGCGCCCGGTCATCTCCGGCGGCTGTGCGATGCCCAGCATCTGGAGCGCGGTCGGCGCGACGTCCGCGAGGATGCCGCCGGCGGGATCGAGCGCGGCGCCGTCGACGGTGACGACGATCGGCACGGGGTTCAGCGAGTGCGCGGTGTTCGGCGAGCCGTCGGGCTCGAGCATGTGGTCGGCGTTGCCGTGGTCGGCGGTCACGATGCAGGCGCCGGCGCTGCCCTGGACGACCTCGACGATCCGCGCGAGGCAGGCGTCGACGGTCTCGATCGCCGTCACCGCGGCGGGGATGACGCCGGTGTGGCCGACCATGTCGGGGTTGGCGAAGTTGATGACGGCGAAGCGAAAGTCCTCCTGCTCCCAGGCGCCGACGAACGCGTCGGTGGCCTCGCGCGCGCTCATCTGCGGCTTGAGGTCGTAGGTCAGCACGTCGCGCGGCGAGGGCACGAGCTCGCGCCGCTCGCCCTCCTCGGGCTGCTCCTTGCCGCCGCCGAAGAAGTACGTCACGTGCGGGTACTTCTCCGTCTCGGCGACATGCAGCTGGTCACCGCCGTGGGCGGCGATGACGCTCGGCAGCGTCACGCTCGGGCGCTGCGACACGAACGCGATCGGACGCTCCGACGCCTCGCCGCCGTAGTTGGTCAGCGTCGTATAGCGCTCCAGCGGCAGCAGGCCGCGGCGGTCGATCGCCGGGCAGTCGCGGGCGGCGAGCGCGGTGCTGAGCTCGCGCATCCGGTCCGGGCGGAAGTTGAACGCGATCACCGCGTCGCCGGGACGGATCGTCCCCTCCGCGCCGACGCGCGCCGGCGCGACGAACTCGTCGCTCTCGCCGCGCTCGTAGGCGGCGAGTACCGCCGCCTCGGCCGTCGGCGCGGCGTGCGCGGCGGCGCCCGTGACGAACAGGTCGTAGGCGAGCTGCACGCGCTCCCAGCGGTTGTCGCGGTCCATCGCGAAGAAGCGCCCGATGACGCTCGCGACACGACCCACGCCCGCCGCGGCGCACCACGCCTCGACGGTGCGCAGGTAGCCCGCGCCGCCCGTCGGCAGCGTGTCGCGCCCGTCGGTGATCGCGTGGACGACGAGGTCGGGCACGCCGATGCGCGCGGCCGTCTGGATCAGCGCCCCGAGGTGCTCGATGCTCGAATGCACGCCGCCGTCGGAGACGAGACCCAGCAGGTGCACGCGCGGCGCGCCGCGCATCGCCGCCAGCAGCACCTCGTTGGCGCCGAAGTCCGGCTGCTGCGCGGCCTCGTCGATGAGCGTCAGGTCCTGCTTGACGATCGCTCCGGCGCCGAGGTTCAGATGGCCGACCTCGCTGTTGCCCATCTGGCCGGGCGGCAGGCCGACGGCCGCGCCGCATGCCGTCAGCGTCGTGTGCGGATAGCGCTCCCACAACGCATCGAAGACCGGCGTCTGGGCGAGCGAGACGGCGTTACCGGGGCCGTCGGGGGCAAGGCCCCACCCGTCCATGATGACGAGGCAGACCGCGGGCAGGCCGCCCACGGTCAGTGGTCCGTCGACGCTGCCGCGCCGACGATCGCGGCGAAGCCCTCCGCATCCAGCGAGGCGCCGCCGACGAGCGCGCCGTCGATGTCGGGCAGCGCGAGCAGCTCGGCGGCGTTCTCGCCCTTGACCGAGCCGCCGTAGAGCACGCGCACGACCTCCCCGGCCTCCTCTGAGCGGTCGGCGACGAGCGCGCGCACGAAGGCGATCGCCTCCTGCGCCTGCTCGGGCGTCGCGACCTTGCCCGTGCCGATCGCCCAGATCGGCTCGTAGGCGATCGTGACCTGCGCGATCTGCTCGGGCGTCAGGCGCTCGAGGCCCTCCTGAACCTGGTGGCGCAGCTTGCGCTCCGTATCCCCTGCCTCGCGCTCCTCCTCGGTCTCGCCGACGCACAGGATCGGCTTCAGGCCGGCCGCGAGCGCCGCCGGCAGCTTGTGCGACAGCGCCTTGTCGGTCTCGTTGAAGTGCTGGCGGCGCTCGGAGTGGCCGAGCACGACGCCGTGGGTGTCGATCTCCGTCAGCATCGCGGCCGAGATCTCGCCGGTGTACGCGCCCTCCTCGGCCTCGTGCATGTTCTGCGCGAAGACCTCGACGCGCGACCCGCGCGTGGAGTCGATCATCGCCTGCAGGTCGGTGAACGGCACGCAGATCGCGACGTCGACGCCGTCGATCGAGGACACGCGCGGCAGCAGCGCCTGGATGTACCCCTCGGACTCGGCGACCGTCTTGAACATCTTCCAGTTGCCGGCGATGAACGGCGTGCGCACTAGTGGTCCGTCCTGTAAGTCCGTGCCCGTTTGGGCGCTTGCCGGCGCCGGCTGGCAAGGACGCAGGGAAGGAGTGGGCCTTCAGGCCCATGACCGAGCGAGGACGCCGCCAGCCGGTGATCGGCGGGCGATCCAAACGGGTGCGGACTTGCAGGATGGGCCACTAGGAGAGGGCCTCGAGGCCGGGCAGCGTCTTGCCCTCGAGCAGCTGCAGCGACGCGCCGCCGCCGGTCGACAGGTGGGTGACGTGCTCCTCGAGGCCGAACTGCGCGAGCGCGGCAGCGCTGTCTCCCCCGCCGACGACCGTGACCGCGTCGGTCTCGGCGATCGCGTCGGCGACCGCGCGCGTGCCGGCCTCGAACGGGGCCAGCTCGAAGGCGCCCATCGGGCCGTTCCAGAAGACCGTGCCGGCGGACTTGATCTCGGCGGCGTAGATCTCGGCGGTCTTCGGCCCGATATCCAGGCCCATCAGGCCGTCGGGAACGTCGACCTCATCGCACTCGACGGGCTCCGTGTCGGCCGAGAACTCCTCCCCGAGCACGTGGTCGACGGGCAGCTTGATCTTGCCGTCCGGCGGGCCGGACTGCTTCAGCGCGCGCCCCGCGGGCTCGACGCCCTCCTCCTCGCACAGCGAGGAGCCGACCTCGTGGCCCTGGGACTTGAAGAACGGATAGCTCATCGCGCCGCCGATGAGGATCGTGTCGGCGACCTCCATGAAGGCGTCGATGACGCCGATCTTGTCGGTGACCTTCGCACCGCCGACGATCGCGACGAGCGGGCGGCCCGGATCCGCGAGGATGCCGGTCAGCGTCTCGACCTCGCGCTGCAGCAGCCGCCCGGCGGCCGAGCGCTCGACGTGCTCGACGACGCCGACCGTCGATGCGTGCGCGCGGTGCGCGGCGCCGAAGGCGTCGTTGACGTAGAAGTCCGCCAGCGCGCCGAGGCGCTTTGACAGCTCGGGGTCGTTCTCGGTCTCGCCGGCCTCGTAGCGGATGTTCTCGAGCAGCACGACGTCGCCGTCGGGCACGGCGTCGAGGTCCGGCGCGAGCTGGACCTCAGTGCCGATGAGCTTTGCGAGGTGATCGGCCACCGGCTGCAGCGAGAACTCCGGCTCGCGATCCTTCGGGCGGCCCAGGTGCGAGACGAGCAGCAGCTTCGCGCCCTTGCCGCGCAGCTCCTCGATCGTCGGCAGCGCGCCGCGGATGCGGGCGTCGTCGGTGACCGTGTTCCCGTCGAGCGGGACGTTGAAGTCGACGCGCACGAGGCCGCGCAGGCCGTCGACGTCGCCGAGATCGTCGAGCGTCCTCACAGGACTTGCTGCAGCACGTCGACGCAGCGGTTCGAGTAGCCCCACTCGTTGTCGTACCAGCTGACGACCTTCACGAGGGTCCCCTCCATGACGCTCGTCAGCAGCCCGTCGACGATCGACGAGTGCGGGTTGCCGGCGATGTCCGAGGACACGATCGGATCCTCGGTGTACTGCAGGATCCCCTCCAGCGGCCCGCTTCCGGCGGCCGCGGAGAAGGCGGCGTTGACCTCCTCGACGGTCGTCTCCTTCTGTGCGACGAACGTCAGGTCGACCATCGAGCCTGTCGGGACGGGGGCGCGAACGGCGAAGCCGTGCAGGCGGCCGTTGAGCTCGGGCAGGACGAGGCCGACGGCCTTCGCGGCGCCGGTCGACGTCGGCACGAGGTTGATCGCGGCGGCGCGCGCGCGGCGCAGGTCGCCGTGCGGGCCGTCCTGGAGGTTCTGGTCGGCCGTGTACGCGTGGATCGTCGTCATCAGGCCGTGCTTGATGCCGACGGCCTCATGGATGACCTTCGCGAACGGCGCCAGGCAGTTCGTCGTGCAGGACGCGTTGGAGATCACGTCGTGCGAGTCCGAGTCGTAGCGGTCGAAGTTCACACCGAGCACGACGGTGATGTCCTCGTCGGTCGCCGGCGCCGAGATGACGACCTTCTTCGCGCCGGCGTCGAGGTGCTTGGCGGCGCCGGCGCGCTTCGTGAAGAAGCCCGTCGACTCGAGCACGACGTCGACCCCGAGGTCTCCCCATCCCAGGTCGGCGGGATCGCGCTCGGCCTTGACGATGATCTGCTTGCCGTCGACGACGAGGCCGTCGTCGTTGAGCTCCACGGTCCCCGGGTACGGGCCGAGGATCGAGTCGTAGCGCAGCAGGTGCGCAAGCGTCGCGTTGTCGGTGAGGTCGTTGACCGCGACCCACTCGATATCGGCCTGAGCCGCTTGCGCGGCGCGGAAGACGTTGCGGCCGATGCGGCCAAAGCCGTTGATTCCGACGCGTACGGGCATTCTCGGTACGTCCTTCCTCGGGGTTCACGACTGTTGCGTGCGAGAGACGTCCTTCCCGGCACGCGCCAAGGGCGCGAAATCTAGTCGGTCTCGCGTGGGCGCGCTCGGCGCAGCGGGTAGATGTCACCCCGAGTGCGGCGATCCAGTCCACCGGGCGCGGGTCCGGGCTACGTCGTATCGATCCGCCCGCGGACCGTGCTGACGGTCGCATTCGTCCTGCTCGGCGTCGCGGCGCTCGTGAAGGTCGTGCTGATGTCCGAGCGCGTGCTCGTGTGGATCTTCGTGTCGGTGCTGCTGGCGATGGCGCTCAATCCGGCCGTCGAGGCGTTTCAGCGGCGCGGAGCCATGAAGCGCGGCGGGGCCGCCGCGATCGTCTACCTGATGGTGATGACCGTCATCGCGGGCATCGGCGCGCTGATCGTCCCGACGCTCGTCCAGCAGGTCTCGGACTTCATCCAGGCCGTTCCGGGCTACGTCAAGGAGCTGACCGCCGGCCGCGGGCCGCTCGGCTTCCTCGAGCGCGAGTACGACGTCGTCGACCGCGTGGAGAAGGCGGTCGCAGGCAACGAGGCGGCCGCGGAGTCGCTGGCGGGCGGCGCGAACGCCGCGCTCGATGTCGGGCGCAGCGTCCTGACGTTCGTCGCGGGCGTCGTGACGATCACGTTCTTGACGCTCTTCATGCTGCTCGAAGGCCCGAGCTGGGTCAATCGCGCGATCACGCTGCTGCCCGCCGGGCGCCGCGGGCTCGCCCGCACGATCGCCGACGACATCTACCACATGATCGGCCGCTACGTCACGGGCAACCTCCTCATCAGCCTGATCGCAGGCACGACGACGACGATCGTCCTGCTCGCCCTCGGCGTGCCCTATGCGCTCGCGCTCGGCCTGCTCGTCGCGATCCTCGACCTGATCCCGCTCGCGGGCGCGACGCTCGCCGCGATCCTCGTAACGCTCGTCGCGTTCACGGACTCGACGACCGCCGGGGTCATCGTGCTGGTGTTCATGGTCGTCTACCAGCAGCTCGAGAACCACCTCATCCAGCCGCTGGTCTACGGGCGCACGATCGCGCTGTCGCCGCTGGCGATCCTCGTCTCGGTGCTGATCGGCGCGGAGGTCGCGGGGATCATCGGCGCGCTCGTCGCGATCCCGATCGGCGGCACGATCCAGATCGTCATCTCGCACTGGCTCGAGCATCGGCGCGCGCTCGAGGGCGACGACGACGACCCGGCCCCACCCCCGCCCGAGTCCGAGCCCGAGCCCGGGCC
>Ga0136633_1002926_pt1 | contig 11455 bp, 9 predicted proteins | sample AntDrymeUQ832206_2_FD_105494 | JGI IMG/M metagenome (GOLD analysis project Ga0136633, IMG submission 105494) | Polar desert sand microbial communities from Dry Valleys, Antarctica - metaG UQ83 (22.06) | ecosystem: Environmental > Terrestrial > Soil > Desert | place: Antarctica: Dry Valley...
CTGCGACATCCCAGCCAGCCGATGCGACCTCGACCATGTCATCCCCTACGACCAGGGCGGTAAGACCGAGCCGATCAACCTCGCCCTCGAAAACCGACGCCACCACCGCGCCAAACACGGACCCTGGCAGCTCACCCGAGCACCCGACAGCACCAACACCTGGACCAGCCCCCTCGGATTCACCTACACCACCAGACCCCAGGCTCAACCCCTCGACCCCTGACCGCCCGGCCATCGCCGCACGACAGGATGTGCGGGGTCGTCGTAGTCCACAACGATGTCTGCGTTCGTCAGCGGGTCCGCCTCTGCCCGATAGATCTGCTGGGCCGGCAGGTAGCGCTCGGCGTACCGCCGCTCGAGGTCCGCACCGAAGAGTGCGGCGTCTCGCACCCGCGCGCGACGTACGGTTTCCTTCGGTGAGACGTCGAGGAAGACGCTCAGCGTCCACGCGTCACGCATCTCTGGGCGCAGCAGGAACACACCGTCAACAAGCAGTACCGCCGGGTTGCCGACGGTAGCGAAGGGCGTCAGGACCTCCCGGCGAAACCGGTCGTAGTCGAAGGAGTCCAGATAGCACCCCTCCGGGGAGAGGTCACCCCGACGTCGTCGTACGTCGAGGGGCTGAAGGAACGAGCCGACCGACGCGCGCACGACGTGTCCGCGAAGATGGTGCGCGAGCAGGTCTGCCAGCGTCGTCTTGCCCGCCGCGTCCGGACCGTCGATGCCCACGATGATCCGGTTGCGGCTCTGCGCCAGCTGCTCGATCAGCCCACCGAGCCTCGCCACGAAATCGTCCACCATGCGGCGTGACCGACCCGGCTAGTGCTTCTCACCCGGGAAGACGTCTGTCTCGCTCTCGTGCCACACCGGGTGGTCCCCCGACGTCTCCACGTTGAATCCGTAGTCGAAGACGAGCGACCCGCCGTAGGTCGAGCCCAAAGTCACGGAGACCACTGCGGCCAAGCTGAGGAGCAGGCAAACAGCGGGCACCTTCGCGTCGCCGTCACCCGGCCCGAGGCGCAGTGCCAGGTTGGTCAAGACCATCAGCGTGGTCCCGATCATGAGCACGGCGTGCGCGTTGACCGTGCGGCGGGCCTGGGTGCCGGGCGTGGACGACCGGTGCCAGTCAGCCCAGCCGGTGAGGGCCGCGAGCAGCGAGAACGCTGCCCCGCCGAGGAGCACCCACGTCGCCGCGCGGTAGAACTCAGTGGGCAGATCGCTCTCGCGGTTCCTCGTGAGGAACGAAAGCAGGTCGAACGCTCCGACGAAGAGGTACGCCGCGACCGGGATGTCGGTCAGCGGGGGGTGCAGGGGCTTGCCAGCCCATCCCCGCAGGCCCTTGAAGGTTCGGCCTTTGATCGTGAGCACCGGCCGAAACGAGAATTTCCGCAACGCGCCTCCCTGAGCCGTCAGATCACCTCGGTCGACCCTAGACCTCAGGGCGTGAACGACAGCACGAGCGATGTCAGCTCGCCGTCCGAAGTGCGGACGCCGTCCACTCCGACAAGAGCGTCCCTGACCACCGGCGAGGTGCCGGCCCAGCTGAGTGTCGGGGCCGCGCCCTGCGACGGGATGAAGACCGGCAGGTCGAGCGCGGTGCTGCAGCGGCCTGATGTCGTGGCGCACGCGTAAGTCTGCTCCGCGCGGGTCCCGGTCACCCGGGACGCCACCAGCGCGTGCGACCGGGCCGGCACCGCGGCGAGGTAGGAGTGCTGCCTCAGCGACCGTCCGGTCGCCAGCGGACTCGTCCTCGACGACACCTTCATCGTCAGGCGCCGGCCGGGTTGCAGGACGAACGTGCCCGCGGACACCCGAAGGACAGCCCGGGATGGTGCATCGGCGAAGAAGCGGATCCGGTACGTGCCCGGCCGGAGCTCGCTGCCGGCCAGGAGCCTGGCCCGCTCACCGCCGAGCACCCGGAAACGCAACGCCCCGAAGGGGTAGCGGGGCGCACCCCGCTCGGTCTCGAGCGGCTCGACGAACATCCCCACGACGGCTCCGTCGCCGGACAGCTCGGGAAGACCGTCGCCGCCCAGCCATACCGTCTCCGTGACGGTCATGTCGACGTACGCCGAACGACTGCCTTCCATGACGATGTCGGAGGCTCCGGCCCGCGCAGCGCCTGGCACTCCGAAGGGCACGAGCAGCCCGAGAGCCACCACGCCACGCCACCGCCCACGTCCCATGTGCTCCCTTTCGCCGGGGGCGCGATGATTCCTGCGCGCCAGGGGCCTAGTCGTCGTCGTCGAGGCGGGCCAGCCAGGTCGCCAGCCGGTCGACCGTCGCCTCGGTGGCCGGGTGCAGGTCGACGTAGTCGCGGAGCCGACCGGCCACCCACGACAGGGAGACGGTTTCCTCCCCGCGCCGCTCCTCGAGCTCCTCGATGCCCTTGTCCGTGAAGTACATGCTCCCTACTCGGCGAAGGCTGCTTCGAGGAGCGCCTGCTGCTCGAGCTCATGCATCTTGGCGCTGCCGGTCGCGGGGCTGGCCGCCTCTTTGCGGGAGATGCGGCGCAGGTGCTGCCCCTCCCCGAGCAGCTCGGGCAGGTGCAGCGCCATGAAGGGCCACCCGCCCTGGTTGGCCGGCTCCTCCTGGACCCACACGACGTCGGTGGCATCGGTGTACGCCGCGAGCGCCGCGCGGATCTCGTCGGCGGGCAACGGGTAGAGCTGCTCGACGCGGAGCAGGGCGACATCCGTGACGCCGAGCTTCCCGCGCGCGGCTGCGAGGTCGTAGTGCACCTTGCCGGCCGAGAGGACCACCCGCCGCGCAGTCGACACATCGGCGTCGGTGATGAGCTCGCGGAACGAGCCCTGGGTGAGCTCGGCCGACGTCGACGCGGCGGCCTTGAGACGGAGCATCGACTTCGGGGTGAAGACGACGAGGGGGCGGCGCACCACGCCGCGCACCTGACGGCGCAGCAGGTGGAAGTAGTTGCCCGGGGTCGTCGGCACAGCGACGGTCATGTTGTCCTCTGCGCAGAGCGTCATGAAGCGCTCGATGCGGCCGCTCGAGTGGTCCGGACCCTGCCCCTCGAAGCCGTGCGGGAGCAGGAGGACTACGCCGGAGCGCTGCGCCCACTTTGCTTCACCGGCCGAGATGAACTCGTCGATGATCGACTGGGCCCCGTTGACGAAGTCGCCGAACTGGGCCTCCCAGCAGACCAGCGCCTCGGGCCGCGCGACGGCATAGCCGTACTCGAAGCCGAGCGCTGCGAACTCGCTGAGCAGCGAGTCGTAGAGGTTGAACCGGGCCTGCTCGCCGGACAGGTGTGACATCGGTTGGTACTCGGCACCGGTGACGCGATCGGTGACGACGGCATGCCGCTGGCCGAACGTGCCGCGTCGGCAGTCTTGACCGGCGAGGCGCACTGGCGTGCCCTCGAGCAGCAACGAGCCGAAGGCGAAGGACTCGGCCAGCGCCCAGTCGATCGTGCCCTCCTCGAGCATGGTTGCCCGTCGTTGCAGCTGCGGCAGCAGCCGCGGGTGCACCGTGAAGCCCTCGGGGAAGTCGAGCTGCGCGGTGATGATCCGCTTGAGCACCTCGTCGGAGACGGCGGTCTCGACCGGCCCCGTCTCGACGTTGCTCACGCGCTCCGGGCCGTCGCTCGGCGTACCCGCATCGCGGGTCTGGACGAAGACGGCCTCGAGATGGCCCTGGTAGTTGCGCAGCGCCTCCTCTGCCTCGGCCAGGGTGATGTCGCCACGGCCGATCAGCGCCTCGGTGTAGCGCTTGCGGGTCGACCGGTGGGCCTCGATCGTGTCGTAGAGCAGCGGCTGAGTGAACGACGGCTCGTCGACTTCGCTGTGGCCGCGGCGGCGGTAGCAGACCATGTCGATGACGACGTCCTTGCGGAACTCCTGCCGGTACTCGAAGGCCAGCCGGGCGACGCGAACGCAGGCTTCCGGGTCGTCGCCGTTGACGTGGAAGATCGGCGCCTGCACCATCCGCGCCGCGTCGGTGCAGTACACGCTCGATCGCGCGGAGGCGGGCGACGTCGTGAAGCCGAGCTGGTTGTTGACGACGACGTGCACCGTGCCGCCAGTGCGGTAGCCAGGGAGCTGGCTCAGGTTGAGCGTCTCGGCGACGACGCCCTGTCCGGCGAAGGCGGCGTCACCGTGGAGCAGGACGGGCAGCACAGTGAAGCCGTCGACCCCCTTGTCGATCCGGTCCTGCTTGGCCCGGACGATGCCCTCGAGGACAGGGTTCACCGCTTCAAGGTGGCTGGGGTTGGAGGCGAGCGAGACCTTGATGGTCGCCCCCGCGCGTCCCTCGTACGTGCCGTCGGCGCCGAGGTGGTATTTCACGTCGCCGGAGCCGTGCGAGCTGCTGGGATCGATATCGCCGTCGAACTCGCGGAAGATCTGCCCGTAGCTCTTGCCGACGATGTTGCCCAGCACGTTGAGCCGACCCCGGTGCGGCATGCCGATGGCGACCTCGTCCAACTCGGCCTCCGCCGCCGCAGCGAGCACCGCATCGAGCAGTGGAATGACACTCTCGCCCCCTTCGAGCGAGAAGCGCTTGTGGCCGACGTACTTGGTGTGCAGGAAGTTCTCGAAGGCCTCGGCGGCGTTGAGCCGCTCGAGGATGTGCAGCTGCTCGTCTCGGTCGGCCTTGTCGTGCTGGCGCTCGACGCGATCCTGGATCCACCGTCGCTGGTCGGGATCCTGGATGTGCATGTACTCCACGCCGACCGAACGGCAGTAGGAGTCGCGCAGCACGCCGAGCACATCACGAAGCCGCATCACCGGTGTCCCCGCGAAGCCACCGGTCGGGAACTCACGGTCGAGGTCCCAGAGGGTGAGTCCGTGGTTGACGATGTCGAGGTCTGGATGGCTGCGGCTGCGGTAGCTGAGCGGGTCTGTGTCGGCCATCAGGTGACCGCGGACGCGATAGGCGTGGATCAGCTCGAGCACCCGGGCCGGCTTGGCCACTTCGTCCTGCGCTGTGTCGCTGATGTCGCGGATCCAGCGCACCGGCTCGTAGGGGATCCGCAAGCTGAGGAAGATCCGCTCGTAGAAGCCCTCCTCGCCAAGGAGCAGCTGGTGCAGCCGACGCAGGAAGTCACCGGACTGCGCACCTTGGATGATCCGGTGGTCGTAGGTGCTTGTCACCGTGATCGTCTTGCTCACAGCGAGACGCGCCAGTGTTTCCAGGGAGGCACCGGCGTACTCGGCGGGGTGCTCCATCGCGCCGACGCCGATGATCGCGCCCTGACCCTGCATCAAGCGCGGCACCGAGTGCACTGTGCCGATCGTGCCGGGGTTGGTCAGGCTGATCGTCGTGCCGGCGAAGTCGTCGGCGGTGAGCTTGTTGGCGCGGGCCCGGCGTACGACGTCTTCGTACGCAGCCCAGAAGGCGACGAAGCTCATGTCCTCGGCGGCCTTGATCGACGGGACGAGCAGCGTGCGGCTGCCGTCCTCCTTCTGCAGGTCGATCGCGAGGCCCAGGTTGATGTGCTCCGGCGTGAGCATGGTCGGCTTGCCGTCGACCTCGGCGTAGCCGCGGTTCATCTCGGGCATCTCGCGCAGTGCCTGCACGAGGGCGAAGCCGATCAGGTGGGTGAAGCTGACCTTGCCGCCGCGCCCGCGGGCTAGGTGTCGGTTGATGACCGTGCGGTTGTCCTCCAGCAGCTTGGCCGGCACCGTGCGGACGCTGGTAGCTGTCGGGACGCCGAGGCTCGCTTCCATGTTGGCGACGGTGCGTGCCGCGGCCCCCTTGAGCGGTGTCCCCGGCGCAGCCGGGGCAGTGGCGGCCGCCTTGGTCGTGACGGGGACCGGAGCGGCCTGGGCCGACGTCGTCGGAGCCACCGGAGCGGGCGCCGTCGGCCCAGCCAGAGTCGATGCAGTCGGAGTCGATGCGGCCGGGTCGTAATCGGCGAAGAAGTCGACCCAGACTTGGTCCACGGACTTGGGGTCGGCGAGGTACTGCTGGTAGATCTCGTCGACGAGCCAGACGTTGGTGCCGAACTCGGCCATGCGGTCGGACTGCGAAGCCACGGACGACGCCCCCTGCGGCGGTAGTGAAGGTGCGGGTGGTCGAGCCCGATCAGGTTACGCCGCACCAGCGGGCCGGGAAAAACTCCCTCAACGGCTCATAGTCCCAGTGACTTGGCGATGACGACCTTCTGCACCTCGCTGGCGCCCTCGACGACGCGCAGCATGCGCAGGTGACGCAGGACCTGCTCGATCGGACCCTCCTTGAGGAGACCTTGGCCACCGAAGACCTGCAGGCAGCGGTCCGCGACGGCGTACGCCCGCTCGGTGTTGTAGAGCTTGACGATCGACGCGTCGAGCATGGGCATCGTGCCCTGGTCGCACTGCCAGGCCAGGTGGTAGGTCAGCCAGCGCATGGCCTCGATCTCCACCTTCGACTCGGCGAGGGGGAAGGACACGCCCTGGAACTTCGACAGCGGCTTGCCGAATGCGGTGCGCACGGTGGTGTGGGCGACTGCTGCATCCAGGCACCACTCGGCGAGACCGAGGCACTGCGCGCCGATGAAGGCCCGACCGGCATTGAGGAAGCGCATCGCCGCAAAGAAGCCGAGCCCGACCTCGCCGATGACGTGGTCCGCCGGGATCCGCGTGTCATCGAAGCGCAGCTCCGAGGGGTGGGCGTCGGAGATCGTCGGCTGCTTGTTGCCCACGGTGTACTGCTCACGCGGCACGACGAACGCGGTGATGCCGCCGGCGGCACGCTTCTCGGCGTCCGTCACGGCGAAGACGACAGCGAAGTCGGCCTTGTCGGCGTTGGTGATGTAGTGCTTCATCCCGTTGATGACCCAGCTCTCGCCATCGCGCACTGCAGAGGTGCGGATGGCCTGAGCATCGGAGCCGGCCTCGGGCTCGGTGAGCGCGAAGCACATGGACTGCTCGCCGCGGACCAGCGGCAGCAAGTACGTCGGCCAGAGGTGCTCGGGCAGCTCGAGCAGCAGCGGTGTCGGCGCCTCGGGGTTGGGCGGGCCGACGGCGTAGGTGGCCAGCCGCATCCCGGATCGGGCCGCGTCCTCGACGAGCAAGCTCATGCCGAGCGTGGACAGCCCCCAGCCGCCGACGGACTCGGGCAGGTGTGCGGCGTAGAAGCCCTCCTGGCAGGCGCGCGCCTTCACGCTCCGGATTGCGGCGGACAGCTCCTCTTCCCGCCCGGGCGTCCAGTAGGCCCCCTTGACGCTGTCTTCGACCGGCCGGACCTCCCGGTCGAGGAATGCCGCGAAGGACGAGCGCAGCGCGACGAGCTCCTCAGGTACGTCGAAGTCCATGCGGTGCACCGTATCGGCCGCCGAGGAGGTGCCGCGCCTGCCCGCGTCGAAGCCCTCTTTTCATGCGCAGACTCGCCGCCGCCCTCGTCGCCGTACCCCTCGTCGTCGCCCTCCAGCCGGTGCTCGCTGCCGGCTGGACTCCGGCGCCCGCCTTCACTAGCTACGAGGCACCGCCCCTCGAGGGTGGCAACGCCGGTGAACCCACGCTGGGCTACAACCCCGAGTCCGGCGCTGTCATGTTCCAGGCCAACCTCGAGACCCTGCGGGTGACCGACTTCGACAAGCGGGGCCGCGGCACGTCGACCTGGACGGACGTCTCGCCGGGTCTGGCCAACACCACGACGCTGGACCCGATCATCGAGACCGACCCGGTCACCGGCCGGCACATCGTCAGCCACCTGACGCTCGCCTGCAGCCTCAGCGCCTACAGCGACAATGACGGCGCAACCTGGACAGAGGTGCCACTCGGCTGTGGCGCCGGCGCTCTCTTCGACCACCAGACCGTCGGCACCGGGCCGTTCGTCAAGGGCGGCGCGCTGCGTCCCGTCGGCGCGTACCCGCACGCCGTCTACTACTGCGCGCAGGACGTCACCGCAGCTAAGTGCTCGACCAGCCTCGACGGTGGGGCGACCTACCTCCCCGCGGTCACCGTCTACACGAGCGGTCCAGGCACCAACTGCGACGGGCTCTTCGGGCACCTGAAGTCCGCGCCGGACGGCACGATCTACCTCCCGCCGTTTCGGTGCGACCAGGGCACCGCATCCCTCGTCGTCCCGCCGAGCAATCCGCTGAACCGGCCCGCCGCGGCGACCGCCGTCAGTGAGAACAACGGCCTGACCTGGGAGCTGCGCTACATCCCCGGCAGCGTGTCGGGCAACGCCGGCCATCCCTCGCTCGGCGTCGCTTCTGACGGCACGACGTACTTCGCGTACGGCGGTCGTGAGGGCGGAAAGCGCACCGACGGGGGCGGCCCGCCGATGGCCGCCGTGAGCCGAGACAAGGGCAAGACGTGGACCAAGCCGGTGCAGCTGGGCCGCGAGTTCGGCATCCGCAACACCAAGTTCGTCACCACGATTGCCGGCGACGGCGACCGGGCCGCCGTGGCATTCCTCGGCACGCCGACGCCGGGTGACGACCAGGTCAACACCTTCGACGGCGTATGGCGCCTCTACACGTCGTTCACCTATGACGGCGGGCGCACCTGGAAGACGGTCAACGCCACGCCGGGCAGCCCGATCCAGGTCGGCTCGATCTGCACATCCGGCGTGCTGTGCATGGGCAACACGCGCAACCTGCTCGACTTCAATGACGTGATTATCGACGGCAAGGGTCGCGTCCTCGCTGCGGTCGCTGACGGCTGCCTCGACGTCGAGTGCACGCGCAATGAGCGGGCCAGGCGCGCCCTCATCGTCCGCCAGACGGCGGGTCGCGGTCTGCTGAAGAAGTTCGACCGCGAGCTCACCGGCCGCTAGCCCCCCTCTCGACTTCACCCACCTGCACGTCGTACGACGTGCCTTCTTCGGCCCATGCACTACGTCGAGGTGGGTGAAGTCGCGGCTTTCAGGCGGAGCCGGCCGGCGGGAGTCCCAGGTCGGCAAGGATGCGCTGGGCAGCGTTGTGACCGGCGGCGCCGATGACGGACCCGGCCGGATGGCAGCCCGCGCTCCCGGCGTAGAGACCCGGGAGTCCAGCGGCGTAGGGCATCCGGTCGGCGAAGGCCACAGTGTTGTCGACGTGGTGGATGTGCCCGCCGGTGATGCCGAAGTGCGACTCGATCGCCGGCGGCGGAAGCGCGAACGTGTCGACGACGAGGTCGCTCGACCCAGGCGCAAATTGGTCGCACAACGAGAGCACGTGGTCGACGTACGCCGGGAGCTCCGCGTCCCAGCTGGACCCCGCCGGCTGGTAGGGCACGCTCTGCACGAACAGCGCGGACGTGTGGTGGCCCACCTCGTCGCGCAGTGACGGGTCAGCCGTCGAGTGGACGTACCACTCGATGGTCGGGAAGTCGGGCAGCCGGCCGGCCTCGACGTCGGACCACATGGCGCGGATCGCGCCCATGACGTCGTCGACCTGGGGCAGCAAGTGAATCGTGGCACTGTGCTGGCCCTGCTCCTCCGGAAGGCTGGTGAAGACAGGGAGCCCGCTCAGGGCGAGATTCACCTTCAAGGTCGCCCCTGGCCGCCGCGCCCCGTCGAGGAGCGCGTCCACCTCTGGCGTCAGCGCACCGCCGGCGAGCTCGCGGAGCCGGAACGGATCGCAGGCGCCGAGCACGACCGGCGCGGCGATGGTCCGATTATCGCGCAGGGCAACGCCGTCGACTGTGCCGTTGGTGCTCGTCACCGCCGCGACGGGTGACTTTGTGCAGATGCGGACGCCGGCCGTGCGGGCCAGATCGGCAAAGGTGGACGTCACCGTCCCCATCCCGCCGCGGACGATCATCCACGTGCCGTCTGACGCTGGCAGCCGGCACATGTTGTGCACGAGGAAGTTGTGCCCGGTGCCTGGCGTGTCCGGCCCGGCGGCGAGACCGGAGAGCCCGTCGGTCACGGCGTACATCGCGACGACGAGATCGCTCGCGAAACCGAAACGACCGAGGTAGTCGGCTACCGAGCCGCGGCACAGATCGACGAAGGACTCCCGGAGAGCCGGGCGGACGTACCGCTCGGCGGTGTCCTCGAGGCTCAGCGGCTCGGCGAGCCACGCAGGTGCGAGGTCGGCGCGCAGCGCATCGAGCTCGGTCTGCAGAGCGACGTCGGCGGCCCAGTCGGCAGGCGAGAAGAAGCTCTCGAACTGCGCCCGGAGCGACGCACGGTCGGAGCCGAAGAGCAGGTGCCGGGCGCCGAAGGTCGGCAGGAAGTAGTGCGGATCCCGGCGCAGCAGCGGCAGCTCGACGTCGAGGGTGCGCAGCAGCTCGGGCGGCATCAGGCCGAGCAGGTAGGCGCCGGTCGACGCTTGGAGCGAGGGCGCCTTGGCGAAGGGTCGCTCGGTCCGGCAGGCCCCACCGATCACGTCCGAGGACTCCAGGACGACGACGGAGAGCCCGGCTCGGCCGAGCAGCGTTGCCGCTACCAGGCCGTTGTGACCGGCGCCAATGACGACGACGTCGGCCGTGCTAGGCAGCTCGACACGTCCACTCAACGCCGGTTCTCCCGTCGGTGGACGATGCGCAGCCCGGACCAGTTCTCATCGATCGCGCACACCTTGTTGTCCACGAGTTCGTCGACGACCACCAGCACATGCCCTGCCCTGCTGCCGAGCTTGGTGGGAAGCGGCGTCCCCGAGTAGCCGACTGTCACGGGCGGCACGCTACCGCCGCCCGCCGATCGGCGGCTTCCTGCCGTGAGCTGGCGTCCTGCTGCTCGCCGACTTCGCCATGTCATCACCGCGCGCCGGGCTGACGACCAAGATCATGAGTGGCGACAAGCGATAGAGCCGGCGCCACATGACTCATGATCTTGGGACGTACTCAGGTGGTCGGTGCCCCCGGCAGGTCCCCAACAACATGAGGCCAGGCGGGCTCTGAACATCCACCCAACGGTTGATGGTCCTCAACCGCTACGAAAGTAAGGTCGCGGTGCCGCTTACGTTTGGAGGCTGTGTTGGGGGTCCCTGCGGCCTTGGTCGTCGATGGGCTCGAGTGCCAGTTCGGGGCTGACCCAGTGCTGGCGGGCGTCTCCTTCACGCTCGGCGCCCGAGACGGAGTGGCCGTGATGGGCACCAACGGGGCGGGCAAGTCCACCTTGCTCCGGGTCATCGCCGGGCTCCAACGTCCCTCGGCCGGTTCAGTCGTGGTCCACGGGCGAGACGTGACGTCGATGTCCGCGTCCCAACGGGCGGGCGCTGGCATCGTGCTCGTGCAAGGCGGACGGGGCGTGTTTCCCGACCTCACCGTCGCGGACAACCTCGAGGTGCAGGCATGCAGCCGCGGGCATCGCGCTCATCGGTCGGCCGAGCGGCGAGAGGCAGTGTTCGATCTGTTTCCCGTGCTGGCCGATCGTCTGCGCCAACGCGCCGGCTTGCTGTCGGGTGGTGAACAGCAACAACTCGCGTTGGCCAAAGCTGTGCTCGTGGAGCCGACGTTGTTGTGCATCGACGAGCTGTCGCTCGGCCTCGCCCCGAAGTTGGTCGACGAGCTGCTCGAGGTCGTCGCCGGGTTGCACGCGGGGGGACTTCCGGTTGTCGTCGTCGAGCAGA
>Ga0136633_1002927_pt1 | contig 11453 bp, 11 predicted proteins | sample AntDrymeUQ832206_2_FD_105494 | JGI IMG/M metagenome (GOLD analysis project Ga0136633, IMG submission 105494) | Polar desert sand microbial communities from Dry Valleys, Antarctica - metaG UQ83 (22.06) | ecosystem: Environmental > Terrestrial > Soil > Desert | place: Antarctica: Dry Valley...
AAGACCTCGCGCTGTGCGGGTGAGTTCCGCGCCTCCTCGAGCAGGAGCGCACCCCGGAAGATCGAGAGCTGCGCGCGCCGTTGCGGATCCGACTCCAGCTCGCTCACGCGCGCCACCTCACGCTCGGCACCCGTGCGTCGGGTGACGTCCGCGAACTCGCGAATCGCCTGCCGCGGTTTGCTGACCCAGAAGCGCCGCACGGCCTTCCGGTAGGCGACATCGTCGTCGAGGGCGAGCAGGCCGCGCGACAGACCGGCGCCGAGAACGGTTTCGGCGTCCCACGTCGCGGAGCGCGCGGCTCCGGACGCGTAGGCGGCATCTGCGCCGTCGAGGGCGCGCTCCCAGCGCAGGATGTCCGCCGCGAGCGCCACGAGGACCACCGACGCCACGAGCATGACGACCACGGCTGCCGCCGAGAGGGCCGCACGGCGCTCGTGGAGCCAGCTCGTCACGCCGTCCTCCACGCAAGCCGGCCGCACCAGCGCTCGTTCGCCGCGAGGAGGAGCAGCAGCGCAGCGGCGGCTGCGACGAAGCCCCACGGGAACGCGCCGACGAGCGTCTGCCGCTCCTGCACCTCGGAGTTCCGGACGAGCTCGGCGCGCTCGATGAACGCCTTGCCCGGCACCAGCTGCTCGAAGAACGCGAGGTCCTCCGGCTCGGGGAAGAGCGGAACCACACGCAGGTCGATTCCCGCGCGGGTGTAGTGCACGAGCTCCTCCGTGAGGATCGACGAGTCGAAGCCCGAGTTGTCGAGGTCGCTGAGCAGGATGACGTCGAGGTTTCCATCGCCGTCACGAGCGATCATCCGGCGCGCCTCGATGAGACCTGTCGAGATCTTCGTGCCGCCACGAAAGGCGAGCGACCACGGGCTCTCGTCGGCCGATGGTCCCGGGCTCCCGTCTTCCTGCTGTCCGAAGTTCGGCGCAGTCGCGCGTGGGCCGAAGAACCTGATCAGCGGGCGCAGCTCCTCAGTGCGCGTGTCGGGCGGCAACATCTCGTACGCGGTGTCGGAGAAGACGACGAGGCCGACGCGGCCCTCGGTCTCGGCGAGCGCCAGCAACACACGCTGGATCCTTTGGGCCTTCAGCTGGTCGACGCTCGCCGAGAGGTCGAGCACGAGCACGCCGCCGCTGCCTGTCGCGAAGTAGGTCGTCGGCAGCGCTTTGGCGTCGCGTGTCAGCGTGAAGCAGGCGGCGAGCAGCACAACCGCGAGCGCGGCGAGAGCGAGCCGAAGCCGGCGCAGACGCCGGTGCTCGCGACCGAGCTCGTCCGCCGCCGTCGACGGGAGCGTTCGCGTGTGGAGCACGCTCATGCCGCTCCTTCGGCTGCCAGCTCGGTGCGCCGGACGAGGTCCTCGACATCCTCACGGGAGGCGTCGCGTGGGGACCAGGCAAGCGTACGGGCATCGGCGGCGAGGTCTGTCAGGCCGATGTGCCCGAGCTCGCGCGCGACGCTCTCGAGCGCACGGCGGCGCTTCGGCAGGTCGCCGTTCGCAGCCGCGATCCGCGTCGCCTCGAGCACGGCGGCGAGCGGCGTGCGCGTATCCTCCTCCGCCCCGGCGTCCCGCTCGTCGCGCGTGCCCCACAGCCGCCACGCGAGCGCCGCGGCGGCGAGCGCGAGGAGCGTCGCCGCCGCGAGCAGGAAGAGCGCAGTCGGCCGTGGCCGGACCCGATAGCTGAGCACGGCGAGCGTCGCCTCTTCTGCACGCCAGCCGATGTCGACGACGGAACGCTCGCCGACGCGTCCGGTGACGATGAACGGCTGCCATTCGATCGTCTCGAACCCCGGTCGGTTCGACGTGTCGCCGAAGAAACGGTAGGCGAGGCGGCTGGGCTCCAAGGCGACGACTCCACGCTGGTCGAGCGGCTCGCAACCCGCGCCGAGGCAGCGCAGCGGATAGCGGTACGTCAGCCGCGTCAGGCCACCGTGATCGATTCGCTCGACCGAGCGCCTCCCCACCACCTCGTACGGGTCGAAGACGGGATCGAGCCGGATCCTCGCCGGGTCGATCACGGACGAGTCGATCCGCACGTCGACGGTGGCGACGACGGGGACGCCGAAGAGATGGCCGTTCGGCTCGAAGCTCGTCTGGACGACGACGGGATCCTGCGGTTGCCGTTCGCGCGTGGCCGAGCCGTCATCGCCGCGCAGCGCAACGCCGATCGCGATGCCGACGACTGCGACAGCCGCGGCGACGGCGAGGAACGCGAGGGCGCGCCGCATCAGCCGCGACTCCATGCCGACTGGCGCTCCGTCGACCAGGCGGCGAACGCCTCGAAGACATGGTCGAGCGCAGCCGAGGAGACGAGCACCGGCTCGATCCCCAACGAATCTAGATCCGACAGCAGTTGCTCACGTCGGCCCTCGTGCAGGGTGCGCCACGTCGCGGACTCGCCCGAACGAAGCCGCACGAGCCGGGCGCGGCCCGACGCCGCGGCGAGCGGCACGACGAGGCCGTCGATCTGCGGGAAGCTCTGCTCCCAGATCGGATCCTGAATCACGACCGGAACGACGTCCCAGCCACGATCGATCGCGTCCTCCCACGCTGCGAGCGGCGGCGGTGCGAGGAAATCGGACAGGACGAAAACGAAGCTCGCCGACGGCACAGCGCGCCGGTGCAGGCCGAGGAAGTCGAGGGCGCCGGCGGCATCCCCTCCCGCCGCTGGCGCCGTCGCGCGGGGCAGGTCGTGCTCCTCGAGGATCCGGGCGCCGCCGCTTCCGGGCGGCGCCCAGGCAACGGTCTCCCGCTCGGCCGCGAACTCGAGGAAGCCGATCAGCCCGCGCGCCTCGGTCACGCTCGCCTCGATGATCTCGCTCGCCGCCCGTGCCGCTCCGGCCTTGTCCAGCCACGGCACGCCGGGCGCGGACAGCGACATCGCCAGGCTGCGGTCGACGACCGCGACGGCGCGCGGCGCCTCGTCGGCGAAGTGCTCGCGCACGATGAACTCGTCGGTTTCAAGGGCAGCGGACAGCCGCGCGGACGATGCCCAGTCGATCCGGTCGGGATCGTCCCCCGGCACGTAACGCCGGGAGCCCGAGACGTCGGTGCCGGTACCGCGGCGCGCCCCGTGCATCGCTCCGAACGCGAGCCCGTGCAGGCGGCGCCGCGAGACGAGCGCGAACGTCGGCGAGCCGGTGATCACGCCGGCACCGCCACCGCGACCTCCGTTTCCTCGGAGCGGAGTCCCGGGGCCGGAGCGACGGCGAGACACTCTTCGAGGAAGGACTGGAGCGCCTGCGCGCGGCCGACGCGGCGAGATTCGGCGAGCTTGGCCGGGGTCAGCACGACGCGGTGGCCGACGACCGCCAGGAAGAGCTGCTCGACGTCGGCCGGGACGACGAACTCCCGTCCCTCGAGGAGCGCCCAGGCGCGGGCGGCGCGCTCGAGCGAGAGGCTGCCGCGCACGGACGCGCCGACGGCGGTCGACGGCACCTCGCGCGTCGCGCGTACGAGCGCCACGATCCAGGCGCCGATCAGCGGGTCGATGTAGACGGAGGCGACGGCCGCCTGCATCTGCTCGATCTCGTCGAGGGTCACCACGGTCTGCAGCGACTCGAGCGGATGCTGCACGCGCTGGTCGTCGATCACGCGCAGCTCCTCCTCGGCGGAGGGATAGCCGAGCGCCGTGCGCAGGAAGAAGCGGTCGAGCTGCGCCTCGGGCAGCGGGAACGTCCCCTCGTACTCGATCGGGTTTTCGGTCGCGAGGAGCAGGAACGGCTGCGGCACGGCCCGCGTGACGCCGTCGACCGTTACCTGCCGCTCGCCCATCGCCTCGAGCAGCGCCGACTGCGTCTTCGGCATCGCGCGGTTGATCTCGTCGACGAGGACGACGTTGCCGAAGATCGGGCCAGGTCGGAACTCGAAGTCCCGCGTCCGCTGGTCGTACACCGCGAGCCCGGTGACGTCGGACGGCTGCAGGTCGGGCGTGCACTGGATGCGACGGCCCACGGCGCCCTCCACGGACGCGGAGACAGCACGGGCGAGAACGGTCTTGGCGGTGCCCGGTACGTCCTCGAACAGGACATGGCCGCCGCAGGCGAGCGCGGTGAGGACGAGCCGGATCTCGTCGTGCTTGCCGTGCACGACCGTCTCGATGTTCGCGAGGAACCGTTCGGCCACCGCCTTCGCGCGCTCGAGCTCGCCACTGCTGCTGCCGTCGGCCGTCACGCCGCCGAGTCTAGACCGAGCAGAAAGCTCCATCCCGCCGTTTCGTCCGGGTTCCGGCTCTTTTAGACGTTGTCCGCCGGCAGGACCGGCTTGAGGGCGCCGAGGCTGTCGTTCTCGAGCACGGGGAGCATCGGCACCCGACCGTGCGAGAGGTCGTCGCGAATCAGCTCGCGCAGCGACACGAGCGTCCCCAGGGAGACGGCCGGTGCGGAGATGCGGACGGCGTCGTTCGCCGGCGCCTGCGCGGCGCGAACGGCGTCGGTGCGATCCGCGAGCTGCGCCGAGCCGCCGATCATGACCGCGGCCATGGCGACGGCGGCAGTCGCGGCAGCGCCGCGGGCGAGGAAGAGCGGGCGGCGGTAACGCAGCGCGCGCGGCAGCGTGAACTGGCGAGGCACGCGTTCCAGCTTGGCCTCGCGGAGCAGCGCAGTGAACGCTCCGACCTCGGCCTCGAAGGTTGCGCATGCCGCGCAGTCGCGCAGGTGCGCGGTCGCGAGAGCGATCTCGAACTGGGAAATCGACGCGTCGAGCCGGTGCGAGGCCAACGCTCGCATCTCGGCACAGGAAACGGTTCTGTGGGAGCTCACACCCTCTGAGACGCCCGACGCGGACTCGAAGTTAGGACGACCGCGAGGTCAGGGCAGGAGGGACGTACGAGAGTCCACGAGGACGCCGAGCGCAATCATGGCGATGCCCAGGGAGAAAAAGAGCCACGCCGTCGCCCGCGCATCGCGGCGGTCGTCGGCGGTGGCGGTGCGTATGCCCTGGGAGAAAATGCCGAAGCCGAAGAGCCCACTGACGGCGTCGCGCCCGTCGTCACCCTCCTTCGGCCGCACCGGTCCACGCACGCCGGCGAGGACGCCGACGACGATCAGGAAGGAGCCGACGAGGTACAGGCCGGTCGGGACAGCGCGGCCGAGCGACCCGCCGAGAGCCAGCGCGGCGAGCAACGAGAGGCCGACGGTCACGGAGGACACGACCAAGAGCAGCCCGCCGAACCGACGCGCAGCCGCGACGAGCACTACCGGGCGGCGGTAACCACCGCCTCGAGCGGGGAGCGCTCGAGCGGGTAGTGGCACGCGACGAGGTGCTCGGGCCCCATCGTCTCGAGCGGGGGCGGATCGACGTTGCAGTGCCCGTCGTGGAACTTCGGGCAGCGCGGGTGGAAGTTGCAGGCCTCGGGCGGATTGATCGGGTTCGGCACGTCGCCGTCCAAGAGGATCGGGCTGCGCAACCGCCCGAGCGCGGGATTCGGGATCGGCACGGCCGAGAGGAGCGCACCCGTGTACGGGTGCTTCGGGTTGGCGTACAGCTCCTCGCGCGGCGCCACCTCGACAGCCTTGCCGAGATACATCACCATCACCCGGTCCGAGATGTGCCGGACGACGTTGAGATCGTGTGCGATGAAGACGTAGCTGAGCCCGAACTCCTTCTGCAGATCCTTGAGCAGGTTCAGGATCTGCGCCTGAACGGAGACGTCGAGCGCCGAGACGGGCTCGTCACAGAAGATCAGCTTCGGGTTGATTGCCAGCGCGCGCGCGACACCGATGCGCTGGCGCTGACCGCCGGAGAACTCGTGCGGGAAGCGGTTGTAGTGCTCCGGGTTCAGGCCGACGATCTCGAGCAACTCCTGGACACGACGCTTGCGCTCGGCCGGCGTCCCGATGCCGTGAATCTCGAGCACCTCGCCGATGATGAAGCCGACCCGTTTCCGGGCGTTCAGCGACGCGTACGGGTCCTGGAAGACCATCATCATGTCCCGCCGACGCGCGCGCATCTGCTTGCGCGAGTAGTGCGTAATGTCCTCACCCTGGAAGAGGATGCGACCGGCGGTGGGCTCGAGCAGTTTGAGAACGCAGCGCACGAGCGTCGACTTGCCGCAGCCGGACTCACCCACGATTCCGAGCGTCTCGCCCGGCATGAGCGAGAACGAAATCCCATCGACGGCCTTCACTGCCGCGACCTTCTTCTGGAAGATGATCCCCCGCGTGATCGGGAAATGCTTCGTCAAACCGTCGACGACGAGCAACTCGTCGCCGGTGACCGTCATCGGCTCGCTCATGCGGGCACTCCCGCGACCGCCGCGAGAAGCTTCGCCGCCTCGCGGTCCTTCGTGGTCTGGTCGAGGTGGCAGGCCTGCTCGTGGAAGACGTCGCCCGGAACCCCGGCGAGCGCCGGTTGCGTCTGTTTGCACACCGTCATCGTGTAAGGACAGCGTGGGTGGAAGCGGCAGCCCGACGGCGGGTTCAGGAGCGACGGCGGCTGACCGGGGATCTGCTGAAGTCGGTCGACGACGATGTCGAGCCGCGGCAAGGAACCCATCAATCCCCACGTGTACGGGTGCTGCGGACGCTCGAAGATCTCGTCGACCGGGGCGTGCTCGACCACCTTCGCCGAGTACATAACGACGACGTCGTCGCACGTCTCGGCGACCACGCCGAGGTCGTGCGTGATCATGATGATCGCCGTACCGAAGTCCTTCTGGAGCTGCTTCAGAAGATCCAGAATCTGCGCCTGCGTCGTCACGTCGAGCGCCGTCGTCGGCTCGTCGGCAATGAGCACGTCCGGAGAGTTGATCAGCGCCATCGCGATCATCACGCGCTGGCGCATCCCGCCAGAGAACTGGTGCGGGTAGTCGTCGATGCGGCGGTCTGCTCGCGGGATCCGCACAGCCTCGAGCAACTCGAGCGCACGCGCGCGCGCCTCCTTGCGCGAGACGTCGCGATGAAGGCTCACGGCCTCCATAAGTTGCGTGCCGACCTTGTGGACAGGATTCAGCGAGGTCATCGGGTCCTGGAAGATCATCGCGATCTCGTCCCCGCGGATCGCGCGCAGTCGCTTGGGCGATGCTTTCAGCAGGTCTTCGCCGCGAAAGAGCACTTCCCCCGTCGACGTGGTCCCGCGCTTCTCGTTCAATCCCATGATCGTGAGACAGGTGACGCTCTTGCCGCAACCTGACTCGCCGACGATGCCGAGCACCTGACCGGGTTCGACGCTGAAACTGACGCCGTCGACCGCCTGGAGCAGGCCGTCGTCGGTACGGAACTGCGTCCGCAGGTCGCGAACTTCGAGGAGCGGTGTCATCGGTCGCAGGCTACAGGCTAGGTGAGCCGGATCCTCGGATCGATCCAGGCGTAGAGAAGATCGACGATCAGGGTCAGTACGATGATCGCGAGCGCGCCGAAGATGACGACTCCCTGCAGCGTCGGCAGGTCGAAGCGTCCGATCGATTCGAGCGCGGTACCGCCGAGGCCGGGAAGTCCGAAGACGACTTCGATGAAGATCGAGCCCCCGAGCAGGAGGCCGATGTCCATACCGATCATCGTCACCACCGGCAGCATCGCGTTTCGCAGAATGTGCGAGCTCATCACTTGCCGTTCGGGCGCGCCCTTGGCTCGGGCCGTGCGGACGTAGTCCTGGTTCATGGTCTCCATGACCTCGGCGCGGACGAAGCGCACGTAAGTGCCGGCGACGACGATCGCCAGAGTCGACCAAGGGAGGACGAGTCGGTAGGCCCAGTCGACGACGCCGCCGCAAATCGAGGCCTCGGGCACCGAGATGACCTCGCAATAGCCGGCTATGGGCGTCAGCCCCAGCTTGAAGCCGACGACGTATGCCAGCACGAGCCCGATCCAGAACGACGGCAGGGAAATGCCTATGAGCACGTAGGTCATCGCAGCTCGGTCGAGGAGCGAGCGCGGGCGCAGCGCAGAGAAGATGCCGAGCGGGATCGCGACGAGGAGCACCAAGATCATCGCGCCGAAGACGAGCGACGCCGTGACGGGGGCGGCGCGGAAGATCTCCTCGTTTACCGACTGCCGCGTGACGAAGGACTGGCCGAGCGATCCTTCGAGCACGAGCCGCTTCAGGAATTTGACGTACTGGATATAGACCGGCTGGTCGACGCCGAGGAACTTCTCCACCTCGCGCACACGCTCGGGCGTCGCGGACTGCCCGGCGGCCAGGCGCGCCGGGTTCGCCGGCACCAGGAAGAAGATCACGTAGGTGACCATCGTGACGGCGAGGAAGAGGACGCCCGCCCAGAGGATTCGCCTGATGAGGTACTGGAACATTTTGAGGTCGCAGTGTAAGTGAATCGGTCGACGACCGAGAGCGGGAGGGGCGCCGCGAACGGCGCCCCTCCCTGGTCCCGAATTAGCTGAGCTGGTCCGCTACCTCTTGCAGATCTTGGTGAGGAGCGTGCCCTGGATCGACGTGTAGCCGTAACAACCGACGGTGTTGCTCGTGAAGATACGAGCGTTCGTCGAGATGTACGGAGCCACGGGTGCGTAGTCCTTGACGATGTCGCGGTCGAGCTGGCCGTACGCCGTGAGGCGGGCGGCACCCGACGCTGCATTCGCCTTGTCCATACGGGCGTTGATCGCGGCGTTGTTGAAGTACGACGCGTTGACGTTGTTGTCGGCCTGGATCCGGCGGCCGTCCAGCAGCACGTTGATGAAGTTGGACGGATCCGGGTAGTCCATGCCCCAGCCCTCGAGCGTGAGATCGAACGGCTCACCACGGGTGGCCGACTTCTCGTGCTGGACGACGCGATCGAACTGCTTGATCTCGACGTCGACGCCGATCTGCTTGAGGTTGAACTGCACCGACTGTGCGATCGGCGGGCCCTGTGCCACGTTGAACGTGTACATCACGGCCTTCCCGTCACGGGTGTTGCCCTGCGACAGGCTCTTCGCCTTGGTGTAGTTCGGGCCCTTCAGGGAGTAGATGTTGAACTCCTTGAAGCCCGGCATCGAGTAGGGCAGGAACTGGTCGGTGCGCTGACCAGCGAGGTACCCGTGCTGAGCGACCATGAAGCGGCGGTCGATTGCATGCGACACAGCCTGGCGGAGCTTCAGGTTGTTCTGGAAGATGCCGCGCGAGTTGTTCATCGCGAGATACCAGAGCGTCGTCTGCGACTTCACGTAGAAGCGCTGCTTGTTGATGCCGTACTGCTCCGAGAGCTCCTTGGCCTGCGTGGGCGGGAAGGAACAGACATCGGCCTCGCCGCGCTCGCACATCAGCCGCTGCGTGGCCGGGTCGGGCCCGACGATCCAGCGGAACTCGTTGATGTTGTTGCTGTAGCCGAGCGACTTGAACGGCTCCTGGTTGTTCTTCCAGTGCGGGTTCCGCACGACGAGTGCGGACGCCTTCTGGTTCCACTCCTTGAGGAAGTACGGGCCGGCCGAGACGACCGGAGCCTTGATGCCCTCAGCCGTGAACGGCGTGTCGGTCGGCACCGCGGAGAAGAACATCATCGACATCCGGGCCAGGAAGTCCGGGGCGACCTTCTTCAGCGTCACCTGGAACCCGTAGGTCCCGACGGTGCGGTACCGCGCGACGTCATCGAGGAACGATGAGGCCGGCGACTGCATGCTCTTGTTGAGCGCGCGATCGAACGAGCGCTTGAAGTTCGCCGCGGTCACGTTCGAGCCGTTGCTGAACTTGAAGCCCTTCTTGATGGCGAAGAAGTACGTCTTGCCACCGTTTGTGACCCGCGGGAAGCCCTGCGCCGCCATCGGCGTGAGGCGGCGACCCGCCGGACCCTCGACGTGCGGGTAGTACAGAAGCTGGAGGTGCGTCGCAGCCATCATGTTCCATGAATGGCTGAAGTACGACAGACCCGGATCGACATAGTCGAAGTCGCTGCGGCTGACGATCCGCAGCGTGCCGCCCTGCTGAACCTGCTGCTTGTCCGCTGCCGCCGTACCGCCAGCTGCCGTACCGGCAAACATGGTGGCGACGAGCAGCGCGGATCCAAGGACGGTCATGCCGACCGAGGACCAAATACGTCGCTTCATCTCACTCCTCTCGATGACGACCCGGCGGTGGCGCCGAGCCCAGGGACGAATTCGGCCCCATCGCTAGGACTCCGCACCCGCGAGTTTGTTAGCGGTGTGCGTAGAAAACGTTGCACGGTTGTGTCGGCCGCGTGACGACGACGTTGCGCCACCGTGACTCGAGCGTCCATCGACGCGAATCGGTCTCACAGGTCTTGGGAGGCAGGCCGACCCTTTAGGGGTCTTGCGCAGTCGGGATCCGCGCGAGCGGATTCCGACCTTACGCCGCTAGATCCGGCTGCGCGGGTCGAACGCGTCGCGGAGGCCATCGCCGAGCAGGTTGAAAGCGAGCGTCGTCAAGACGACGGCGATCCCAGGCCACACCATCAGCAGCGGTCGCGAGGTGTAGTAGTTCGGCGCCTCTGCGAGGAGGTTCCCCCAGCTCGCGGTCGGCAGCTTGATGCCGACACCGAGGAACGAGAGCGCCGCCTCGCCGAGGATGTAACCCGCCACGATCAGCGTCGAATAGACGATGATCGGGGCAACGAGGTGCGGCAGTAGATGCGACTTGATGATGCGCCAATCGCTCGCGCCGGTCATCAGCGCTGCCTCGACGAACTCCTTCTCTCTGAGCGACAGCACCTTCGAGCGAATGATTCGGGCCGGATAAAACCAACCGAACATCGTGAAGACGAGGATGAGCGTTACCACGCCCTCGCCCAGGACGCCGCCGAACGTAATGCCGTCGAGGCGCGTGCCTACGGTGCTGGCGAGCGCGATCACGAAGAGCAACGCCGGAAACGCCATCGTGATCTCGGTGAGGCGCGAGACGATCGTGTCGATCCAGCCGCGGAAGTAGCCTGCGACCGCGCCGAGCGTCACGCCGATGATCATCACGAAGATCGTCGAGAACACCGCGACCTGCAGCGAGACACGCCCGCCGTAGAGCAGGCGCAGGAAGAGGTCGCGCCCGAGCGTCGAGTCGGCGCCGAGGACGAGCAGCTGGGACTCGCCTGTCTCGAAGTTCGTGACGCGGCTCATCGGCCCCACAGGCAGGAAGCCGTCGTCGATTCCGTCGGTGAAGATGTCGTCGGGACTGTGCCCGATCAGCCGCTCCGCGATCCAGGCGCCGGGGTAAACGACGAGGAGCAGCAGGACGAGGAAGACGATGCTGGCGATGGCGATGCGGTCGCGCTTGAAGCGCCGCCAGATCTGCTCCCAATAGCCGCGAGCCACGATGGAGTCGGGCCCGTCGAGGATTGCGTCGGCGGAGAGCGCCATGTCGCTGCCGAGGCCGGCACCGACCGGGTGGACCGCCGGCTGCTTGGTGGGAGTCGCCACGCCGGGGAGCTTAGACGAGCAGCACAGGTTTTGGTTAGCTCAGCCAGTGATCCCGGGAGCGAAGCGACCCTTCAGGGATCTTTGCGCGGACGGGCGTCGGCTCCAGCCGATGCCCGTCCTTGCGCCGACTAGGACAGCGCCTCTGCGCCGGCGACGACCTCGAG
>Ga0136633_1002928_pt1 | contig 11448 bp, 12 predicted proteins | sample AntDrymeUQ832206_2_FD_105494 | JGI IMG/M metagenome (GOLD analysis project Ga0136633, IMG submission 105494) | Polar desert sand microbial communities from Dry Valleys, Antarctica - metaG UQ83 (22.06) | ecosystem: Environmental > Terrestrial > Soil > Desert | place: Antarctica: Dry Valley...
CCCACCGGGGCAACGGTCAATCGATCAGGCAGATCTGGTGGCCGCCACCGCGCAGTTCTCGTGGCCGCCAGCGTTCAGTTCTTTGGCCGTCTCCGTTCAGGATCTCATGGCCGCTGACACCTGTCGGGCAGATCGGCGTGTCACACGTGGCGCAGGTGATCCGTGTGGGTTGGCTATGCCGCTGGCACGTGAGCCCCGCCGGCTCCGCCCCGTTGCTGGCGTCCTCCACGGTTTGGAAGGATAGTGACATCAGTCGTTGGCGGCTCTCCGCCGACCTGCCTGATTAGGCTCCGCAACCATGTCCGAGGCCAACCCGACTGCAGCCGATGGCGGCTCTCCGCCGACTATCGAGGCCTACCAGCTCGAGGTGCGCACGTTCCCGCCGTCGGAGGAGTTCAAGCGCGACGCCCTCGTCGTCGACCCCTGGATGTACGACGACGCCGAACGCGACTGGCAGGGTTTCTGGGCCCGCCAGGCCGCAGAGCTGCTCGACTGGTCGCAGAAGTGGCACACCATCCTCGAGTGGGATCTGCCGTTCGCCAAGTGGTTTGTCGGCGGCAAGCTCAACGTGTCGTACAACTGCGTCGACCGCCACGTCGAGGCCGGCCGGGGCGACAAGGCGGCGTTCCTCTGGGAAGGCGAGCCGGGGGACACTCGCACCATTACCTACGCCGACCTGCAGGCCGAGGTCGGCCGGTTCGCCGCCGTGCTCCGGTCCCTCGGCGTGACGAAGGGCGACCGGGTCGCCATCTACATGCCGATGATCCCCGAGCTGCCGGTGGCAATGCTGGCGTGTGCCCGCCTCGGGGCGCCCCACTCGGTGGTGTTCGGCGGTTTTTCGTCGGAGTCGCTGCGCGATCGCATCAACGACGCCGAATGCAAGGTCCTGGTTACCGCCGACGGCGGGTGGCGGCGCGGTCAGGTCATCCCGCTGAAGGACAACGCGGATGCGGCCGTGGCCGAGACGCCGTCGATCGACCACGTGGTCGTCGTTCGTCGTACCGAGAAGCCGGTGGCGTGGGACGACGCTCGCGACCGCTGGTACCACGACCTGATGGCGGAGGTGTCAGACGAGGACGCCGCAGTCCCGCCGGAGCCGGTCGACGCCGAGGACCTCCTCTACCTGCTCTACACCTCGGGCACGACGGCCAAGCCCAAGGGCATCATGCACACCACCGGCGGTTATCTCACCCAGGTGGCGTTCACCCACAAGTACGTCTTCGACCTTCACGCCGACACCGACGTCTACTGGTGCGCGGCCGACATCGGCTGGGTGACCGGGCACAGCTACATCGTGTACGGGCCCCTGGCCAACGGGGCCACGTCGGTGATGTACGAGGGGAGTCCCGACTTCCCGCAGAAGGACCGGTGGTGGTCCATCGTCGAGCGCTACAAGGTCAGCATCCTCTACACCGCGCCCACCGCCATCCGCACGTTCATGAAGTGGGGCACCGAGTACCCCGAGGCTCACGACATGTCGTCGCTGCGGGTGCTCGGCTCCGTCGGCGAGCCCATCAATCCCGAGGCGTGGATCTGGTACTACGAGCACATCGGCGGAAGTCGGTGCCCGCTGGTCGACACGTGGTGGCAGACCGAGACGGGCGCCATCCTGATCTCCCCGTTGCCGGGCGCCACCACCCTGCGCCCGGGATCGGCCACATTCCCGCTGCCCGGCATCGCCGCCGAGGTCGTCGACGACGCCGGCCACGCGTGCGCCACCGGGGGCGGCTACCTCACCCTCACCCGGCCGTGGCCGTCGATGCTGCGGGGCATCTACGGCGATCCCGAGCGCTACCGCCAGACCTACTGGTCGCGCTTCGACGGCAAGTATTTCGCCGGCGACGGTGCCCGCATCGACGACGAGGGCTACTTCTGGCTGATGGGCCGCGTCGACGACGTCATGAACATCTCCGGCCACCGGGTGTCCACGACCGAGGTCGAGTCGGCGCTGGTCGACCATGCTTCGGTGGCCGAGGCGGCGGTCGTCGGGGCCAAGGACGCGACCACAGGGCAGGGCATCATCGCCTTCGTCACGTTGAAGGGCGGGATGGAGGCCTCGGCCGAACACGGCGAGGCGCTGCGCAAGCACGTCACCAAGAAGATCGGCGCCGTGGCCCGGCCGAAGACGGTGATCTTCACCGACGACCTGCCCAAGACCCGTAGTGGAAAGATCATGCGTCGCCTGTTGCGCGACGTGGCCGAGGGTCGCGACCTGGGCGACACGACCACCCTGGCCGACGCCACCGTGGTCGACGAGATCAGGCGGCGGGCGGTCGCCGGCGGACCGGACGAGGAGTAGCGACCTGCTGGACATCCCCAAGCACTGGCGCTGGCGCGAGGACCCGGTGGCCGGCGCAGGCGTGCTGGTCGACATCGACGGCGTGCTCTCCGACGCCACCGGTCGCCAGCACTTCCTCGAGGATCACTCAAAGCGGAACTGGCGGGCCTTCTTCGACGCGTGCGGCGACGATCCCGTCATCGCCGAGGTCGCCCGTCTGATCGAGCTGCTCGACCGTGATCTGCACGTACTTCTGCTGACCGGCCGACCGGTGCGGGTGCAGCCCCAGACGCTGGCCTGGCTCGAGCGCTACAACCTTCGCTGGGACCTGCTGATCATGCGCAACGCCGGCGACTACGCCGCGGCGAGGGAGTTCAAGCGCGGCACCGTCGGCGAGCTGCGCGACCACGGCTTCGACCTCCGGCTGGCCTTCGAGGACGACCGGCGCAACCTCGAGATGTTCCACGAGGAAGGCCTGCCCTGCGTCTACATCCACTCGGGGTACTACGAGTAGCCGACCGCTAGCTTCGTAGAGGTGGCGGACGTGGCTGCATACCGGTGGCTCTCCCCCTCCGACCCCCAGACGTACTTGGCGGTGGCGGCGTGCGTCACCGTCGTCCGCGGGCTCGACGTGGCCGGAACGGTCCTCGCCGGCGGCGGCAACGGGCCTCGACCAGGAGCCGGAGGTTCGCCTCGCTCTGGCCGCCCTGCGAACCGCCCCCGGTCGGGCCATTGCCTCCCGAGCTCATCGAGATCGTGCGCCACCTGCTGCACCCCTCGTCGTCTGCCGCCGCAGCTCACGAGGCATCCCGCAACGCCAACGCCGCCAACGCCCTGTACCTGGCCACCAATCCCGATGCGCTCTCCGCCGCGCTCGACGCGATCAACTCCGCCCGGCACGTCGTCGGCGGCGGCCTGCTGGCGGAGGCTCGAGCGCGCTTCGGCTAGCTGGCCGATGGGTGAGGAAGTGGCCGAACAGGTACCCGAGGTGGTCGGGCGACTGATGGCGATGGCGAGCCCGATGGCAGACCGTGTTCGCAATAGGCGTTACGCCTCACTCATGATTTCCGGCCGGATGCCGATGACAGTGGGATGCCCGCCACCGCCGCCGCGATCGAACTGCCTTCACTCGTCGCGATCGCCCGGCACACGGTGCCGCATCTGCTCGAGGCCACGATTGTCCCCGCCGCTCTCTTCTACGTGATGCTGGTGCAGTTCGGCGCCGGGGCGGCCATGGTGGCCACGCTCGTCTGGTCCTACACCGCGCTGGCCCGCCGCCTGCTGCGAGGCGACCGGATCCCGGCGATCCTGCTCCTCGCCCTCGGCGGTCTGACCGCCCGCACGGTCGTCGGAGTGCTCAGCGGCAGCGCGGCCATGTATTTCGTGCAGCCGGTGGTCACCACGGGCGTCATGGCTGCGGTCTTCCTCGGTTCCATCGTGGTCGGGCGACCTGTCGTCGCCGCCCTGGCCGTCGATTTCTGCCCGGTCGGGCCGGACGTCACGAGCCGGCCCGGCGTGGTCACGCTGTTCCGCCGCCTCACCGTCCTGTGGGCGGGCGTCCACGTGGCCACCGGCGCGGCCACCCTGGCTCTGCTCCTCACGCTGCCCCTGCCGGCGTTCGTGCTGTACAAGACCGTCATCTGCCTCGGCCTCACCGGCGTCGGCGTGGCGCTCACTGTCGCCATGGCCCTGCGGACCGTGCGCGCCGAGGGTCTGGTCCTCGCCGGTTCGGCGCCCCGCCGGTCCTTCCCGCTCCCGTCGCTCCCGTCTCTCGCGCTGGAGCCGGTCGCCGCCTGACCCCCGCTCTCCGTCACGGAGCGCGGGCAGGAATTGTTGAAGCGTTGTCTCGCACGGGTCGATGGAGTTACCGAGAGGTGGCTCCGATCGGAGCGCCGGCACAGAGGGGACGCTCGGACATGCTGAGACGAGGCAGCGCCGTGAGTGACCGACCGGCCACCACCCACCATCGGAACCGGCGGCGCGGATGCGGGGCCTCTCGGTCACCTTCCTGCTCCTGCTCCTGACCGGGAGCGTGGTGTCTGCGTGGACAGTGCGGGGTTGGCCCATGATCAGGAGACAGGGCTCCTGAGGGAGCGGGCCGCCGAGGTCAACCTGGTTCTGGGCAACCTCATCTCCAGCGTCCAGGCCCGTCTCAACTCATCGGGACGGTCGCCAGGGTCAGTGACGGGTCGTCGCAGAGCTTCGCCAGCGTGGCGGGCGGAGCGGAGCGCACCGTGGTTGCGGTCGCCATCGCCCGGCCGACCGCGGACGGGTTCGTGGCGGACCTCGCCGCCGGGCTGGTCCAGCGCCTGCCCTACGTGATCGGCGGTGTCGGCATCCTGATATCGCTGGCGCTCTTCGGGGCCATGGAGGCCATGGCCCGTCGCCGGGACGGCGCCCGAGCCACGCGAGGCGCCTTCGGGTGCGCCGACCAGGCCGGTGACCGGGGCTCGCGTGCTGGTGGCCGAGGACAATCGGTGAACCAGAGGGTCGCCGCCGCCATGTTGAAGCGGCTGGGATACCGGGTGGACGTGGTCGCCAACGGCAGGGAGGCAGTTCGCGCCCTGGACAGGTGCCTGGCTGCTGGGATGGACGCCTACGTCACCAAGCCGGTGACCGTGGACGCACTCGGTCGAGTCCTCAGCCGGCTGATCGTCACGACGCCGGCCCGGCCCAGCGTCGAGGTCCTAAACCCTTCCACGATCGACACGCTGCGCGATCTCGACCGGGAGTGTCCGACCCTGCTGGCGGAGCTCGCCGACGCCTTCATCTGCGGAGCGGCGGAACAGATCGCGGTGCTCCACGATGCCGTGTCCACCTCGGACTTCCCGGCCGCGGCACGAGCCGCGCACCAGCTCCGGGGCAGCTGCGGGGCCGTGGGGGCGACCGCCATGGCGGCCCTTGCTGCGGAGATCGAGGCCTGACCCGGGACGGCGGGCCCGGCGGCCTCGCCGACCCGGTGGCAAGGATGGAACAGTCGTTCGACGAGGCCCGGGAGGCTCTCCGGGCCGCCGCCGGCACCCTCCACGACTCCGCCGTTCGCTGAGGAGCGGAACCACCGGGCCTGTGGGAGCGTTGTACAGGGTGACGGTTCCGGGAGAAGGACGATGAACAAGAACACGATCAAGACCTACACGCTGCTGGCCGCGCTCGGTGGCCTGCTGATGCTGATCGGCAGCTTCTTCGGTCGGGGAGGCCTCTTCATCGGCCTCGTCCTGGGGTTGGTCTTCGTGGGGGGCTCCTACTGGTTCTCCGACAAGCTGGCCATCAAGTCGGCTCGGGCCGTTCCCGTGTCCGAGGCCGAGATGCCGGAGTACTACCGGATCGTCCGCGAGCTGACGACGGCGGCGAACATGCCGATGCCGGCGCTGTACATGACGCCTGACATGCAGCCGAACGCCTTCGCCACCGGCCGCAACCCCGATCACGCCGCCGTAGCCGTCACCCAGGGGATCCTCAACATCCTCACCTGGGACGAGCTGCGTGGTGTTCTGGCCCATGAGATCAGCCACGTGGGGAATCGCGACATCCTGATCGGCTCCGTGGCCGCCGCCGTGGCCATGGGGATCACGTTCGTGGCCCGCATGGCCATGTGGGGGGCCATGTTCGGTGGTGGGGGCGGCAACGACGACGACAACCCGAACCCGCTGGCCATGCTGGCCTTCGCCCTCCTCGCCCCGATGGCTGCCGCGGTCATCCAGATGGCACTCAGCCGCAGTCGTGAGTTCGAAGCAGATCGCACCGGCGCCCGACTGATCGGCGACGGTGAGCCCCTTGCCCGAGCCCTCGCCAAGCTCGAGCAGGGGGCAAGGGCCATTCCCATGAACGTCGACCCGGCACAGGCGTCCAAGTTCATCGTCAACCCCCTCACCGGCCGCCGGGTGCAGTTCGCCAACCTGTTCTCGACCCACCCTCCCCTGGAGGACCGGATCACCCGTCTGCGCAAGGGCGAGTGGCGCTCCTGAACGACTGACGGGCATGCTCCGGCATGCGCTGGGCAGGAGATCCGGCGGCGGGTGGCGAAGAGAACGGCATCGTGTCGGGACACTTACGCTTACCTTTCGCGGCCTGGTTCAGGATGAAGGTCAGGGTCGTCGCCACGGCGGTGGCCGTTGGGGCGCTGGTGCTGTCCGGGCAGGCCGGTGCTCAGACCCCGCCCCCGGCCACCACGCCGACGACCACGAACTTCCTCGAGGACCTGGTCCGCCAGCTCCTCCCGACCACCACCGTCGCCCCCGCCCCCGCCACCACCGTGGCCGGCGCGCCGGCGCCGGGAGCCCCTGCGAGGCCCGGCGCCCCCGGCACGCCGTCGACCACTGTCACCACCGCCCTGGCCCCCGGTACCATCCCGGCCCAGTTCATCCCGCTCATCAACTCGGTGCGGCGGACCGGCGGTACGACCACATCCGCCCTTCTCGCCGCGTTGCGGCCGCTGCAGGACCTGGGGATGACCTCCCAGGAGGCGGCGGTCACCGGCTTCGTCCACTTCCCGGTGGCCGGCTTCGCCGAGTACCGCGACGACTGGTGGGAGGCTCGTTTCGGACCTCCGTTCCACCTTCACGAGGGCACCGACATCTTCGCCGATCGGGGAACGCCCGTCCGGGCGCCGTTCGGCGGCGTCGTGCGCCTCGAGGACTCTGGTCTCGGCGGCAAGGGCGCGTTCGTGACCACCCCGGACGGCACCTACTACTACATGGCCCATCTCGACAGCTTCGCTCCCAAGTTGTCGAGCGGCGCCGCGGTCAAGCAGGGCGAGGTGATCGGGACCGTGGGCGACAGTGGCAACGCCGCAGGTGGGAGCCCGCACGTCCACTTCGAGATCCACCCCAAGGGCGGGGCGGCGGTCAACCCCAAGCCGATCCTCGACGGCTGGGTCAACGAGGCCATCAACAACGCCTCGGCGCTCCTGGCCGCCAACAGCATCGGCGTGTCCCGGGCCGTCACCGGCGCCGGCGTCCTCCGTCGGTTCGACGGCCAGACCCCGAGCGCCTCGGGGCGGGCCGTCGGCCCCCTGCTGTGGGCTTCGAGCCAGAGCGCCGGCGGTGGCACCATCCGGCTGGCGCAGCTGCAGATGGCCCGCCTCGCCGATCGTGTCGACTGGGACAGCAAGACCACTGCAGCCCAGGCGCAAGCCGACGCCTTGCGGCAAGGTCGGCAGGTGGCCCTGACCATCCTTGGGCCCCTCACACCCCGGGCCCTGGCCCCGTTGCTCGGCGGGGGCAGTTAGCCCCTAGTCGCGGAAGTTCTTGAACTGGAGGGGGATGCCGAAGTCCTCCTCCTTGAGGGCGGCGATGACGTTCTGGAGGTCGTCGCGCTTCTTCCCGGAGACCCGGATCTGGTCGCCCTGGGTCTGTGAAGACACGCCCTTCATCTTCCGGTCCTTGATGAACCGGTTGACCTCGCGGGCCTTCTCGTCGTTGATGCCGGCAGCCAAGAGGAGCTTCTGCCGCACCGCCCCCTTGGCCGCTTCCTCCACCTTCTCGTAGGTCAGCCCCTTGAGGGACACGTTCCGGCGGACGAGCTTCTCCTCGAGCACCTGCACGAGGGCCCGCAGGCGGTCCTCGGTGGCGGAGTGGAGCTGGATCTCCCCCTCACCCAGCTCGATGGTGGAGCCGGTGTCCTTGAAGTCGAACCGGGTGGACACCTCGCGGTGAGCCTGGTCGACCGCATTTCTGACCTCTTGGAGGTCGACTTCGGAGACGACGTCGAACGTGGGCACGTGCAGACGCTATCGTCGTTGCCGCAGTCCTGGGTCGGTGCCCGAGTGGCCAAAGGGAGCTGACTGTAAATCAGCCGGCACAGCCTACGGAGGTTCGAATCCTTCCCGGCCCACCAGGGGCAACGTGCAGGTCAGAGCCTCGGCGGGCTCCGACCTCGCCGGCGGCCGATCAGCCAGCCGGCGGCCCGTGGTCACAATCTGGTCACGAGCGCGCTTGTAAAGGCCTAGCCGGAGGGAAGGCGGAGTTCGTTCGGTCTCCCCAGTGACCGCGTGACCGGCGAACCCCCGGGGCGAGCCGTTGGAGGCCGCCCCAGAAGACAGATCACAAGGAAATGCTATCTAAGTGGCATTTCTGGGAGTATAACTAGGAGTGTCCCGAGGGGTTTTCCCGAGGGTTACCCCCAGATCTCACCAGAGCGTCTCCCCCGCAGGGGCGACGCTGACATTCGAGCAGGAAGGGAAGGGCACCCATGACGGATGTCCAGGCTCGGTCAAGGGCGGCACACCAGAAGGCGGTCGAGTTCAGCGTGGCCGACATAGCTCGGTTCCTGCAGGAGACCCTCGGACAGAAACTCGTTGCGTACATCGCAACCGTTTCCGATCCGAAGGCTGTCGGAGACTGGGCCAGAGGGGTCCATGCGCCCCGGCCTGAATCCGAGCAGCGGCTGCGCACCGCTTTTCACGTGTTCCACCTTCTTCAGAACGAGGAGAGTCCGCACACGGTTCGAGCCTGGCTCGTAGGGGTCAACCCGCAGCTCGACGACGAGACTCCCGTCGACGCAATCCGTGAGGGTCGACTGAAGGACGTCGTGGTCGCTGCGAAGGCGTACATAGCGGGCGGATGAGTGGAGGCAGGGCCGGCCAGTGTCCTCGCTCCCGAGGCTGGCCTCTGGCGGATCGGGAGAGGCGACAATCCGCTGTTGGTCCGGCCGGCGGAGCCTCAAACGCTCGGCGCGTCAAGATCGGGAAATCGCTTCGACAGCATGAGCGGGGACTATGGGGTGCGCTATTTCGGAAGCTCCCTCGAGGCCTGCTTCGCGCTCGCCGGGTCGGGGGGAGGATTCCACGCCCTGGACCGCCGTCCCGGCCGGCGACATCCAACGGGTCGGCTGAGGCGCGGCGCCTCGTTTGTCGCCTGCGGCCCGCGGGTAATCACCCGCGGTGTCATCGCGGACCGATCTTCATCCTCTCTTCACGCGGCTGACGACGTCCCTGGGTAGTGGGGGTCGGGGACTCGCCCAACTCGCCGACGCCACGCCGATCGACTGGCGGGACCTGCTGCTGAGCCTGTCGGCCATCCACGACCTGCACACCGCACCGCTTCCTCAACTCGGCGGCCGGGAGCGACTCCAGCACCACCCGGCGGTCGCCGGCCTGAAGTGGCGGCTGGAGGACCAGCTGGTGGCGGAGCTCGACCGGCGGGACGAGGAGACGGTGTGGGGGCTGCCCGACAGTGCCTCTGTTGCGATGCGGACGATCGGTGCACGAGGTCTGGTGCCTGAGATCTACGAGTGGCTCGCCCGGGACGCCGACCGGGACGAGGTCGTGGAGTACCTCTCACTCGAAGGGGGCCCCGACGGCGGCTTCGACGACCTCGTCGCCGCCTGTCAGATCGGCCTCGACGGCTCCGCCAAGCTCGAGCTGGCCCAGAACTACTGGGACGAGATGGGCAACGGGTCACTGGCCCGGGTCCACACCGAGCTGCACAGGAAGCTCAGCCGGGCCCTGGGCCTGTCCTGCCCGCCGCGTGACCGCCAGCCCGTGGCCGCCCTCGAGCGCTCGGTGCTGACCGGCCTGATGGCCACCAACCGCTGGCTGCAGCCGGAGCTGCTGGGGGCGCTGGGCCTCCTCGAGCTGCAGGCGGGACCCCGGTGCCGGAAGGTCGTGGCCGCACTCGAGCGCATCGGCGCCGGTGAGGATGCCATCGACTTCTATGCCGAGCACGCCACCGTCGATCCCCGGCACGGCAAGGACTGGGTCGACAAGGCGATCGCCCCCTTCGACGGCGACGAGCGGTGGGCGACGGGCATCGTGCGCGGAGCGCGGTGGCGGTCGATCGTCAACGAGGGCTTCTTCGCCTGCATGGCGGACACCTTCCTCGTGCAGCAGCGCCGGGCGTCCTGATCAGAGCTATGAGCGCGGCTGCGCTGCGGTTCGGGCCGATCGACGTCGTCTTCGACGACAGCGTCCTCCGTCCCCGCCTGTGGACGCTGGCCCAGTCCGTGTGGGCGTCCGAGCTGGTGGGCGAGGGCACGATGCTCGAGCTCGGGTGCGGCGCCGGGCACATCGGCCTGGCGGCCGCGGCCCTGAGCGGCGCACGCCTGGTCCAGGTCGACCGTGACTCGGCCGCGTGCCGGTGGGCGGAGCTGAACGCCGAGTCCAACGGCCTGGGGGAGCGGGTCGAGCAGCGCTGTGGCACGGCGGACGACGTCCTTCTCGCCGGCGAAAAGTTCGGTGTCGTCATCGCCGACCCGCCCTACGTGCCGTCCCTGGAGGTCTACCTGTACCCGGACGATCCGCTGGACGCCATCGATGGTGGCCCCGACGGCCTCGACAGCGTGCGCAGCTTCCTCACGGGTATCACCGGCCACGTCCAGGATGACGGGAGCGTCGTCCTGCAGCTCCGGGGGCTCGACCAGGTCGACCAGCTCCGGGCCTGGCTCGACACCCTCGCGGCACCACCGTTCGAGGTCACCGACACCCAACGGTTCGGCGACGTCCGGGCTCTCGCCCGGCTGGAGGTCAGAGCAGGCGCTGCATGAGGACGACGTCGAGCCACCGGCCGAACTTCCGGCCCACCTCACGCTCGATGCCCACCAACTCGAAGCCGCAGGCGGTGTGCAGGCCGATGGAGGCCTCGTGGCCCCCGACGATGCGGGCCATCATGGCGTGGAAGCCATGCACGGTGGCCATCCGGACCAGCTCGCCGAGAATGGCCCGCCCGCACCCGGTGCCCCGCCGGTCGCCCCGCACGTAGACAGAGTCCTCGACGGTCGTGGCGTAGGCCGGCCGGTTCCGGTACGGAGCGAGCGACCCGAATCCGACTACCTCGCCGCCGAGCTCGGCCACGACCGCAGGGTGGACGCCGGCGTGCTCGGCGATCCAGGCCTCCTGGTCGGCGAGGCTGCGGGGGACGAGGTCGAAGGTGACCGTGGAGCCGGTGACCTCCAGGTTGTAGATCGATCTGATGGCCTCGGCGTCGCCCGCCCTGGCCAACCGGACAGCGACCCCGGGCCGGCTGACTATCATCGTTGGAACTGCCCCCTTAGCTCAGTCGGCAGAGCACAGCCATGGTAAGGCTGGTGTCATCGGTTCGATTCCGATAGGGGGCTCCAGACTTTCGGGTGACAGCGTTTTTGACATCTGGCGGCGTAGCTCAGTTGGTAAGAGCACTCGGCTCATAATCGAGGGGTCGGCGGTTCGAGTCCGCCCGCCGCTACCGCATCCACAC
>Ga0136633_1002929_pt1 | contig 11448 bp, 7 predicted proteins | sample AntDrymeUQ832206_2_FD_105494 | JGI IMG/M metagenome (GOLD analysis project Ga0136633, IMG submission 105494) | Polar desert sand microbial communities from Dry Valleys, Antarctica - metaG UQ83 (22.06) | ecosystem: Environmental > Terrestrial > Soil > Desert | place: Antarctica: Dry Valley...
CCTCCGAGGCGTACCGCAGCACGCCGAACCCGTGAACATCACCGCCCCAACATGGGGGGAGATATCACGACCGAGAAGTGCGGAAAGAGAGGAAAAATGGCTCGAAACGGGGGATAGGACTCCTTGAAAGTGTGTCTATGATCCGGTTAACCGAACGCTTGGGCGTGAGGGCGAGGGGCTCCCCGGACGGACCTGGGTCGACGATGTCCTCACAGACGCGTCTCGGTTACCGCGGGGCGCAATCGCAGACGACGTAGTTCCAACTTCAGCGAGAGAGCACGACCATGCGTATCACGGCCGCAGCCGGCAGCACCATCCATGTCCTTCGTTCGTGGTCCGTTACTCGGAGCGTGGGCTTCGTAGGCCTGCTCATCGTCGCGTCGGCGCTCGCGGCCGCACCGAGCCAGGCTGCCTTCCCGGGCCAGAACGGAGATATCGCCTTTGAAAAAAGCCTCCGGCCGATCCCATTTGGGCTCAATCCTGAGATCTTCACGATGCCTGAGGCCGGCCAGCCCCAGACCAACCGCTCGAACGACGACGGGATCGAATTCCAGCCCGCGGTGTCCGCCGACGGAAAGAAGATCGCGTTCGTGAGCTATCGCTCCACGGGCAACGAGGACATCCACACCATGAACGCCGACGGCACCGGCGTGACTCGCCTCACGACGAACCCTCAGACAGCAGGGGTCAGCGACGCGGCCCCCGCCTTCTCGCGCGACGGCAAGCGCATCGTCTTTGTCAGCCGCCGCGACGAGAACGCCGAGATCTACGCGATGGACGCGGTCGACGCGGATGGCGACGGCAACGGTGACAACCTCGTCCGCCTCACGGCCAGCCCCACCGACGAAGCTCACCCGGTCTTCTTGCCCAGCGGCTCGAGAATCGCCTTCAACGGAGGCTCCACGGGCCGCGAGTTGTTCACGATCAACGCGGATGGGACCGGCCAGAAGCTGCTGGCACCCGATGCCCTCTCTCCCGACTTCTCCCCCGACGCAAAGAAGATCGCGTTCGCCAAAGCGCCTGCCGTCGGCGATCCCCGAGACATCTTCACGATGAACGCTGACGGCTCGGGTGAGATCAACCTCACCAAAACGCCTGGGTTGTCGGATACCGAGCCGGTGTTCTCCCCCGATGGCGCGAAGATCGCCTACAACTCGGCCGCGTTCGATCAGGAGATCTACACGATGAACGCCGACGGCTCGCTGCCGGTCAACCGCTCCGTGGACCCCAACGTCTCAGACTCCGGCCCCTCTTGGGGCGTGAAGGAGGGGACGGCGGCGGTGCCCGTGTCGACCACTAGCCAGTGCTCGGACGGGGCCGACAACGATGCCGACGGCAACGTCGACCATCCCGCCGACCCGGGCTGCACGTCGCCCGGAGACGACAGCGAAGACGCGGACCCGGACGGGGGGCCGTCGCTGCCGCAGTGCTCCGACGGCAAGGACAACGACGCGGACGCCAAGGTCGATCATCCCGCCGATCCGGGCTGCGATTCCCCCGAGGACGGTTCGGAGAGCCCTGACCCGATGAAGGCCGATCTCCAGCTGACGCAGACCGACGCGACCGATCCCGCTGTGCTCTATTCCGATCTGACCTACAAGATCACCGTGCACAACAAAGGCCCCGCGGCGGCGAAGGAAGTGAACGTCGTGGACAACCTGCCTGACGATGCGAGCTTCGTCGCGGCCAGGTGCGAGGGAGGCTCGTGCGGTGGACAAGACGACTCCGCAGGTGGCTTCTTGGGGACCATCGAGGCAGGGACGAGCAGGACGGTGACGGTGGTGGTGCGTCCGCGCGCCCCGGGTGTGTTCGTCAACACGGCTTCGGTGCACCAGAACGAAGAGTTCCCCGATCCCGAGCTGTCCGACAACGCCGCGAGCGAGACGACGCAGGTGAACACAGGGCCGCCGTCGCTGTGGAGCGACACCGGTGATCTCACGCACGCCCGCCTGTACGGGCACACCACCACCCTGCTTAAGAACGGCCAGGTGCTGGTCACCGGCGGTGGCGGGATCGAGCAGAAGCCCCTGGCTTCGGCTGAGCTGTACGACCCCAAGACCGGGACCTGGACTCCAACCGGATCGCTGAAGGTCGCACGGATGGACCACAGCGCGATATTGCTGGACGACGGCCGCGTCGTCGTCGTCGGCGGCAGCGACGGCAGGCCGCATCCGGACCTGCTGAGCTCGATCGAGGTCTACGACCCGCTCACGAAGGTCTGGAGCCCAGGCGGCACCACGATCTACCCGCGCGCGGGGATGACCGCCACCCCGCTCGGTGGCATGAGGGTGCTACTGACGGGCGGGGACGGGCCCGGTAACCAGCAGGCCGAGATCTACGATGCCGCGAAGGGCGGCACCACTCTCACCGGGCCGCTGATCGAAGACCGCCTTGGGCACACCGCCACCACGCTTGGTGGCTCCGGCTGCGCGGACCGCTGCGGCCGGGTGCTGGTTATCGGCGGCCGGCAGGACGGGGCCGATGATCCCCCCGGCCCGGAGCTCTACGACCCGGCGTTGCTGTTGTGGACGCCAACCGACGCCGAGGAGCATCAGCGTGTGCTCGGCCACACGGCGACCCTGCTGGCCACCGGCAAGGTGCTCGTGGCCGGCGGCCACCGGCGCAAGACGCAATCCCCGAACGTTCTGGCAACTGCTGAGCTGTACGACCCCGTCTCAGGGATGTTCACCGCCACAGGGGCGCTCGCTGCGCCGCGTCAAGGACACGCCGCGATCCGGCTACCGAGCGGCAAGTTGCTTGTCACGGGCGGACGCACCTCCGCGCAATCTGCCTTCGGCCGAGATCATGAAAATGGCACACCCCAGTCCTCGGCCGAGCTCTTCGACCCCGCCTCGGGAACGTGGAGCGCGACCGGGCCGATGATGCGAGCCCGGGCCCGGCCGACCGGGTTCTTCAACTACACCTACCACAGCCTGCACCTCGAGCTCAGCCAGAACACCCTGAGCGCGACGCTGCTGACGGGCGGTGAAGCGGTGTGCGGAGCCAACTGCGGCAAGGTGCTGGTCGTCGGCGGCAGCCGCGAGAAGACCGCCGAGCTCTACAGCGAGACGTTGAGCGCGGGTACGGGCCCGGACACCGGCACGAGCCCCCCGGCCACGGGCACTGACACGACGCAGCCTGACGCCGGGACGGCCGCGCCGGGTTCCGCGACGCCCGATCCGGGCGCCGGTACGAGCGATCCGGGCACGAGCACAGACCAACCGCCCGCAGGCGCCGCGGTCGCCACCACATCGGGCACGGGAGCGGCGCAGGTCTCCCCGCCCGGACCGGCAGGGTCTGACGGCCGGTCTCCGACTGGCACCGCTCTGTCGGGCTCGGATCGGGCGCGGGCCAAGGCGATGCGAACGTGCCTGCAAGGCGTGGCACGACGTTACTCGTCGCGGTCGCGCAGCAAGACATTGAGCGTCTTGCGCCGCGCGAACAGCCTGCGCCGCACCGAGCAGGCACGCTGCGTACGCCTGCACGGCCGCACTCCCGGCCGGGTGGAAGGGCTCACCGCACGGGCGCGTTCGGCGACCAGGATCGAGCTGAGCTTCCGCGCTCCGGGCACCGATGGCGCCCGGGCGCCCGCCGCGCGCGGGTATCTCGTCGGGCAGAGCACGCGGCCGATGGCCGGCGAGGAAGCCCTCAAGCGGGCCCTGCCGCTGTGCAAGGGGACCTGCCGGTTTGCCCGCTCCCGGCCCGGCGAGCCGGTCACCCTCACCGTCGAGGACCTCAAGCCCAAGACGACCTACTACTACGTCGTCGCGGCCCGCGACAACGTCTCGGGCCGCCTGGGGCCGCGCTCGGAGGTGGTGAAGGTCCGCACGCGCTGAGGACGCGCGCCAGCAGCCGGCCGCTCGAGCCCACGGCCCGGCGTGCTCCCCTGCGGCCGCTACCGTAAGACGCAGATGCCCGGCCTCGGAACGCTTGCGCGTATCGCGCGCGAAGTCCGCCTCGACGTCGCCGCGGTCCACGAGCGTGACCCGGCGGCGCGCGGCGTCGCCTCGCTCGAGGTTCTCGCGACCTGGCCGGGGGTCCACGCGCTGCTGGCCCATCGCGTCGCGGCGACGCTGCACCGGGCGAGCGTTCCGGTCCTCCCGCGCACGATCGCGACCGCGACCCGGGCGGTCACCGGCATCGAGATCCACCCCGCGGCCGAGATCGGCGAGGGCCTGTTCATCGACCACGGCATGGGCGTGGTGATCGGCGAGACCGCTCGGATCGGCTCCAACGTCACGCTCTACCAGGGCGTGACGCTCGGGGGCAACGGCTTCGCCACGGGCAAGCGCCATCCGACCGTCGAGGACAACGTCACGATCGGCTCGGGCGCCAAGCTCCTCGGGCCGATCACCGTCGGCCACGGCGCGAAGGTCGGCGCGAACACCGTCGTCATCACCGACGTGCCGCCCAAGTCGACCGTCGTCGGCAACCCGGGCCACCCCGTCCGGGTCGACGGCAAGCGCCCGGAGGGTCCCGACGCCGACTGGATACACCTTCCGGACCCCGTCGCTGACGCGATCCGCGGCCTGTCCGGCCGGCTCACCGCGCTCGAGCGGCGGCTGGCCGAGATGGGGGCACAAGAGGACTCCGAGGCGCCGGCGGCCGTCCGTCAGCTGCGCTCCGTGCGGGGCCGCGACCCCGCGGGCGGCTGAGCGGTCAGTAGAACACGGTGCGGCAGCGGTGCCGGGGGGCGCGCTTGTACTCCGGCGCTTGCCCGCGATGCCACAGGAGCTGGTCGAGCTCGCGCTCGCTTGAGCCGATGCGCCGGGCCAGGGTCGCGCAGGCGTGGACCGCGCACCCGCGGATCTCCCGCTCCCACGGACCCGGGGACAGGAGCTCGCCACGGTCGATGTGCGCGGCCAGCAGCGGGTCGTAGGCCAGGACGCCGTCGCAGCGGAGCACGTGAGGGACGAGGTTGTCGGCGAAGATCGTCAGCTCGTCGAGGTCACCGAACGCGGCGACCCCCGCCAGCGCGAGGTCGCTGGCGAGCAGCTGCGCGCGCTTGTAGAAGCCGTGGTCGGCCCACATCGCCATGCCGCGGGCGACGGAGGTCGCGAGCGAGACGGCCTTCCCGCCGGCTTCGGCGACGAGGTCGAGGGCGCTGCGCTCTCCGAGGAACGCCCCGAGCGACCGCAGCGCCTGGGCGTAGAGGGCCATGAGCTCGTGATCGGGGCGCTGGCCGAGCGTCCCCGCGACCTCCTCGCTGCGCATCGCGCGCAGCTCGGCGTTGGTCCACGGGCCGTGCGCGCGGAAGCGATCGGCGAGCGCCCAGGCGACGGTGACCGAACCCGACACCGGCCGGCCGTCTGGGTCCCGCCTCTTGGCCAGCGTCGGGAACCAGCCCGAGCCGAAGTTCACCGCGTCGACGGTGGGCCAGTAGCTCGCGACGTCATCCTCGGAGCCCGCGAGGAAGTGGCGCTGAGGATCGGGCGCGGGCGTAGCGGCGTCGCCGGGCCAGCTCAGCGCCTCCATCCGCTCGTGGTCGATGCGCACCGCGCGTGCCCCGGCGGCGATCGCGGCCGCGTGGGCACGCACCTCGTCGGGCAGGCTCGCTGCGGACACCCGGCCAGGCTACGCGGCGGAGGCCGGGTTCTCGACGGCCCGCAGTGGCCGCGCCCCGTCCCGCCGCCGCCGCCGCACCTATCCTCGGGTGAGGATGCCGGACAGCTTCGCCCAGGACCGCATCGAGCGCCTGCTCGAGGGGCTCAACGCGCCGCAACGCGAGGCCGTCGTGCACGGTGAGGGGCCGTTGCTGATCCTCGCGGGCGCCGGCTCGGGCAAGACGCGCGTGCTCACGCACCGCGTCGCTCACCTCATCCACACGGGTCGCGCGCGGCCCGGTGAGATCCTCGCGATCACGTTCACGAACAAGGCCGCGCAGGAGATGCGCGAGCGTGTCGAGTTGCTGCTCGGGCACTCCACGCGCGCGATGTGGGTGATGACCTTTCACTCGGCCTGCGCGCGGATCCTGCGCGCCGAGTCACCCCGGCTGGGCTACACGCGTCAGTTCACGATCTACGACCAGTCCGACTCCCGCCGGCTGGTCAAGAAATCGATCGACGACCTCGGCTTTGATTCCAAGCGCTTCACCCCGGGCGCGATCCAGGGTCAGATCTCCGACGCGAAGAACAAGCTGCGCGACGCCGGAGCGTACCGCCAGCTCGTGGGGGGCTACTTCGAGCAGACCGTCGCAGACGTCTTCGAGCTCTACGAGCGCGAGATGCATCGCATGAACGCGATGGACTTCGACGACCTGCTCGTGCGCACGGTCAACGTTCTCGAGCTCTTTCCCGAGGTTCGCGCCCGCTACGCCGCGACGTTTCGGCACGTCCTCGTCGACGAGTACCAGGACACCAACCACGCGCAGTATCGGATGCTGCAGCTCCTGGCCGGCGCGGAGGACGGGCACCGCAACCTGGCGGTGGTGGGCGACGACGCGCAGTGCCTCGTCGAGGGCACGCTGGTGACGATGGGTGACGGGGCGACCCGCCCGATCCAGGACGTCCGCGCGGGTGACGAGGTGCTGTCGAGTCACGGGCCGGACGACTTCCGGCCGTCGCGGGTGACCCGGACCCTCGCCACGGAGGGCCGCACGGACGGGGTGGCGATCACGACGGCGAGCGGCAGGCGGCTGGTCTCCACCCCCGAGCACGTGCACTTCGCGGGCTTTCGCCTCGGCCTCCCCGCCGCCTCGGCTTCGCCGAGTGCCCATGGGCGTCAGAGGGGTGAACGCTCATGGGCTTTCGACGCCTCGGGTCCGTTGAGTGCCCACGGGGTTTGGAGGGGTGAACGCTCATGGGCTTTCGACGCGGACCGGGGGGAGATCGTGCTCACGCTGTGCGACGGCCGCGCCGATGCCGGGTGCCTACTCGACGCCGCCGAGGCGCTGGGCCGTGCCACCGGCGTCGCGGTGGCCTCGACCGCGCAGCTCGCGGCCGACGGGGCGCGGGTTCCCTTCACCACCGCGCAGAACGTCATGGCCGGCATGGTCATGGCCGACGCGCGCGGTGGCTACGACGAGGTCACGGCCGTGGAAGCCGTGCCGCTGAGCGGTCCGGTCTACGACCTCGACGTGGAGGGCACGCACAACTTCGTCGCCGGCGGGCTGTGCACCCACAATTCCGTCTACTCCTTCCGCGGCGCCGACGTCCGCAACATCCTGGATTTCGCCGAGGAGTTCCCGGACGCGAAGGTGGTCAAGCTCGAGCAGAACTACCGCTCGCCACAGAGCATCCTCGACGCGGCCAACGGCGTGATCGGCCACAACCGCGACCAGATGGAGAAGAAGCTGTGGACCGACCTCGGCGCGGGGGAGCTCGTCAAGGTCCGCGAGCTCGAGGACGAGCACGCCGAGGCGCGCTACGTGGTGGGAGAAATCGAGCGGCTCGTCGACGAGGGGGTGAGCCGGTCGGAGATCGCCTGTTTCTATCGGACCAATGCGCAGTCGCGGGTCCTCGAGGACACCCTGGTGCGCCGTGACGTGAGCTACCAGGTCGTGGGGGGGACGAAGTTCTACGAGCGCGCGGAGATCAAGGACGCCGTTGCCTACCTGACCGTGCTCGGCAATCCGCAGGACGTCATCTCCTTCACCCGCGTCGCGAACTCCCCGCGTCGCGGCATCGGCCAGACGTCCCTGTCGCGCGTCATCTCCCACGCGGCGACCATGGGCATCTCGATCTGGGACGCCGCCGCCCACCCGGCGTCGGTGCCCGGGCTCGGCACTGCGGCCGTGCGCTCGTTCGAGCGCTTCATGAGCACGCTGGGCGGGCTGCGCGGTCGGCTCGAGCAGGGCGTGCCGGTCGGCGATCTCGTCGAGGCCACGCTGACGGAGACGGGGTACTTCGACTGGCTGGAAGCCGAGCGGACGATCGAGGCGCAGGGACGCACGGAGAACCTTCACGAGCTCGTCGAGGTCGCGCGGGAGTTCGACGCCGCGGCCGATGCGGACGACGACACCCTCGACGTGTTCCTGCAGGGCATCGCGCTGGTCGCCGACGCGGACACCCGCACCGACGACGAGGGCCTGGTGACGCTGATGACGCTGCACAACGCCAAGGGCCTGGAGTACCCCATCGTCTTCATCCTGGGGTGCGAGGAGGGGGTGTTCCCGCACTCCCGCTCGATCGACGAGGGAACCCTGGAGGAGGAGCGGCGGCTGATGTACGTCGGCATCACCCGGGCGATGCGCGACCTCTACCTCACCCACGCTCGCAGGCGCTCGGTCTTCGGCTCGGCGCCGAACTACGGGCTGCCCAGTCGCTTCCTCTCCGAGCTGCCGACCCATCTCGTCGACCGTGAGCAGTCCGGGGCCCAGACCTGGGCCGGCTCGGGCGTGCCGGCGGGAGCGCCCGCCCGGGGCCGGGCAACGTCCTGGGCCGCCCCGGCGCGCGGCGCCGCGAGCGCGGGCGGCGCCCAGGTCACCGGCGGGGGCGCCGACGCGAGCTTTTGCACCGGCGACGACGTGCTTCACGCCGCCTTCGGTGACGGGGTAGTCACTTCGGTCGAGCCCGGCGGGATCGTCGTGGTCCGCTTCGCCTCCGACGGCTCGGAGCGCAAGCTCATGGCGGAGTACGCGCCGATCACCAAACGCTGAGCGTTCGGGCGGCCGGCGCCAGGAGCTAGCCTGCGCCGCCATGGCGGCCACGCTGATCGACGGCAAGGCGAGCGCGGCCGCTCTGCGCGCGCAGCTCGCCGAGGACGTCGCGGCGTTCGCCGCCGCGCACGGGCGCCCGCCCGGCCTGGCGACCGTCCTCATCGGCCGGGACGCAGGCTCGCAGGTCTACGTCGCCGGCAAGCAGCGCGCCTGTGCTGAGGTCGGGATCCGCGGCTTCGACCACCGCCTTCCCGCCGACGTAGAGCGCGAGGAGGTGCTCGCGCTCCTCGACGAGCTCAACGCCGAGGAGGCCGTGAGCGGGATCATCTGCCAGCTGCCGGTTCCCGCCCAGCTCGACGGCGTCGAGCTCACCAACCGGATCGCCGCCGACAAGGACGTCGACGGGCTGACCGTCGCCTCGGCGGGGCGGCTCGCCCTGGGCCTGCCCGGCCTGCGCCCGTGCACCCCGACCGGGGTGATGCTCCTGCTCGCCGGGCAGGGGCTCGCGCTCGAGGGGGCCGAGGCCGTCGTCGTCGGGCGCTCGAATCTCTTCGGCAAGCCGATGGGTCAGCTCCTGCTGGCGGCCAACGCGACGGTGACGACCTGCCACTCGCGTACCGCCGACCTCGCCGCCACCTGCCGCCGCGCCGACGTGCTCATCGCGGCCGTCGGCGTGCCCCACCTCGTGCAAGGCGACTGGGTCAAGCCGGGCGCGGTCGTCATCGACGTCGGCATGAACCGGCTCGCGAGCGGGCTCGCGGGAGACGTCGACTTCGCCGCGGCCCGCGAGCGGGCGAGCGCGATCACCCCGGTGCCCGGGGGGGTCGGGCCGATGACCATCGCCTGCCTGCTGCGCAACGCGCTGCAGGCGGCCGGCCTCGCGCTCGCCGGGTAGCTTCTGCGCCATGGACCCCTCGCGCCTGCGCGCCGGCGAGCTGATCAGCGGCTCCGCCGCCCTTGCCCTTCTCGGCTCCCTCTTTCTCGACTGGAACCGTGACACGGGCCCCTTCGACGCCAGCGCGAGCATCCGGCAGTTCGGCACGGAGTCCGGCTGGAGCAGCCTGGGCTGGCTGATGCTGCTGCTGCTCCTGGGGGCGGTCGCCCTGGCCCTCTTGCTCGTGGTCACCACCGCGCGGAGAAGCCCGGTGGGCCTCCCGGTCAGCATCGCCGTGGTCACGGCGGGCGTCGGTATCGTCGTGACCCTCGTGCTGGCCGTTCGCCTGCTGTTTCTCGACGACTCGCTCGGCGGCGCCTATCTCGGAGGGCTGCTGATGCTCCTGATCTCCGTCGGCGGCTGGGTCGCGATGGCCGACGAGCGGACCGAGGCGCCCTCCTCCGCCGCTCCCGACCTCCCGCGGCGGCCGGCGCCCCCCGCCGAGGCGTGAGCCCCGGCGGGCTCGGGAGCTCCGTGCGCCACCGGAGTTCTATGGTGCCCGGGCGATGATCGACCGTGAACAGGTCCTGCACGTGGCCCGCCTGGCCCGCCTCGAGCTCTCCGACGAGGAGACCGATCGAATGAGCCAGGAGCTCTCGAAGGTGCTCGCCCATGTCGAGAAGCTCGGCGAGCTCGACCTCGCGGGGGTTCAGCCGACGTCCCACGTCGTCGCCGTGGACGTCGCGCTGCGCCCCGACGAGCCGCACGAGTCCCTGCCCGGCGACGTCGCCCTGGCGTCCGCTCCTGACGTCGCCGACGGCGGCTTTCGCGTCCCGAGCCCGCAGGCATGACAGAGCTGCTCGCGCTCTCGGCGAAGGCCGCCGCGGACGCCATCGCCGCGGGAGAGCTCGATCGCGCGGAGTACTTCGAGGCCTATCGGGCCCGCGCGGCCGGCGACGAGCTCAACGCGTACGTCTGGGTGGCGGAGGAGTCGCCGCCTGAGCCCGCCGAGGGCGAGCTCAGGGGAGTGCCGCTCGCGGTCAAGGATCTCTTCTGCACGCAGGGAGTGCCCTCCCAGGCGGGGTCGAAGATCCTCGAGGGCTACCGCCCGCCCTACTCCGCCACCGTCGTCGAGCGGCTCACCGCCGCCGGAACCGTCCTGCTCGGCAAGACCAACCAGGACGAGTTCGCGATGGGCTCCTCCAACGAAAACTCCGCCTACGGCCCGGTGCTCAACCCGTGGGACCGCACGCGGGTGCCCGGCGGGTCGAGCGGCGGCAGCGCCGCGGCGGTCGCCGCCGGCCTCGCGCCCTGGGCGATCGGCACGGACACGGGCGGCTCGATCCGCCAGCCCGCCGCACTCTGCGGCATCGTCGGGCTCAAGCCGACCTACGGGACGGTGTCGCGCTACGGGATGATCGCGTTCGCCTCGAGCCTCGACCAGGCCGGACCGCTGACCCGCGACGTCACCGACGCCGCGCTGCTCTACCGCCACATGGCCGGCAAGGATCCACGTGACGCGACCTCGATCGACCGCCCCGACGAGATCATCCTGCCCACGGCGCAGAACCTCGAGGGGGTCCGCCTGGGGGTTCCCGAGGACCTGACGGGGGATGGGGTGCAGCCGGGCGTGATGGCTTGCTTCCAAGCCGCGCTCGAGCAGGCCAGGGCGCTCGGAGCCACGGTCGACCGCGTGGAGCTGCCGCACGCCGACTACGGCCTGCGCGCCTACTACGTGCTCGCTCCCGCTGAGTGCTCGAGCAACCTCGCGCGCTTCGACGGTGTCCGCTACGGCCTGCGCTCGCCCGCCGAAGACCTTGAGTCGATGTACACCCGGACGCGCCACGACGGCTTCGGGACCGAGGTCAAGCGCCGGGTCATGCTCGGCACCTACGCGCTGAGCTCGGGCTTCTACGACGCCTACTACGCCAGCGCACAGAAGGTCCGCACGCTGATCGCCGACGACTTCGCCCGGGCC
>Ga0136633_1002930_pt1 | contig 11445 bp, 10 predicted proteins | sample AntDrymeUQ832206_2_FD_105494 | JGI IMG/M metagenome (GOLD analysis project Ga0136633, IMG submission 105494) | Polar desert sand microbial communities from Dry Valleys, Antarctica - metaG UQ83 (22.06) | ecosystem: Environmental > Terrestrial > Soil > Desert | place: Antarctica: Dry Valley...
CTTATGGACATCCAGGGCGACCCACAGACGCACATCCGCGGGCGCGATCGAAGGGGTAACGTCAGGCACGGGCTGGTCCTCCAAACATGGTCGTATGCGGCTCTGGCCAAGCGGCCCTCAACACCGCATAGTCAAACCCGCGACAGATGCGACGCGCGAGGGCCAGCCCTCAAACCGCTGCGTCCATGCTGACTACTCGCCCCGGATAACGGCGGCGGCTGAAGAGGGCAAAGGAGCGGCCGCGCCAAATCCACCCGATTTGCAGGTAAATCATCCCAGACAGACCGGACAGAACCGTCCGCAACCCCGCCGACTATTTCCGGGGGAAGTGACTAGAGCCGTGTGGTCGCGATGACGCGGATACGGCTGCTGCGCAGCTTGGTGAAGCGTGTGGTGAAGCGACCGTTGCGGGCTCTGACGGTGCGGGTTCGGGCGTGCTTGGCTCCACGCTCGGTGACGTAGGCCAGTCGCATGCGGACGTCCCTTGCGCCCCCGCCGGTCAGGGCGCCGCTGACAATTGCGATGCGACCGCTGGACACGCGGGTGATGCTGAGACGCACCTGTGCCGTCCTGGGCTTCTTCTTGCCTGTGGAGGACGGTGCGGGAGCGGGAGCGGGAGCGGGAGCGGGAACGGTCGGTGCCGGCGCTGGGGCCGGGGCCGGTGCCGGTGCTGGGGCCGGGGCCGGGGCCGGTGCCGGTGCCGGTGCCGGTGCTGGGGCCGGGGCCGGTGCCGGTGCCGGTGCCGGTGCTGGGGCCGGTGCCGGCGCCGGTGCTGGGGTCGGGGCGGGCTCAAGATCAGGCGCGGGGGTGATCGGCGCCGCGCCGGTGACCGCCTTGAATGCCGCGTAGGCGGGCTTGGCCGTGAAGTCCGAGCGCAGCAGGCCGAACTGCGCCTCGAACGCATCGGCCTCGCCGCCCGGCGACCAGTTTCTCAGCGCGTACCACATGGCCACGTGCACGTAAGGGTCGGTCGCCGTGAGCGCATACGCACGCAGCAGGAAGGCGGCCTGGTCGCTCTCGCTCACGCCGCATGACCGAGAGGTCGTGCTCCAGCCGAACTCGGTGAACCAGATCGGCTTGTCGTCACCGCGGGCGAGCATGCTGTCGCGGATCTCCCGGTACCCCAGAAACGAACCCTTGTCGATGCGGCCGTTGCCGTCACGGACGATCGTGCCCGGGTCGTAGCAGGAATACGGATGTGCGCCCATCACGTCGAAGAATCCCTTCGCTCCGGCCGCGTAGGCGCGCTCCACGAATGCGTAGTCGTTCGTCGACGGCCCGGCGAACACGACGCTCGCGCTCGGGTCGACCGCCTTGATCGCCGGGTAGGCCGCGCGCAGCAGGCGGGCGTATGCGGCGGCATCCGGTGCGGGGTACCAGAAGCGGGCATAGTTGGGCTCGTTCCACACCTCGTAGGCGTCGACGTCCGCGCCGTACAGCGTGCCGAGGTAGGCGGCGAAGTCCGCGAAGTCCTGCGGGTCGCGCGGCGGCGCGTGGCGCTCGGCGGATCCTGAGGCCCACGAAGGCGTTTCATGGATCATCAGAAGCACCTTCTGACCGGCCTGCCGGGCACGCTGGATCTCACGCCGATACGCCTCGATCGACCAGGTGTTGTACGAGCCCTTGGCGGGCTCGAAGTCATGCCAGCCGACGCTCAGGCGCACCCAGCGGGAGCCTGAGTCGGCGAGCAGCGCAGCGCTGCGGACGTTCGTCGTCTCGCCCGGGAACCAGGTGAGATCGGTCACGAGGCCCGGTTCCACGGCGTGAGCGCGGTCGGCCGTCACCGCGGACACTGAGCAGGCGATCAGCAAGAGTACACCGAGCAGGCACCGTACCGAGCATGCCGCGACGTCGCGAGGAATGGTCATCTAGCGCCTATCGGCAGCGCGGGTGATACCCAGGCGGGTGGACGCTCCCAATAGACGCATTGCACGATCCGTAGGGTGTGGATATGACCTCGTTGCTGACGCGCCTGAAGCGCACCGAGGATCCGCTCCTGCGCCAAGCGCTGCTCCGCGGGCGTGGCATGCTGCATTACGCCGCTCGCGGTCATGCGGTGCGCTCGCGCGCGGTCGAGGCCTACCTGGCCGGCGCGCGTGATCCAAAGCTGCACATCGGCGCCGGGCCGTTCCGCTTCGAGAGCTGGCTGAACACGGACCTGATCGCCGGTGACGCCTACGTGGACCTCAACCGCCGACTGCCCTTCCGGGATGGCTCGTTCGCCTTCGCCTTCGGCGAGCACGTCATCGAACACCTCTCGGAGGGCGCCGGGGCGGGGCTGATGAAGGAGCTTCGGCGCGTCCTGCGCCCCGGCGGTGTTCTGCGGCTGACCACGCCGGACCTGCTCAAGCTGCTCGCGATCTACGAGGATCGCAACCCGGTCGTCTCGCGGGCCGAGTACGCCTGCTTCCTCGACGAGCAGACCGGCAAGCGCCACGAGCGCCCGTGCCAGATCCTCAACGACTACCTGCGGCTGTGGGGACATCAGTGGATCTACGACGAGGACGACCTCACCGCACGCCTTCTCGGCGCGGGCTTCGCCCGGGTTCAGCGCGTCGAGCCCGGCCAGAGTGAGCACGCCGAGCTGCGTGGCCTGGAACGCCACGGCGGAGCGGAGTGGGTCAACCGGGCCGAGGCGATGTGCCTCGAGGCGACGTGCCCGCCATGAGCGCCTCTCCGCTCGTCAGCCTCGTCATGCCCGTCTGGAAGCCTCGGCGCGACTGGCTCGTGCAGGCGGTTCGCGCCGCGCTCGCCCAAGTCGATGTCCGGGTCGAGCTGATCGTCATCGACGACGGCAACGAGGCGCCCGTCGAAGGGCTGCTGAGCGATATCGACGATGAGCGTCTTCGCGTCGTGCGCATCGAGCATGGCGGGTCGTCGGCCGCGCGCAACGCGGGCTTGGCGGTCGCAGCCGGCTCGTTCATGCGCTTCGTCGACGCTGACGACGTCTGCCCGCCAGACTCGACATCGCGGCTCCTCGCTCGCGCGATCGCGCATCCGGGCAGCATCGCCTACGGCGCAGTCACGCACTGCGACGAGCACTTGCGCCCGCGCTGGACGATGACGTGCGAACTGCAGGGAGACGTCCTGCTCGACTGCCTGCTCGGGAGGTTGACCGTCGGCATCCAGGCCCTCCTGTTCCCGCACCGCGTCGTAGCGGCGGCCGGCCCGTGGGATGCGTCCTTCGCGGTGTCGGAGGATTGGGAGTGGGTTCTGCGTACGCTCGAGCACGCCCCGGTGGCCGGTGGACGCCAGCGCGTCTACCTCTACCGGCGCCACGCCGGCGGGGCGACCACGAACGTGGAGCAGGGCGCAGCCGGCGGGCGGCGGATCGTGACGGCGTTCTTCGACCGGCATCCCGACCTGCGCGGGACACGGGCTGCGCGGCAGGCAGAAGCGCTGCTGCTCGCGCGCAGCAGCCGCATCCAGATCTCGCATGGCAGGCCGGGGGCCGCGATCGCGCCGGCCATCCGATCCATCCTGCGCGACCCCGTCCTCCTCGTCGAGGAGGCGGCGCGGTACGTGCCCGCTGCGCGTGCGATCGCACGCCGACGGCTCGCTCCGGCACGGAAGGAGATTCACGTCGATCATGCCTGACCACGCGCGACCGGACGTGTCGGTCGTGATCCCCACTCGAGATCGCTGGCCGCTGCTGGCGCGGTCCATGGGTGCCGCGCTGGACCAGCAGAACGTCGCCCTGGAGGTCGTCGTCGTCGACGACGGATCCTCGGACGAGACCGCGGCCCGGCTCGCCGAGCAGGTCGACGGACGCGTCCGCGTCATTCGCAACGACGCGTCGTCGGGCGTCGCACGCGCTCGCAACCAGGGCCTCGCGGTTGCCGCCGGGCGTTGGGTCGCGTTCCTCGACGACGACGACCTGTGGGCGCCCGACAAGCTGGCGGTCCAGCTCGGGACGGTCGGTGAGGCCGGATGGGGGTGGACCGCGGCAATCGTGGTGGACGAGCGACTGAAGCCGTTGCGGCTGATGCGAGCGCCGGACCCCGAAGCCGTCGCGACCGACATCTTGATCAGCAACCCCATCCCGGCACTCTCGAGCGTCATCGTGCGAACTGACGTGATCCACGCCGTCGGCGGCTTCGACGAGTCCTTTTCGGCGCTGGCTGATTGGGACCTCTGGATCCGCGTGTCGCACCGCGTGCCTGGAGCGAGCTGCAGTCAGCCTCTCGTCGGCTACGTCGAGCACACCACGAACATGCTTGCCGGCGCCCGTGATCCGATGCAGGTCCGCAGCGAGTTCGACCGGCTGGCGCGCAAGCACGCGGCGGCCGCCGCCGAGACCAACGTCCGCTTCGGCGGACTGTGGTGGGCTCGTTGGGTGGCCTCGAACCATCGGATCGGTGGGCGCCGCCTGCAAGCCTCCCGCGCCTACCTCCGCAGTGCACTGCAGCACGGCACGCGCGGGGATGTGCTGCGCGCGATCGGGGCGCTGGGTGGCGAGCGCGCCTGGCACCAGGTGCGTGACGTCTTCGTCGGCTCGGCGGAGGAGCCCGCCTGGCTCGCGCGCCACCGCTCGCCTTGACCGCGGCAGCCGGCGCGGGGAGGCGGACCGAGGGCAGCGCCGTCGCTCGCAATGCGGGGGCGTCATACGGCGAGCGGGCGCTGCTGATGGTGAGCGCGCTGCTGCTGACGCCGTACCTGTTTCGCGGGCTGGGTGTCGACGGCTTTGGCACGTGGAGCCTGATGTTCACCGTGGCGACGGTCTTCACGGTCCTGGAGCTCGGCGTCTCGGTCGGCGTGACCAAGTTCGTCGCGGACTATCGCGCCCTGCGACTGGACCCCGAACGAGACGCAGTCGTGGGGGCTGCAGTGACGCTCATGGCGCTGTTCGGCATCGGCGCACTGGCGCTCTCGCTGGCCCTGGGGTTCTTCGCCACAGGGCTGGCGGCCGACACCGAGCAGGACGCCTTCAGGACGGGAATGATCGCGTTGGGCGTCGGGATGCTGATCAGGTTCCCGTGTGTCGCGTACAGCGCGACCCTCCAGGGCTACCAGCGTTACGACCTCACGAGCGGCGCGCTCGCTGCGACGACGCTCGTGTTCGCGGCGGGAGCGGTCGTCGCCGTCGAGAGCGGACATGGCGTGGCGGGCGTGGCGATCGCCTACGCGGTTTCGCTCGCAGGCGGCGGGCTCCTGTTCGCGGCCATGCTGCGCCGCCTCGCGCCCGACCTGCCGCTCGGCCCGCGTCTGCAGCGCTCGGACGGACGCGCGGCGCTGCTCAAGTTCGGCTCCTTCGCCCTGCTGGCCGACAGCATGGTGTTCGTCGGGCAACGCATGGACGTGGTCGTGGTCGCGGTGCTGCGCGGTGCGGCTGCCGCGGCACCGCTGGCAGCGGCGAGCAAGTTGCAGAGCGGACTGCAGGCCCTGACGCTGCCGTTCATCGCGCTGCTGATGCCGATGACCGCGGAGCTCTGGTCGCGCCAGCAGGAGGCGGAGGTGGCGCGACGCATGACGCTCGCCACACGCGTCACCGTTCAGCTGAGCCTGCCGATCGCGGCCTGGCTGGCGCTCTTCTCCGTCGACGTCGTCGCGCTCTGGCTGGGCCCGACCGCGCCCCCGGTCACCGCGACGATCGTCAGCGTCCTGGCGGTCCAGACGCTGTTCATCGCCTCCACACCCGCCGAGAAGGTTCTCGTCGGCGTCGGGCGCGTACGGACGATTGCGTGGCTGAACACCGCGGAGGGCGTCACGAACATCGCGATCTCGATCGTGCTCGTCGCAACCACGGGCGTTCTCGGAGCCGCGATCGGCTCACTGATCGCGAGTGCGGCACTTGGGCCGCTGAAGCTGCCTGTCGCATGCCGGGCGGTCCATCGTCCGACACCGCGCTTCCTGCGCGACGCGATCGGCGTTCCGATCGCGAGCTCCGCTCCGGCGGTCCTCGCCATGGTGGCACTCCTGCTCGTCCTCGACCCGGGCACGCCGCGGCTGCTGGCGGGCCTGGTCGTCGCGATCGTGTTGTCGGGAGTCGTGGCGTTGCGCCAGATCGGAATGGCGCGCGCACTCGCGATCCTGCGGCGAAGCCGTTCCGGCGACCGCTGATCGGGGAACGCGTCTCCTCAGGAGGCGACCGCCGTTGCTCGCATCGGCCGCGCCGGCGTCAGACGACAGCCTTCTCCAGGCGTGGAGCACCACGCAGGCGACGGTGCTTGACCTGCAGGTAGTACCAGTCGCGCAGCGCACGCCAGGACCTCCGGCCGTAGAGGCTTCGGCGGGTCAGCTGCTGGAAGTCGTGCAGGATCTCCGCCTCGGGCACGTAGTGCACCTCCAAGCCGGCCGCCCAGACGCGCAGGCACCAGTCGAGGTCCTCGCCCCCGTATGAGGAGACGCGGAGATCGTAGGTGCCAAGCGAGTCGCGCAGCTCCGCCCGCCACATCTGCGCGGCCCCCGCGACCCACACGACCGGTCGCCGGTGAGCGTGGTCGAAGTCCTTCATCAGGTGGCGGCGGTGCGATGGAGGATCGTCGTCGACCCAGCGCGCGTAGGGCCCACGCCGCAGGAACGGCTCGAAGAACGGCGGCCAGCGCCGGCACGAGAACTGCAGCCCGCCGTCGGGGCTCAGGAGGCGCGGGCCGACGAGGCCGATGGCCGGATCGGCGTCGAGCGTGGCCACCATCGCGGCGAGCGCCCCGCGGCGCAGCTCGGTGTCCGCGTCGAGCATGCATACGAACCTCCCGCGCACGAGCGGCAGCGCGCTGTTGCGCCCCGCCACGAGCCCTTCGTTGACCGGCTTGGCGATCAGCCGCGCCGCCGGGAACCGCGCGGTCACCGCCTCCGCCGTGCCGTCGCGGGAGCCGTCGTCGACGACGATGACCTCGTGGTCCACGCCGGCGTGCTCCGCGATCGCGGCCAGGCAACGCAGCACGTCAGCGCGGGCGCGCCAGGCGACGACCACGATCGAGACGTCGGGTGGCGCGCCGGTCATCGAAGGTCCGGATCGGGACTCGGCGGCGCCATGATCGCCGACGTCGCCGCTCGTGCGGGCTGAACTCCGGGCTCGCCCTCGTCGTCAAGACCTATCAGCACAGCCACTGCTGCGACGAGAACCAGCACGCTCACCTCGAGACGCTCACCGAAGATGGTCACCTCGAGCAGGTTGTGGACGGCGAGCGTGAGCAGACCCGCGCCGACGCCCAGCGCGATCGTGCGCGTCACCGGATCGCGCGAGCGCGATCCGCGCGCTGCCGTGCCGAGCGCCAGGAGCGCAAGCGCCCCGAAGCCGAACAGGCCGAGCGTCCCCTGCTCGGCGAGCAGGTTGAGGTACAGGTTCTGCGCGTGCGGCGGGACGAGCACCTGATCGGTGTGCAGCAACCGGCGTTGCGAGCTCGTGTCGCTCGAGGGCAGTGAGCCGTACGCTTCGCCGAAGTTGCCCACGCCCGCCCCGAGCAGCGGATGATCGGCGTAGATGTCGAGCGCCGAGCTCCAGATATCGGCTCGCAGTGTCACGTCGCCGCCGGACTCGGTCTCGAAGCGTTCGCGCAGCGCGGCCGGGGCGAACAGGCCGGCCACCACCACTGCGACGAGCACCGAGGCGACCGCCGCCCGCGGTCGCAGGACGGCCAGCCACAGCAGGCCGCCCGCGAGCAGGCCGATGATCGCCCCGCGCGTGTAGGCGAACGCGAGCGCGGGCAGAGCGAGCGCGAGCGCCGCGGCGGCTCCGGCGCGGACCCTCGTAGGCAGGCCGCGACCGGCCGCCATCGCTGCGGCGAGGGGGATCAGGACCGCGAGCACGCCCGCGTACTGATTGGGGTGGCCGAATGCTCCGCTGATGCGCTGGACGACCTCGCCGCCTGAGACGAAGCTGATGTCGCTGATCTGCCCGGTCGCGCGCTGCACGAGCCCGTGGGCGGCGGCCACCCCGAGCCCCGCCACCGCGCCGATGGCGACCACGACTGCCTGACGGCGGGTGCGGCAGATCTGCAGCGTGGCCACCATCAGCGCGACCGCCACGGCGAGCCATGTGAGGTCTGACAGTGCCTCTGCGGGCTCCAGGGCCTGAAGCGCCGAGGCGACCGCGAGGCCGAGGAAGACCAGCGCGGAGACCGCCACCGCCGGGAGCCGCCCTGCGCCATCGCGCATGGCCAGCGGCCCGTACACGAGCAGGCCGACGGCCAGCGCCGCCAGGGCGAACGCGAACGGGCGTGTTCCGCCGACCGGCAGCGCGGCCACCGGAGCGATGGCCAGCGCCAGCGCGATCCCGATCTCGGGCCGGCGCACCGTCGCGACGAACGCCGCCGTCACCCCGAGCATCGCCGGCAGCGCAACCGGGCTCACGGCATACGCGGACCAAGGCCAGAGGAGCGCGACCAGCACGCCGGCCGCCAGCAGCATCCCTTCCTGCGGGAGGCGGGCGGTCACGCTCAGACGCCCGCGCGGGACCTGCCCGACGATGTGGGCGGGCCCGACGATGTGGGCGGGGCGGAGGGGCCGGCCGCGTAGTAGCCGTACGCGGATGTCCGCGGTCGCTTGGCGCGGTTGACGAGCACGCCGGCGAGCGGCACCCCAGTCGCGCGTAGCTGGGTGAGGCCGCGGGTCGCCTCCGAGCGCCTCGTGGATCGGGCATCGACGACGAACAGCGTGGCGTCGGCGTGGTGCAGCGCGAGCGTGGCGTCCGCGCCGACCAGGATCGGCGGCGTGTCGATGAGGATCCGGTCATACCGGTGGCTCAGAAGCTCGATCAGCTCGCCCATGCGATCCGAGGCGAGGAGCGCCGCCGGGTTGGGGGGCACCGGCCCGGCCCAGATGACGTCCAGGCCGGAGACCTCCGGATGGGAGAACAGCGCCGTGTCGGCGCCGTCGGTCCCCACGAGGTAGCGCGAGAGCCCGGTAGCCGGCCTGGCGATGTTCTCGCCGAGGACGGTGGCGCCAAGGCCGGGCCGGCGCATGTCGGCCTCGATGACCGCGACCCGCTCACCGTCGGCCGCCGCGGTCAGAGCGAAGTGCGCGCAGATCGTGCTCTTGCCCTCACCCTGGCCGCCGCTCGTGAACGCGAGCACCTGGGGCCTGCCCTCAGGGGTTAGATCCAGGGTGGCTCGAAGCAGGCGCAGGATGTCCGCGACTTCGGCGCGCGTGGTGGCACCGCGCCCGGAGAGCACCGGAAGGTGGGCGACGACGGGCTCCCCGAGCAGGTCGCCCGTCTGGCCGGTGCCGATGCGGTCGTCCAGGCGCTCGCGCAGGAGCACCACGCCTGCGGCGAGCAGCAGCGCGAGCGGGAAGCCCAGGCCCAGGTACAGAGGTGGGTTCGGGCGCACCGCGATGAGCGGCAGCGCGGCCGCCTCGCTCAGCGAGATCTTCGTGGGCGCGTCGCCGCGTGCGAACTGCGCGTTGACACGCTCCACGAAGACCTCGGCGTAGCGGTTGGCGAGAAAGCGGGTACGAGCTGGAGAGCTGTCCTGCGCACTGATCTCGAGCAACTGGGTGCGCTCGACCGGAGCGAAGGACATCCTGCTCAACAGCTCGCCACGAGTCATGCGGAAGGGCAGCGTCGCGGCGACCTGGGCGGCAACATTCGGATTGCCGGCAAGCGTGGTGTACGTGCGTGTCAGCCGCTCGCCCACGGCGGTGTCGAACGCCAGCGCTTCGTTGACCTCGTCCGTGTTGCCGACGAGCAGCGTCGCAGTGGAGCGGTAGGTCGGCGGCAGGGTGACGGTCGCAAGCACCACCGCGCCCGTGAATAGCACCACGGCGACCAGGAACAGCACGCGGCGCTTCCACAGCACAGAGACCAGCTGACCGATGTTCATGGGCGCTGGACTCGCGAGCGCGCGGTGACGTGGATCATCGGGGAACCTCCAGCGGCGCCAGCGCAGCCCGGTCGTCCATCGCGCGACCGTCGGCCAGCAGTCTGCGCCGGGCGGGCCACCACTTGCGATGGAAATGGAAGAACGCGGCGAAGTGGCGCGCCGTGTGCCGGGAGAGCGGCCTGGCCGCCGATGCCTGTCGGTAGCTGTGGATCACCGTGGCGTCGGGTTCGTACAGGATGTCCCACCCTGCGCAACGCATGGAGAAGCACCAATCGGCGTCGTCGGGCCCGAACCAGATCCCGGCGTCGATCTCTCCGGCATCGGCCTGAGCCTCTGCGCGAAAGATCTGGCAGGCGCCGAGCACGTACTCCGCCATGCGCCGGTGGTGTGGCTCGCCGGCCATGAGGTGCCGGCGGATCGCGCTGCGGTGCTCGAAGAATCCGCGCAGGCCGGGTAGTCGCAGGAGGGGCATGGCGAGAGGGGGGTAGCGCCGCACGCTGAGTTGGAGCTCCCCAGAGGGATAGACAAGCCGCGGGCCGACGAGCCCGACTCGAGGCATGCGTTCCAGGCGGTCGACCATCGTGGTCAGCGCTCCCTCTGTGAGCTGCGCGTCGGAGTCGAGGAACATCCGGTACCGGCCCCGGCACCGCCGCAGGCCGTGGTTGCGGGCGGGGACACCCTCGTTGGATTCCAAGCGCACGATCCGCACGTCCGGAAACTCCCGCGCGATGCTGTCTGCCGTCGCGTCGGTCGAGCCGTTGTCGACGAGGATCGTCTCCAGCGCGAGGTCGCCTGCGTGCCGCTGCAGGCTGGCGAAGCATGCGCGCAGCTCACCGAGCACGTTGTGGCCGATGACGATGACGCTGACATCAGGAGCTGTCACGAGGCGGCCGGAGCAGTTCGAAGTTGGCGTCGCAACACGCAGGTTTGCGCGGGCGGATCATCGGCAGGGTACCGAGTCCGAGCGAGCCGAAGTCCCCCGGCGGAGGCCGGAGGACTGACTTCGGAGCGTGGAACTGCGGGAGCGGTCGGTCAGCCGGCCATCGTCGGGCGCGCGAGATGCCGCATGCCGAAGCCCAGCGCGAGCAGAAGAACTCCGCCGACCAGCATCAGGCCGACGTCGAGACCGGTGAACGGCAGCTTGTCGCCGCTGAGCGCGGGGGTTGCTGCGGCGCTTGCGACGGCCGTGGTGGCCGGTCCGCCGCTTGAGTCGGCAGCGACTGCGCCCTGGGGGTTGTCCGCTCCGGCACCCTTGCTCGCGGGAACTGCAGGCTGGGCATTGCTGACGGCGGGTGCGCCGGTGGGGTCACCACTGGGTGTCACGGAGTTGGAGATGATTCCCGCGCCGCCGTAGGCGTCGCCGACGGCGTTCTGCGCGTGGGCAGGCACCGACAGCGCCAGCGTGAGCATGACTGAGCCGATCAAAGTGATGCTCTTCATATTGAATCCCTTCAAGAGGTCTCTACAGCAGGGGGGTCCGTCCCCGACCGTTCATACCCGCAGGATGCATGATCCAAACGAATAATGCAAGTCGAGCGACATTGCTTGGTCGCTCACGGCCGGCTGCCGATCACAGTTGGCCCTGTCTGCGAGCCTGCCGCTCGCGAAACTCCCGAGCGGCTTCGGCGAAGCCCATCGGGCGCCCGGCTCGGGCCCTGGCGAGGGCCTCCCGCACAAGGCCATC
>Ga0136633_1002931_pt1 | contig 11444 bp, 12 predicted proteins | sample AntDrymeUQ832206_2_FD_105494 | JGI IMG/M metagenome (GOLD analysis project Ga0136633, IMG submission 105494) | Polar desert sand microbial communities from Dry Valleys, Antarctica - metaG UQ83 (22.06) | ecosystem: Environmental > Terrestrial > Soil > Desert | place: Antarctica: Dry Valley...
CTCGTACTCCGGGGAGTCCGGGCCGACCGACGGATAGTCGGTCTGCTGGGTCTCCCACGTGATGATCCCGTCCTTGACGTAGACCTTCCACGAGCACGAACCCGTGCAATTCACGCCGTGGGTGGAACGCACGACCTTGTCATGGCTCCAGCGGTCACGGTAGAAGTCGTCGGCCTCCCGCCCGCCCGTCTTCGTGAGGGTGCGCAAGTCGTCGGAGACCGTGCCGCGGGTGAAGTAGCGGCGACTACGTACGAGGGCATCGCTGATCTGCCCGTCCATGCCCGGCTGGGTCGTCACGCGGCTGTCCTCTCATCGGCGGTCTCGTGGGCTCGTGCGGTCTGGCGGACCACGGTGAGAGTCAGGGCCAACGTGGCGGCCGCGGTGACCGCGAGGAGCCCCAGCCCGATCGCGTAGGAGTCCGTCTGGCCGTAGACGTAACCCATGATCAGCGGCGGGACGAAGCCGCCGAGACCGCCGGCCGCGCCGACCAGGCCGGTCACGCCACCGACCCGGGACGGATCGGTGACCTGGGCGATCAGGGCGAAGGTTGCGCCGGTGCCGGAGCCGAGCGCCATCGCCATGGCGAGGAAGGCGACAGTTCCTACGGGTTCGAGGACCGGTGTCGAGGAGGCGACAGCGGCACCCACCACCACCACGACGTATCCGCCGGCCAGGACAGGTATCGGCCCGAGCCGGTCGGCAAGCCAGCCACCGACGGGCCGCATGATCACAGCCAGCACCACGAACCCGGCCATCCGGTTGGCTGCGTCGGCAGGGGTCAGGTCATAGGCCGTCTTGAGGTAGGCGGGCAGGTAGACCGAGAACGCGACGTACCCGCCGAACGCGACCGCGTACAGGACGCTGGCCTGCCAGGTGATCGGCAGGCGGGCATTCGCCTTCAGCCGGGAGGCCAGTGACGAGGTGGGGGCCTGCCTCCCCGGGGCGTCCTCGAGCAGCAGCCAGGCTACGACTGCGAAGATCGCCAGCGCCGTGGCCGCGAACAGGAACGGCGCCTTGTCCCCGACGTTGGTGAAGAGCTTGACCGTCGTCAGCGCGCTGATCGCGGTGCCGCCCATGCCGGCGCCGAAGATGCCCACGGCAAGGCCTCGACGTTCTGGCGGGAACCAGGCGTTGACGAACGGGACGCCGATCGCGAACGACGTTCCCGAGATGCCGAGGAAGAAGCCACCGAAGAGCAGCGCCGCGTAGTTGGTCTGTCCGTAGAACCCGATGAACAGGACCGGCACGATGGTCGCGAGCGAGACGACCACGAACATCTCCCGCCCACCGAACTTGTCCGTCAGCGCTCCGACGGGGATCCGGCCGAGGGATCCCACGATCACCGGCACGGCCACGATCAGGGAGACCTGCCACTCGCTGAGGGTGCCCAGGGTGCCGTTCTCGCGGAACACCGGCCCGAGCGGGCTGAGCAGCGCCCACGCCCAGAAGTTGACCGCGAACCCGACCGTGGCCAAGAACAGCATCAAGCCGGGGGAACGGCCCCTCGCGTCACCCTCAGGGGCACGTTCGTTGCTCACAGCAGACCGCCCAGAATCCTTGATCCTTGCGCTGCCGAAGTCCGGGGCAACCTGTCGCTGCACTGTCTCACAACTCAGCCGCATCGCGCCGTGGCGCAGGTCCGGCGTTCTGGGTTCCGGCTGTGCCGGGATCCTGCACGTGCGTCATGGCGACTCGACTTCTCCGACGAAGGCGAGCGCTCCATCCGGACCCTCACCGAACCATGGGGCCGGCACGCGGGTCAGGGCCGAAGGTCCCACTGACGACCGTGAAGGTCCCACAGTCGTCCGGGTCTCGATGACATGAAAGGTTCTTCATGTGTTGTATCCTTCACCTCATGATCGTCGACCAGAAGGCCTCGATGGGAAACGTGCCCCTGTACGAGGCCAAGTCCGAGCTCTTTCGCACCCTGGGCCACCCCGTTCGGATCCGGGTGCTCGAGCTGCTCCAGAGCGGCCCTCGACCGGTCCACGAGCTGCTGGGCGAGATAGAGGTGGAGGCCTCGAACCTTTCTCAGCAGCTCGCGGTGCTCCGTCGAGCGGGGCTCGTTCGATCGTCGCGTGACGGCGCCACCGTGCTCTACTCGCTCGCCACCCCGGACGTCGCAGAGCTGCTGCTCGCCGGCCGCCGGATCCTTGCCGCCCTCTGGGCTGAGCAACAGGACCGTCTCGCGGACCTCCGCGACTCAGCCGCGTCCGGGTGACGACCGGCAGCACGTTCCACTTCTCCCCCTCACTCAAGACCACCGCGCGCACCGGCAGTCGGCGCGTCCGCGCGTTGCTCCCCACCCGGGACGACCTGGTCGCCGTGCGCCGCCACCCGCGCCAGGACCTGCTCGCCGGGCTCACGGTGGCAGTGGTCGCGCTCCCGCTGGCCCTCGCGTTCGGCGTCGCGTCAGGCCTGGGGGCACAGGCCGGACTCGCCACCGCGGTCGTGGCGGGAGTCCTGGCTGCGGTCTTCGGTGGGTCGAACATCCAGGTCTCCGGTCCCACCGGCGCGATGACTGTCGTCCTGGTCCCGGTCGTCCACGAGCACGGCACGACGGGCGTCCTCATGGTGGGCCTACTCGCCGGAGTCGTGCTGGTCGGCATGGCGTTCGCCCGGCTCGGCAGGTTCGTGCGTTACCTGCCGGTGTCCGTGATCGAGGGTTTCACCGCCGGGATCGCGGTCGTGATCTCCCTCCAGCAGATCCCGGCCGCCCTCGGCGTGGCCGACGCGTCCGGCGACAAGGTGTGGGCGATCGCCGCGGACGCCGTACGTCGCTTCGTTCACCACCCCCACCTGGCCCCGCTCCTGGTGTCGCTCGGGGTCGCGGCCCTGATGCTCGTGGGTTCACGCTGGCACCCGCGGGTGCCGTACTCGCTAATCGGCATCGCTCTGGCCACCTCCGTGGCCCATGTGAGCGGGGTGGACCTGGTCACCCTGGGGCACCTTCCCGCGACCCTGCCCGCGCCGTCCCTCGGCTTCGTCGATCTCGGTGCCGTCAGCACCCTGGCTACCGCGGCCCTGGCGATCGCTGCGCTGGCCGCACTCGAAAGCCTGCTGTGCGCCACCGTGGCCGATGCCATGACCGTGCACGAACGCCACGACCCCGACCGGGAGCTCTTCGGTCAGGGTCTGGCCAACATCGTCGCGCCCATGTTCGGCGGGATCCCCGCCACGGCCGCCATCGCCCGCACCGCTGTCAACGTGCGTGCCGGAGCCGGATCCAGGTTGGCCGCGGTAAGCCACGCCCTGGTGCTGCTGGCGCTGGTCTTCGTGGCTGCTCCGCTCGTGTCCGGCATCCCGCTGGCCGCGTTGGCCGGCGTCCTCTTCGCTACCTGCGTGCGGATGGTCGAGGCCAGCTCGCTGCTGGCTCTCGTCCGCTCGACCCCCGCCGACGCCGTCATCGTGTGTCTCACCTTCGCCGTCACCGTTGCCCTCGACCTGGTGACTGCGGTCGGGGTCGGTGTCGCGGTGGCGATCGTCCTCGCCCTCCGCAACGTCGCCAGCACCGCTCGGATCGACGAGGTCACCCTCGACGAGCATGACCACAGCGACGAGGAGCACGCGCTGCTGGCCGACCATGTTGTCGCCTACCGGCTCGACGGCCCACTGTTCTTCGCCGCTGCCCACCGGCTCCTGCTCGAGCTGCCAGACCTCGTCGAGGTCGATGTCGTCATCCTGCGGATGTCTCGCGTGACGACCATGGACGCCACCGGCGCCCATGTTCTCGGCGACACCATCACCAGGCTCGAGCGACGCGGTATCGCGGTGCTCCTCTCGGGACTCGCCGCCGAGCACGAAGAGGTCCTCACCTCACTCGGGGTCGGTGGCCCCCTGCGCGCGACCGGACGCATCCTGCCCGACACCCCGAGTGCCATCGCCGCAGCCCGGCAGCTGCTGGCCGATCCCCAGGCCTAGACGAGAGCCGCGTGTCGCAGGCGCAGAGCAGCGGACAGGAGCGCGAGCGAGGCCACCTGCAGCACGACGATGATCGTCACCAGGAGGCGGAGGTGGTCGCCGTACAGGGCCCCAGCGAGCACCCCGCCGGCGAGCGCGGCCGCACCCTGGGCCGCGGCAAAGACGCCGTACGCGGTCGCCAACGCCCGGCGCGGGACGAGGTCGGCGACCAGTGCCTTGACCGTGGAGTCCTGGACACCAGTGGCCAGGCCCCAGAGCATGAGACCGACGATCACAGCCGCAAGCGTTGGCCGGAACACCAGTGCAGGCACGCCCGCGACGAGAACAGGCAGGGCGTAGAGCACTCGGGCGCCGATCCGGTCATAGAGAAGGCCCGTGCTCAGGGCGGACACTGCTCCGACCGCCATCGCGGCGGCATAGAGCAACGGCACCACCGACGTCCGGACCAGCCCCGCGCTCACCACTGCGTAGGAGATGACGCCGAACGTCATCAGCCCCAGCGTGGCCGCGGCACACGCAGCGGCGAACAGATAGAACTCCAACGGCAGCCGCGACTCCCCCGGCATGCTCGGTGGGTTTCGTGGCGAGGCCCTGCCCGGCTCTGCCGGGCTGTGCCGACGAAGCTGGGTCAGCAGCATCAGCGACACGGCCCCGGGGACGGCCAGGACGAGGAAGCCGAGCCAGATCCTCCCCGACAGCGCCGCGACTCCGGCAATGACGAGCGGTCCGGCAAACGCACCGACCTGGTCGAGCGCCTTGTGGACGCCGAACCCTCGACCCCGTCCCACCGGCACGGCCATTTCGGCCAGCAGCGCCGACTTCGACGGCGAGCGCACGGCCTTGCCCGTGCGTTCGGCCAGGATCAGGGCGCTGGCCACCGCGAGTCCGGCGGCACCCAGGAACGGCGTCACCGCCAGCAGCGGTACGCACACGGCAGTGAGCGCATACCCGATGATGGTCAGGGCCCAGTGGCGAGAGGTGCGATCGGCCAGGGGCCCTGTCACGAGGCGAAGCGCCAGCGCGATGGCCTCACCGGCACCGGTGATGATGCCGACCGTGAGTGCGGAAGCGCCCAGGGTGCCCAAGAAGGGACCGGCGATCGAGCGCATCCCCTCGTAGACCATGTCCGCGGACAGCGACACGAAGCCGAAGGCGACCACAGACCGCCAGGGCGTCCAGGGCGCTGTCCGTGTCGTGTTGGCCACGAATCCATGGTGCCGGAGACCCAGAAGTTCGTGCCGAGGGTCCCATCCGGACAGGACGTCCGCCCCTGCCCCCCGGTCTCGGCCGCTCCTAACGTGGAGGTGGGACGGACCCCTGTCCCACGGACTCGAAGGAGTGGTTGTGAAGAGGCGACTGGTGGTTCTTGGTGCGGGGACGGCGGGCACGATGATCGTCAACAAGTTGCGCCGCAAGCTGGACGCGGCGGAGTGGGACATCACCGTCGTTGACCGCGACGACGTCCACCCCTACCAGCCGGGCTACCTCTTCCTCCCTTTCAAGACCTACTCCCCCGACCAGATCAACCGATCGCGCCGCTCTCTCCTCCCGACCGGTGTCGACTTCGTCATCGGCGACGTCGATCGGGTCGACGGTGCGGCCAACACCGTGGTGCTGAGCGACGGCCGGACCCTGGCCTATGAGTACCTGGTCATCGCCTCGGGCACCTCCCCGCGTCCTGACCAGACCCCCGGAATGCTCGGGGACGAGTGGCGTCGCAGCATCTTTGACTTCTACACCTTCGACGGGGCCAAGGCGCTCGCCACGGCCCTGGAGGACTTCGACCACGGACGGCTCGTCGTGCACATCACCGACATGCCGATCAAGTGCCCGGTCGCCCCCTTGGAGTTCACCTTCCTGGCCGAGGCCTGGCTGCGCGAGAAGGGTCTGCGCGACCGAGTCGAGCTCGTCTACGTCACTCCCCTGCCGGGCGCGTTCACCAAGCCGGTCGCTTCCGATCATCTCGGGTCGATGCTGGACGAGCGCAAGATCCTCGTCGAGTCCGACTTCCTGGTCGAACACATCGACGTCGAGCGCAAGACACTCGTGTCGTACGACGAACGCGAAGTTCCCTTCGACCTGCTCGTCACCGTGCCGCTCAACATGGGTGCCGACTTCGTCGAACGCTCAGGCCTGGGTGATGAGCTCAACTACGTCCCGGTGGACAAGCACACCCTGCAGGCCAAGGCATTCGCCAACATCTTCGCCGTGGGTGACTCCTCCGACATCCCGACGTCCAAGGCCGGGTCGGTGGCGCACTTCTCCGTGGAGATCTTCGTCGACAACTTCCTGCAGCTCATCGACGGCCAGGACATGACCGGGTCTTTCGACGGGCACGCCAACTGCTTCATCGAGTCTGGCGACGGTAAGGGACTGCTCATCGACTTCAACTACGACACCGAGCCGCTCACCGGCACCTATCCCCTGCCCGTGGCAGGACCCATGGCCCTGCTCAAGGAAACCCGACGTAACCACCTCGGCAAGCTCGCGTTCCGCTGGATCTACTGGCACATGCTGCTCCCCGGTCGACCGATGCCGCTGCCCGCCCACATGTCGATGGTCGGCAAGAACGCCGCCACGAACAACAAGAAGGAGATGTAACGATGCCTGTCACCACGCTCGCCGGCCGTCCGATCCAGGTCAATGAGGAAGGCTTCCTCACCGATCCGGACGAGTGGGACGAGGACCTCGGGACTGCGCTCGCCACCGCCATCGGCATCACCCTGACCGAGGAGCACTGGAAGGCCATCCGGTTCCTGCGCGACGACTTCGCCGAGCAGGGCGAGACCGCGACCCTGCGCCGGGTCTCCACCCGTGGCGGCATCCCCGTCAAGCAGCTCTTCGTCCTGTTCCCCCAGAAGCCTGCCAAGAAGTTGGCCTACGTCTCGGGCCTGCCCAAGCCCCACGGCTGCGTCTGACCGACCGCTGCCCTCCACCAGCTACCACTTGGAAGAGAGTCACCATGACCACCACTGACACCGCCCCCGCCATCGTCCCCAGCTTTGACAGCGAGGAACACGCGGGACGCACGCTGGCCATCATCTGCTCCAAGGGCAGCCTGGACATGGCCTACCCCGGACTCATCATGGCCAATGCCGCGCTCGGCGAAGGAATCGAGACCCACCTCTTCTTCACCTTCTGGGGCTTCGACATGATCAACAAGAAGACCATGGGCGACCTGAAGTTCACGATGCTCGGCAACACCGCTACGCACATGCCTCAAGGCCTCGGCGGTCTCCCCGGCATGACCGCCATGGCGACCTCGAAGCTCAAGAAGTCCAGCGCAGACCTCGACGTACCCGAGGTCCCCGACTGCCTGGAGCAGATCGTCGCCTCAGGTGGACACCTGTGGGCCTGCCGCATGTCGGCCGACATGAACCACCTCACCGAGGACGACCTCTACGACGAGGTCGAGGCCATCATCAGTGCAAGCGACTTCATCGAGAAGACCGCAGGCGCCCAGCTCCTCTTCATCTGACCTCGGCGACGCCATCCGTTTCCGGCGTCAGTCACGGTAGCGCTGGGCGTAGGCCAGTCGGACCCTCTCACGGTCCGGCTCCGGCACAGCGGCTTCCTCGTTCATCGCCCAGATCAGGTCGGCCTGACGACGTAGGGCGTCGACAGCGCTGGGGCGATGGCGGTCGGTGAGCGACTGCTCGACCTGGTACAGCACGTCGAGCAGGTAGATCAGCACCGTCGGCTGCTCCGCCGCCGCGATCCGAACCTCGTCAAAGGCGAGTCCGACGAGCTGGTCGTGGGTGGTGGCGTGAGGAACCAGGAGCACCTGCCCTTCCTCACCGGAGAGCCGGCGGGACGGTGGCTGGCGGCCGAGCAGGTCGGACAGGAGCGAGCCGAGGTGGGAGACCGCGTCGTGAGCAGTCGTCGGGTCGTTGATGCCCGGCGACAAGGCCTTGAGTGCCACGTCCGAGAGCTGGCGCACGCCGTACGCGACGTCCTGCTGCAAGGTCCGGGTCTCGCCCACTGTCACGGCAGCGCGGACCTTGGTGCCGAGGTCAGCTGCACCCTCGGGTGGCGGGAAGACGTGGCCGATGGGCGTGTTCTGAATGGCGTACCGCCCGGCGAACGTTTCCAGCCGCATCGTCGACCCTGGCGGCAAGACCGTGACCAGCTGCTCGTAGTCCACGTTCTGCACCCAGCCGTACGCGGCGAAGCGTACGGCGACCGCCCCGTCCGGCAGGTTCGGCATTTCGTCCGGTTCAGCGTCCCGAGCCGAGCCCGCCTCGGGCTCCGGCCACGCCGTGCTGGCCTGACTCAAGGCCTCGTCGGTGACACGGTGGAGAATTTTCGAGACGTCCATGGAGTGAGCTCCATGGTTGATGAAGGCGACGATCGACAGGATCGATGCCATGCCGAGAGCCACGGCGAGCAGGATGGAGACGCTGGGGACGACCGCGTCGCCAGCTTCTTCCAGCGAGCCCCGCACCGCGCGCAGCACCACCAGGCAGTAGGTGAAGGTCCCGATGACCAGGCCCATCACTCGCTTGTTGAACGGGTCCCGGAACATGCCGTGCACGACGCGGGGCGAGTACTGGCTCGACGCGAGCGAGATCAGGAGCAGACTGACCGAGAACGCGATGCCCGCGAAGGCCAGCGTTGCCCCAGCCACGGTGGTGAGCACGGTGCGGGCACTGTCCACCGTGGCAGTCAGACGAGGATCGATTCCGGTGACCAGGGCGTCGACCAGCAGCATCGCTTGCCCGAGGAGGATGCCACCCATCACGCAGAGCATGGGGATGAAGAAGAGGCTGCTCCGCACCCGGTCGCCCCAGGCTGTGAGTCGAGACAACATGCTCGCGTTCATTACTGTCCCCTGAAGTGAGCCGACCAACCAGCCAACGAGGTCGTGGCCCCGTTGCCCTCAACCTAGCGAATGCGGCGACTCAGGGGTCTCCAGGCCAATCCCGCACGTCGTGTCATCTGCTCGCGATCGACCGAAGACGCACCACGATCTTCTGATCGGGCTCCAGGCGGAGATCGTTCGGGTCGCCCTTCACCTTCACGCCGTTGCTGGTGACGGCCACCGTATCCCCCGCCGTTGCCCTGATGCCGCCGATCTGGGTGGGCGTGAGGTCGACACCCCACTGGGTGAACAGCTGACCCAGAGTGAACTCCTCGCCGACCGTGCTGGCTTCAATGTGGATGGTGCCGTCGGCCTCATGGGTGTGCACAGCAGACATGGCGCCGCTGGCGGCGTCGACACCGATGTTGGGCGGGACGGGCACGTCTGCTCCGTCGATGATCACTCTGAGGTGAGGGTGGTAGTGCTCGGCCATTCCCATGGGTCCCAGGTCGAGGCCGGCGGAGGCGGCCCGTTCGGACACATTGCTCGGGGCTGCCCATGGAGAGCCGGCGGCGGGTTGGTCGGCAATGTTCTGCTCCTCGCCACAGCCCGCCAGCACGCCTCCCAGCAGTAGGACCACCAAGGCCGTAGTGCCTCGGTTCACCGCGTCGCTCATCTGTCGTTCCCTGTCCACTGCCGTGGTGAGCTGTCGTCGCCAGCATGCCCAGGCGTCGGGTGCAGGAGTTCGGTCTCGTTGGCACCGTCCCGGGGGCGGGCGCGTGTCGCTCGTCGCGCTGGCCGCATCGTCCACCAGGCCAGCCAGGCCAGGACGAGCATGATCACGAACGCGACGATCCAGGACTTGAAGCCGGCGATCCCGGGGCCGAAGCCACCGAGACCTCCGACGCCCAGTCGGAACAATTGACTGTTCTGGTCGAACATGCCGAGTCTGCTCTCCTCTACCAGTCGCAACTACTACGAAACGTCCGGGACGATCAGGTCATCGGGCCCTGGGCATCGTCGGTCAGCGCACGTTCCCTCGGATGAGGGCACTACGCGCTTCGTACTCCTCGCGGTCGACGTCGCCCCGCGCGAAACGCTCATCGAGGATCTCGTGCGCGCCCCGGTCTCGCGTGCCACCACCGCGACTCCCGCCGCTGCCGCGGAAGATCATGACGCCCGCGAGGATGACCAGGCTCCAGAAGATCGTCATCGCCGCGATCATGACGGCCCAGTTCCCTGAGCCCATTCCGTTCCCATACCAGTCCATCATCGTGAACAACTCCTCAACTTGACTTGTGCCTCCACCATGCCTCAAGCGCCCCGTTCGTCTGGTCGCCTTTGTGTGAAGGTTCGTTGAAGAAGTCCCCGCAGGGATCCTGGCCGGCGTCCTCCCGAAGTCCGGGCTGGCACCATGAAGGTCATGCCGCCTGCGATCTCCGGTCTTCCGCCGCATCTCCACGCCGCAGGAACGACGGCCACTCCCGAGAAGCCGGGGACGGGGATGAGGGCGCTGATCGTCGAGGACGAGGCAGCCTTGGCCGGGTTGCTCGTCAGCTACTTCGAGCGCGACGGGTTCGAAGTATCCTCGACGGGTGACGGGCTGCGCGCAGTAGAGCTCGCGCGCAAGGTCGATCCCGATGTGATCGTGCTGGACCTCGGTCTGCCGGGACTGGACGGCGTCGAGGTCTGCCGGCAGCTGCGGACCTTTTCCGATGCCTACTTGGTCATGGTGACCGCCCGTAGCGATGAGGTGGACACCCTCATCGGGCTCTCGGTCGGCGCCGACGACTACCTCACCAAGCCCTTCAGCCCTCGCGAGCTGATGGCCCGCGTACAGGCGATGTTGCGCCGCCCGCGCCCACTCACCCCCGAGGCAGGCGCCACTACGCGGACCGACTCCTTTGGAGCGCTCAGCATCGACCGAGCCGGCCGTGACGTTTGGCTGGAGGGTGAACCGGTAGCCCTGACCCGAACCGAGTTCGATCTGCTGGCCGCGCTTTCGGAGGTTCCGAAGATCGTCTTCACGCGACGTCAGCTCATCGATCGGGTCTGGGGCCCCGCCTGGGTGGGCGACGAACACCTGGTTGACGTCCACATTGGGCATCTGCGGCGGAAGCTGAACGACGACGCGGCCGACAGCCGCTTCGTGCGCACGGTCCGCGGGGTCGGCTACCGGATGGGCGCCGGCGAATGAGCGACCACGGCCGGTCCCGGACTGGCTTCGGGGTGCGGCTGCTCGCCGCGCAGGCGTTGGTGCTGTTCGCCGGCGCCGTGACTACCTGGATCGTGGCCGCTCTCGTTGGCCCTGACATCTTCCGTGACCATCTCAACCGGGCGGGTGTCACGCACACCGCCTCGGATACACGGCACGTGGAAAGCGCCTTCACGTCCTCCCTTGCGTTCTCGATCTCGATCGCCTTGGTCGCTGCGACCATCACGGCGCTGGCTGTGACGTGGTATTTCTCGCGCCGGGTTCAGCGTTCCATCGCGCAGGTGTCCACCGCCGCGGCGCACGTGGCCGCTGGAGAGTACGACGCCCGGGTCAAGGACCCAGGGCTGGGCCGGGAGTTCGCGGTCCTGGCAGCCACCAGCAACACCCTTGCGGAGCGTCTGGAGACCACCGAGATCAGCCGGCGCCGGATGCTGGCCGACCTTGCCCACGAGATGCGCACCCCGCTGGCCACCGTCGACGCACACCTGGAGGCGATCCAGGACGGCA
>Ga0136633_1002932_pt1 | contig 11443 bp, 10 predicted proteins | sample AntDrymeUQ832206_2_FD_105494 | JGI IMG/M metagenome (GOLD analysis project Ga0136633, IMG submission 105494) | Polar desert sand microbial communities from Dry Valleys, Antarctica - metaG UQ83 (22.06) | ecosystem: Environmental > Terrestrial > Soil > Desert | place: Antarctica: Dry Valley...
CGGCGACGCGCACCCGTACCTGGTGCGACACGGCGACCGCCACACCGTGGCCGACGGGACGACATGGGGCCGCGAGGGAGCGCTCATGGAGGTACCGGTCTACTGGGCGATGGACGACTGGCCGCACTTCGAGCCCGGTCCGGCGCGGGACGGGCTTTCGGCGCCGTCGAAGGTGCTGGAGATTTGGACGGAGGAGCTGCGTTGGGCCTGGGAGCACGAGCCGGGCGGACTGGTGATGGTCACGGTCCACCCGGAGTGCATCGGGCGCGGCCACCGGATGCGGCTCCTCGAGCGGTTCATCGCCGAGGCTCGCGATTTGGACGGGGTGGTCTTCGACCGCCTCGACCACCACCTGGACCGCTGGGCGGGGGCGGGGAACTAGCTTGCCGCCAGGTCCTTCGCCCGGCGAAGGACGTCCTCGAGCATCGGCGCCGTCAAGCGGCCCGTGAACGTGTTCTGCTGGCTCGGGTGGAACGAGGCGACGAGGTGGTACGGCCCCACCCGCGCCTCCGCTCCGTGCCCGAACCTCGGCCGCGGCCGCGCCGGATGCCCCAGCGCCTCGAGCGACCGGAAGGCGGCCTCCCAGCCGAACAGCCCGAGCGCCACGATCACCCGCAGGCGGTCGAGGAGCCGCAGCTCCCGGACGAGGTACGGAAAGCAGTTGTCGCGCTCGTCGGCCGTCGGCTTGTTCTGAGGCGGGGCGCACTTCACCGCCGCCGTGATGTAAGCATCGGTCAGGGTCAGGCCGTCGTCCGCGCGCCGGCTTGAGGGCTTGTTCGCCAGCCGGACGTCAAACAGCGCCTTCCACAGGAAATCGCCGGACGCGTCGCCGGTGAACACCCGCCCGGTCCGGTTTCCGCCGTGGGCAGCCGGTGCGAGCCCGACGAGAAGAAGCCGCGCCTCCGGGTCACCGAACCCTGGGACGGGCCGGCCCCAGTACGACTCGTCCCGGAAGCGGGCCACCTTCTCGCGCGCGACCTGCTCGCGCCACGCCACGAGCCTCGGACAGCGCCGGCACTCGACGACCTCGGCGTTGAGGGCCGCCAGGGCCGCGCGGTCCGTCACGACGCTACTTGGGAGGCAGGCACTCGGCCAGCTGAGTTACTCCCGTCGGCCTACGGTCAGGAACAGCGTCAGCTTAGCGGCGACACCAATCGAGAGCCTCGCGAGTCGCGTTCATCGCTGCGGCGGGCCTGAGTCGGCCGCCGAATCGGGTTGAGACGAGCCCGGCTTAGACTGGCCAGATCAGGCTGCGCAGGCCTCCCCTGGCGATGCGACCTGGCGACGGGAGTCGCTCGATGCTCGTTGACATCCCTGCCCGGCTCGAGGGGGCGATCTCGCGCAACGGCGTCAAGATCGCCTTCCAGGTGTTCGGGGACGGGCCGCGAAGCCTGCTCCTGCTGCCTACTTGGACGATTGTCCATTCCGACTTCTGGCATAGGCAGGTGCCGCATCTTGCGCCGCGCTACACGGTCGTCACGTTCGACGGTCGGGGCAACGGATCCTCCGACAGACCGGCGGGCGCACACAGCTACGGCGTTCGGGAGACCGTCGATGATGCCCTTGCGGTCATGGACGCGGTCGGGACCGATCGGGTCGGTGTGCTGGCCGTCTCGGCGGGTGCGGAATGGGCAGCCCTCCTCGCTGCCGAGCATGCCGAGCGGGTCGCGGCGGTCGTGTTCATCGGGTCGAGTATGGCGCTCGGGCCGGACACGGAGGAGCGCACGGCGGCGGCTACCGCGTTCGACAAGCCACAGGCCGACTACAAGGGTTGGGGCAAGTGGAATCGACACTACTGGCGACAGGACTGGCCGGGTTTCCTCGAGTTCTTCTTTTCTCGATGCTTTACGGAGCCGGACTCGCGGACCTACATCGACCACTTCATCCAGATGGGACTTCAGACCACGCCCGACATCGTGGCCATAACCGTCGGCGCCGAGGCCCTGGAAGGCGCGGCCGCGCTTAACGTGGCGGGCGCGATCTCCTGCCCTTGCCTGGTAATCCACGGCGACGAGGACGCGATCGCCCCCTTGCAGTGGGGAATCGACCTGGCCAGGATCACGCGGGCCGAGCTCCACGTGCTCCCCGGCGCCGGCCATGAGCCACAGCTACGGGAAGCCGAAGAGACCAACCGGTTGATCGACGGGTTCCTCGCGCGTGTCTGGCCGCCACTAGCAGGCGCGTGACCGTTCGACGAAGAGATGGCGGCGCTGCGGTGCTCCTACTTGAGGAGCAGCTTGTCGAGCCGCCGAGACACGATCGCGAGGCCGACGAGGCCCATGATCAGCAGGTACGCGACGTGGACGAGCGACGACAGACCCACCGTCCCGGTCGCGAGCGACCGGAGGAGGTCGACGCCGTGGTACAGCGGCGTCAGCTGGACGAAGACCTGGATCGGCTCCGGGTAGACGCTGATCGGGTAGAACGTCGCGGAGAAGAGGAACAGCGGCAGGAGCACGAGCTGGAGCAGGTCGAAGTCCTGCCACGTTCGCATGAAGGTCGTCGCCGCCATGCCGACCGCCGCGAACGCCCAGCCGATGAGGATCGCGGCCGGAATCGCGAGGATCATCCAGGGCGACCTGACGAGCCCGAGCACGAGCATGACCGCGAGGAATCCGATCGCGTAGAGGGTGCCCCGGATGAGCGCCCATGCGATCTCGCCGAGCGCCACGTCGCCCACTCCGAGCGGCGTGGCGAGCACCGCGTCGTATGTCTTCTCGTAGTTGAGCTTGAAGAACACGTTGAACGTGCTGTCGTAGATCGCCCCGTTCATCGCCGAGGTCGCTAGGAGGGCGGGGGCCACGAATAGCTCGTACGGGATCGGCCGCCCGTCGGGTCCGGGGATCGTCCCGATCAGTCCGCCGATCCCGAGACCGATGCTGAGCAGGTAGAACAGCGGCTCGAAGAAGCCCGAGAAGATCACGAGCAGCGTCCGCCGGTAGACGTAGATGTTCCGCTCGACGAGCAGCGCGGCGCGCCGGCTGCCGAAGACCATCGGCGGCGTGATTCGGGTCAGGAAGGTCACGGCGGCGGCCTACTTCACGAGCCTGCGGCGGAACGTCATGAGCGTCGCGAGGAGGCCGCCCCCCGCGAAGAGGACGAGCACCAGCAGGTGGACGAAGTCCAGCAGCGGGTCCGCGCCGATCGTCCCGAGCGACAGTCCCCGGCACAGCTCGACGCCGTGCCACAGCGGCGTGACCCACGCGAGCGGCTGCAGGAACCCCGGCAGCTGCTCGATCGGGAAGAACGTCCCGGAGAAGAGGAACAGCGGCGTGATCCCGAACCGGAAGATCGCGTTGAACTTGTCCATCCGGTCCTGGGTCGCGGCGAATGCCGCGATCGGCGCTGAGAACGCCATCCCGGTCAGCGTGGCCACGGGGATCGCGAGCACGACGAGCGGCGATCGGGTGGCCCCGAACGCGACCATGACGAGAACGAAGATCGCGGCGACGAGTGTGATCCGCGTTGCGATCCAGCCAAGCTGCCCGAGCGCGATGTCGGCCGGCCGGAGCGGCGTCGCGTGCATCGCGTGGTAGCGCTTGATCCAGACCATCCCGGCCATGATCGGGAAGGTCGATTCGAACGAGGCGGTCTGCATGACCGTCGAGGCCAGGAGGCCCGGCGCGAGAAACAGGAGGTACGGGACGCCGAGCGCGTCGGCGCCGCCGCGGTCGATGAACGTCCCGAGGCCGATGCCCATCGCGAGCATGAACAGGACCGGCGAGAGGAACGAGTTGAAGATCGACCCGCGCCACGTTCTCTTGTAGAGCAGGAACATGTGCTCGTAGGAGCGACCGGCCTGGGCAAGCATCGGCGCGCTACTCGACGAGGGTCCGGCCGGTCAGCCGGAGGAAGACATCCTCGAGCGTGCTGCGCCGGACGAGCACCGTCTCCGGCTGAAGGCCCCGCTCGTGGGCCGCGGTCGCGACCGACTCGCCGTCGTTCGAGTAGACGAGCACGCGGTCGGGCAGCCTCTCGACCCGCTCACCGAGCCCATCGAGCTTGCCGTCGAGCGTCTCCTGGACGCCGACCGGGAAGCGCAGCTCTGTGACCTCCCGCGTCGAGTACTGCTCGATGAGCTGCCGCGGCGAGCCCTCGGCGACGATCTTCGCCTTGTCCATCACCACGAGCCGGTCACAGAGCTGTTCGGCCTCGTCCATGTAGTGGGTCGTGAGGACGAGCGTCGTGCCGCGCTGCTTCAGCCGGTAGAGCCGCTCCCAGAGCAGGTGGCGGGCCTGCGGGTCGAGGCCGGTCGTCGGCTCGTCGAGCAGCATGAGCTGCGGTTCGTTGATGAGCGACCGGGCGATCGTCAGGCGGCGCTTCATGCCCCCCGACAGGGGCTCGACCCGGTCGTTGGCGCGGTCCGACAGCTGGACGAAATCGAGAAGCTCGGTCGCGCGGCGCGCCGCCTCGCTCCGGGCAAGTCCGAAGTAGCGCCCGTAGATCACGAGGTTGTCGCGCACGGTCAGCTCGGTGTCGAGCGTGTCTGACTGCGGCACCACCCCGATCCGGGCGCGGATCTGCGGGCCGTGGACCGCCGGGTCGAGGTTGAGGATACGGAGCAGGCCCTCGGTTACGGGCGAGACGCAGCCGATCATCCGCATCGCCGACGTCTTGCCGGCGCCGTTCGGGCCGAGGAACCCGAACGCCTCGCCGGGCGCCACATCGAAGTCGATCGCGTCGACCGCGGTGAGCTTGCCGAACCGCTTGGTCAGCCCGCGGGCATGGATGAGCGACGTCTCTGGAGTTCCGGGCATGGGGGCGCATCGTAGCGCAGAGAGCCCGTGCGCGACCACGCTAGAAACGTGCTATGCTCCGGTAGCAGTAAACAGCTAGGAGCCTTCGAATGGGCACCCTTCCCGAACCCATCGAGCGCCTGCTCGAATCGGCCCTCGTCGGCGAGCTGACCGTCGTCAACCCCGGCGGCCGACCCATCACGTACCCACTCATTCCCCTGTACGACGGCGAGAAGGTCTACCTGACTTCCTCGACCCTGTTCAGCCGGAAGCTCGAGCACATCAAGGGCAACCCGAAGGTGTCGGTCTCGATCACTGACCCGATTGCCGTTGGTGGCCGGACCGACCGGGCGACAATCCAGGGCGACGCCCGGGTGATCGAGGAAGATCCTCACGGCGGCTGGGAGCGCCTCCTCCCGATCTGGGAGAAGAAGGAGCCCTCGATCGTCTACTTCCTCAGGTCGCGGATCGCGCTCCCGCTGTTCTTCGAGCGTGCCCTGATCGAGGTGACACCGCGACGGGCGTTTTACTGGCCGGACGGATCGGCCGCCGCGGCGCCGGTCGTGACCGAGCTCGGGAAGGAGGCCGCGTGATGCGGAGCACACCGGAGCTCGACGCGCGCGCCGGGCTCGACAAGCTCGCGACCTACCCGTACACGATCCTCACCTGGGTCGACGCCGGCGGCTACCCGATCAGCGTCGCCGTCGAGGCGGCGGTCGATCCTGCTGCGGGCGACGCGCTGTTCGCGGCGCCTGCCGGTTTGACCGTCCCTGCGGACCGCGACGTGTCGCTGACCGGTTCGCACATCCGCCCCCAGCCGGGCTACGGCTACGACGAGCGGCGGCACGTGACGGTCTGGGGCCGCGTCACGTCCGCGGCCCGCGGCCAGCTCCGGCTCACCGGGGACCGGGCATGGGGCTGGGACGAGGCCGAGGTCCCGTTCTTCGAGTACTCGGAGCGCTCGACCGGCCAGTCGCGCAAGTACTTCGACGCACTCTCCCGCGAGCGGGGAACGCCGGTCCGGCCGCGCCTCTCGCTCGGGGCGCTGACGTTGCGGACGACCCGCCTGCCATTCCTCACCGCGACGATCGTCCCGGTTGTGCTCGGGATCCTCGTGGCCGCGTCCGACGGCGCGTTCGACCTCCTGTCGGCGGTCCTGACCGTCATCGGCGCGTCGTTCGTCCAGCTCGCGATCAACGTCTCGAATGACGTCTTCGACACGGCCCAGGGCGCCGACGACGCGAACGTCACCCCGACGAAGTTCAGTGGCGGCTCACGGGTCATCCAGTACGGCCTCGTGTCGTTCCGCCAGATGGCGACCCTGGCAACCGCCTTCTACCTGGCGGCTGCCGCCGTGGGGCTGCTGCTCCTCGCGATCCGCGGCTCGACGGCGTTGCTCGTCATCGGCGTAGTCGGGTTCGTCGTGGGGCTCGGCTACACGGCGCCGCCGCTCAAGCTCGTCTATCGCGGGCTCGGCGAGATCGCCGTGGCCATCGGGTTCGGGCCGCTCATGCTCCTCGGCGCGTATGTCGTGCAGACCCGCGGCGCGCTCTCGTGGGAGCCGTTCGTCGTGTCGATCCCGATCGCGCTGCTCGTCGCGCTCATCCTCTACGTCAACGAGATCCCGGACCGCCGCGGCGACGCACGGGCCGGGAAGCGGACACTGCCTGTCCGCTTCTCGCAGGCGGCGATCCTGGGCGGCTACCGGCTCGCGGTCGCGGCCGCGTACGGGGTCGTCGTGGTGGGCGTCGTCGCGGGCGTGCTCCCGATCCCGACGCTCCTCGCGTTGCTGACGATTCCCCTGGCGCTCCGCGTCGAGCGCGGCCTCGAGCCGAACTACGACAACCCGTACGGCCTCATGGCGATCATGGGAATCAACATCCAGCTGCATCTCTTCGTCGGGCTGGCGCTCCTCGCGGCGTACGCGATCGTCCTCGTGGTCGCGGCCGTGGCACCCGGTGTCCCGCTGTTCCTGGGAAGCTGACCTCGGCTAGTCCGGCAGGCGCGCGAGGCCCTCGTCTCGGCCGATCAGGATCAACTGATCGCCGGTCCCGATGCGCTCGTCGCGGTGCGGATTGACTGTCACCCGGTCGCCGCGCCGCAGGGCGATGGGATTGAGCTCGAGCTTGGGCAGCTCCAGCTCGCCAAGTGTCCGTCCGACCCAGGCCTCCGGTGGTCGAAGGGCCACGATGCCGAAACCAGAGGCGACGTCGACATAGTCGGTCACGTTGGGGTACGCGAACAGGTGAGCGACCCGGACGCCCATCTCGCGCTCGGGGTAGACCACTCGATCCGCGCCGACCCGCTCGAGGATCGAGCCGTGGAGCGTCGTCCCGGCCTTGGCGACGACGTTCGCCACGCCGAGCTGCTTGAGCGCCATCGTGGCGAAAATGCTCGGCTCCGCCTCGCCGCTGATGGCGACGATGGCGTGCTCGAACTCGGCCGCCCCGATCGCCTTGAGGACCGCGAGGTCCGTCGCGTCGGCCTGCAGAGCGTGCGTCACCTGGGGCGCGATCTCGTTCACGGGCTCCTCGGCACGGTCCACCGCGAGGATGTCGTGCCCCAGGCGCATGAGCTCGAGGGCTGCCGCGGTGCCGAAGCGGCCAAGGCCGATGACGAGGATCGAGTGCTTCATCGTTGCTCCTTCATATCACCCGATGCGCATCGCCTCGACCGCCGGTCGGTGCGGGACCGGTCGATCCCGGGCGGCGAGGGCGAGGACGAGAGTGAGTGGCCCGAGTCGCCCGCCGAACATGGCGAGCACAAGGATGAGCCTGGCCGGGTCGGGCAGGCTCGGGGTGATTCCGGTGCTGGCACCCACGGTACCGAACGCGGAGATCGCCTCGAAAACCGTCTGGACAAACGGCGTGCCGGCGACGACGACGATCCCGAGGCCGATCGCGAACACGAACGCGATGGAGAGGAGGGCGACGGACAGCGCCCGATAAACGACGACATGGGGCACGCGCCTGCCGAACGCCTCGGCGGAGGGCCGGCCGCGAACCGTAGACACGATCGCGATGAGCAGCACGCTGAAGGTGTTCACCTTGATGCCGCCGGCGGTCGAGCCGGACGCTCCGCCGATGAACATGAGGGCCATGACCACGAAGAGTGTGGGCTCCAGGAGGGCTCCGGTCGGCAGGACGCTGAAGCCCGCGGTCCGGAGCGTCGCCGCCTCGAAGAGGGCGTTGAGCGGGCGGTGAGCCTCCGGAAACGCGCCGAGCGTCGACGGATTGGACCACTCGAACACCGTGAGCGCGGCCGTTCCGACTACGAGCAAGGCGGCAGTCGCGAGCAGCACGACCTTCGTCTCGAGCGCCAGCCGCTGCCAGCGGCGCTTGCCGACGACATCCCCGACGATCGCGAATCCGAGGCCGCCGAGGACGATGAGCAATCCGATCGGCACGAGGACGAAGGGATCGTCGGCGAACGGTGCGAGGCTCCGGAAGTCGCCGACCAAATCGAAGCCCGCGTTGTTGAATGCCGAGATGGAGTGGAAGACGCCCCACCACGCCGCCCCGACGGCGTCCTGCCCGCGGGCGGCAAAGGCAGCGGCGAGGGCGATCGCCCCGATTCCCTCGGCGACGATCGTGAACAGGGCCACGCGCCGGACAAGACCCGCGACGCTGCCGAGGTCGAGCGCCCCGGTCGATGCCTGGCCGAGCAGCCGGTCGCGCAATCCGGTGCGGCGGCCGACGAGCAGGAACAGCAGAAGCGTCGACCCGGTCATGAACCCGAACCCACCCACCTGGACGAGCCCGAGGATGATTGCGTGCCCGAACGGGCTCCAGTGCCTGGCCGTGTCGACGACGGTGAGCCCGGTCACGCAGACGGCCGAAGTCGCGGTGAAGAGAGCGACGAGGGGGCTTGTTGACCTTCCAGCGGCTGTGGCTGCCGGGAGCATGAGCAGAACGGTGCCGCCCGCCACCAGCGCCGCGAAACCAAGGACCAGGACCACCGCCGGGGCAGGCGGGCGGCGCACCCGCTTCGGCGGCGCCATCTTGTAGTCGCGGGGCTTCAGGCGCTCGATGCGAACGCGCTCGTCCCCCAGCCGCTGACCGCGAAGCCTCACCTGCGGAATCTACTTGCCGCGCGGTGAGGTGGTGGTAACCAGCGGTGAATGCGCCCGCTCCATGCGCTGGCTACGCCACCCCAGCGCGGAGCCGCGATGGTCCGGCCTCTGGGTTCCGGCTGGCGATCGTCAGACGGTCGGTGTGGGGAGGGTCCGGGTCGTGCGGCGGCCCCGCGAGCGTCGGCAACGCACGCAAGTACCGACGCCCGATCGCCGGGAGGTCGGCTGACGCAATTGCGCCCGACAACGAGCGCGAGGCGGTCGAGCGCCGGAATCGAGAGGCCCGCGGGATCGCTCCCGCGGGCCTTCTGGTGAGTTGCGAGGCTCAGACCTCCTTGAACTCGCCCTCGACCGGCTCCTCTTCGGCCGGAGCGGCACCTTCGCCCGCGGAGCCGTCGGCCGATGGGCCGTCCGCGGAACCGTCGCCCGCGGAGCCGTTCGTGGAGTCGCCCGCGGCCGCTGCCGCGGCCTGGTAGGCCGCCGTCGAGATCCGCGACAACGTCTCGGACAGCGACGTCATGCCGGTCCGGATCGCATCGACGTCCGAGCCCTTCAGCGTCTCGCGCAGGGACGAGATCTTGTTCTCGACCTCGAGCTTGTCCTCGGACGAGACCTTGTCGCCCAGGTCGCGGATCGTCCGCTCCGCCTGGAACGTGAGGGCCTCGGCCTGGTTCCGCGTCTCGACCTCCTCGCGCCGCTTCTTGTCTTCGTCGGCGTGCTCTTCGGCGTCGCGGACCATCTTGTCGACGTCGTTCTTCGACAGCATCGACGAAGCGGTGATCCGGACCTGCTGCTCCTTGGCGGTGGCCCGGTCCTTCGCCCTGACGTCGAGGATCCCGTTGGCGTCGATGTCGAACGTCACCTCGATCTGGGGGACGCCCCGGGGCGCCGGCGGGATGCCGTCGAGGATGAACCGGCCGAGCGTCTTGTTGTCCGCGGCGAAGTCGCGCTCGCCCTGGAGGACGTGGATCTCCACCTGGTTCTGGCTGTCCGACGCGGTCGAGAAGACCTGCGACTTCGACGTCGGGATCGTCGTGTTGCGGTCGATGAGCTTCGTCATCACTCCGCCGAGCGTCTCGATCCCAAGCGAAAGCGGCGTCACGTCGAGGAGCAGGACGTCCTTGACCTCGCCCGCGAGGACGCCGGCCTGGATCGCCGCGCCGATCGCGACGACCTCATCCGGGTTCACGCCCTTGTGCGGCTCCTTGCCTCCGAACATCGCCTTGACGGCCTCGGCCACGGCCGGCATGCGCGTCTGCCCGCCGACGAGGATGACCTCGTCGATGTCGGACGCCTTGAGGCCCGAGTCCTTGAGCGCGGCCACGACCGGCGCCTTCGTCTTCTCAACGAGGTCGGCGACGAGGTCCTCGAGCTTCGCCCGCGACAGGCTCATCACGAGATGCTTCGGGCCGGCCGCGTCCGCCGTGATGTACGGCAGGTTGATCTCCGTGGACGTCGTCGAGGACAGCTCGATCTTCGCCTTCTCGGCGGCTTCCTTGAGCCGCTGCAGGGCCTGCTGGTCCTTGGCGAGGTCGATCCCCTGGTCCTTCTTGAACTCGGCCAGGAGCCAGTCGATGACCCGCTGGTCGAAGTCGTCGCCGCCGAGGCGCGTGTCGCCGTTGGTCGCCTTGACCTCGAAGACCCCCTCGCCGAGCTCGAGGATCGAGATGTCGAACGTGCCGCCGCCCAGGTCGTAGACGGCGATCTTCTCGTCCTTCTTCTTGTCGAGGCCGTACGCGAGCGCCGAGGCGGTCGGCTCGTTGATGATCCGCTTGACCTCGAGGCCGGCGATCCGGCCCGCGTCCTTCGTGGCCTGGCGCTGCGTGTCGTCGAAGTACGCCGGAACCGTGATGACGGCGTCGGTCACCTTCTCGCCGAGGTATGCCTCGGCATCCGTCTTGAGCTTCTGGAGAATCATCGCGCTGATCTCCGGCGGTGTGTACACCTTGCCGCCCGCAACCTTCACGACGACGCCGTCGCTCTTGGGGTCCTTGTCCACGGTGTAGGGGACGAGCTCCTTCGAGCGCTGCACCTCGGAGTCGTCCCAGCGACGGCCCATGAACCGCTTGATCGAGTAGACGGTGTTCGTCGGGTTCGTGACCGCCTGGCGCTTCGCCAGCTGGCCAACGAGCCGCTCGCCGGCCTTCGTGAACGCCACGACCGACGGGACGGTGCGGCCGCCCTCCGCTGACGCGATGACGGTCGGCTCGCCGCCCTCCATGACGGCGACGACGGAGTTCGTCGTCCCCAGGTCAATGCCGATGATCTTGCCCATGGCTGCTTCAGGCTCCTGTCAGTCGTTGTGCTTGTCGGATGGTTGAGTGGTCGATTCGGATGAAGTGGCGGTCGCGTCCGCGCCGGACGCGGGTCCGCTGCCCTGGGCCACGACGACGAGCGCGGGCCGGATGACCCGGTCGCGCAGCCGGTAGCCGCGACGGACTTCTTCGACGATCTCGCCGTCGCGCCGGCCGGCAGCCGGGACGTGGGCGATCGCCTCGTGCTCGCGGGGATCGAACGGCCGCCCCAGCGATGCGTCTATCAGGGTCACGCCCTCGCTCTCGAGGAGGGACCGCAGCTTGCGATCGATCGCAACCACGCCGGCGGCCCATGGATTCGAGGCGATCTCCGGCGGCAC
>Ga0136633_1002933_pt1 | contig 11442 bp, 10 predicted proteins | sample AntDrymeUQ832206_2_FD_105494 | JGI IMG/M metagenome (GOLD analysis project Ga0136633, IMG submission 105494) | Polar desert sand microbial communities from Dry Valleys, Antarctica - metaG UQ83 (22.06) | ecosystem: Environmental > Terrestrial > Soil > Desert | place: Antarctica: Dry Valley...
GGTCGAGCGGATCACCGGCGGGGAGAAGCTTGGCGTGGTCTATGATTCGGTCGGGCGCGACACCTTTTTGCGCTCGCTCGACTGCCTCCGGCCGTGCGGCCTGCTGGTCAGCTACGGCCAGTCTTCGGGCGCGGTCGAGCCGTTCTCTCCCAACCTCCTCGCCGCCAAGGGCTCGCTGTTCCTGACCCGGCCGACCCTGTTCACATACACCGCGAGCCGCGAGCAACTGCAGGAGTCGGCCGCCGAGCTGTTCGCGATGGTCGCCTCGGGCGAGGTCACGATCGAGGTCAAGCAGCGCTTCGGGCTGACCGACGCGGCCGACGCGCATCGCGCGCTCGAAGCGCGTGAAACCAGCGGCTCGACCGTGCTCACCGTGTGAAGTTCTCCCGCCTTTCCTTTTGGCCTGCGCAACGCTAAGGCTCCGCGACTTTTATCTCCGAAAAACAGCGAGGGTTGATGGCCAAGGAAGAACTTCTTGAGATGCGCGGGAAGGTGGTCGAGCTGCTGCCCAATGCGATGTTCCGCGTCGAGCTTGAGAACGGCCACGAAATCCTCGGCCACACCGCCGGCAAGATGCGCAAGAACCGCATCCGCGTGCTGACCGGCGACGAAGTGCTGGTCGAACTCACGCCCTATGATTTGACCAAGGGGCGGATCACCTATCGGTTCAAATAGCCCGATGCGGCTGGTGCTGGCGTCCGCAAGTCCGCGCCGGCTCGATTTGCTCGCGCGCATCGGCGTCACGCCCGATGCCGTCACTCCCGCCGACGTCGATGAAAGCGTAGCCAAGGACGAGCTGCCGCGCGTTCATGCGCAGCGGCTGGCGCGCGAGAAAGCGCGGGCCGTCGCAACGGGCGAATCGGACGCGCTGGTGCTGGCCGCCGATACCGTGGTCGCGGTCGGCCGCCGCATCCTGCCCAAGGTGGAGGACGAGGCGACGCTGCGCGCGTGCATGGCGCTGTTGTCGGGGCGCCGCCATCGCGTGCTGACCGGGGTTGCACTGGCGCTGCCCGGCGGCGCCATTCGCGAGCGGCTGGTCGAGACGATGATCGCGATCAAGCGGCTGTCGGCGGACGAAATCGATTTCTACGCCGCGCATGGCGAGTGGCGCGGCAAGGCCGGCGGCTATGCGCTTCAGGGCTACGGCGAAGTCTATGTCCGCCACATCGCCGGAAGCTATTCCAACGTCGTCGGCCTGCCGCTGGCGGAGACGCGCGTGCTGCTGAAAAGCGCGGGCTATCCCATTGGCTGAATGGCTGGTCGAACGCGGGATCGGCGAGACCCGCGCGGCCTTGATCGAGGACGACGAGATCGTCGAGGCGCGGGTTGAGTCGGACGGATCCCTGCCGGCGGGGACGGTGCTTGCCGCGCGCCTGCTCAGCACTGGCCGCAACGCCGTTGCCCGCGACGAGCAGGGCACGGAATATCTGCTGCCGATCGCGCCGCGCGGAACCAGTGAAGGCGCGGCCCTGGCGATCGAGATCACGCGCGAGGCGATCCCCGGCGGCGAGACGTGGAAGCGACCGCTGGCGAGGGCCACCGACGCATCGCCGGCCGCGCCCCGCTCGCTGGCCGAGCGGCTCGGCGGGCGCGCGCTAATCTTCCCCTCGCCCGGTCGCGACGAGCTGGCCGAGGCCGGCTGGGACGATGTCGCCGAACAGGCGCGATCGGGGCGGGTCGAGTTCTTCGGCGGCAGCTTGATCCTGTTCGCCACCCCGGCGATGACGCTGATCGATGTCGACGGCCATTTGCCCCCCGCCGAACTGGCCGTCGCGGGCGCGGCGGCGGCTGCCGGAGCGATCCGCCGCCTCGGCATCGGCGGCTCGATCGGCATCGATTTACCGACCGTCGCCGGCAAGCCCGCGCGAATGTCGGCTGCAGCGGCGATCGACGCGCATCTGCCCCAGCCGTTCGAGCGCACCGCGGTCAACGGTTTCGGCTTCATCCAGATCGTTCGCCCGCGCCCGCGCGCCTCGCTGCTCGAAATCTGGGCCGACCGCGCCGCCGCCGAAGCGCGCGCCCTGTTGCGCCGGGCGGCGCTGGCCGCGCCGGGTGCCCGGCGCCTGGTCGCCCATCCGGCGGTGATCGATCTTCTCACCCGGAATCCCGCGTGGATCGACACTCTGTCGCGCCATCGCGGGGAGCAAGCGACCTTGCGCTCCGACCCGTCGCTTGCCATCTCCGCCGGCCATGCCGAACCCGCTTAAATCCAAGCCCTGCCCATTGTGCGGCAAGCCGCCGTCGGCCGACCACGCGCCATTCTGCAGCCGCGGCTGCAAGGACCGCGACCTGTTGAAATGGCTCGGCGAAGGCTATCGCATCGCCGGCCCCCCGGCCGACCTCGAGGAGGAGCTTGGCGGGGTGGACAGTGAAGGACGCGAAGGTTAGGGGACGCGGCGCTGACACGGGCCGACCGGCCCAAGCACAGCCCGCGATGGTGGGCCCAGGTAGCTCAGTTGGTAGAGCATGCGACTGAAAATCGCAGTGTCGGCGGTTCGACCCCGTCCCTGGGCACCATTTTCCATTTTTCGCAGAGATTCCGGCGGTCCTCGGATTGTCCGAATTGGCGAATTTTGCCTATTCCCGGGATGTCCGTCGTCAGAACATTTGGCGCAACTCGCGGCGTAGATTAGCGCCCTTTGCTATCTTCTGGACGTGCATGCTGCTTTCTGAACGGGGGATTCGAACCTCGTTCGGTGCGAATAACGGGGGCCACCCCCCGCACCCAAGATGTTGGCGAGGATGCGGTCGCCATCGGGGGTAAGGATTGATTCCGGGTGGAATTGCAAGCCGGTCTGCAGCGCGGCGCTATCGCTAATCGCCATCGCCATGCCGTCCAGAGAGGCATGGACTCGGAAGCGGGCCGGGACGTCGCGGGTGCACAGGCTATGATAGCGCCCAACCGGGACGTCCCCATCCAGCCCTAGGAAAGGACCCGCACCATCGTGTTTGAGCACAGTCGACCGGCCGTGAACCGGCTCGGTTGCGCGCTCGACCGCCCCCCCGGCTTGGCCGACAATCGCTTGATGGCCGAGGCAAATGCCGAGCACGGGCACTTGGCCGATCGCGCGACCAATTAGATCCAGGGTGCACCCCGCCTCTTCGGGCCGGCCAGGGCCGGGGGAGAGGATAATCAAGGCGTTCTTGTCTTGCGCGATGGCCAATGCCTGCGCCGCATCAACTGTGTTGCGCAGCACTTGAACTCTCGCGCCCAGCCTCTCGAACGCCTCGACCAGGTTAAAGCTGAAGCTGTCAAGATTATCGATCAGGAGAACGTCACGCCTCACGCAGCGTCTCCAGCGACGGTGAGGACGGAAAGCAAAGCCGAAGCCTTGCGGCGGGTCTCGTCGGCCTCGCGCCGGGGATCGCTGTCGTAAACCACGCCCGCACCGGCACGAACGTAGGCAACACTGTCTTTCACGATTGCCGAGCGGATGACGACGCCGGTGTCCATCATTCCCTCGCCGTTGAGCCAGCCGATTGCACCTCCATAGGGACCACGCTTGGTTGCCTCGGTCACGCGCAGAAGTTCAGTAGCGCGGATCTTGGGCGCGCCGGTGAGAGTGCCGACATTGAGGCAGGCCTGCAGGGCGTGGAGCGCATCGAGACCGGCGCGCAGCGTGCCGGTGACGGACGACACGAGGTGCATGACACGCGCGTAGCGCTCAACGCTCATCAGCTTAGCAACTCGGCGGGTGCCGGAAATGCTGACCCGAGCGACGTCATTGCGAGCAAGATCGACCAGCATCATATGCTCAGCGGTCTCCTTGCGATCGAGCCGCATCTCAGCCTCGAGCCGGCTGTCTTCATCGCCGGTGGCGCCGCGTGGGCGCGTGCCGGCGATCGGCTTGACCTCGACCGTAGGGACGCCGGCGTCAAATACCCGCACTGAGGTTTCGGGCGAGGCTCCGAATAGGACGTGGGCGGGGCCGGACACGAAGAAGTGGTAGGGACTCGGATCCAGATTGCGCTGGGCTGCAAAGGAATGCAGCGGTTCGGCGCAAGGCGCGCGGAAGGTTCGTGACGGCACGATCTGGTATATATCGCCCGCCGCAATCCTGTCGCGCAGTCGGTCAACAATTGTACCATATGTAGCGTCGTCAAGATCGACTTCGGGCTCTTCGTAGTCCGGCTCGGGCGTCGCCGGGGCAGGTAGAGACTTGGCGCGGGCACAGCGTTTCAACAGCGTAGCTAGCCGCTCGGCGGCACTGAAATAAGCGCGCTTCCCGGCTGCTTCATCCTCGGACCCAAACGCGGTGCAGATGAGGCGCAGCGGGGCACCGGGCTCAAAAACTATCAGCGATTCGGCGAGCCAGAAGAGAAGGTCGGGAAAATCGAGAGGATCTTCCGCATTTGCGGGCAAGGCTTCGAAAAGGTCGACGTGATCGAAGGCCACAACTCCGAGGGCGGCGAGTGTGAAGGGCTCCTCCTTAGTCCGCGAGGTGAGACCGGTGAGGAGGCGCAGCACATCGAATGGCGACGGAGCCAGGAGTCTTTCTTCCGCGTCATCACCGACCATGGCTGGGAAACACAAGTCTAGCCGACGGTCCCCGACCGTCTTTACCCGGTCCGTCAGGCGCCTCGCGACCGTCGCCAATAATTCGTCGCCATTCTTGGAAAGGGCGAGCAGGGCAACGTTAGGTCCGCGGCATTCGATCCGAACGGCCGCCTGATCCATCAGCAAGCTTGGACCCACGCTGCGCTCTAGCAGGCAGGTGTCTGGCCGCCGGCCATGATCGGTCAGCGCCGAATAGAGCTCCAGCGGATCACGGCTGGAGGGGAGGCGGCGCTGGAGCGCTATCGCTTCGCCTTCGCGTAGGGCGGGCATCACATCTGCCGTCCGACCGCGCGCACGACCGAACCGAGCGCCGCCATCAGCGCCGCGAATTGATCAGGATAAAGCGACTGGGCGCCGTCCGACAACGCGACCGCTGGGTCCTCATGGACCTCGACGAGCAACCCATCCGCGCCGCAAGCGGCCGCCGCGAGCGCCATTGGGATAACCAACTCGCGCACGCCGGTGCCGTGCGACGGATCGACCAGCACGGGCAAATGCGTCCTCTGCTTGATATACGGTATGGCATTGAGATCGAGCGTGTTTCGGGTGGCGGTTTCGAAAGTGCGTATGCCGCGCTCGACCAGCACGACTTGGTCGTTGCCGGCGGCCAGAAGATATTCGGCGGCAAGCAGCAACTCCTCAATTTTCGCGGACATGCCGCGTTTCAGCACTACTGGTTTGCCAGCCTTGCCGACCGCCCGGAGTAAGGAGAAATTCTGCATGTTGCGGGCACCGATCTGGAGCGCATCAGCATGTAAGGAGACAAGTTCGAGATCGGCGGTATCCATCACTTCGGTGACGATCGGGAGACCGAGTTCATCTCCGATCTCGCGCAGGATCGTTAGTCCCGACGGGCCGTGGCCGGCGAAGCCGTATGGACTGGTGCGAGGCTTGTAGGCGCCGGCGCGTAGCGCAGAAGCGCCGGCGGCCTTCACCGCCAGAGCGGTATTCCGGGTCTGGTCACGACTCTCGACAGCGCAGGGGCCAGCGATCACTTGAAAGACGGTGCCACCGATCGCCATTCCGCCGATCCGGACAATGGTGTCGTGCGGATGAAGCTCGCGGCTGACCAGCTTATAGGGCGCGAGGATCGGCTTGACCGATTCCACCATCGGATCGCTTTCGAGGTGGAGCTCTGCAAGGATGCGTTCGTCGCCCAGTGCGCCAAGCACCACCCGCTCGGAGCCAGGCATATGAAGCGGCTTGAGGCCGGCGGCGGAGATGCTGGCGAGGAGGCGCTCGGTATGTTCGGACGAAGCTTCGGGTTTCAGAACGATGATCATGGAATTTCCTGGATGAAAAAAGGGCAAAAAAAGACCCGCCGGGGCGGGCCTTTTCCGGGTCAGTGGTGGAGCGTCTGGTTAGAGACTGCTCGGCCAACGCCAGGCGGGCACGCCATCGAACGCGCTGCGCCGCCAGCTGTTGCCGGCGCGATCCGTGTCGATTGATTTACCCTTGGTCATCACGCGCCTCGACTAGGCTGCTTCTGCGCACCGCGTCAATCGCCAAACGCGTTCGGGCAACCTGATCAATTGGATTGCGGGTAGACTCCCGATCGCGCTGGCTTGAAGCCACGCGCAAGCTCGCGCTCTAGAAAGGCGACAACGTCAACGAGTTCGATCGACGAGTCGAGGAAAGCTGCGCCGATGCCACGTGCAAGGATGAAGGGAACTCGCCCGCCGCTTGCTTTCTTGTCGTGGGCCATATGTGCGGCGAGGGCCAATCCGGATGCACCAATTTTCTCAAGACAGGTTGGCAGGCCGACTGCGGCGAGATGCGCCGAGACCCGTTCGGAATCTGCCGAAAGGCACATTCCGCGTGCGGCCGACAAGCGAAAGGCAAGAGCCATGCCCAGCGCCACCGCTTCGCCGTGCAGGAGACGGTCCGAGAAGCCGCTTTCGGCTTCGAGCGCGTGGCCGAAAGTGTGGCCGAGATTGAGAAGTACCCGCGCTCCGCCGGTTTCGCGCTCGTCGGTGGCGACGATCGCCGCCTTTCCGGCGACGCTTGTGACAATCGCATGATTCCGGGCGGGACCGTTCGTCGAAAGCAAGGCAGGGCCATTTTGCTCCAGCCAAGCAAAGAAGTCAGCGTCCTCGATCAGTGCAAATTTAACGATCTCGGCATAGCCTGCACGAATCTGGCGTGGGTCCAGCGTATCGAGGCAGCCAGGATCGATCAGCACCAGCGCAGGCTGGTGGAAGGCGCCGACCAAATTCTTGCCTGCGGAGACGTTGATCCCGGTCTTGCCCCCGACCGAGCTGTCGACTTGGGCAAGCAAGCTGGTTGGAATCTGCACGAACCGGCAGCCGCGGTTGAGGATGGCGGCAGCGAAGCCGGTGAGGTCGCCGATCACACCGCCGCCGAACGCGACAATATGGTCGCCGCGTTCGACGCCGAGGGAAAGCAGGCGGTCGATCAGCCCAGACAGACTGGCCCAGCTTTTGCTCCCCTCGCCGGGCGGGAGGAGGATCGGCACCGCTTCGATCGCCCCCAGCCCCCGTATCAGCCGTGGCCCTTGAGCGGCCCAGACAGTCTCGTCGCTGACGACGACCAGCCGATTGTCGCGGGAGAGTGGCGCGAGATGCGCGCCGGCATTGTCGAGGAGCCCGTCTCAATGAGTATCCGGTAGCTCCGAGCCCCTAACGAAACTTCGATGCGCGTCATCCGCATTGAGCCCGATGAAGCAACTTCTGGTCGGCCAGGACGAGCGCCATCATCGCCTCAACCACCGGCGCGCCGCGAATGCCAACGCAGGGATCGTGGCGGCCCTTGGTCACGATCTCGGTCTCCGCCCCGGTGCGGTCGATGGTCCGAACCGGCGTGAGGATCGACGAGGTGGGTTTGAACGCCACCCTGACGACTACGGGCTGACCAGTCGAGATGCCGCCCGCCACCCCGCCGGCATGGTTGGACAGAAACCGCGGGCCTCCTTCGTGCCCGACACGCATTTCGTCGGCATTTTCCTCGCCGCGAAGGCGGGCTGCGGCAAAACCATCCCCCATCTCGACGCCCTTGACCGCATTGATCGACATCATTCCTGACGCCAGTTCCCCATCAAGTTTGGCGTAGACCGGTGCCCCCCAGCCGGCGGGCACACCAGTCGCAATGCACTCGACCACGGCGCCGAGCGACGAGCCGGCCTTGCGGGCCTCGTCGACAAGGGATTCCCAGCGTTTGGCCGCCGCCACGTCGGGGCAGAAGAAGGGGTTGGTGTCGATCCGTGCGTCGTCGAATTCGGCCCGGTCAATCGCGTCCCCGCCAAGCTCGACGACATAGGCCCGGATCGCGACCTCAGGGATGACGAGACGCGCGACGGCGCCTGCCGCGACGCGCGCAGCGGTTTCGCGGGCAGAGCTGCGTCCGCCGCCGCGCCAGTCGCGCAGGCCATATTTGGCGTCATAGACATAATCGGCGTGGCCAGGGCGGTAGGCGCCCGGTTCGTAATCCTTGGAGCGCTGATCGACATTGTCGATTATCAGGCTGATCGGCGAGCCGGTAGTCCTGCCTTCGAAGGTGCCGGAGAGGATGCGGACCTGATCGGGCTCGTGGCGCTGGCTCGCGAAGCGCGATGCGCCTGGACGGCGCCGATCAAGACAAGGCTGGATATCAGTTTCGCTTAACGCGAGCCCAGGCGGGCAGCCGTCCACCAGCGCGCCGATTGCCACTCCGTGGCTCTCGCCCCAAGTCGAAAAGCGGAACACTCGCCCGAAGCCATTCCAACTCATGCGATGCGCCCCCCGATCGTCCGCATCAGGTCCGCGAAGCCGGGAAAGCTGGTGGCGATCGATGCGGCCGAATCGACGGTAACCGGGGAGCGGCTGGCGAGACCAAAGACGAGAAAGCTCATCGCGATGCGGTGATCGCCATGGGCCTCGACGGAGCCGCCGCCGGGCGGCGGGCCGTCTGCCCCAACGATGACGAGCGTGTCTTCTTCCTCTATGGCGTCAACGCCGCAGGCGCGCAGGCCTTGGACAATCGCGGCGAGCCGGTCACATTCCTTGACGCGAAGCTCGGCGAGGCCGTGCAGGATCGTCCGTCCCGACGCGAAGGCGGCGGCTATTGCGAGGATCGGATATTCGTCGATCATCGATGGCGCGCGCTCGGCGGGAACCTCGATACCCTGCAAAGGGCCGTAAGCGGCGGTAATGTCGGCCACCGCCTCGCCACCCCTCCGACCGCACGGCGCGACGTCGAGGCGGGCTCCCATTGCGCGGAGAGTATTGAACAGCCCGGCGCGGAGCGGGTTTATCATCACCGATCGGGCACGGACTTTGGATCCGGGCGAAATCAGCGCCGCGACAAGCGGAAAAGCCGCGGAGGATGGATCGCCGGGGATGTGAACCGAGGTAGCGGTCAGCCGGCAGCCGTTGGCAAGGCTGATCGCCCCGTGCGCCGCTTGCACGTCGCAGCCGAATGCACGCAGCATGTTCTCGCTATGGTCGCGGCTGGCGGCGGGCTCGATGATTTCGACTCCGCCTTTAGCATGGAGGCCGGCCAGCAGAAGGGCAGACTTGACCTGCGCCGATGCGCTCGCGTTCACGTGGCGGATGCGCTTCAATTGTCCGCCGCGCACTGTGACGGGAAGAAAGTCGCCGTCCGCCATCGCGCCCATCCGGCGCAGCGGCTCCAGTATGCGTCCCATCGGTCGCCTGCTCAATGAAACGTCGCCGACGAAACTGGCCTCGAGTGCAAAGCCGGCGGCGGCGCCGATCAGCAAGCGGGCACCGGTGCCGCTGTTGCCGCAGTCGAGGGGCGCGGCAGGGCTCTCCCAACGGGCGCCGGTGACGTTCCAATGGCCCTCTCCAAGTCGCTCGACGGCGGGTCCGAATGCGCGCACTGCTTCGGCGGTGCGGAGGACGTCCTCGCTTTCCAAAAGTCCGTGGATGACGGTCGTGCCCGCAGCGAGACCACCGAAGATCAGCGCACGGTGGGACATCGACTTGTCGCCAGGGATTGATAAGTCGCCACTAAAGTTTGGAGATGCAAACGCTTTAAGGCGGTTATCTCCCTTCGTAAGCACGACAGTGCTCGGCGCAAAGTGGACTGAGGTGACAGGCTTCTGGTTCATTACCAGTGGTTCATCCTACCGGAGGCATAATAAAACCCGCAGAACCGGCGGGCTGAGCAGATCTGGCTAAGGCTGCGTCCTAGCGAACCGCAGTCACCAGCTATGCCATCGGGCCGCCGCGGATAAAGTATCCGTCGACCAACGCCAGATCTGCGAGGAACCAAGCGCACGCATTTCGGCCCCTGCAAATAGCGCAGCGCTGAAGTTCGGTGGGGTCACGGTCGACAGCATGGCGTGCAAGTTCCAGACTATACCGCCGCGCGCGTCAAGCTGTATCGGATCGAAGTTGAACGACTAACTTCGCTTTCGGCATGGAATCTAATGTCCGATTTCCGCCCAAACTTGCCATTAGACTGGCGGAAGAATTGTCAACCGTGCCGCCCTTGATTTGCAGCGGGAGCATCTGAGTCGGCAGCACAGCTCCTCGATTCGTCCCGCTCCCCCGAGTTTCGCTGCTTCGAGCCAGTCTAGAGTACGCGCCGCCCCACAGTCTCGACACTCAACCTTCAGCCCCCTCCGAACCTCAGTAGGTCAGCGATCGTGCGGATATGCTTGGTTGACATAATCGGTCGCTAGATCAGCTGGAACGATTCGTGAACATGTTCGGGCAAATGATATGTGGATCGTTCAGGCTAGCAAGAGAGTGGTGAATTGCCGCCAATCAATTGGAAAGCGGACATTGGCCTCCGCGTATGATATCGGCCTGCCAGAGCGGAGCTTCGGAGGCACGCAGTGCACAAGGGTGGCGGCAGAGGGCGCGTCGGCGGGCAAACTGCTTCCGCCCCCTATTGGGCGAGCGGATGGAAATGATCGTCCCGCCCGCGCATTATGACAAGGTCGACTTCTGACCGTTTCCAATTGCGGAACGGCACGCTCTATTGCGAGGATGTGCCGCTCCCGCAGATCGCCGGGCAGGTCGGCACGCCGGTCTATGTCTATTCCACCGCAGCGATGCGCGACCAGGTGCGCGCTCTGCGCGAGGCGCTGTGGGGCCTTGGCGACCCGCTGATTGCTTATGCCGTCAAGGCAAACCCCAATGCGGCGATCCTAGCGACGCTCGCGGGCGAAGGGCTAGGCGCCGACATTGTGTCAAGCGGCGAGCTGATGCGGGCACGCGCGGCGGGCATCCCGACTGAAAAAATCATGTTCGCCGGCGTCGGCAAGACGCGCGAGGAGATGCGCCTCGCCCTCGACGCGGGCATATGCCAATTCAACCTCGAATCCGGCGACGAAGCCCAGATGCTGTCGCAAATCGCGGTTGAGCTCGGCCGCGAGGCGGCCGTTGGGTTCCGGGTCAATCCGGACGTTGAGCCAGGGACACATGCCAAGATCTCCACCGGCGCGGCGACCAGCAAGTTTGGCATTGCGATCCAGGATGCGCTTACCGAATATGCCCGGGCGGTAGAGCTTCCAGGGCTGAAGATTCAGGGCGTCGCAGTCCATATCGGCAGCCAGCTGACCTCTCTCGCCCCGTTCGAACGGGCCTTCCGAGCCGTCGGGGCCCTGATCCGCGAGCTGCGCCAGGCTGGCCACGACATCGCGTTGGCCGACCTCGGCGGCGGGCTCGGCGTGCCCTACGACCCGGCGCTGCCTGCGCCTCCATCCCCAAGCGAATATGGCGACATGGTCCGGCGCGCCACTGGCGATTGGGGTGTCCGGCTGGTGTTTGAGCCCGGGCGCTTGGTCGTAGCCACTGCGGGCGTGCTCCTGACCGAGGTCATCCGCGTGAAGCCGGGCCAGCCGCACCCGTTCGTGATCGTGGATGCGGCGATGAACGATCTTATGCGCCCGACGCTCTATGACGCCTGGCACGCGA
>Ga0136633_1002935_pt1 | contig 11434 bp, 9 predicted proteins | sample AntDrymeUQ832206_2_FD_105494 | JGI IMG/M metagenome (GOLD analysis project Ga0136633, IMG submission 105494) | Polar desert sand microbial communities from Dry Valleys, Antarctica - metaG UQ83 (22.06) | ecosystem: Environmental > Terrestrial > Soil > Desert | place: Antarctica: Dry Valley...
CGGGGTGGCGAGGTCCTTGGCGGAGAACCGGTAGGTGCGCGGCGCGGTCGGGCCTTGCGCGGCGAGCGCGACGGTCAACGCGAGACCGATGCTGGCGGCCGCGACGAGACCCGTCAGGCGAGAAAGGGACATGCAGGTGCTCCGTGACTGTGCGGACGCGCCGGTGGCCGGCCCGCCGGCTGGATGAGTGACGCGCGCATCATACGTCACGGCTCTGGCCGGCGCGGTGCGTCGCCGCTACGGCACATCCCGCCACAGCCACCGCAGCGCATCGGGCAGCAGCGCGCCGCCGTGCTTGTGGGTATGCCCGCCATCGCCGAACTCGAATCGGTAGTCGTAGCCGGCAAAGGCGAGCGAGGACGCCATCAGCTGGTTGGCGAGCGGCCAGCTGCCGTGCACGTTGTTCAGGTCGTTGGACCCGTCCTGCAGGAACACCCGCAAGGGCTTTTTCGGCGTCTTGCGCAGCAGGTAGGGGTAGGCGTAGCCGCCCCGGATGTTGGTGAAGCTGCCGATGTGGCTGATCACCTTGCGAAACGCGTCAGGCCGTTCCCACGCGGCCGTGAAGGCACAGATGCCGCCTGAGCTCACGCCGACCACGGCGCGGCGTTCGGGGTCGTCTGTGAGCGTCCATCGCGCGCCGACCTCGGGGAGGATCTCCTCGAGCAGCATCCGCGCGTAGTCACCCGAGGGCGTGTCGTACTCGAGGCTGCGATTGCTGGCCCGCCAGCGGTCGGCCGGAAACTCCGGGCTGTTGTGGCCCGGGTTGATGAAGATGGCCACCGTCACCGGCATCGTTCGCGCGGCAATCAGGTTGTCGAGCACCACCGGCACCCGATACTCCTGATCGGGGTGCATGTACTTGTGCCCGTCCTGAAAGACCATCACCGCCGCGGCGGTGGTGGCCACGTACTGCGCCGGGACGTACACCCAGTACTCGCGCCAGGTGGCCGGATAGACGCGACTCTTCCAGACAAACGGGCCGTGGACGGCGCCTTTCGGTATCCCAGGCGTGACCATCGAGTCCGGCCCGAGCACGTACGCATCGGCACCCGCCGGCAGTGCAGCGGGCGCGCTCGGCGCGGGCGCGACCGGGGTCTGCGTCCCGAGCAGTCCTGCCGCCAGGACCGTCAGCAGCAAAGTCATTCCACGCTCCTTGGCAAGTTGGCGGATGATAAGCGATAGCGAGCCGCAGCCGGGCAGGTGTCGCGTCGCGGCGCGTCCAGACATTCATCGGCACTCGTTGGTGCCCGGTCAGCGGCCGGTTTCCGTCCCGGCATCGCTGTTACACAGGTCGTCATATGCAGCCACCCCTCCCGGGCAAGCCATCACCCCACGTCATCGTGTCCGCCGATCCGCGGCGGCCGTCGGCCTCGACGCATCACCCTCAGGAGCCAGCCGACACGGCGCTGGCAGGACCAGCCGGTGGGGCCGGGCACCTGGTCGGGACGCGCGAGACGCAGCTCGTGCGCGCGTGGGCTGAACACCAGGGAGCGGAGCCAGCCACGGGCGAGGCGACCGCCAGCGGGCCGGCGACGCTCTACGTCAACGACCAGGGCACCGGGCTTCGGTTCAACTTTCCGGGGGCAGCGCGCTTCCGTGAGGTGAGCTGGGACGAGTGGCTGGAGTACTTCGACGCCGCTGGTCTGGTGTTCATCTTCGAACTGGACCCACCGGCAGGCGCGCAATCGGGTTCGCACTTCGGCGGGGCCTACTACCATATCGTCTCGTCAGCCGACTGGGGCGAGCGCCCCCTGGCCACCCTGGCCCCCTAGGCGAGGCCGGTGCTCAGAGGGGCCGCGCGTAGACCCAGGTGGCTAGCCACACCAGCACCAGGACGGGCACGGCAGCCGCTGCCAGCAGCACCAGCAGGAAGCCCCACACAAACACCGAGTCCATCGGGGCGTGCGGCACCCCTGGACGGGCGTGCCTGTCGAGCAGCCGCATGTTCCAGGTGTTGGCTTTCCAGAAGACGTCAGCGACGTTGCCCAGCCCCGGGACCACGCCGAGCAGCGCGTCGACCACCGCGTTGATCACCATCCGCGCCTGCACCACCCGCGGCACCCGCATGCGGTAGGCCTGCACCAGCAGAAACATGCCGAACACGGGGCTGCTGAGGTCGCCAATCCCGGGGACGAGCCCGACGATGACGTCCCAGCCAAACCTGATATTGGTGCCAGGGACCCTGAACGCCTGATCCAGCAGGTGGCTCCAGCGGCGCAGCCGCTCGAGGTGAGGGTCCTCCGCGGGGCTCACCCCGCCGTCCGGCCACCGCGCCATGGCCCGAGTGTACCCGCAGGACCCTCCTGCGCCCTCCTTCGCTCAACCACCGGTTCCGCACCCTCCACTGTGTCGGCAAGCACTTTCTACCGCACAGAAAGCCGACGCGGCGGACGCTCATACGACAGTTGTTTGTTATTTGTCGCGGCGTAGTGAAATTGGCAGCGGTTTTGTAATCAGTGGTCCTGCGAGGCGTGTCGGCCAGCGCATGGCGCATCCTGGTAGCGTTATCTCAACAACAGAATCGTATGAACTGGCCGGCTCTCGACCAACTGTCGCCCGTGCTTGGAGAAAATTCTTGTCCCCTCGACGTCCCTTTTCGGCGGCCACGCATACTGCACTCAGGTCTGCGCTCACGGCCGCGCTCGCCATCGCGGCCCTCGTCGCCGCGCCCGCGTCAACCCAAGCCCAGCAGATCTGGTACGTGGCGCCCGGCGGCACTGGCGATGGCTCGGCCGCCTCGGCCCCGCTCGGCCGCGTGCAACAGGGGATGCAGGCCGCGCAGCCGGGCGACACGGTGCTTGTCGCGCCTGGCACGTATGCCGAGCTGATCAGCACGGTGCGCCCGGGCCTGGATGGCGCCCCCATCACCGTCAAGTCGGCCGCCGGTCGGGGCGCGGCGATCGTGACGCGTGCCGGCCAGGTGCTCCAGGTGTCGCATGCCTGGGTCGTGGTTGACGGCCTGGTGCTCGACGCCCAGTACGCGGCGACTGATGCCGTGCGCCTCACCAGCGCCGCGACCGCGTTTGTCCTCCGCAACAGCGAGGTCCGCCGCAGCGGTCGCGATTGCATCGACATGGCGTCGCCGGCCGGTGTGTTGATCGAGCAGTCGGTCATCCACCGGTGTCTCTGGTGGGACGGCCTGCAGAGGCAGGACGCCCACGGGATCGTCGCCGGTGCGGTCCGGGGCCTGACCATCCGCGACGTGGAGATTCATACCTTCTCGGGTGACGGGATCCAACTCGACCCGGGTCGGCAATTGCCTGGATGGGACGACCTGCTGGTGGAGAACACGAGCATCTGGCTCGCGCCGCTGAGCGCTGCTGAAAACGGGTTTCCCGCCGGAGTCGTGCCGGGCGAGAACGGCATCGATACCAAGACGCATCCCTCCGCGCCGCGCGCATCGCTGGTGGTTCGCAACACCACGGCCCGAGGATTCCGGAACGGCCTGATCAGCAACATGGCGGCCTTCAACCTCAAGGAGAACATCGACGCGACCCTGGACGGCGTGACGGTCTCGGGTTCGGAGATCGCATTGCGCCTTCGCGGTCCTGGCAGCAATGGCGGCGCCTGGGCGCGCATCCGCAACGCCGTGATTGATGACGTCCTCACCGGCATCCGCTACGAAGACGACATCGAACTGGTCGACGCGGCGCATGTGACCTTCGGGTTGCAGGTGACGCGGCCCTTCCAGGCCGCGTCGTCGGGATGGGGCGGCGTGCAGGTGCGCAACACGCTCGTGCTCGGCGGCACGCTGCCGACCGAAGCGCCCGCCGCCGGGCGGAATCTCCCCGTGACCAGCAGCGCCTTCGCCGACGCGACGTCGGGCAACTACCGACTGGTGGCTGGAGGCGGCGCCGTGGACGCGGCCCAGTCGATCGACGGCGTGAACGTCGATCGCGACGGCAACGCACGCGTGCAGGGGCCCGCGCCCGACCTCGGGGCGTACGAGCGTGCGGCGACGTCCGGCCCGGCGCTGCCGGCCCCAGCCGTGACCGTGACCTCCGTGGCCAGCGACCCCACCAACGCCGTGAAGGTGTCGTGGGCCGATGTCAGCGGCGAGACCGGCTACGAGGTCGAAAGGAGTGCCGACGGCGTGACCTTCGTCCGGGTCGCCACGCTCGCCGCCGATCGGACGTCCTGGTCCAACGCCAAGCTGGTGAGTGGCCAGACCTACTGGTACCGGGTGCGCGCGATGAGCGGGTTGGTGGCCGGCCCCTACAGCGTGGGGGTCGCGGCAGTGCTGCCCCGCGAAACGGCGCCGCCCTCGGCGCCAACCGGGCTCACCCTGACGCTGAGCACGTCGGCGCCGTCCTCGTCGATCGTGCTCCGCTGGAAGGACACGTCGCTGGCCGAGGACGGCTTCGACGTCGAACGGTCGCGCGACGGGGTCACGTTCGCACGCATCGCCGTGCGCGACGTGAACAAGACCAGCGCCACCAGCAGCGGACTGCTGAGCGGACAGCTGTACTGGTACCGCGTGCGGGCCTTCAACGGCCTCGGGCCCAGCGACTGGACCGCCACCGCGTCGCTCACGACCAGGTAGGACGTCGTAGGTGGCGTCCCGTCAGTAGCGCCCGTAGATCTCCAGCGCCTTGAGCATCGACTTCTCGCGCTGGATGATCGGCACCATCTTGGACTCGCGCGCATCGTAGTCCACCAGCAGAGCTACGACCTGGTCGGCGGCCGCCCCCTGCGGTACGACCACGACCCCGTCGGCGTCACCGACGATGTAGTCGCCCGGCGTGACCAGGACGTCGGCGCAGCGAACGGGCGTCTGCTTGGACACACTGACCATGCGCCCGACCGATGTCGCCGGACTGACGCGACGTGAGAAGACCTGGTGGCCGATGGCCCGCAGCTCGGTCACATCCCGCACGGCGCCGTCGATCACCGTCGCTTCCAGGCCTCGAACCTTGGCGGTAGTGGCCATCAGGTTGCCCATCGCGGCGATCTCCAGCCCGTCCTGCATGACATACACCAGCACGCTGCCGGCCGGCGCCTCGTCCAGCACCTGCAGCAGGTAATTGGGGTAGGTGCGGGTGTCGCTCTTGAGCACCGGCCGCATCAGTGCGGTCCACGCGCGGCCGACGATCTTGCCGGTGCTGATCGGCTTCATGTCCGACGACATCCAGCCGCGGGCGCCAGTGGCGGCTTCGACGGCGTCAGCAATGTTGCCGGTGCTGTTTTCGGGCTTGCGCAGCGCGGCGATCACGGCCTCCGGCGACTGGACGGGTGCCGGCCCCGGTGCCGGGTCGGGCGCTGGGGCCGCGGGGGTGACGGCCGCGGCCTGGCTCGGCGCGCCGGCGTGCGGCGACGGGGGAGCGGTCAACACGGGGACCGCGACGAGGGCGAGTGCGGCGATGACGGCGGCACTGATCGAGCGAATGGACATGAAGCGAGCCTCCTGGCGCCTTGTGCTATAACACGCGGCCATCGGCCTGACCATGGTGGGCGGAGGGCGCGGCATGGTCGCGGCGCCTCGCGATGCCTGTCCAGCGACCGCCGCCGGCCCCCAGGCCGACTGCCCAGGAGAGCCCCGTTGCCCAGTCGTCTGCTCACACTGTTGCCCGCCGTCCTTGCGGCTGTCGTCGCCCTGTGCGCCGCTCCCGTGGCGGCCCAGCCGTACGCCCTGGTCATCAAGGGCGGCCACGTCATCGATCCGAAGCACGGGCGCGACGGCGTCATGGACGTCGCCATCGAGGACGGCAAAATCGCCGAAGTCGCGGCCTCCATCGATGCGGCGCGCGGGCGCCGAGTCGTCGACGCCTCCGGGCTGTACGTGGTGCCGGGGCTCATCGACCTGCACGCGCACGTGTTCCATGGCACCGAGCCGGATGCGTACCTGAGCAACGGCCTGGTCGCGGTCGCGCCCGACAGCCACTCCTTCCGCAGCGGTCAGACGACGTTGGTGGACGTGGGCGGCGCCGGCTGGCGCAACTTCGGGCAGTTCAAGACCAACATCATCGACACCTCGCGGACGCGTGTCCTCTCCTTCCTCAACATCGTCGGATCGGGGATGAAGGGCGGACCGGCGGAACAGAACCTGGCCGACATGGACGCCAAGCTGACGGCCATGCGCATTCGCCAGCACCCGCAGGTGATCGTCGGCATCAAGGTGGCGCACTATGACGGCGCCGAGTGGGATCCGGTGGACCGCGCCGTCCAGGCCGGCACCGATGCCGACGTGCCGGTGATGATCGACTTTGGCGGGCACACGCCACCCCTGTCGCTGGACGACCTCCTCAATACGCACCTTCGTCCGGGCGACATCCTCACCCACATGTACGCGCACGTCCGCGGCCGCTCACCGATCGTCAACGCGCAGGGGCAGGTCGAGCCGTATGTCCTGGCGGCGCGCAAGCGCGGCGTCATCTTCGACGTCGGTCACGGCGGCGGCAGCTTCCTCTGGCGACAGGCCGTCCCTGCGGCCAAACAGGGATTTTTTCCCGACGTCATCAGCACGGACCTGCACACGGGCAGCCAGAACGCCGGCATGAAGGACATCCTCAACACGATGTCCAAGGTGATGAACCTCGGGATGCCCCTCAAGGACGTGATCGCCGCCAACACCGCCAAGGCCGCCGCGGTCATCAAGCGCGATGACCTCGGGCACCTCGGTGTCGGGACCGAGGCCGATGTCGCGGTGCTGGCGCTGCGCAAGGGCGAGTTCGGCTTCATCGACTCGTCTGGCGGGCGGATGAGCGGCACGCAGAAACTCGAGTGCGAGGTCACGATTCGGGCTGGCCAGGTGGTGTGGGATCTCAACGGACGTGCGGCGCCCGATTGGACGGCCATGCCCGTGGTGCCGCAGGGCACGGCACCGCGGCCGGCGCGGCGGACACCGCAGCCATGACCTCGCGGGCACCGACGCGGCTCGCGTGGGCTGCAATCTGCCGGGCACTGGCCGGCCGCTCCTCGACACGGTCGACCGCCGCGGGTCTGTTCCTGCTGCTGAGCGCGCTTCCACTCGCGGCGCAACCGACGGCGCAACCGACGGCGCAACCGGCGGCGCGGACGGGGGCGGCTCCCCGCCGGGTCATCGCGCCCGAGGGCGCGCCCGCCGGGCGGCCCTATTCGCCGGGCGTCCTGGTGGGGCCGACGCTGTACATCTCCGGTCAGCTCGGGGTGCCCGGGTCTGGCGCCGCACCCGCCGGGATGGACGTGCAGGCGCGGCAGGCCATGGACGGCGTCGGTGCCGTGCTCCGAGCCGCGGGGCTTGGCTTCGAGCACCTCGTGAAGTGCCATGTCTACCTGGCCACCATGGAGGACTACGCGGCGATGAACGCCGTGTATGGCTCGTACTTCACCGACCGGGTGCCGGCGCGGACCACCGTGCAGGCCGCCGCGCTGCCCGGCAGGGCCGGCGTGGAGATCGCCTGCGTGGCGTACGCGGACCTGGCCGGGATCTCGGTGGTCCGGCCCCCGGCGGGCTCGTTACCCGCGCCTCTTGGCCCATATTCACCGGCGGTGTGGGCGGGAGACACGTTGTATGTCTCCGGCATGGGCGGGCAGGACCCGGCCACCAAAGCGGTCGGGGACTCGGTCGAGGCGCAGGTGACGCAGACCGTTGCCAACATCACCACCACCTTGAAGGCGGCCGGGCTCGGGCTGGCCGACGTCACCTGGACGCAGGCCTACGCCACCCGCGTAGCCGAATCCGCGACGGTCGACGCCGCCCTCACCAGGGCGTTTGGTACCGGGGCGCTGCCACCCCGGGGGCAGGTCGCGGTGCCACGCCTGCCCGGCCCGATTCGCGCCGAGCTGACCTTCATCGCGGCAAAGCCGTCCGTCCACGTGCAGCGGCTGGCCGGCGCTGACGGCGCCCGCGGCACGCGGGCGGGCCACACCGTCTACGCCGACGCCGCCGTGGGCCATCCGGTGGGCACGGACGTCGGCGCAGAGGTCCGCGACGTGTTCGCGCGGCTCGGGGCGCTCCTGGCGCACGGTCAGGCGGGCTTGCGCGACGTCGCCGCCGTCACCGTGTACCTGTCCGACCTGGCCGACATGCCGGCAATGAACGCGGTGTTCACGGAGGTCTTCCCCAGGGACCCGCCCGCTCGTGTCACGATCCAGGTGCAGCCGCAGGCCACCGAGCGGATTCGCATCGCGCTGATTGCGGCGCGATAGCGCCCGCGACGCGCGCAGTAGCCACAGGGCGACGGCCGGGGCCGCCGGCCCGCACGTGTGCAGTTCCCGACCTGAGGAGACCCGATGTTGACCCGACGCACCTTCTTCGAACGCCTGTCCACGCTGCCGCTGGTTGGTGGCTTTCTCGGCGGAGCCGCTCACTCGGCGCAGGCTGCCGCGCCCGTTGCCCGCGACTTCTTCAAGGAACTCGGCGTGCGGCCGTTCATCAACGCCGCCGGTACCTATACGGACATGACGGCCTCGCTGATGCCGCCCGAGGTGATGGACGCCATCAACTACGCCTCGAAGAACTTCGTGTACCTCAACGACCTGCACGACAAGGTCGGCGCCAGGATCGCGGAACTCGTCAAAGCCGAAGCGGCCATGGTCTCGAGCGGCGCCGCGTCGGCCATGACCCTCGGCACGGCCGGCGTGCTCACTGGAGGCGACGCGCAGAAGATCGTCGATCTTCCGAATCTCGTGGGCATGAAGAGCGAAGTCATCATGCAGAAGTCGCACCGCTTCGGGTACGACCATGCGATACGCAACTGCGGCGTGAAGATTGTCGAGGTCGAGACGGCGGCGGAGCTCGAAGCGGCCATCACGCCCCAGACCGCGATGATGCTGTTCTACAACAACAACAACACGGTCGGCCAGATTCGCGACCAGGACTTCGTGCGCCTCGGCAAGAAGCACGGCGTGGTGACGATGAACGACTGCGCCGCCGACGTGCCTCCGGTCGAGAACCTGTGGAAGTACACGGCCATGGGCTTCGACCTGGTCGTCTTCTCCGGCGGCAAGGGCATTCGCGGGCCGCAGAGTGCCGGCCTGCTCATCGGCCGCAAGGATCTCGTGGCCGCCGCTCGCGCCAATGCCGCCCCCAACGGCAACACCATCGGCCGTGGCCTGAAGGTCAACAAGGAGGAGATGCTCGGGATGCTCGTCGCGCTCGAGCGCTTCATCAAGCTCGATCATGCCGCGCAGCACAAGGAGTACCAGCGGCGTGCAGAAGTGATCCAGAAGGGCGTCAGCGGCGTGACGGGCGTGACCACCGCGGTCGTCGTCCCCGAGGTGGCCAACCACGTGCCGCACCTGCAGATCACGATCGACCCGGCGGTGACCGGCATCACCGGCCAGGAGATCTCGAAGCGCTTGCGCGAGGGCACGCCCTCGATCGGCGTCCGGCCGGGCGACGAGTTGATGATCGGCGTCTGGATGATGCAGCCTGGCGAAGAGAAAGTCGTCGCCGCCAGGCTGCGCGAGGTGCTGACAACGAAGGCGTGAACCCGTCTATGCCGGTAGGGGCGCCTCCCCGAGGCGCCCTGTCAATTTACAGCGCCGCGATGCAGTCGATTTCGACCAGCGACTTGCCCGGAATCCCGCCGTACGCCGCGATGGTGGTGCGTACCGGGGGATTCGGGCCAAAGCGGCCACGGTAGATTTCGTTCATGCCCGCGTAGTCCTCCAGGTCGTGGAGGTACACGTTCACCTTCAGCACCTTGTCCATCGACGATCCCGCCTTCTTCAGTTCGGCTTCGAGCGAGTCGAGGACGCCCTTGGTGTGCACCTTGATGTCGCCGGCTTCGTGATAGCCCTTGCCGGCGATGTACACCAGGCCTCCGTGGACCTTGGCTCCCGAGAACAGCGGCGCCTGCCTGGGCGCCTCGGCCTGCTGCGCGTCGTCGGCAATGGTGAGGATGGCGGTCGTGTCGCTGGCTGCGGCGTGCGCGCGCGAGCCGAAGACACCGGCGGCGGTGGCGCCGATCGCGGCAAACAGGGAGCGGAAGGCGGAACGGCGCGATTGATGGGGCTTATTGACAGACACGGGCATCTCCTGGCGTGTGACATTGGGCAGGGCGCCCGCCTCGGCGCCGTCGCCTCACCGGACGGTTCGGTGTGGCGGTTCTCCCGCAACACGCCCGGAGAATAGCGGCTCGCCCGCACGAGGGCAAGCGGGCGGCGTCACCGCGGCGTGGACAACCGAGGCGTTTTCGGTTACGTTTGGCGCCTCTTGTAAATCGAAACGGCGCGTCAGATCCTGGGGGCCGTTTCAGAAGGCAGGCGCACACGGCTGGAGCCGATCACCCCGATCGGTGGCCGTGGGTCGCCCGCGCGAACCAACAACGGGAGGTTGCCCGCGTGCTCCGAAACCTGTTCACAGCCGCCCTTGCGCTGATGTTGTCCACTCCAGCCTTCGCGCAGCTCGCGTCGCAAACCGGCCTGGTCGGCACCATCACCGACTCGGGCGGCGGCGTGCTGCCGGGAGCATCGGTCACCGCCGTGAACGTGGGCACGCAGACGACGCTCACGGCGGTCACCAACGACGCTGGCGTCTACCAGTTCAACGCCGTGCCGCTCGGGCGGTACGAGATCACGATCAGCTTGCAGGGCTTTCAGACCTTCAAGGCGACAAACATCGTGGTGGGCGGCAACCAGGTGGTCCGCCAGGATGCGGCGCTGAGCGTGGGTGATCTCTCGGAGACCGTGACGGTGGAAGCCGCGAACACGACGGTGCAGACAGATCGTGCCGCCGTCTCGCAGACCGTCGAGGCGCGTGCCGTCACCGACCTGCCGGCCAGCGGCCGCAACGTGTGGCAGATGGCCGCGACCACGCCAGGCGTCTTGCGCGGCAACACCACCGACATCGGCCTGTCGTTTCGGGGTGCCGGCCAGCGCGAGATTCAAAACAGTCTGACCCTTGATGGCATCAACGCGACCTCCAACCTGCTCGCGATGACCAGCATGCGGCCGATGGCCGACGCGGTCACCGAGGTGCAGGTGCAGACGGGCAGCACGTCGGCCGAGTACGGGGCGTACCTCGGGGTGCACGTCAACGTGGTCACCAAGTCCGGCACCAACGCCTTCCACGGCGCGTTGTTTGAGTACTTCCAGGACGACTCGCTCGAAAGCCGCGGGTATTTCGACAACCCGAACCTGCCGGAGCCGCCCAAGCGGAGCAATCAGTTCGGCATGCAGTTTGACGGCCCGGTGATGATTCCCGGCCTCTACAACGGCACCAACAAGACGTTCTTCATGGCGGCCTACGAGGGGCTGCGTTCCGAGCGCACGACCAGTCCGATCGGTTCGATGCCGACCGAACGCATGCGCCGCGGCGACTTCGGCGAGATCTCGACGCAGATCGTCAACCCGTTCACGAAGGTGCCCTACCCCGGCAACCAGATTCCGCTCTCGCAGCTGTCGGACAAGGCCATCCGGTTGCTGCAGTACTACCCGATGCCGAACCTGCCGGGCACGGCCAACAACTACCAGGGCCCTGTGCTGACCGAGAGCAGCAACGACCAGATCC
>Ga0136633_1002936_pt1 | contig 11433 bp, 20 predicted proteins | sample AntDrymeUQ832206_2_FD_105494 | JGI IMG/M metagenome (GOLD analysis project Ga0136633, IMG submission 105494) | Polar desert sand microbial communities from Dry Valleys, Antarctica - metaG UQ83 (22.06) | ecosystem: Environmental > Terrestrial > Soil > Desert | place: Antarctica: Dry Valley...
GAAGCGCACGTCTGGAAGCGGTTCGGTGGCCAGGACCTGCGCCCGGGCCGTGCGGACCCGGCCTGCCAACTCCGGTAAGACCAGCTCGAGCCCACCGTCGACCGCCACGACGACCGACGAGCAGTCGACGCGGCCGAAGGGTGTGCTCACCCGGGTCCCGGTCACCTCGAGCGCCGCCGTCCGCTCGAAGAGCCGGACTCCCGCGCCGGCGACCCGCTGCGCCAAAGCGCGGCACCGGTCCAGGGGCTGCACCACGCCGTCGTTCGGGAACAACAGGCCGTCGCCTTCCGGTCCGTCGTAGTGCTCGACGGGCAGGCCGTGCGCCCGCATGACCGCCAGCTGTTCCTGACAGTCGGCCGTCTCCTCCTCGCTCGCCGCGATGCGCAGGCTGCCCGTGAGACGGATGTCGTGGGGTGTCTCCGCGGCCATCCGCTCGATCTCGGCCTGGGTGAGGCGGTAGAGAGCAACAGCCCGCTCGGCCCCGACGGCCAAGGCCAGGTCGTGGTGGAAGGGCGCCATTCCAGCCAGCAGGAAGCCCGCGTTACGCCCCGCCCCGCCCCCGCCGACGGTCCCCGCGTCGATCCCAACTATCGACCGCCCGTCAGCGATGCCGGCGGCGACCGCGGCGAGGCCCGACCCGCCGAGGCCCACTACGCACAAATCCGCCGTAACGTGGCCCTCGAGCTGCGGAAAACCGGTCCAATCTCCGTCGTCCCAGACCGGCTGTCCCACGGAAACACGCTACGGCCGCCGCGTCGGGGACCGAATCCGCCAAATATGGCGAGTTCAGTCACGAGAAGCGGAGGTGGCCGATTCGGTCCCCAGAGGGCCGGGCGGCGGGTCAACCGCCGGCGCGTCGGGCCTACGGGGACAGCTATGCTGACGCCTCGCTCAATCGATGTCCGTGAGCGCCCTGGTTGCCTGGTCACAAGATCACGCGGCAGGGGACCTCACGGCAACCTATAACCCCGCTCCGTTCGGCATGCCGGACGGAGCGTCCGCGTGTCTGGCCTTGTGGCTTTTCCGCGGGCTGCAGACCAATCGGCGTCCCACCCGGGACGTCCGCGAGACCGGCAGAAAGACACCAGATGGCTAACAAAGCGATCGTCGGAGAGAAAATTGGGATGACCCAGGTCTGGGACGCGCAGAATCGCGCCATTCCCGTGACCGTGGTCGCGGTCCCACCGTGCCGAGTCGTCCAGGTCAAGTCAGCCGACAAGGACGGGTACTCCGCCGTGCAGGTCACCTGGGGGGTCAAGTCCAACGGGGCGCTGACCAAGCCCGAGGCGGGCCACTTCGCCAAAGCCGGCGTCGCCGCCGGCCGCCGGCTGGTCGAGCTTCGCCTCGACGACAGCTCGGTCTACGAGGTCGGGCAGGAGATCAACGCCGAGGTGATCACCACGGGCGACATGGTCGACGTGACCGCGGTCAGCAAGGGCAAGGGATTCGCGGGAGTCATGAAGCGCCACAACTTCAAGGGCATGGGCGCCGGTCACGGCACCCACAAGAAGCACCGCGCTCCGGGATCCATCGGCGCCTGCGCGACACCGGCTCGAGTCTTCCGGGGCAAGAAGATGCCCGGGCGCATGGGCGGCCAGCAGGTCACCACCCTCAACCTGGAAGTCATGGGGGCCGACGCCGAGCGCGAGGTGATCCTCGTGAAGGGCGCAGTTCCCGGTCCCCGGGGTGGTCTCGTACTGATCCGCGACGCCGTCAAGAGCAAGAGCAAGGGCAGCTGATGACCGAGAAGCAAATTTTTGCCAAGCCGGCGCCCACCACGGCGCCCTCGGTCGATGTGCACAAGCCCGACGGCTCAGCTGCGGGCACCGTGCAGCTCGACCCGGCCAACTTCGGCGTAAAGCCGAACGTTGCACTGCTGCACCAGGTAGTCACTGCTCAGCTCGCCTCGGCCCGCGCTGGAACACAGTCGACGCTTACCCGCTCGGAAGTGCGCGGCGGAGGTGCCAAGCCTTGGCGGCAGAAGGGAACCGGTAACGCCCGAGCGGGTTCCAGCCGTTCGCCGATCTGGCGAGGCGGCGGAGTCGCCCTCGGCCCCAAGCCGCGCAGCTACGTGCAGAAGACGCCCAAGAAGATGGTGCGTCAGGCCCTCCGGGCCGCGCTGTCCGACCGAGCGAACGAGGGCCGCATCGCGGTAGTCGAGAGCTGGTCGTTCGACCCGCCGCGGACCAAGGACGCGACCGCCGCGCTGACCGCGCTCGGCATCACCGGCCGGGTCCTGGTCGTGCTGGGCGTCGGAGACGAGGCGGCTTACAAGTCCTTTCGGAACCTGCCCGAAGCTCAGCCCATCCTGGCTGCAGAGCTGAACGCCTACGACGTGCTGGCCAACGAGTGGATCCTCTTCACCAAGGAAACCCTCCCCGGCACCGACGACGACTCCGGTTCGGCGACCCCCGCTGAGGGTGGTTCCGGGACCGAAGTTGATAAGGAGGAGGAGTCGGCATGAAGCACGCCCGCCAGATCGTTATCGAGCCCATCGTCTCGGAGAAGTCGTACGCGCTCCTCGATCAGGGCGTTTACACGTTCCGGGTTGCCAACGACGCCAACAAGATCCAGATCCGCCAGGCCATCGAGGAGATCTTCAAGGTCCGCGTGCGTGACGTGAACACCCTGAACCGCAAGGGAAAGCAGAAGAACGACAGACGGAGTCGCACCCAGGTCAAGCGACCCGACACGAAGCGGGCCATCGTCACCCTCGTCGGTGACGACCGGATCCCCCTGTTCGAAAGCTAGATAAACGATGCCTCTTCGCAAGCGAAAGCCGACAAGCGCAGGCCGGCGGTTTCAGTCGTCATCCGACTTCGCCGAGATCACGCGCTCCACGCCCGAGAAGTCACTTCTCGCGCCCAAGAAGCGCACCGGTGGGCGGAACAACCTGGGCCGTAAGACAGCGCGACACCGCGGCGGCGGACACAAGCAGCAGTACCGGATGGTCGACTTCCGCCGCAACAAGGACGGCGTACCCGCGAAGGTCGCCTCGATCGAGTACGACCCCAACCGCAATGCCCGCATCGCGTTGCTGCACTACCTGGACGGAGAGAAGCGCTACATCCTGGCTCCGGCCGGTGTGAATGTCGGCGACAAGATCCAAAGCGGCCAAGGCGCGGACATCCGTCCCGGGAACGCATTGCCGTTGCGCTACATCCCGGTCGGAACTGTCGTGCACAACGTCGAGCTCAAGCCGGGCGGCGGCGGGAAGATGGCGCGGAGCGCAGGCATGAGTCTGCAGCTGGTCGCCAAGGAAGGCCTTTTCGCCACCCTGCGCCTCCCGTCCACCGAGATGCGCCGCGTGTCGATCGACTGCCGAGGCACCATCGGTGTGGTCGGCAACTCCGAGGCCGAATTGCTCTCCATCGGTAAGGCCGGCCGTAACCGCTGGAAGGGCGTGCGTCCGCAGACTCGAGGCGTCGCCATGAACCCCGTTGACCACCCCCTCGGTGGCGGCGAAGGCAAGAGCTCGGGTGGACGTCACCCTGTCTCGCCGTGGGGCAAGCCGGAAGGTCGCACCCGCGACAAGAACAAGTCCTCGCAGCGAATGATCGTGCGGCGCCGTAGGTCCCGCGGAGCCAGGAGGTAGTTAGATGCCCCGCAGCCTGAAGAAGGGCCCGTTCGTGGATGGTCACCTCCTTAAGAAGGTGGACACGCTGAACGCGGACGGCCAGAAGAAGGTCATTCGCACGTGGTCACGTCGTTCCACGATCATCCCGGACATGGTCGGCCACACCATTGCCGTCCACGACGGTCGCAAGCACGTGCCCGTCTACATCTCCGAGTCGATGGTGGGCCACAAGCTCGGCGAGTTCGCCCCCACGCGGACCTTCCGCTTCCACGCGGGCCAGGAACGGCAGGCGAAGCGATGACCGCCACCAAGACGAACGAAATCAAGCCGGGCGAAACCCCCGGTGTGCGGGCCAAGCTCAGCTTCGTCTGGATCTCGCCTTACAAGGTGCGGCAAGTTCTCGACCTCGTGCGCGGCAAGAACGTGGGCGAGGCCGAGTCGATTCTCCGCCGTTGCGAGCGCGACGCAGCCGACCCCGTCGGCAAGGTCCTCGGTTCTGCCGTGGCCAACGCGCACGTCACGGCCGGCCTCGAGGCGGAGGAGCTCTATGTGTCCGCCTGTTACGCGGACGAGGGCATGACCTTCAAGCGCTTCCGTTACCGCGCCCGAGGCCGCGCCGGCAAGATCCGCAAGCGCACTTCGCACATCACGGTGATTGTCAACCGACTTCCGGAGGACCGGCTCGCCCAAGTGCGAACCCGTCAGGCTGCAGACCTGGCCTCGCGTCGCAAGCGCGTGGCCGGCTCGCGCCGGCGCCGGGGTGCGGACAGCACCGTCGGCGAGAAGGCCGCGGCCGCCATCGCCGCGGTCGAGGCGTCGACTACTGCGCCGCCGCCCGAAGACACCGAACCAATAGGCGCCGAGTCCCCTCGGCGGACGCCCGAGCCGCCGCAGGCGGCCCCTCCGTCTGCCGAGCAGGAGGAAACGGCGGAGGTCGAGCCGGCTCCGCCGGTCGACCGGAGCTCGGACCAGCTCGCCGAGGAAGCGGAGCTTCCGACGGCGAAACCAGAGGAGAAGAAGTAATGGGTCAGAAGGTCAACCCCTACGGGTTCCGTCTGGGAATCACCACCGACTGGAAGTCGCGCTGGTTCGCGGAGAAGGGCTACGCGGACCTGGTCATCGAGGACTGGAAGATCCGCAGCTATCTGATGGGCCAGCTGGAGCGTGCCGCGGTCAGCCGTATCGAGATCGAGCGCACGGGCGACCGTCTGCGCATCGACCTGCACACCTCGCGCCCCGGGATCGTCATCGGCCGGCGTGGTGCAGAGGCAGAGCGGCTTCGGGCCGAGCTCACCAAGATCACCGGCAACGCCAAGGCCAGTTTGAACATTCAGGAGATCCGCCAGCCCGAACTTGACGCCGCGCTCATCGCCCAGGGCATCGCCGACCAGCTCGCCGGGCGGGTCAGCTTCCGCCGAGCTATGAAGCGGGCGCTCCAGACCGTCCAGAAGGCGGGCGCGCAGGGGGTCCGAGTGCAGTGCTCGGGCCGCCTCGGCGGCTCGGACATGACCCGCACGGAGAAGTACCTCGAAGGCCGCGTTCCGTTGCACACCATTCGCGCCGACATTGACTACGGATTCCGCGAGGCGCGCACGCCCCAAGGCCGCGTCGGCATCAAGGTCTGGATCTACAAGGGCGACATTCTCCCGTACTCGGTCTCGGCCGACGACCGCGTTGGGCTGCCGGTCGGCACGCCCGGTCCCGACGGCGAGCCCCGCCCGAAGACTCTCATCACCGCCGGTGGCGGCCGCCGCAAGCCCGTGGTGGGCGATGGCGTCCGTACGACGGGCGAGGAGACCGGCGAGGAAGGCAAGCCGATCCTGCCGGAGATCGACCCGGAGATGGAGCGCCTGCTCGCCGAGGAAGAGGAAATCGAGCGCCGCACGCGCGAGCACCACGAGACGCCTCACATGCGCAAGGAAACTGACTGATGTTGATGCCCAAGAAGGTCAAGTTCCGCAAGCAGCAGCGCGGGCGGATGACGGGCACCGCCAAGGGTGGCACGACGGTCGCGTTCGGCGACTACGGCATCCAGGCGCAGGAGCCCGGCTGGATCACGGCGCGCCAGATCGAGGCTGCACGTATCGCGATGACCCGCCACGTCAAGCGAGGCGGCAAGGTCTGGATCCGCGTCTTCCCGGACAAGCCCGTCACCCAGAAGCCGGCCGAGACCCGGATGGGCGCCGGCAAGGGCAACCCGGAGCACTGGGTCGCAGTTGTGCGGCCCGGCCGGATCATGTTCGAGCTCTCCGGCGTGCCGGAGGAGCTGGCCAAAGCCGCCATGGAGCGCGCCATTCAGAAGCTCCCGATCAAGGCGAAGTTCATAGTCCGGCGCTCCCAGCAGGAAGAGATCTTGATCTGATGGCGAAGAAATCGACAGACCTGAGAGCATTGGACGACGGTGACCTGGTCACGCGCCTCGACGAGGCACGCCAGGAGCTGTTCAACCTTCGGTTCCAACTCGTGACCGGCCAGCTCGACAACTCCGCCCGCATGGGCCTCGTGCGCCGCGAGATCGCCCGGATCTCGACGATCCTGCGCGAGCGCGAGATCGAAGCGGCCGAGGCACTCGAGACCGGTGGCCAGAACGCCCCGAACCAGAACGCGAAGGAGGCAAGCAATGTCTGAGACCACCTCCACGGAGCCGACCAAGCGCGAGAACCCGCGCAAGGTTCGTGAGGGCATCGTGCTGTCCACCAGCATGGACAAGACGGTCGTCGTCGGCGTATCCGATCGGGTACGCCACCGGCGCTACGACAAGATCGTGCTGCGCACCCGCAAGCTTTACGCCCACGACATCGGGTCGGGTGCAAAGGTCGGTGACCGCGTTCGCGTTCAGGAGACCCGGCCCCTGTCCAAGCTCAAGCGCTGGCGCGTCGTCGACATCATCGAGCAGGCCCGGTGAGCGAGCGAATGCGAGCGAACCAATGTGGCAGCCGGTTTCTTCTCCGCCGCGAAGCGGCGGAGGGATCATGGGCACCCTGCTTCTCGGTGGCTTTCGTCATTGAAGCGATGGTGATGAGCCCATGATCCAACAGGAATCGCGACTTCGTGTCGCAGACAACTCCGGCGCCAAAGAAGTGCTCTGCATCAAGGTGCTCGGCGGAACACGCCGTCGCTACGCCACGATCGGGGACATCTTCGTCGGGACCGTCAAGGACGCCCTCCCCGGCGCGGCGGTCAAGAAGGGCGACGTCGTCAAGTGCGTCGTCGTACGGACGAAGAAGGAAAAGCGACGTCCGGACGGCAGCTACATCCGCTTCGACGAGAACGCCGCGGTGCTCATCAACGACCAGCAACAGCCGCGTGGCACGCGCATCTTCGGCCCGGTTGGCCGAGAGCTGCGCGACAAGAAGTTCATGCGAATCATTTCTCTCGCTCCAGAGGTGCTCTAGATGAAGATCAAGAAAGGCGACATGGTCCAGGTCCTCACCGGAAAAGACCGTGGCAAAAAGGGCGAAGTCATGCGCGCCATCCCCAAGACCGACAAGGTCATCGTCGACGGCGTGAACCAGGTCAAGAAGCACCAGCGGGCCACCCGAGCGACCATGCAGGGCGGAATCATCGACAAGGACATGCCGCTGCCCGTGGCGAACGTGGCGATCGTCTGCCCGAGCTGCGGACCCACTCGGATCGGTTTCCGATTCGAGGAGACGGCCGAGGGCAAGCAGGAGCGCGCCGGCAAGCGCCGCATCTGCCGCAAGTGCGGGGGTGACCTGTAATGGCGGCTCCTGTCACCACGACGCGTCCTCGCCTGAAGGACCGTTACGAGAACGAGCTTCGCCCGCAGCTCAAGGAGAGCCTTGGACTGGGCAACATCATGGAAGTCCCGCGGCTGTCCAAGATCGTGTTGAACATGGGCGTCGGCCGGGCGACTGGTCAGGCGTCCCTGATGGACGGCGCAGTGAAGGACATGACCCAGATCACCGGGCAGAAGCCGTTGATCACCAAGGCCCGTAGCTCCATCGCGGGCTTCAAGCTCCGGGAGGGCAACGCCATCGGCGTGAAGGCCACGATGCGCGGAGCACGCATGTGGGAGTTCTACGACCGCCTCGTCAGCTTGGCGATCCCCCGGATCCGGGACTTCCGCGGCCTGCCTGCCAATTCCTTCGATGGCCGCGGTAACTACACCTTCGGCGTCACCGAGCAGGTCATCTTCCCCGAAATCAACTACGACAAGATCGACACGGTCCGAGGGATGGACATCACCTTCGTCACGACCGCCCGTACCGATGCCGAGGGCCGTGCCCTGCTCGTCTCCCTCGGCTTCCCGTTCAAGCGTGAGGATTCCTAGTGGCCAAGAAGGCACTTGTTCAGAAGCAGGCGCGCAAGCCGAAGTTCAAGGTGCGGGGTTACACCCGGTGCCGGCGTTGCGGACGGCCCAAGGCGGTCTACAAGAAGTTCGGCCTGTGCCGTATCTGTCTGCGCCTCATGGTTCACGCGGGGGAGATCCCCGGCGTGGCCAAGGCCAGTTGGTAAGGGGGCGATGAGATGACCATGACCGACCCGGTTGCCGACATGCTCACCCGTATTCGCAACGCGAACGTCGCCATGCACGACACGGTGAAGATGCCGACTTCGAAGCTGAAAGAGGCGTTGGCCGACGTGCTGGCTCGCGAGGGCTACATCGGAGGCTTCGAGGTGAGAGACGAGGAAGGCCCCGGCCGGACTCTCGAGATCACCCTGAAGTACGCCAACGATCGCTCGCGCAGCATTTCCGGGATCCGCCGTATATCCAAGCCCGGTTTGCGTGTGTACACCAAGTCCACGCGCCTGCCCCGGGTGTTGGGCGGAATGGGTGTCGCGGTTCTTTCGACGAGCCAGGGCCTGATGACCGACAAGGAAGCCCGCAAGAAGAAAGTCGGAGGAGAAATCCTCTGTTACGTGTGGTGAGCGAGATATGTCACGAGTAGGTAAGAGCCCCATTTCCGTGCCCGACGGTGTGAAGGTCGACATCGCCGGATCACAGGTGACCGTCACCGGACCCCAAGGCAAGCTGGAGCACACCCTTCCGCCGGGTATTTCGGCGCGCGCCGAGGACTCGACCGTCCTGGTCGAGCGCCACGACGACGAGCGCAATCACCGGGCCCTTCACGGACTGTCGCGAGCCCTCGTCTCCAACATGGTCGTCGGGGTGAGTGCGGGATTCACCAAGGACCTTGAGATCGTGGGAGTCGGTTACCGCGCCACGGCTCAGGGACCGAAGAAGCTCGAGCTGGCGCTCGGCTTCAGCCATCCGGTCGTCATCGAGGCGCCGGAGGGCATCGACTTCGAAGTGCCCGTCCCCACCAAGATCACGGTCAAGGGGATCGATCGCCAGTTGGTCGGCCAAGTGGCCGCCGACATCCGCAAGATCCGTAAGCCCGAGCCCTACAAGGGCAAGGGCGTCCGCTACGCGGGCGAGCTCGTCCGCCGCAAGGCCGGAAAGGCTGCGAAATGAGCGTTTCTACGAGAAACGAGATGCGCATCAAGCGTCACCGGCGGGTGCGCAAGAACGTCGCGGGCACGTCGGAGCGACCGCGTCTGGCCGTATTCCGTTCCAATCGCCACATCGTCGCCCAGGTCATCGACGACGTTTCTGGTCGCACCGTGGCCGCCGCCTCCACATTGGAGGCAGAAGTGCGCTCGGGCGGCCCCGCCAACAAGGAAGCTGCCACGAAGGTCGGCCGGCTCGTCGCTGAGAGGGCCAAGGCCGCCGGTGTCGAGAAGGTCGTGTTCGATCGTGGCGGTTTCCGTTACCACGGAGCGGTGGCCGCAGTGGCCGATGCCGCCCGCGAGGGAGGCCTCGAGCTCTAATGGCAGATCAGTTTGAAGAACGCAGCCTGGGACGGCCCAACCGCGTCTCGAAGGTCGTGAGCGGTGGACGACGCTTCAGCTTCGCCGCCCTCATGGTGGTCGGTGACGGTCGCGGTCGGGTCGGCTTGGGCAAGGGCAAGGCCAAGGAGGTCTCCGTCGCCATGACGAAGGCCGCCGAGGACGCGCGCCGCAACATTTTCGAGGTGCCGCTGGCCGGTACGACCATCAGCCACCCGGTTATCGGTGTGGCCGGCGCCGGCCGCGTCATGTTGAAGCCCGCCTCGCCGGGTACCGGCGTCATCGCCGGTGGCGCGGCGCGCATCATTCTCGAGGTAGCAGGAATCCACGACGTGCTCGCCAAGTCGCTCGGTTCCTCCAACAAGGTCAACGTGGCCCATGCGACAATCGCGGGCCTGAAGGCGCTGAAGTCCCCGGACGACATCGCGAAGGCACGCGGCAAGTCAGCTGAGGAAGTCACCCCAGCCGGTGTCCTCCGCGCCTACCGCGAGTCCAAGCGGGACCGCTCGCGTTCCGCCGGCGAGGACGTCGCCTGATGCCCAAGGTCAAGGTCACCCAGATCAAGTCGGGAATCGGCACCAAGCCCAAGCACCGCGGCACCCTTCGGGCCCTGGGCCTTCGGGGAATCGGCCGTACGAACACGATCGAGGACGGTCCCGTGGTTCGAGGGATGATCGCCCGCGTGCCCCATCTCATCACGGTCGAGGAAGAGGACTAGGTCAATGAGACTCCACGATCTCAAGCCCGCGCCGGGATCCAACCGCCAGCGCCGTCGGGTAGGACGCGGCACCGCCGGCAAAGGCGGAAAGACGGCCGGCCGAGGCACGAAGGGCCAGCACGCTCGAGGGAGCGTCAAGCCGGGCTTCGAAGGCGGACAACTGCCTCTGAAGCTGCGGATCCCGAAGCTGCGGGGCTTCAACAACCCCTTCCGTGTCAGCTATGTGGTCATCAACCTGGACGACCTGGCGGACCTGGACGTTCCCGGAGACGAGGTCAATCCTGAGGTGCTCCGCAAGCGGGGCATGGTGCACAAGCACGGCCTGGTGAAGATCCTCGGCCGCGGGGAGATCTCCCGGTCGCTGAAGGTCTCGGCCCACGCGTTCTCCAAGTCCGCAGAGGCCGCCATCACGGCGGCCGGCGGTACGGTCACGATCCTGTCGCCGCCCACCGGGGACCGCCGGATCGCGTTCCACGGCAGCTCACACACCAACCGCTAAGCACACGAAACCAGAAGGGCTGCGATGTTCTCCCGCCTCCGCAACATGTTCAAGGTCCCGGACCTGCGGGGCAAGATTTTCTTCACCATCGGGATCATCGCGATCTACCGGCTGGGCTCGCACGTGCCGGTTCCGGGAATCGACTTCGAGGCCGTGCAGAGCCTCACCGAAGCCGCCAAACGGGGCGGCGTCCTCGGCTTCCTCAACCTGTTCTCGGGCGGTGCCCTTACCCGCTTCGCGGTGTTCGGGCTCGGGATCATGCCTTACATCACCGCGTCGATCATCATCCAGCTCCTCCAGGTGGTGATCCCCAAGCTCGAGCAGTGGCGCAAGGAAGGGGCCATCGGGGAGCGGAAGAAGACGCAGACGACGCGTTATCTCACGATGGCGCTGGCGATCATGCAGTCGACAGGTCTGGCCTTCGTCTTCCACCGCGGCGGACAGGGCTTCAACGTCGCGGGTGACTTGGACCTGATCCCCAACTTCACCGTGCCTCGTGTTCTTCTGATCGTGCTGACCATGACCGCCGGCACCGGGCTCGTCATGTGGCTGGGTGAGCTGGTCAGCCAGCGAGGCATCGGCCAGGGGATGTCCATCATCATCTTCGCCAACGTCGTTTCGACGATTCCCGCGCAGGGTGCGGCGGTTCGAGCCGAGGCCGGCAACTTCAGCTTCGCTGTCATCATCGTGCTGTCCCTCGGCCTGCTGGCCGCGATCGTCTTTACCGAGCAGGGTCAGCGCCGGATCCCGGTCCAGTACGCGCGACGGATGGTCGGCCGCAAGATGCTGTCTGGTCAGAACACCTATATCCCTTTGAAGGTCAAC
>Ga0136633_1002937_pt1 | contig 11431 bp, 13 predicted proteins | sample AntDrymeUQ832206_2_FD_105494 | JGI IMG/M metagenome (GOLD analysis project Ga0136633, IMG submission 105494) | Polar desert sand microbial communities from Dry Valleys, Antarctica - metaG UQ83 (22.06) | ecosystem: Environmental > Terrestrial > Soil > Desert | place: Antarctica: Dry Valley...
CGCTGCCAACCCTTCGTCTGGACCAAGACCGCCGACGAACTCCTACCGCGGTGCCGCCCAAGTAAGAAGACTTCGATTACGGAGCACTAGCGGTTACCAATCCGCCCGCTCGTTCAGAAGCAGCGGTGAGACGCGGGGGGTCCGTGACAGGCGCTTCGCCGCGCTCAGCACTGCCTCCTGGCCGTCGTGACGGGGCTCACTGAGCATGTCCCCAGTGCGCCCTCAGGTCTGCCTCCGATGCCTCGCACTGTACGTAGCGGCACGAGCCGAGCCAGAGTGCTCTTCGAGCGGGGAGGTGGTGACCATGCGCCTTGCCGGCACGCCCAAGTCCCCAGGTCCGACACGTCGCCCGAGCCGGAGTTTGGCCCACAGCCTGCGGGCCAAACTCGACGTGGTACCTCATGACGGTGGTCAGAGCCGGCCTGATGCGGCGGGTATCGCGGCCCTCTTTCCCGGCTTTGAGTCCGGCCGAGTCTGGACCGTCACGGCGGAATCTGTCTCGTCCCGAAGTGGCTGGACTGAGCCAAATCCGACGTCAGGTAGAGCGAACTCGGGCGGTCGAGGCGCGGCACCGCACAATCCTTCAAGCCGACCCTCGCTCCCAACCGATTCACCCGCATCGGTTCGGAGGACTCATGTCAGTCGTGTACACGGACAGCTACCCCGGGATCCGTCAACTCGTCGAGGAACGGCGTGCCGCCCCTCTGCATGTTCGCTTGGCGGCACTGGGCGCGCCCATGCCAACCAATTCCGAGGAAAAGAGCTTGGTTGAGGAGCTTCGCGCAAAACGGATGGTGTCCGGCGACCGTGCTGAACAGCGTGTCAGCCCTTCCGGCCGGACCTCCTGAGCTCCCAACTGTCTCCTTGACGAGGCCCCTGCCGATCTAGCGCTTGGCGGCGTGGCGTTCTGTCGGACCCAAGCGCCATGCTGCTTGGGTGCCGCTCACTGCCCAGCATCCCGTCCTTGGGTTGCTCGACGCCACGAGCGATGACTTGCAGTCCGACGGTGAGCCGTGGCGCCAGATCTACAAGACGCGGCCACGCGCGCCCCTTAGTTGCCGCGGGTGTGACTCCGGGTTGCACGCCAAGGTCTCCCCTACGGGGCTGCACTTCTTCGCCCACGACGCCGTCCAGAGGAACTGTCCGACGGCTGGAGAGACCGTTGCTCACCGTCTGCTGAAGCTCGAGCTCGTGTCGGCAGCGAGGGTGGCGGGCTGGGAGGCCGAGCTCGAGGTTGCGGGCGAAGGGTGGCGAGCGGACGTTCTCGCAACTGGCCCCGCGAGGCGGCGGGTGGCGTGGGAAGCACAGCTCGCTGCAATCAGTCCAGAGGACATCGCCCGACGTCACGAGACGATGGTTGCCTCGGGGCTTGAGGTGTGTTGGGTCGCGGACCGGCCACGCCTCTGGCTCGGGCTCGTTCCCGCCATCGCGGTTGTCCAGGCCAAGGGCGACGAGCCATCGGGACTTCAGGTCACTGCGGGGGCCGCTCGGTTCCTGCCTCGGTGGTGCGACGATCGGCGAAGCTGCGAACACATCGGAGACTTCGGGCGGTATGCCAACGACCCGGGACCCTGCGAGGGACACGGGCACTGGGAGCCACCCGAGAGCCTGACGCTGAGCGCATTCGTGGCCGCGGTCTGCTCCGACTCGCTGCGGCACCACTCGCTAAGCGTCCACCATCGCGGCACATACCAGGGCGCCGGAGAGCAGACCGGGGCGTGGACAGCGAGCCGGTACGTCGCACTCGAACGCGAGCAGATCCAGGCCGGTGACGCCCGTGACGCGTGGGAGTCCAGGCTCGAACGGCAGCGCGAGGATCACGCGCGGCGCATCATCGAGCTTCAGGAGCGCCAACAGGCCCTCCGCCTCCCGGCGGCGCAGCGCGTCAGCGAGCTCACCGGTACGCAGGCCTTCGTGCATGACCTCGACCAGGGACCGCAGTGGGCGATGGGCCTCCCGGTGGAAGCCGGCGCCAACGGGGTGGCCGCCGTGATCTGCCCAGTTGCCTCGCGCATCGAGGGCCGTGTGCGGACAGTCCTGGCTCCGCTGCTGCTGTTCGCCGCCAGTGAGGCCGAAGCGGACAGGATCCGCCAACAAGCCGACCCCGCACAGCGCGTCGAGGTGCTCGTCGGTGAACTCGCATCGCAAGTATCTGCGCCCACCCGAACCGGCTGGACACCGCGGACCATCAGCCGGCGAATGCTCGGCCGGTGACCGGTTCCGAGTGCTAGCCCAATGACCTGCGGCCGCCAAAGGCTGACGTCAGCAAGGGGTTTGATTATCCGGCGCAGGCTTCGTCACAAATGCTCGGGTCGTAGCCAAGTTCAGGTAGCTCCCGGTAGGTCTCCACGATGCGCCCGCAGCGGGAGCAATGACCAGTCCCGCCACACTTGCGTCCGCGAGAGCAGCGCAGGACTCCGCGGTCGAGCTCAAGAGGTGAGCCGCAGCAGTTGCTCCGATCACCGACGCTTGGGGCACTCATGCGACCAGCCTTGCACGCGGACGCAAATCGTCGCCTCTTGCCGCTCCGGTCGACAGCGTGTCCACGGTCCCCCAGTAGTTCCGGCGAGTGCAACGCCCGCGGCACGAGGTTGGGCTTCAACCTCCACCAATGTCCCACGGCGCAACACGTCCCTCAGGGTGCTCTTCGGTGAGACGAGCGTCATCGCCCTCAACTGTCGTGTCACTTTCGTGATGCCACTCAGGGCTCCATGCTCCACCAACGGCGCAGCCCCTGGCGCTTCTGAAGCGCCCCCGGACGGTGTCCAGCATGACGAACCCATCGAACGTCCCATCCTCAGCACAGCTCGACAGAACGCGGCCTCCTGAGGATCCAACTCCGAGGCTGCTCAGCCTTTCGTGGTCGAGCAGTCGAGGTTGCGGTACCTACGGCTACACGATCGCACGACTGGATGACACCACCACGAGCAAGCGCTATCGCTGCATGGGTGGTGGCTACGACATGGTCGGCACCGTCTTCGCCAAGTGGCTCGAGGACGCCTACCAAGACCGCTTGCATTCGCTGGCGACGCATGGACCCGGGGCCATCGCGGGCTATTACGGCGTGACCCTCCCGGACGACGGTTCAGCGAGGGTGACGCTGAATGGAGCATGCGGCCTTCGCAGCATGCTCCACATCGCGGAGTCCTGCGGTCTCCAGGTCGAGGTGCGCGCGAACAGCAAGGGCAGAACGACGGCCCTCTTGGTTCTTGACGTTGGAGCTTGAGTGCCCAGGCTCACCCCTTCCGACAGGTAGCGACTACCAATTTGCCCTCTCGCGGGGGGCATCCCCGTTGTGCGCCAACGCGGCAGTGACGGCCGTCGAGAAAATTGGATTGCGCATGGCCTTGTGCCTCCCGGCGTAGCCCACATGGTCAGGTTCGAGCCACACAGGCTCCGGTGGACGCCGGAGCCATAGGGCTCTGGGACACCCGCACAAAGGCCAGGAGGCCGACGGTGCCCATCACCAAAAGAAGTGCCCTACAGCACATGCCCGCGATCACGAACGCAGAGCGTTATCGGCAGCAGCTCAATCTGCGAGTCACCCTGGGATGTCGGCTCATCGACGCCCTTAGCCACAGTGAGTACGAAGGCCTGTCCCGCCTGCACGACGAGTGCACGGGCCTGGATGAGGTCCTGGAGCAGTCTTGGCGCTACCGCCAGGACTACCCCGCCGTCGTCCTCGTCGCCGAGGAGCAGCGATACCACACCCCAGGGGTCACCCGGGCCCACGACGACTGGGAGCGACCCTGCTCCTGGTGTCGGCGCGAGGCGTCCTCGGCTCCCATGGGGATCGCGTTGCCTGCCCGGAGCGCAGCATGACCGCGCCTCGCCGGATCGGCGCAGTGGACGAATCAGGAGTCACCCTTGCTCCTGATGGCCTGCACGTCAGCCACTTGCTGGTTGACGACCCGGAGGTGCTTCACGCGGCGCGACGCGCTCAGGTCGCTGGCGAGCCGCTTGATGCCTGGCTAGCCGGGCTCCTGCGTGCCGGTGCTGTCGCCTTGGCCGCAGTCACGTCGAGCCGAGATCTCTCGGAGCTCAACGAAACGGTACGACGCACTGGCGTCCAGATGGACGAAGCCGTACGCCGCTCCAGTGAGCAACTTTCGGCCATAGTGCGCCACGCTGTGGACCCCGACCAGGGGCCGATGGCGGTCGCAACCCGAGCCCAGATCGATCGGCTCAGCGAAGGAGTGGCGCGACTGGTGACGGGCAGCGATGCTGTCCTTCCCAGCAGCGTGCGAGCCAGCGTGGCCAGCGTCACCAGCGAGGTTCTTGCCGAGATCCAGCGGGCCCTCGGTAATCAGGTGATGCAAGTGCAGCAGGCGGTCTCGCAGGACCGTCAGCTGCTCGGCCAGGGCCTACAGCAACTGCTCGCGCAGCACAGCACAGCGGTGACTCAACAGCTCACCGAGTTGCGTGAACAAGTCAGTGTCGCTGCCACACCACGGCCACGCAGCAGCGCAGCCATCGGCGCCGACCACGAGCAGCAAGTCGTCGACGAGCTCTGCCGGCTCGCTCAAGGAGGCGGAGACGTCTGCACCGGCACCGGCACGCACATGGGTTCTGACGGGAACAAGGTCGGCGACGCGATCGTCGAGCTTTCCAACCCGTCCGGTGGGAACCCACTCGGTCGCCTCGTGATCGAGGCGAAGGATCGCTCGGCGCCCCTGAGCAGTGCAAAGCTGCTCGAGGAGCTTCGGGCGGCACGCAGCAACCGAGGAGCTCACGCAGGCCTGCTCGTCTGCGCCAGCGCCGCCATGCTGCCCGGAGGTCAGTCGCTAGTCATCCTCAGTGACCGCGACATGGCGGTCGCCTGGACCCTGGGCGACTCGCCCGACGTGCTCAGAGCGGCGTACTTGCTGCTCAAGCTCGGAGTCGCCAGAGGCTCACATGGTTCAGCCTCTGAAGTGGACCTTCCAGAACTTCGCCAGGCCGCGGCCAGAGCTGTTCAGCACCTCACCGGCTTTGACAGGCTTGAACGCCTGGCGGGAACCACCAGCAAAGGACTCAAGCAGCTGGTCGAACAGGCCGCCACCCTCCGCAGTCAGTTGGTGGAGGAACTCGACGCGCTCACCGCGGGGCTCGCCCCCGCCGCATAGCACCACCAACGGGAGCCCCAGCCATCGCGGCTGGGGCTCCCGCTCATGTGGAGCGGGGGGTGATGCAGCGAGTGCTGCACGAAGGGAGTACGGCACAACTCAGTCGTCACCCACGCAGGCGGTGGCGCTACGCGCTACGCGCTACGCAGACGTAGGCCCTACGCAACTCAGGAGTGCAGCCCATGTCCCACCAATGCATGTGCGGGTGCCAGGAGCCCGTCCAAACCGGTCTCGGCTACGCCGGCGCGGATGAGCGCGAACGCAACCGACACCGTGCCCGCAGACAGCAACAGCTCAAGACCCAGGAGCGCACGCGTGAGCGGCGCCGCATCGAACAGCGCGCCCTGCTCAACGAGCATGGAATGAACGACCTGACACTCACCGGCCTCATCGAGGCCGCGGAGACCCAGCTCGCACTGGCCCAGGCGCTGGCGGCTGAGGCGGTAGGGCGTGCCGCTCGCTGCGACGAAGCTTCGGTCCTCGCGCGGATCACCGACGCAACACAGCAGGCAGTCGCGCGCCTGACGACGGTCGAGCTGGCAAACGAACGGCTCCGCAGTGACCTCAGCGCTGCGGAGGCCCGGCTCGCCGGGGCTGAAGCGCGAGCAGTGACCGCCGACCGGGACGCTGCCGCTGTTCAACAGCGCATGGATCGCGGCGTGAAGAGGTCGAGCGGCGCGACCAGCCGCGTTCAGCGCTGAGAATCGGCTAACCAGGACGACCTGCGTGAGTGAGCTCAGCACTTGGCTCAGGCTGCCAGGGCGCTGACCACTTCGAGCCCCGAGTATCGGATCTCGGCAGCGGGCGCATGTCCGAGAACTGCGCTCAGCTGGTCACGGGTTCGGGGGAACGGGGCAGCGTGAAGGGTGGACGGCTGAAGGGTCAGTTTGTTGCCCGTCGTCAGCCCCATGCAGACCAGGACTTCCCGGTAGGTCGCTGAGTTGAGGACTTCAAGAATCTCGGCGGCACTGAACAAGCAGTCCTCGACGAGGTAGAGGCCTAGAACGCCCGCCCCGTGGTGCGTCCCCTCGCAGGCGAAGAAGGGGTCGAGGCTGCGGCTCTTGGCCAGGGCGAAGATTCGGGGGGTCGTGGAACTCATGGCGGTGGCGTTCCGAGCCGCGGTGTACTTCCACCACGCCTTCGGATCGGCTGCCCCCCTGGACTCGAGTGCCCGCCTATGTGGGTCCAGGTGTGCCCTTGCGGCAGGCGGCAGATCGGCCGCCGAGTGAATGTGCTCAGCGTCGAGGTAGGAGACCGCCGTCTTCTTCGTGCCGACAAGCTGACGCACCATCGAGGGCTCGATGTGGTGGTCCTTTGACAGAACGAATGCTGCGTCCAGGCCGGTCAACGTCCCGACCCGGGCCTTGACGACATTGCCGAGCAGTCCCCAGCCCCGAATGACCTCGGCTGAAGAATCGCTGAGAAGAAGCCACCCAGAGCCGGCGGACACGAGGGTCCTGGACTCGGGCGCTTCCCTCTTGGTCGCCGACCCGAACGACGACCAGAAGGCGAATGGCTGGGCGGCGTCGGCGCCCTTGACGAATCGGAATAGCACGAGTGCCGGGACATCGGCGTCTGGGAAGAGCTTTTCCTCGCCACAATCGACGAGATGCGTCAGCGCCCCTTGAGCATGAAGCTTCGCCCGCAACGGAGCCGCAGAGGTCGTGTACAGCCACTCCTTCGGCACGATGGCGACCATCTCGCCCCCATCGACGAGCAGGTCAAGGCACCGGTCGAGAAAGAGGTAGTAGAGATTTGCCTGCTTGCCGTAGCGGGAGGTGAGATCGCCTGCGGCCATGAGCGTCTCGCCTGAGACGCGGTTCAGGGCGACGAAGGGCGGGTTCGTGAGCACCGCCTCAAATCGCGTGTTCGTCCGAGTCACGAAGGAGAAGAAGTCCTCCGCATCGATGTCGCCGTCACAGACCTTGTCGGCTGAGGGCGCGAGGTCGAGTGCCGTGACGGTCACATGCGGTCGCCAGCGCTCAAGGGCTGCGACGAGATGACCCGCACCCGCAGAGGGCTCGAGCACTCTGCCGCTCCGGGTCGTCAGGAGGGAGACAGCAAGGTCCTGCAGCGCGCTGTTGCGGGTGAAGAACTGGCCGAGCTCAGCCTTGCTAGCGGAGATGTTCTTGGGCACGGCGAGGCCGCCTGTCTATGAGAAAGTGATGGCGGCTCCCCTCATTGAGGTGGTGTCCGCGGCCCGGCCGGCGGTGCCAGCAGGCGGAGTCGGACGCGATGGCCGACGCGGCCGGGGAAGCGAAAGTTCCGACCTGTGCGCAGGGTGCCCGCACCCTGTCCTCAGACCGATGATTGAATGGACATCCGGCTAGGCCCAGACAAGGGATGAAGACACCGATGGTGGGTCGCTCTCACGCAGGCTGGGGCAGCCGTGGCGTGGAGCTATTTGGTGACCTTCCACAGATGGGCCTCGTGTTGTGCGTCTCGGCGCAGAGTCAGGGGCGGTCCGCACGGTCGCTCGCAAAGGCCATAGGGGCCTCTCCAACGGCTGTGTCTTCGCTACTTGGAACGGCCCAGACACCCGACACGGCCCAGGGGTCCGTTCGCCCGTGGCCTTCGTGGCGAGTTCTCGCTCTCACCGCCCTCGAGCTGGGTCATCGCGTCGTGCTGGTCCCGCACGAACAAGCTGCCGACGTAGCGCTGCAAGACGCCGAACCAGCGAGCCTGCGCCCCGTTGCAGGGAAGATCGAGAACCTGAACCCTGCGGAGCTCACGGCGCGTAGCTGGCTCTCACTGGTCTGCTGGGAGCTGGGCTGGGCTATCGACTACCAACAGGTGCGGACTGCGGCCGCCGTAGCGCTGGATGGACACAACATCGAGAAGGACGTTGCGTTGCCGCTCCAGCCTGTGACCGTGGGCTTGCTCTGCAACAACGAGGTGTCGCTGTCCGCGAGCACTCTTAGCCTGCAGGTTCTCGCCAACAGCCTTGGATTCCGCCTGGCTTTGGAGCCGCTCGCCAGCGCTTGGCGGGTGCGCCCTTGGGAGCCCGATGGCGCCCTGCAATCCGCCGTCGCCCGGCGAGACAGAGTGCTGAAAGCGAGGACGGCCTGGCTCCGGTTCACCAAGGTTCACGGCCTCGAAGGCCGGATACGACTTCAGATGATGGTGGACCGCTCCAAGGTCGGAAGGGCCGGTCTCCCCACCCTTGAGCCCGGAGACGTGGACCAGTGGTGCGAACGCAGTCCTCGGAAGCTGGTCACTCGGGCATGAGGTCTTCACTCAGCCGCTACCGACGCGGCTTGCAGCAGAGGGATAGCAGCCTTCCGCCGCGTCCTCGTGGCGTATGCGATCGCGCTCGGCCGACTGATGACCTGGCGTCGCTTGTAGGTCGTCGCAACGACCTGACGCGTCAGCACGAGATGGGCCATCGTCGGACGGGTCACCTCCAGAATGTTCCGGACGACGGCAAGGGGCAAGAGGTCTTCAGGCTCAGTGACACCCTTCTGCAGGGCAGGGTGTTCAGCGTCGTAGCGCGCCACGCTCTCCTGCGTCACGAAACGCTGCCTGCTACCTGTTGGTGAAGGCGCGGCTGCGAGAGTTCCGCGGCGATAGAGCATCTCGACGCAGGTGAGAGCAAGGTCGAGCTGCCGCGCGGCCTCCAGCAGCGTCACCAGAGCGACGGCCTGAGTCTCACGCCGGTCGACCTCTGCCAGCACGCGAGCGCGAGCGTCCTCGGTGAGCTCAACGGGCTGGCCTGTGCCAGCTGTTTGGTGAAGGCCCAGGTCCGTCATCAACGTGTAGGTCTGGTGGTATGAGAGCCCAACCTGCGCGGCGACATCGGTGACCGCCGAGCTGGGCAGGGCGAGCCAGCGCTGCACCTCAGCCTCGCTGGCGGCCCATCGGCTGCGGGTCCCCCAAAGCACGAAGACGCCCCTCAGCTTTCCTCGCTGGCAGGCGTGCCGCAACGTCGTGGGGGCGATGTCGAAGCGACGACTGATCTCGCTCAGCGGCATCAACCTGTCAGCCTCGCCGTCATCCGAGAGGGAGCTCGCGATGGCGGCCTCGGCCGGCGGGGCCTCTGAACCTGTGGGGTCCGCGGGCACGGCTGCTACGGGCATCTGGCTTGCCGGCTCCAGACCGAGTAGCTGCGGCTTGTGCCAGCCGAGCAGGTGAAGGCGCTCGGCAATCTGGTCCCGATGCGCATGCCGAGTCGTGCCCGCCCCGAAGTGGTCGTGAACCGCCCCGGCGTGTCCGGAGACTTTCTAGTTTGAGACTCCAGCGGTTGCTGGGGTCTGGTGGTGAGCGTAGTAAGCCTGTTCTGCTTCGACGGGCGTGAGGTCGTCGCAGTACTCGAACGGGCGGCGGTGGTTGAACCAGTCGACCCACTCGGCGGTCGCGATCTCGAGATCCTCGAAGCCCTTCCATGGCCTGCGGGGCTTGATCAGCTCGGTCTTGTAGAGCCCGATGATCGATTCGGCCAGGGCGTTGTCGTAGGAGGAGCCGACGGCCCCGGTCGAGGGCTTGATCCCGGCGGCATCGAGGTGCTCGGTGTAGGCCACAGATAGGTACTGGCTGCCGTGATCGTGGTGGGCGACCACGCCGGTCAGGTCCTTGCCCTCACGGTGCCTAATCCAGATGCCCTGGGCGACGGCGTCGACGACGAGCTGGCTCGTCATCGTGGTCGCGACCGACCAGCCCAGGATGCGACGGGCGTAAGCATCGATGACGAACGCCGTGTAGCACCAGCCGGACCAGGTCGAGACATAAGTGAAGTCGGCAACCCAAAGCCGGTCCGGTGCCAGTGGCCGGAAATTGCGATCGACCAGGTCATGCGGCTTGGCAGCGCGCGGGTCGCTGATCGTGGTGCGCTTGACCTTGCCCCGCACCGCGCCGGCTAGCCCGAGTTCGGTCATAAGCCGCTCCACCGTGCAGCGGGCGATCGGGGCCGCGTCCGCGGCGCGCTCACGGTTCATCGTCAGCCAGACCTTGCGTGCGCCGTAGACGCCGTAGTTCGCGGCGTGCACGGCCGTGATCTTCGGCCGCAGTTCCGCATCCCGCAGCTGCTGCTTGGACAGCCCGCGGGAACGCAGCTCGTAATAGGTCGCGGGGGCGATCTTGCAGCCCAGCTCGGTGAGCTGGGCGCAGATCGACTCGACCCCCCAACGCAAACCATGCCCGTCAGCATCTTCATGGCGCCCACCGACGTGCTCGTCGATGAACGCCACGATCAGCGCAGTGGCCGGTCGAGTTCGGCCGCGAAGAAAGCCGACGCGGCCTTCAAGATCGCGTTGGCACGCTTGAGCTCGGCGTTCTCACGCCTGAGCCGCTTCACCTCCGCTGAGTCCTCCGTCGTAACGCCCGCTCGGGAACCTCCATCGACCTCAGCCTGCCGGCACCACTTGCGCACCGTCTCCGGCGTCCCGACGCCGAGCAAGCCCGCGACCCTGGTCATAGCCGCCCACTCCGACTCCTGATCGCTCCGGACCTCAACGACCATCCGGACCGCCCGCTCACGCAGCTCGACCGGGTACCTCTTCGATGTACTCCTTGACATGACCCCAACCCTTCCAAAGGACGGAGTCTCCGGACACGCCGGGGCGGTTCAGGAAGGTGCGTTGGTTCGTCGACAACGTGCGGCAACCCCCATCGCGGGTCGCCAGCGACACAACTATCTTGTCGACCTATGAGGATGGTCATCGCGCGCTGCTCGGTGGACTACGCGGGGCGGCTGACCGCGCACCTGCCTGAGGCGGTGCGACTCCTACTGGTCAAGAACGACGGGTCCTTGTCGATCCACGCCGACGACCGCGCGTACAAGCCGTTGATGTGGATGTCACCGCCGTGCTCCATCTCGTACGGCGACCAGGTGTGGGCCGTTACCAACAAGGGCGGCGAGACGCTGACGATCGCGATACACGAGGTGCTCAGCGACGTCTCGCACGACCTCGGCGTCGACCCTGGCCTGGTGAAGGACGGGGTGGAGAAGCAGCTGCAGCAGCTGATCGCTGACCAGTGCCACGTCCTCGGCGAGGGCTACACGCTGGTGCAGCGCGAGTACTTCACCGACATCGGTCCGGTCGACCTGCTGTGCCGGGACGGCGATGGTGCGCACGTGCTGGTGGAGATCAAGCGGCACGCCGAGATCGATGCGGTGGAGCAGCTGTCTCGCTACCTGCAACGGGTGTCCACCGTGCTCGGGCAGGTCCAAGGGGTCCTTGCTGCCCAGTCCTTCAAGCCCCAGGCCAAGACCTTGGCCGCCGATCGTGGCATCACCTGCGTGCAGGTGGACTACGAGGCCTTGAAGGGCCTGGAGTCCAACGTCCCGACGCTGTTCTGAGAGACTCCAGGGACACACAGAGGGAGTCGCA
>Ga0136633_1002938_pt1 | contig 11430 bp, 14 predicted proteins | sample AntDrymeUQ832206_2_FD_105494 | JGI IMG/M metagenome (GOLD analysis project Ga0136633, IMG submission 105494) | Polar desert sand microbial communities from Dry Valleys, Antarctica - metaG UQ83 (22.06) | ecosystem: Environmental > Terrestrial > Soil > Desert | place: Antarctica: Dry Valley...
ACGACGCCGCAAAGCGCCTCATCGCCGACCGCAACTCCCCGAGTGGTTCACACACCGCAGCCATCTCCACGAACGGAGGGCCTGACGTGGGAGGGAGCCGATCCCTCGAATGTATGTTCGTATACTACCAACACGGACCGACGAACGCAAGGGGGAAGTGAGGTGATCGCCAGTTCGATCGGCGACCCTTGGAGTGGAGGCCGAGGCATCATGTCCGGGATGGACCACGCGCCGTCCGATCGAGACCACGCCGTTGCGCAGCGCCTTGTCGCCTGGGTCGACGGCGCGACCGCCGGGCAGCATGACGGGGGGGGACATGGCCGGCTGGGGCTGGCTGACGGCAGACGGTCGACGCAACTCCGGTTACGAGGTCGCGACCGGCAACCAGGCAGAGCTGCTGGCCGTCGATGACCTCCTGGATGAAATCGACTATGACACGCCGCTGCTCGTGAAGACCGACAGCACCTATGTGGTGGGCCAGCTGGGCCTCGGACCCAAGACGCATGAGAACACCGAGTGTGTGGAACTGGTCAAGCAGGAGTTGCTCGGCCGAGACGTGAGGTTCGAGTTGGTGCCGCAAGAGGAGAACGTCGAGGCCGACCGCCTGGCCCGTGAGGCGGCCGCCGAGGGAGCGGAGCGTGCTGCCGCGCAAGCCATTATCGCAACGGAAATCGTCGTCGGTGCCGTTTTCGAGGACTGCGCGTTCCATCCTGTACTTTGCACGGTCGCCTCGCCTGAGGAGGATGAGCTTCTCGGCATCTCCCTCATCGACGGTCAGATCCGCTCCTGCTCGATCGCTCAGCCAGGTTCTCGCCATCAAGAAGGACTTCGCAGCCCATGTCGCGGCGAGGACGGCGGGCGGAGGGCTCCCGCCCGGTGACCACCGCCCGAAGGCCGACTTCACCGGCTTGGAGGACGGCTCGGCACAGGTGGTGATCGAACGTGGCTGAGATCAGGCAAGACTCGGACATCGACACTGAACCCGCAACGACGGACGGACTGCGACCTTCCGTCGCCAGCCCGCTCGAATTGACCCCCGAACGAAAGGGTCAGAACGAAAGCGTTTGCTCTTCGAGGAAGATCAGGGTGGCGGCCGCGATGTCGAGCAGCCCGGGGCACAGCGGGCCGTCGTCGGGCGTGACCACGCCGAGGAGGTAGCGGGCCGGGCCGTCACCATCGGTGACCAGTGCCACGTCGACGCAGTCGTCGCCCGGGACGTAGCCCGGCTTGTTGAACACGAGTGCGCCGTCGCCCAGGACCTCGGCCACCGCCGGCTCCACGAAGCCCTCGGACTCAAGCAGCGCCTCGCGCAGCCCGACGACATCCGACGCGTCGATGGCGAACTGCTCCTCCTCCGGCAGCTCCTCGTCGAGCGTCACTCGGGCGACCGACTCGGTGAGCTCGAGCAGGTTGGAGCAGTTCCCGTCGTCCGGGCAGCCGTAGGACCCGATGCCGGCGGCACGGCGAGCTGGCACGGTGACCCGCCGACCGTCCTCGACGATCGTCATGACCGGCGACACGTCGACGCCATCGCCGGTGCAGGACCGTTGGATCACGGTGACCGGAAAGCCATTGGCCGCAGTCAGGAACTCGGAAGTTGAGCCATTCGACGCCGGCGATCCGCACGAGCTGGTCGTAGGCCTCGTTCGAGCTCTCGGCGATGGCGGCGGCGTACACGTCGGCCACCGTGAACGTCCGGCCCTCCATGCTGATCCGGGCAGAGCCGGTGAACCCGAGGCCGCCCAGGTACTCGAGTGCGCCGACGGCGGCCAGCAGCTTCACCGACGAGGCGGGCCAGAAGCCGTCGTAGGCGGCACCCTCCCCGGCCTCGAACGTCTCGTCGGCGACACCCTCGGAGCCGGCGCCGAGGCGCACGGCGTACACGCTCGAGCCTTCCGGCAGCTCGATCCCCGCCGACCGCAGTGCGTCGTCGAGAGCCGCCTCGACAGGCGCGCGGGTCACCGACGCGACAGGTACGGACAGAGGAGAGGCCGGGGCGGCTGCCGAGATGACGACCGCCCCGCGAGGCAGCCCGATCGCGCACCCGGCGACCACGGATACCAGGAACAGCGCGCACAACAGACCACGGACCGGCGACATGCGGCCATAGTCCGCTTGCGGCTTGGACAGCTCCTCTCCGTCCCCTGGGAGTTCGCCCTGAGGCGCTCCTGGAGGCGTTGTGGGACGATCCTGGCCAGTTGCCCCACACCCTCCCTCAAAGGAGCACACCGTGGCTGACGCCTGCACCCACGCCGACACGATCGACGACGTGACGCCCACGAGCCAGGGATGCGAGGACTGCATCCCGTTGGGCGATGCATGGGTCCATCTCCGGATGTGCATGGGCTGTGGCCACGTGGGCTGCTGCGACAGCTCGAAGAACCGCCATGCCACCGCCCACTTCCACGCGTCCACCCACCCCCTCATCCAGTCCTACGAGCCGGGCGAAGACTGGTGGTGGTGCTACATCGACGAGGTGGCCTTCGGCGTGGAGGGTGGGCGCTCCTTCTCCCACGGCTGAGCCATGTAGACAGGGGCATGCTCGTCGCCGACAACGACCGATTCGCCGCTCTGGTCGACGAACTGGCCGGCGCCGAGGCGTACGGCCTCGATGCCGAGTTCCACGGCGAGAGCTCGTACTACCCCCGGCTCGCCGTCCTACAGGTGGCCACCCCCACGAGGGCCGCGGTGGTCGACGCCACCCTGGTCGACGTCCGCCCGCTGCGGCCGGTACTGGAGGGCCCGGGGCTCATGGTCGCCCACGCCGGCGAGCAGGACCTGCAGGTGCTGCTCCGCTCTGCAGGCGCCATCCCGGCCCGGATGCTCGACACCCAGATCGCGGCGGGATTCCTGGGGTTCGGCTCCCCGTCGCTGGCCAAGCTCGTGTCGGAGCTGCTCGGCGTCCGGCTGGAGAAGGGCGCCCGGATGAGCGACTGGTTCAAGCGGCCGCTCACCGCCGAGCAGATCACCTACGCCGCAGCCGACGTCCTCCACCTCCTCGACCTGCGGAGGGTGCTCGAGGAGCGCCTCGCGGCCGCCGGTCGCCTGGACTGGGCCCACGAGGAGTGCGAGCGGCACCGCCGGGTCCGCCAGCCCGACGTCGACACCGTCTGGTGGCGGGTCAAGGGATCCCGGCAGCTCAAGGGCGGGTCACGGGGCGTGGCCCAGGAGCTGGCTGCGTGGCGGGAACGGGCGGCCATGGCGGCCGACAAACCGGGACGGCGCATCCTGGCCGACGAGGCCCTGATGCTCCTTGCCGAACGTCCCCCCCGCTCGAGCCGGGACATGCCGACCTCCCGCCTGTTCGACGCCCGCCGCCTGTCGGCGGAGCACCTCGACGCCATGTTGGCGGCGGTGGCGAGGGGCCTCGAACTGCCGCCGGGCGCGCTCCGGACGCCACCCGACACCGACATCCCGTCCCAGCTCCAGCCCCTGGCCACCCTGCTCACCGCCTGGGTGTCGCAGCAGTCGCGGGACCTGTCGATCGACGGCGCACTGATCGCCACCCGCCACGACATCGAGGCCTTCCTCCGCCGGGTGCCGGACAACCGCCTCGAGTCCGGCTGGCGGGCGGAGATGGTGGGGTCGACGGTTGGTCGGATCGTGGCCGGTACCGCAGCTGTCGCCTACGACGGCGGCGGCCGCCTGGTGCTGGTGGATCTCAAGGGATGACCTGGCGGGCCAGCGTCTTGGGCGCCACCAGCGTGTAGGACGTGCGGACCCACTCCTCGATCTGGGTCCATGCATCAGGACCAGGGGGTGACCGGTCGGGGCTGCGCAACGCCGTCGATGATCAGGTCGACCTTCTCGTTGAAGAAGCAGACCAGGCCGGCGATGCGCGGGCACTCGGGCACCGGATCGGGGTACGACCAGGCGACGTCCCGATGGAGCTCGCCACCGGCCCGCACCGACCAGTAGCGGGCGGTGCCCTTGTACGGGCATCGGGTGAGCGTGTCCGACGGCTCGAGGAGCTCCCATTCCACCTCGTCGACCGGCAGGTACCACCGGGTGGGCAGTGAGCTCTCGAACAGGGCGTGGGGCGTGCGAGATCCGGCCACGAGCTCGCCTCCGACGCGCACCTCGACGTGGCGTTCGCTCGGGACGGCATCGACGCGCTTGGAGGGATCCTTGGCGTGGACGTGGATCTCCATCGCCTCCTCGAACCACGAGACCCGGCCGTCCCACGTGAACGTCCAGTGCCCGTCGACTGCGGCGAGCGGGGCCGGGGGGTCGCACAGGAGCCGGGCGGCGCGCTCGATGACCTGATCGCCCACCGACACGTCGTGCTCGATAGCCATGGGTGCGGTCCCGGCGGTGGTCGACGGTCGGATCAGGTCCGTTCGTACGTCGGCGGCCGGGAAGCAGTAGGTCGGGAGCATGCCCGGGCCGTACCACGCCAGCAGGAGGGCCCGGCGGCTGTCGGCGACCCAGACGTCGCCCGCCTTGACCCGCACCCACCGCGGCGTGGGCTCGGCCCGGGCCGGAGGCACCTCCATTGCTACCCGCCCCCCTGCAGACCCTTGGTCTGCACGTCGACGACCAGGGCCATGAGGCGGTCGAGGTCCGGCCACGGGAAGTCCGGGCGGGCGATCAGCAGAGAGGTGATGCCGTGAACGACAGTCCACAGGCTCGTGGCCACGAGGAACGGGTCACCGGGGGAGATGGCGCCGGCGTCCATGCACCGGGCCACCTCGTCGACCAGGTGGCTGAAGGCGGTGAGGCCGGGCAGCAGGTCGGTGTCGCCGAAGCGGTCGTCGGTCAGTGGCCGGGTCATGAACATGATCCGGTAGTGCTCGGGGTTCTCGAGGCCGAAGCGCACGTAGGCCCGGCCTCGGCCCCAGAGGGCGTCGAGCGGGTCCTCGATCCCCCGCACGGCGTCGGTCATGTACCGGTCGAGGTCGGCGAAGCGGACCTCGCAGACCGCGGTCAGCAACTGCTTCTTGTCGGCGAAGTGCATGTAGATCGAGGGCGGGGTGACGCCCGCCGCGTCTGCGATGGCCCGGATCGACACGGCGCCCTGGTCGCCCGTCTCGATCAGCAGCCGCTCGGCGGCGGCGAGGATCTCGGCCCGCAACAGGTCGCCCTCGCCCCGCCGGGCCCTCGCCCGGCGGGTGGCGGGTGTCACTTTTCTGTACTCGTTCCTCGGCCGGTCCAGTGCGTGCACCCGGACCGGCCTCCCGGGCCGCTCATGTCGACACCTTCTCACGGGGGGCAACCGTCTCGACGCCGGCGCCGGCGCCGGCGTCGCCCCCGCTCTCGGAGATGCCGAAGCGGGCGTGGAGGCGGCGCAGGGGGGCGGGGGCCCACCAGTTGGCGTCGCCGGCCAGGCGCATGAACGCCGGTACCAGCGCGGCCCGGATGAGGGTGGCGTCGAGGATGACGGCCAGGGCCAGGCCCAGCCCGAACATCTTGATGAACGTGACCTGGGAGGTGGCGAAGGCCAGGAACACCACGGCGAGGAGCGCGGCGGCGGCGGTCACGATCCGGCCGGTTCGCTCGAGGCCGAGGGCCACGGAGGACTCGTTGTCGCCGGAGATGTCGTGCTCCTCCTTGATGCGGGAGAGCAGGAAGACCTCGTAGTCCATCGACAGCCCGAAGGCAATGCAGAACATGAGGATGGGCATGGTGGTGGCGATCGTGCCGGTGGCGGTGAAGTTCAGCGCGTCCGACAGGTGGCCCTCCTGGAAGATCCACACCATCGAGCCGAAGGTGGCGCTCAGGCTCAGCAGGTTGACCAGGATGGCCTTCACGGGCACCAGCAGCCCGCCGGTCATCAGGAACAGGGCGACGAACGTCACCAGCGCGATCAGCCCGAGGGCCAGTGGCATGCGACCGAACAGCGACTCCTTGGAGTCGACCAGCTCGGCCGAGGCGCCGGCCACCTGGACGTCGTCGAACTGCGAAGGCACGTTGCGGACCGCCTTCACCAGGTTCTCGCCGGCCTCGGAGTACGGCTCGACGACCGGGACCACCGAGAACCACGTGCCCGCCTGGCCCACGAACCGGCCCGACGCCTCGTTGGGCGGGGCGACCTGGTCGCCGGCGATGTAGGAGCCGGTCAGGGCGTCGACCCGGGCGGCGCCCGGCGCCCGGGAGAGGTCGGCGGCGTAGCGGGCGACGTCGGGCAGACGGCCCTCGGGGTCCCCCGCAGCGGCGGCGACGACCGACAGGGCGCTGGCCTCGTTCGAGGTGAACGCAGTCCGGATGTCGTCCTGCACCACCCTGCTCGAGGCCGCCGCCGGCAGCACCCGGTCATCGGGCAGGCCGAAGGCGATCCGCAGGAACGGGGCGCCCAGGAAGAACAGCAGGAGGACGACCGCGGTGGCCACGGGCACGGGGCGGCGCATCACCGCCACCGCCACCCGGTGCCAGAAGCCGGTGCCCTCGGGCTTCACGGGCCGGTGCCACAGGACCCATTTCTCCACCCGGTGCCCGAGGACGGCCAGCAGCGCGGGCAGCACGACCACGGCGCCGACACCGGCCAGGGCCACAACTGCGATCCCGGCGTAGGCGAACGACCGGAGGAAAGCCAGGGGGAACACGAGCATGGCGGCGAGGGAGACGGCCACGGTGACGGCACTGAAGATCACGGTGCGTCCGGCGGTCGTCACCGTCCGCACGATGGCGTCGCCCGGCTCCCGGCCGGCCCGGAAGCTCCTCCCGGTACCGGGACACCACGAACAGGCGGTAGTCGATGGCCAGGCCCATGCCCATGGCCGTGGTCAGGTTGAGGGCGAAGATCGACACCTGGGTGAAGGAGGCGAGGACCCGCAGCACCAGGAACGTGCCGATCACGGCCATGGCCCCGATGCCGAGGGGCAGTGATGCGGCCACCACGCTGCCGAAGACCAGCACCAGGAGGATCAGAATGATCGGGAGGCTGATCATCTCGGCCCGCACCAGGTCGTGCTCGATCTGGGTACTGACCTGGCGGAACACCTCGGCGAACCCGCCGACGGCCACTGTCAGGGTGCCGTCGGTGCGGGTGAACCGGGGGGAGATGTGCTCGATGCGCTCGGCGACGTCGTCGTCGTCGCCCCCGATTGTCGCCAGCACCAGCGCCTGGCGCCCGTCGTTGTTGCGCAGGGGAGGCGGCGAGCCGAGGGTCCAGTACGACACGGCCTGGGTCACGCCCTCCTCGGAGCCCAGTTCGCGGGTGAGGGCGGCGCCGGCCGCGGCAGCCGCTGCGCTGTCCACCGAGCCATCGTTCGCCGTCACCAAGAGCACGACGTTGGGATTGCGGGTCCCGAAGGACTGCTCGAGCACCCGCTTGGCCTGGCTGGACTCGGCGCCTGGGTCCTCGAAGCCGCCCCCGGAGAGGTGCTTGGCCACCCCACCCCCCAGCGCCCCGGCCACGAACATGGCCAGGAGGGCGGCGACCAGCACGGCCACACGACGACGGACGACGAACCGACCGAGGGAACCGAGCATTCGCTGACCTCCGGTAACTTAACGCCGATAAGTTAACGGGAGTATGTGCTGCTGGGGAGGCCGCTGTCCAGGGGGGAGAACAAAAAAAAGAACCCCCGGTGGGGGTCCGTGTGCGTCTCGGAGAAAGGGGGCGGGCAGGAGCCTCGACTGGCGGAGGCTCCTGCCCGGGAGGGGGTTGTTCACACCGCACTGCGGTGCAACGAGGTCCTACCCGGGGTCCCGGTGCCCAAACATCCTTTCCCGGTGAATTTCCCGACGTTCGATCGGGGTACAGCCGAGAGATGTTCCAGAACGCCAGCAGGGACCAGGTCCGCCGGTTGGTCGACGACGGGGCGCAGGTCGTCGAGGTGCTCGAGCGGCGCCAGTACGAGCTGGCCCACCTGCCGGGTGCCATCCACATGCCGGCGTGGGAGCTGACCCGGACCCGGGCCGGCGAGCTCGACCGCACCCGTCCGGTGGTTGTCTACTGCTTCGACACCCTCTGAGACCTCAGTCCCCGGGCAGCGTGCCTGCTCGAGCTCTACGGCTTCTCCGAGGTGTACGACTACGTCGACGGCAAGGCCGACTGGATGGCCTACGGCCTGCCCGTCGAGGGCCGGGACGGTCCCTTCCTCGGCGAGATGATGTCGGAGGTGGCGAGCTGCGCCGCCGAGGGCACAGTGGGCGACGCCCGCCGGCTCCTCGCGGCTGACGCCGGGGCGGCGGTGGTCGTGCTGGGCGGTGGCGGCCTCGCCATCGGTCAGGTCGACGTCGAGGTCCTCGAAGGCCATGACGACGGCGAATCCCTGCTCGACGTCATGAGCCCGGTTCCCACCACTGTCCGGCCCAGCGTGACCGTCAGCTCGGTGGCCGAGAGTGGCGGCGGGCGGCGGCTGGTCACCACGTCCGACGGGCGCCTCCTCGGCGTGGCCACCGTCGAGCAGGACCACGACCACGACCACGACCACGAGGCCGAGTTCGATCAGGAGCTGGCCCAGGTCGTGGAGGCGATCGAGGAGCGCTTCGGGGACCGGGAGCCGTCCGAGGCCGAGCTGCGCACGTTCCTGCACCAGCGGCTGGTGGCCGAGGGCCGGAGCGCCGAGGACGCCGACCGCTTCCTCGACCAGCTGGAGTCCGGCGAGGAGGACTGAGAGGGGCTACTCCATCGTGCGGCGGCGGAAGAGCCTCGACGCCAGCGGCGCGCCCACCAGGACCAGCGCGGCCGACCACCGCTTTTTCAGGGCCTCGGCCTCGATCATCGGGGCCGCCGGCGCCGGCAAGGCGCTACCGGCCAGGCTGCGGTACGAGCCGGATGTAGGGCCGCGGCGCGTCCCAGCCATAGGGGAAGCGTGTGCGCGCCTCCGCGTCGGAGAGGGACGGCAGGATGATCACGTAGTCGCCGTTGGCCCAGTTGGCCGGGGTGGCGACCTTGTACCGGTCGGTGAGCTGCAGCGAGTCGAGCCCGGCGAGAGGATTGGTCCCTGGGGATGTGCAGCAGGGCGTCGTCGACGAACAGCCCTCGGCCACCGTCCGGTCGCCCTTGCGCGCCGCGATGCACGCCCGCTTCACAATGGCGACGTCGGGATGTTCGGGCCACGGGGCCGCCGATGGACCTGCCATGAAAGTCCCGCCTGTCGTGGAGTGCGAAGGAGTGCGGTCAGAGCGGGGTAGACGGCGGTCGTTGAGCGGACAAGGGATGAGTCAGACTGGCCGTGATGGCCGAGAGAGAACCGGGCCCGGCCGACGACCACCCACCTTGCCTGCGGCGGCCGACCTCCGAGGAGCCGGCCGAGCTCGGCTTCGTCCGCCGGCCCATGGTCCGCTGGCTCGATCCCCACCAGCTGGCCGACACCGCGGCGCGCGTGCTCGTGGCCGGGCTCTTCAGCTCCTACGCCGACAACCGGGAGCTGCAGGCGATCGTCCCGGCCGAGGTGTTCGACCGATCCGAGGGGCCGGAGCTGTGGCTGGACTACGTGGCCGATCTGGGCGACGGCTGGAACTCCACGTACACCGTGGCCGGGCTCCTGGCCGCCGAGGAGCTGAAGCTGGAGCTCGACGGGGAGACGCACGCCACCCGGCGGGGCCGGATTCTCGTGATGGGCGGCGACCAGGTGTACCCGGTGCCGAAGCGGACCGAGTACGAGAACCGCATGCTCGGCCCGTACCGGTCAGCGCTGCCCTGCACCACCGGCGACGACCCGGCGCCCGAGCTGTTCGCCATCCCCGGTAGCCACGACTGGTACGACGGGCTGGTCAACTTCACCAGCATCTTCTGCCGGCACCGGTGGATCGGCGGGTGGCGGACCCGCCAGCGCCGGAGCTACTTCGCCCTCGAGCTGCCCGGCGGCTGGTGGCTGTGGGGCATCGACATCCAGTTCGGCGCCTACATCGACGAGGCCCAGGTCGAGTACTTCGCCGCCCTCGCACGTGACCGGGTCGCGGCCGGCGACCGGATAGTCATCTGCATGGCCAAGGAGGTGGACAGTGGCAGGAGCGACGCCGAGACCCATACCGATCGGGATGTCGACTACCTCGACCGCGAGGTCATCCAGCCGAGCGGCGCCCGGCTCATGCTGTTCCTGAAGAGCGGCAAACACCATTACGCCCGCTACGCGGAGGAGGACGGTCCCCGGCACCACGTGACCGCCGGCGGCGGCGGCGCCTTCCTCCACCCCACCCATGGGCTGCCCGACCGCATGAAGATGACAGGAGCGGAAGGGCCCACCTGGTACGCCAAGGCGGCCACGTACCCGTCGGAAGCGACGTCGAAAGGGCTGCGGAAGCGGATTTGGCTGCTGCCTCCCTACAATCTCCCGCTGGCGGGCATGTTCGGTCTCCTTCAGGTGGTGCTGGCGTTCATGCTGGGCCTGCACCTCGACGACAGCCACGTCGAACTCGGCCTCGAGGATCTTCGCCGGGGCCTGTGGGAGAGCCCGACCGCCTTCTTCCTGATCACCGTCATGCTCGTCCTGCTGGCCGGCATGGTGCGCTTCGCCCACGACGCCAGCGGCTTCAAACGTTTCCTTCTCGGCCTGGTGCACTCCGCTCTGCAACTGGCCAGCGTGGCTGCGGTGATGGTGGCCGCGTCGCGTCTGTCGTCGGGCGTCGGACTGCGGGGTGCCTGGTCCCTCGTCGTCTTCCTCCTCTTCGTCGGCCTTCTCGGCGGGCTGGGCGGCACGGTGGGGATGTCGGGCTACCTCTACTTCACCAACTGTCTCGGCTTCCACAGCAACGAGGGTTACGCCCCGCTGCACCACATGGACCTCAAGCACTTCCTCCGCCTTCACATCGCGGCCGACGGCGTCCTCACCGTCTACCCGATCGGTGTCGACCACGTCGGCCGCACGTGGGAACTGCGCCCGGACGACCCTCCCGGAGCGCCATGGTTCGTGCCGTCGTCGCCGATCGAGCCCCACCTCATCGAACCGCCCATCCGCATCGACGGCCGTTCGTGAAGCACGGTGTCGCACAGGTGGGGTGCTCGGGCTGGGTGTACAACCACTGGCGCGGACCCGTGTACCCGCCGGACCTGCCGGCGAAGCGGTGGTTCGAGCACTACGCCACCCTCTTCGACACCGTCGAGATAAACAACAGCTTCTACCGGCTGCCGACCGCGGCTGCGGCCGAGGAGTGGGCCGCCCAGGCGCCGCCCGGCTTCGTCTACGCCCTCAAGCTCGGGCAGTTCGGGTCGCACCGGATGAAGCTCAAGGACGCCGCCTCGTGGCTGCCCAACCATCTCGACCGCGTCGAGCGGCTGGGCCCGACCGCCGGGCCCACGCTCGTGCAGTTACCGCCGCGGTGGAAGCGCAATGCCGAACGCCTCGACGAGTTCCTGGCCGTGGCCCCCATGAACGTGCGGTGGGCGGTGGAGGTGCGGGAGGCGTCGTGGCTGCACGAGGAGACCTACGAGGTGCTTCGGCGGCACGGCGCTGCGCTGTGCATCCACGACCTGCTGGCCGGGCACCCGTGGGAGCTGACCACCGACTGGACCTATGTCCGCTTCCACGGTCTCCGGGCCAC
>Ga0136633_1002939_pt1 | contig 11429 bp, 11 predicted proteins | sample AntDrymeUQ832206_2_FD_105494 | JGI IMG/M metagenome (GOLD analysis project Ga0136633, IMG submission 105494) | Polar desert sand microbial communities from Dry Valleys, Antarctica - metaG UQ83 (22.06) | ecosystem: Environmental > Terrestrial > Soil > Desert | place: Antarctica: Dry Valley...
CAATCCCCCAACCTAGTCCTACGCAGAGGGCTAATGCCGGAAGTGCCGCATGCCGGTGAACAGCATGGCGAGGCCGGCTTCGTCGGCGGCGGCGATGACTTCTTCGTCGCGGATCGAGCCGCCGGGCTGGATGACCGCGGTCGCGCCCGCCTCGGCCGCCGCCAGCAGCCCGTCGGCGAACGGGAAGAAAGCGTCCGAGGCGACCGCCGAGCCGACCGTTCGCGGTTCGGGCCAGCCGTTGGTTTCCGCCGCTTCGACGGCTTTCGCGGCGGCGATGCGCGCGGAATCGCGGCGGTTCATCTGCCCCGCGCCGATGCCCGCCGTGGCGCCGTCCCTGGCGTAGACGATGGCGTTCGACTTGACGTGCTTGGCGACGGTCCAGGCGAACAGGCAGTCGGCGATTTCCCGCTCGGTCGGCTGGCGCTTTGTCACGCATTTGAGCTGGTCGCGGGTGACTCGGCCGTTGTCGCGGTCCTGGACCAGGAGGCCGCCGGCAATCACCGCAAGCGCCTGGCCGCCGCGGGCGGGGTCGGGAAGCTCGCCGGGCAAAAGCAGCCGCAAATTCTTCTTTTTCGCGAAGATGGCGCGAGCGTCGTCGTCGGCGTCCGGGGCGACGACGACCTCGGTGAAGATCTCGGCGATCGCTTCGGCGGTCTCCCCGTCGAGCGGACGATTGGCGGCGACGATCCCGCCGAACGCCGAGACGCTGTCGCAGGCCAGCGCCTGCCGCCACGCATCCACCAGCGTTCCCGCACTCGCGACTCCGCACGGGTTGGCGTGCTTGACGATGACGATGGTCGGCGGCCCATCGCGGAACTCGGCGGCGAGGTCGAGCGCCGCGCTCGCGTCGTTCAGATTATTGTAGCTGAGCTCCTTGCCCTGGACCTGCTGAGCCTGGGCGATGCCGCGCGAGTGCGGGCCGACCGGCACGTAGAGCGCCGCCGCCTGGTGTGGATTCTCGCCGTAGCGCAGCGGCATCTTGACCTTGCTCGCGAACACCCAGGTCTCCGGCCAGCGCTGGCGCTGGTCGGCGAACGCGAACCATTGCGAGATCATCGAATCATAAGCGGCGGTCAGCGCATAAGCCTTGGCGGCCAGGCGCTTGCGAAGCTCGAGCGAGGTGGCGCCACTGCTGGCGTCGAGCTCGGCCAGCAGCGCGTCATAGTCGCCGGGATCGGTGACGACCGCGACATCAGCGTGGTTCTTGGCCGCCGAGCGGACCATCGACGGGCCGCCGATGTCGATATTCTCGATGATCGCGTCGCGGTCGGCGCCGCTGATTACGGTGTCGAGGAACGGGTAGAGGTTGACCACGACGAGGTCGATGGGCTCGATGCCATGCTGTTCCATCGCCGACGCATGGTCGGGGTTGTCGCGGACTCCGAGCAGGCCGCCGTGAACCTTCGGGTGAAGGGTCTTGACCCGCCCGTCCATCATCTCCGGGAACCCAGTCAGGTCGGCAATGTCGCGGACCGGATGGCCGAGCTCGCGCAGCCGCGCCGCGGTGCCGCCGGTGGAAACGAGCTCGACATTGTGCCGCACCAGACCGGCGGCCAACTCGTCGAGCCCGGCCTTGTCGGACAGCGAGATCAGCGCTCTTTTGACAGGCACCAAGTCGGTCATTCGTTTCCCTTAGCTTGTGCGGCGGAGCTGCCAGCCGACTTCGCCGCCGATGCCCGACATTTCGCCGACGATCACCAATTGCGTCGTCTTGTGGGCCAGGCCGGCGCCGTCGACGACGATGCTTTCCTCGGTGGTCAGCATCGCCCCGCGGCAGCGGAAGTTCCACGGCGGCGTGCTGCGCGAGCGCAGGATGGCGCCCATGCCGTCGGCGGTCAGCGTCGCCTCGACGTCGCGCGCGAGGTGGAAACGGACGGCGAACGGAACCGATTCGCGAACCTTGCGCCGGCCCCTGGCGAGCAACTGGTCGGCGCCGCGCAGTTCCTTGCCGTCATTGCCGAGCATCAGGCTGCGCTTGTGGATCAGGCCGAAGCGCCGGACGTAGCCGTCGTGGGTCGCTTCGATGCGGCTGGAATCATTGTCCTCGGAGCGCTCGACGGTGACGTCGGTGACGCCCTTGCCGAGCGAGCCGTCGGCGAGGATCGCGGTCGAGTTGGTTTCGTCCAGCGTCAGCGTGCTGTGGGCGGCGGTCGAGCGCAGGGCCTCGATCAGCTGGTCGGAGAGCTTGGCGGGGAGCGGTCCCGGCCCGCCGCAATTGACGACCAGCCGCTGGGACCCGTCCGAGAGCTCGAACGCCAGGGTCGAGGCGGCGCCGTTGGCGGTCATTTTCGGCGGCGGCGGCGGGGCGGCGTCGAGGACGAGGATCGTTCCAAGGGCCGACATCCGCTGATAGCCCCAGCCGCGCGCCTGCCGAAGCGGCCGCGCGCGAATGCCGCAGCCTTCGATGAGCGCATTGAGCCGCGCCGCCTCGCCCGGGTTGCCGCCTTGCCAGCTCGACAGCGCGCCGTCCCCCATGGTGACGCCATGAAGCGCGGCGAGCGCCGCGGCCGCGGCCGCCTGGATGCCGTCGGGAAGCGTCTGCTTGGCGGCGAAATAAGCCGCTCGCAGCAGGCCGAGCCGATCGACCAGAAGCATCTGCTCATGGGGCGAGCGGCTGGTCAGCCCGCCGTCCTCGAACTGGGCGGTAGCCAGCGCGCGCGCAAGCCCGGCTTCGCCGCGCGCGACCCGCGACACTCCGCCCTGGACCAGCAGGCCGGCGGCGACCACCCCGGACCAGGCAGTGATCCGCTTGAGTCCGGGCGGGGTGCGGTCGGCGTGGGCGTCGAGGTGACGTGCGCCGCGAGCCAGCGTGTTGAGCAGCGCCGAGCGGTAACCGGCGTCGCGGCTCGACAAGATGTACGGCGCGTAGGCGGTCCAGAACAGGATCCGCTCGCCCCACAGGTCGGGCCGCCAGGCGTCGTCGGCGCGGGTGCCGTGGGCGAGCAGCCAGCGACCGGCGAGCGCTTCGGCGAGGCGGGCGCCGTTCTCGCGGCTGGCGGCGGCGGCGAGGTCGCGCAGCCACGAAAAGCCCTGCAATTGCTCGGCGGCCGCGCCGTCGGCGCCGATGTCGGCGAAATCGGCGGCGTTGAGCGACAGGGTCTCGGTGCCGACGGTGAAGCGCCCGGCGAGCAGTGCGTCGCCACGCTTGCGGTCGCCGGCGACATGGTCGCGCGGGACGGCGGCGAGCTTGAGCGGCTGGCGGCCGGAGCCGACCAGGCGCGAGAAGAGGGAGCCGCGGGCAAGCTTGCGGACGATATCGCGTTCGGCCGCGGTGGTGCCCGCGGTATTGGCGCTCATCCGTTTCCTCGCAGCGCGGCAAGATTGGCGGCGTATTGGCTCGCCCCGCCGCGGAAGGCCGCGGTGCCGGCGACCAGCACATTGGCGCCGGCGGAGACGGCCTGGCGCGCGGTTTCGGGGTCGATGCCGCCGTCGACCTCGATCTGGACATCGAGACCCTGCTTGGCGACGCGGCGCGCAACCGCCTCGATCTTGGTCAATTGCGCGGCGATGAACTTCTGCCCGCCGAAGCCCGGATTGACGCTCATCACCAGCACCAGGTCGATGTCCTCGAGCACATAATCGAGCATCTTCGCCGGAGTCGCCGGGTTGAGCGAAACGCCGGCTTTTTTCCCCAGCGCCCGAATGCGCTGGACGGTGCGGTGGAGGTGCGGTCCAGCCTCGGGATGGACGGTGATGACGTCGGCGCCGGCCTCGGCGAAGGCGTCGAGGAACGGGTCGACCGGCGAAATCATCAAATGGACATCAAGCGGCTTGGCGGTGTGGGGGCGGAGCGCCTTGACCACCGCCGGGCCGATGGTGAGGTTGGGCACGAAGTGGCCGTCCATCACATCGACATGCAGCCAGTCGGCGCCGGCCTCGTCCATCGCGCGCACTTCCTCGCCGAGGCGGGCGAAGTCGGCGGACAGGATCGACGGGGCGATCAGCGGTTGAGCCATGCTTTCGATTAGACGCTAATCGCGCTCGCGGACAAGGCGCGCGGCGAAGAAGCCGTCGAGACCGCCTTCCGCTTCGAGCAGACCGGGAAGGATTCGGACGCGCCCGCTCGCGTCGGGCGTGACGAAGCCGGGCAGCCCGGTCGGTCGGTCGAGCCGGAAGCGCGGGTGCCGGCCAAGGAAGTCCGCGATGATCGCCTCGCCCTCCCCGGGCTCGAGAGAGCAGACCGAATAGACCAAGGCGCCGCCCGGATTGAGCCACTCCGCAGCGCGGTCGAACAGCTTTGATTGCAGCGCGGCGCGTTCGGCGATGATTTGCGGACGGGCGCGGTAGAGGACTTCGGGATGACGGCGGAAGGTGCCGGTCGCCGAACAGGGCGCGTCGAGCAGGATCGCGTCGAAGGTTCGTCCGGGGTCCCACGTCAGCGCATCGACAGGAACCAGGTTCGCGCTCAATTTCGTGCGTTGCAGATTTTCCCGGATCCGGGCGAGACGGTTCTTCGAGGCATCGACCGAGGTGACGCGGTGGCCGGCGGCGGCGAGCTGCATGGTCTTGCCGCCGGGCGCCGCGCACAGGTCGAGCACGTCCGCCGCATCGGCCGGGATCAAACGCGCGGGCAGCGAGGCGGCAAGATCCTGGACCCACCAGCCGCCCTCGCCAAACCCCGGCAGTCCGGTGACCGAGACGCTTTCGTTCAGCCGGACGTGGCGCGGCGCGAGCGACACTCCCTCCTGCGTCCGCGCATAGAGTTCGGCAATTGAATCGTCGGCGAAGCTGAGGTCGAGCGGCGGGCGCCTGGCGATCTGCCGGCGCGCGGCCTGGACGACCCCGTCGCCCCACGCCGTGGCCCAGCGTTGCTCGACCGTCCCGGGCAAGCGCGGGGCTTCCAACGGGGGCATGCCGCGCCTCAACAGCGTGCCGAGCACGCCGTGGACAAGCCGCCGCGGGCCGCCGTCGACCAACGGCAAGGCGGTCGCGACCAAAGCATGGTCGGGCGTTCCGAGGCCGATCTTCTGGGCGAGCGCCAAGCGCAGCACCATGCGCGCCTTCGAGTCCGGCGGCAGCGGGCGCTGGGTGGCGCTGTCGATCAGCACGTCGAGGTCGGGCAGCCGGCGCAGCGCCTCGCCGGCAATGGCGATGGCGAGTCCCTGGTCAGCCGCGGCGAGACCGCGCGATTGATTGGCGGCGGCGTCCAGCGTGCGGCCCTGGCGGAGCACCGAATCGAGCATCCGCAGCGCCGCCCGCCGCGCGCCGAGCCCGGCGGCATCGTCCTTAGCGCTTGGCATCGGCTGCGGCGGAGAGCATTTTGGAGACATGAAAAGGCCCAAGCACCTCGACCCGCCCGCTTACCTGAGCAAGTCGCCGCCGGTGCCGAAGCCGCAATCGGCCAATCGGCCGAACGCCGGCGACGCGCCGCCCGCGGGGGAAGCGGAGCGGCTCGACCCGACGCGCTACGGCGACTGGGAGAAAAAGGGCATCGCCATCGATTTCTGACCGGCCCCCAAGCCGGTCATCCTGAGCTTGTCGAAGGATTGTCTTTCCTGAGACTGCGCTGGGCGAACAAGGACAGGGCTTCGACAGGCTCAGCCCGAACGGGATTTGGGGCACTCAATGCCCCTCCGCACGCGGGGGCCGCGACAGCAATTGCTCGAGCACTTCATCGACCGAGAAGCGGCCGGCAAGCAATCCATCCACTGCGGCGACGATCGGCATGTCGACGCCGCGGGTGGCGGCCAGGCGGGCCAGTACCGGGGCGGTGAATGCCCCTTCGGCGACGGTGCGGCGGTCGCCCAGCAGCTCGGCGGCCGAGCGGCCCTCGCCGATGCCCTTGCCCAAGGAGAAATTGCGCGAGCTGGCCGACGAGCAGGTGAGGACGAGATCGCCGAGGCCGGACAGCCCGACCAGGGTCTCGCGGCGGGCGCCGCAAGCCAGCCCGAAGCGGGTCATCTCGGCGAAGCCGCGGGCGATCAGGGCCGCGCGGGCATTCTGGCCGAGGCCCTTGCCCTCGACCACCCCGCAGGCGATCGCCAGCACGTTCTTGACCGCGCCGCCGATCTCCGCGCCGATCACGTCGTCGCTCAAATAGATGCGGAAATTGGGCAAGGCGATACGCCGGCGAAGCGATTCGGCGAGCGCCGGATCTTCGGCGGCGAGCGTGACCGCGGTCGGCAGGCCGGCGGCGACCTCATCGGCGAAGCTTGGCCCCGAAAGCACCGCGACCGGCGCCCCGGGGCAAGCGGCGCGGGCGACATCGTGGAGCAGCTGGCCGCTCTGCTCGTCGATCCCCTTCGAGCACAGGATCATCGGCTTGCCGCAGCTCGGCACGGCGGCGAGCACCGAGCGCGTGTGCTGGGCGGGAGTGACGACGAGCCAAGCGTCGGAATCCCCGATTTCCGCAAGGTCGGCCGTCGCGCGGATCGCCGGGTCGAGCTTCTGGCCCGGAAGGAACACGGGGTTCTCGTGGGCCGAATTGACCGCCTCGACCACCTCGGGCTCGCGCGCCCACAGCAGGGTTTCGCGCCCGCCTTTGGCGACGACCTGGGCGAGCGCGGTTCCCCACGCGCCGCCGCCGATCACCGCGAGGCGCTCAATGCTCATGGCGAATGCTCATGCCTTGACCCCGGCCCCGCGAACTTTCTCGGCGGTCTCGTCGAGCGGCCATCGGGCGCGCGCCGGCGCGTCGAGCGGATCGGTGAGCCCGGCGGCCAGGCGCTCGGCCCCGGCCCAGGCGATCATCGCCGCATTGTCGGTGCACAGCCAGGCGGGTGGCACGGTGAACCGGCGGCCGTTTTTCTCCGCGAGGTCTGCCAGTGCGATGCGGATCGAGCGGTTGGCGGCGACCCCGCCGGCGACAACCAGCGCCGGGGCACTGCTCGCCTCCAGCGCCCGCGCGGTGCGGTCAGTGAGGCAGTCGATCACCGCCTGTTGGAAGCTGGCGGCGATGTCGGCCGGGCGGTGGGCGCCCGACGCGACGGCGCGCTGGACCGCGCTTTTCAGGCCGGCGAAGGAAAAATGCGGCTCCGGCGATCCGAGCAGCGGGCGCGGCAAAGGCACCGCTTTGGGGTCGCCGTCGGCGGCGAGGGCCTCGAGCGCCGGCCCGCCGGGATAGTCGAGGCCGAGCAGTTTCGCGGCCTTGTCGAACGCCTCGCCGACCGCATCGTCGATGGTCGTCGCCAGACGCCGGTAGTCGCCGACGCCCTTGACTTCGAGGAGCTGGCAATGGCCACCCGACACCAGCAGCAGCAGGTACGGGAATTCGAGCTCGGGATCGACCAGCCGGGGCGACAGCGCGTGGCCTTCGAGATGGTTGACCGCGACCAGCGGCTTGCCGGTCGCCAGCGCCAGGCCCTTGCCGGCGAGCAAGGCGACCATGACTCCGCCGATCAGGCCGGGGCCCGCGGTGGCGGCGATCGCGTCGACGTCGTCGGCGGCGATCCCCGCCTCGTCGAGCACTCTGCGGATCAGCCCGGGCAGGATCTCGACATGGGCGCGAGCGGCGATCTCCGGGACGACGCCGCCATAGGGCTGGTGCGCGGCGTTCTGCGAGACGACCGCATGGGCGAGGATCCGCCGGTCGCTGCCGACGACCGCGGCGGCACTGTCGTCGCACGAGGATTCGAGGCCGAGGATCAACATGAACGCGCCCTTTGCCTCAAGCCGCCTCGATGCACTAGAGGTGAGCCCATGAACGGCGACCGGAAATGAACGGCGGGCTCAAACTGGGGACTCGCGGATCGCCCCTGGCGCTCGCCCAGGCGCGCAAGGTCGCGGCGGCGCTCGAGACCGCCCAGCGCTGGCCGGCCGGCTTTGTCGAAATTGTCCCGATCAAGACGACCGGCGACAAGGTCCAGGACCGCCCGCTCGCCGAGATCGGCGGCAAGGCGCTGTGGACCAAGGAGCTCGATTTGGCCTTGCTCGCCGGCGAGGTCGATTTCTGCGTCCATTCGATGAAGGACGTCGAGAGCGAGCGGCCGCTGGAAATCCATCTGGCGGCGATGCGCCCGCGCGGCGACGTCCGCGACCGGCTGATCGGCGCGCCGTCGATCGAGGCGATTGCGCAGGGAGCGAAGTTTGGCACCTCGTCGCCGCGCCGCGCGGCGCAAATGCGCTCGATGCGGCCGGACCTCAACATCGTCCCGCTTCGCGGCAATGTCGAAACCCGGCTCGCCAAGGTCGAGTCCGGCGAGGTTGACTCGACCTTGCTCGCAGCGGCCGCTTTGAAGCGGCTCGGGCTCACCGACGTCGGCGTTCCGATCCCGGTCGAGGTCCTGCTGCCGGCGCCGGGCCAGGGCGCGCTCGGCCTCGAATGCCGGACCGACGACACCATGACCCAGAGCGTCCTGACGACGGTCAACAACGACATCACATATTGGGCGGTCTCGGCCGAGCGGGCGTTCACGCGCGCGCTGAACGGGTCGTGCCACTCGCCGGTCGCGGCACTGGCGCTGCTCGACGACGGCGAGCTGCACATGCGCGCACAGCTGTTTTCCGAGGACGGCAGCGAGATGATCGAGGAGAAAGCGGTGTTCGAGTGCGACGACGACGAGTGCCCGCGGGAGATGGCGCTGCGGATGCTCGAGCGCGCGCCGCCGTCGATCCGGAGCCTGTTCACCGCGGCATGAGGCGGCTGGTGGTCCTGCGCCCCGAGCCCGGCGCGAGCGCGACCGTCGAGCGGGCGAAGGCGATGGGGATCGAGGCGTTCGCCATGCCGTTGTTCGCGGTCGAGCCGGTCTCATGGGAAGTTCCGGAGCCGAGTGATTTCGACGCCCTGCTGCTGACCAGCGCCAACGCGATGAGGCATGGCGGTGACGGGCTTGCGAAGCTGCGCGCAATGTCGGTCCATGCAGTCGGCGCCGCGACCGCGGCCGCGGCACGCGAGGCGGGCTTCGACGTGGCGAGTGTCGGCGATGCGGGCGTCGATGGGCTGCTCGGGCCGGTTCCGCGCGATCTTCGTCTGCTCCACTTGTGCGGCGAGCATCGCACCGCGCCGAAGGCGGATCCGGCGATCATGGCGGTGGCGGTTTATCGCTCGGCCGAGCTGCCGCCGCCCGATGACCTGCGGCGGATCGAGGGACGGACCGTCGCGGTCCATTCGCCGCGAGCCGGCAAGCGGCTGGGCGAGCTGGTCGATCGGGGACGGATCGATCGCCGAACAATCCGAATCGCCGCGATCAGCGAAGCTGCGGCGGCGGCGACCGGGAAGGGTTGGGACATGCGCGAAGCCGCGCACAAACCCGATGAGGCGGCGCTGCTGGCCCTCGCTGCGCGGCTGTGCGACAATCGCGAAACGAAATGAACCCGCCCGCTTCCCGAAGCCAGTTGAGCTGGAGCGCCCGGCTGCTGATCGGGCTCGCCTTGGTGGTCGCCGGGGCCGCCGCGGCGACCTGGATGCTGGCCCGCTACGACCGCGCGGCGCAAGTGCTGGGCGTCGCTCCGGCCGCGCCGGCACAGGCCCGCGCACCGCAGCGGATAGCGGCGATTGACCCTCAACCGACCGAAGCCGAGGCGGCGGAGCAAGCGTCGGCGGTTGGCGCGCGCATGGCCGGCCTCGAAGCCAGGGTGGCGCGGGTCGAAACCGCGGCCCGGCGGGCGGAGGGCTCGGCCGGCCGGACCGACGCGCTGGTGGTCGCGTTCGCCGTGCGCCGGGCGATCGATCGCGGGGTTCCGCTCGGCTATCTCGAGACGCTGCTGGTCGACCGCTTCGGGGCGCGGCACCCGCGCGCCGTCGCCACCATCGTCACCGCGTCGCGCGACCCGGTCCGGCTCGACGAGCTGATCGCCAACCATGACAAGCTCGGGCCGGATTTGCGCGCCGGAGGTCCGCAGGACAGCTGGTGGTCGAACTTCCAGCGCGAGCTCGGATCGCTGGTCGATGTCCGCCGCGCGGACATTCCGTCACCCAAGCCCGACGCGCGCTACCGGCGAGCCCAGACCCGGCTCGAGTCCGGGGACGTCGATGCGGCGCTGGCCGAGACCATGCGGCTTCCCGGCGCTTCGCGGGCGGGCCCGTGGGTGGCCCAGGCGCGGCGCTATGTCGCCGCTCACCGGGCGCTCGATGAAGTGGAATCCTCCGCACTGCTGGCCGGAAGCGGCGCCGACCGCTGATCTTTCCGAAAAGGCCGGCATAAAAGGGCTTGGCAAGGCGACTCGCGAATGCGAATCTTGGCGGACGCCGCGCACAGCGGGCGTTCAGCAAGCGTCGCTAAGATGTTGGCAAGACAGCGGGTATGCGGGGGAGACGAGGCATCATGACGTCACTGTGGACCCGCGCCGGGCTGGCGCTCGTGGTGGCCGGGCTGGCGCAAGTCGGCGCATCGGCCGCGATCCAGATTGCGCAGCCGGCCCAGCCGGAGCCAATCCTCCGTCCCGCTCCGCCGCCGCAGGCCCCGTCCTACCTTCGCGACCGCATCACCGCGCTCGGCAGCCGGTTCAACGGCCGCGTCGGGATCGCCGTTAAATCGGTCAACGACGGCTGGCATAGCGGGTGGAAGGCCGACGAGCTCTATCCGCAGCAGAGCGTCAGCAAATTGTGGGTGTCGATCACCGCCCTCGATGCGGTCGACCGTGGCCGGGTCAATCTGAACCAGCGGGTCAGCCTGACCCGCAGCGACCTGACCCTGTTCCACCAGCCGGTCGCTTCGAAGATCCTCGGCGGCGGCACGACGATGTCGCTGAGCGAGCTGATGTACCAGGCGATCACCAAGAGCGACAACACCTGCAACGACAAATTGATGCGTTCGGTCGGCGGGCCGGCGGCGGTGCGGGCGATGATCGACGACAAGGGGCTCGGCGCGATCCGCTTCTACGACGGCGAGCGGGCGCTGCAGAGCAAGATCGCCGGGCTGCTGTGGTCGCAAAGCTATTCGGTCGGCAACGGCTTCTACGCGGCCCGCAACGCTCTGCCTTACTCGGTCCGCAAGGCTTCGTTCGACCGCTATGTGGAGGACCCCTTCGACGGCGCTTCGCCGCGGGCGATCGTCGATGCCCTGGCGCGACTGAAGCGGGGCGAGCTGCTGTCGCCCGCCTCGACCGCGCGGCTGCTGTCGGTGATGGGCAACACCAAGACCGGGGCCAACCGGTTGAAGGGCGGATTGAAGCCCGGCTGGACGCTGAGCCACAAGACCGGCACCGGCCAGGTGCTGGGAGCGGTCCAGGCCGGCTATAACGACATCGGCGTCCTGACCGCGCCCGACGGCCGCAGCTACGCGGTCGCGGTGATGATCAAGCGGACCTCGACGCCGCTGGCGACGCGCATGACGCTGATGAACAATGTCGTGCGCAGCATCATCGCCCAGCACGAGATGAAATACGCCGCTGCCTACACTCTCTGACGCAGCCGGGACCGCGGCGCGGCTCGCGGCGACGCCCGGAATCCAGCGCGTTCCGACCCCCAAGCTCGAGCTGTTCATCGTCCGCGATTTCCTCGATCCCCCGCAGTGCGAGCTATTGATCGAGCGAATCGACGCCCAGCGGCG
>Ga0136633_1002941_pt1 | contig 11417 bp, 8 predicted proteins | sample AntDrymeUQ832206_2_FD_105494 | JGI IMG/M metagenome (GOLD analysis project Ga0136633, IMG submission 105494) | Polar desert sand microbial communities from Dry Valleys, Antarctica - metaG UQ83 (22.06) | ecosystem: Environmental > Terrestrial > Soil > Desert | place: Antarctica: Dry Valley...
GATCTGCGACGCTCCCCAACTCCTCGAGGTGCGGCGGCTCGTACGTAACATCCGTGGTCTGCTTCTCGGATTCACTCATGCCCTACTCCTTTAGGCTGGTTCCCGGGTGGAACGGTAGCGGATACATGCGCCCGTATCCAGGCCTGCTGCAAGAGCATGGCAGAACGGAAGTCCGGTTGCGGCAGTAGCCACTCGGCGCGTGCCTGCTCTGCGTTCACCAGTTGAACGGGTAGGCCCGAGCCGTCCCAGGTTTCGGCGAACGCGCGGGTGGGCCCGACGATGAACACCTGGTGGAAGATCGCCTTGTCGCGCCGTTCGATCAACGACGTCGGGAGCAGGTCGCCGGCCAGTTCCGCGTATGCCTCGCTCCGGCTGGCGAAACCTCGCACGCGATGTGACCTTGCCACCGCGGCGAGAAACACGTCGTCGAGGAGCGGGAACGCCGCCGTGCCGCCGAAGAGCGAGGTCGTCGCCGCGATCGCGTCGCGGGCATGCCGGACATACCGGCGCCTCGCGTACCAGGCCACGCGCGCCGACCACGTGAACGGCTCGGCTGCCTCGTCCTCGAGCAGGCGTTGTCGGAAGGCGGCTGCAGCCACGGGCGTCAGCCATGACGGCCACACCTCATCGGGTGGCGGGCGTCGCCGGCGTAGGTACGCCCTGCGCCCGGCCGGAGGTGCGAGCGCGAGCCCGACCGGCAGCAGTTCGCGAAACCCCATGGTCCGTGGCGCCGTGATCAACGCCATCGCGGCGTGCCAGCGCCAGTCGGAGAAGAGCCCGTCGCCGTCGACGCCGGTGAGGACGGTGGCTCCGGGGACCCGCTCGAGTATCGGCGCCAGCAGATGGTTGTTGGCAGGCCACGCGACGCCGTTGGCGAGCAGGGCGGCGGTCGAGTATGGGCCGACGATGTCGAGCTCGTCGTGGAGCTCGATCCGGAGCCAGTCGTCGATACCGATGTGACGGATCACGCGCTCCTGCCAATCGTCCTCCTGGGTGCTCGGCGCGTCCGGGAACCGCAGCGTCACCGGTAGCGGGGCCTCCAGGCCGTTGCGTCGCGCGACTTGAGCTGCAATCGCCAGGACCACGGATGAGTCCATGCCGCCGGAGAATGCGACGACGGTCCGTCCGGGCCCGTGAAGAACCTCCTTGAGGCGAGCCTCCAGCGCCTCACGCGGAGAGCAGCGTGGCGCGGGCGGCATGCGCCATGCTGGCGAGTCCTGGCCCAGCGGAACGCCGTATGCGATATCGAGATCAGTCAGCAAGCGACGGGCGTTCCGGCGGCGATGCGGGGGCCTACGGCCTGCGCGTGCGCGGGTTGAAGGGGGCCGATCTGCAGGATGCGACCGACGAGACGCTGATCATCGGGCTGCGACTCGAACCGCAGGGCAGGCAGGAGACGGCCATCAGGTTCGATGATCGCACGTTGGTGCTGCCGGCCGGCAGAGCGTGCACCGTGGTAGATCGCGACGCGCGCGAGGCCGTGTTGTACTCGGATCGGCGGGTGCCGAGCGCGCAGTTGGCACATCCCTTCCTGTCGGTTCCAGGGATCGCGTTTGCCTACTGGCGCGGCGCCGATCCCATGCACGCCGGGGCCTTCGCGATGGGCGGTGGCACGATCCTGGTGCTGGCGGCCAAGGGCGGAGGCAAGAGCACCACGATGGCCGGATTGGCCGAGGCCGGGACGGTGGTCGTCGCCGACGACCTCGCCGTCGTCGAGCGCGGGCAGGTGCTTGCGGGGCCGCGCCTGGTCGATCTGCGGCCGTCCGCCGCACGGGCGGCGGGATTGTGGGAACGCACGCGCTCGGTGCGCGGCCGGCGTCGGCTGTCGTTGCCGCCGATCGGGGACCCCCTGCCACTGCGGGCCGTGGTGGTGCTCGCCTGGGGATCGGAGATCCGAATGCAGAGCGTGCCGTTGGCCGAGCGGCTTGCCACAGCTATAGGTCATCGCTTCCTGACCGGGCTCGGCCCCGGCACGGGGCGGGTGCAGATGGATCTCCTGGCAGTGCCGTGGTGGCGACTGGAGCGGCCGCGGAGCCCGGATGTGATTCCGGCCACGATCGATCGTATTCAGGTGACGTTCTCCTGAACTGAGGGTGTCAGTCGAGCAATGAGGACCGACGACTCATGCTCCGATGCCACGGGCAATTCCGGTAAATCGCCGTCGGACGTGCTGTGCCAGAAATGTCGCGGATTTTGCCCTGGCGCCGGAACCGCTTCACACCGTAGGCTGCGCACCCAACCCGGCGCAGGCTGGGCTGCTGGCCGTGTTGGTCGACGACGCGCACTGGGCCGATGAGGCCTCGCCGGTGAGCCTGACGCGTCCCGTTCGTCTACGTCCTGCTAGAAGATCCTTCGAGCAGCAGATCTCCGTCGCCGCCGTCTGGCCCGGCACGGAGTGGGGGAGCGCATGAGCGGCCTGCGCCCGCGACCGCGCAAGGACACGACGGGAAGTGGTACGCAAGTTCCATTTCTCTGAAGCGTTCTGGGGGCATGGCCCTCCGCCACACGGCGTTCGTCTCGTGAAGGGCTGGTAGCGTCGCGCCGATGCCCGGGGCTCCGACAGCCACCACCACGACGCGCGACCAGCCCCGGCGGCGCGCGATCCTCGAGGCGACCGTCCGCCTCCTGGGCGCCGAGGGCGTCGGCGAGGTCACCCACCGCCGGGTGGCCCGCGAGGCCGGTGTCCCGCTGGCCGCCACTACGTACTACTTCGACTCCAAGGACGACCTGCTGCGTCAGGCGCTCGACTTGGTCGTCGCCGGAGAGTTCGAGCGTTTCACCGAGCGCGCGGCGCAGATCGGCCGGGAGTTCAGCTCGCCGCACGTACTGGGACGGGCGCTGGCGGGCGTGCTCATCGACTACGTCGAGCGCGAGCGCGAGACCCTGCTGACCAAGTTCGACGTCTACCTGGCCGCCGCCCGCCAGCCGTCGCTGCGCCCGGCCTCGCGCCGGTGGATCGAGAGCTTCACCGGCCTGGCCGAGGCGGCGCTCGGGGCGGCCGGGGTGGCCCGGCCCGAGGAGGCCGCCCGGCTGCTGGTCGCCGGCGCCGACGGGTTGCTCATCCACCACCTCGCGACGAGCGGCAAGCGCGCCGACACCCGCGCCCTCCGGGCCCGCCTGGAGCGCTTGGCTGACACGCTGATCGCAGCGGCGCGTGCGCCTGAGCCGACTGGTACGCTCGTCCCACTTCGGCCGGAGGAGCAAACATGAGGCAGGGCGCAGGCAGGTTTACGGTCATCGCCACGGCGCTGGGGGCGCTGGCCCTCACGGGTGGCCCGGCGGCGGCACACCCCGAGCGGCCAACCGCCTTTCCCGACGGCGCCGGCTCGGTGCCGAAGATCCGCCACAGCGGCCCGGCGAAGGTCGTCTGCAAGCCCGACTCGGCCCGGCGCATCGCCGTCATCCGCGACAAGCGGGTGCGCGCGCGCAACCAGCGACTGCTCGGCCAGTGCCGCTTCCGGCACGTCCAGGCCGCGGTCGACGCCGCCAGCAACGGCGATCGCATCCTCGTCCTGCCCGGCATCTACCGCGAGGAGCCCAGCCGGCAGACCCCCAACCCTGATCCTCGGTGTGAGGACATGTACGTCGAGTCGGCGGCCAACGGCAAGCCCACGCCGACCTACGAGTACGAGTGGAACTGCCCCAACTCGCGCCAGCTCGTGGCCATCCTCGGCGACTCGCCCGAGGATCCCGACAGCAAGTGCGACCGCAAGTGCAACCTGCAGATCCAGGGCACCGGGCGCATCCCGGCCCACGTTCGCTTCATCGGGGATCCGACCAAGCAGAACATCTTCAAGGCCGACCGCGCCGACGGGATCGTCTTCTACAACCTCAGCGCGGAGATCTCCGACTACAACAACTTCTACGTCCTCGAGACCGACGGCTTCCGCTTCGAACGGATCCGCTCGCGGTGGTCGAACGAGTACGGCTTCCTGTCGTTCATCTCCGACCACGGCCTGTACAAGGACCTCAACACCTACGGCGCGGGCGACGCGGGCGTCTACCCCGGCTCGGGCCCGCAGCGCGCGCAGTGCGGGATCACGCTGCGCAACATCAACTCCCACCACAACCTGCAGGGCAACTCGGGCTCGGCGGGCGACAACCTCTGCTACTACGACAGCCGCTTCCACGACAACGGCGTCGGCGTCGTGGTGGACTCGTTCTCGCGCGGCCACCCGGGCACGCCGCAGGACAGCTCGGTCTGGAAGAACAACCGGATCTACTCCAACAACGAGGACTACTTCACGCCCGAGCTCGACGAGTACTGCAAGAAGCCCTACGTCGAGCGCGACCCGAAGATCGTCTGCCCGGCGATCATGGTGCCGATCGGAACGGGGCTGCTGATCGCCGGCGGCAACGCCAACCGCGTCGAGAGCAACCTGATCTACGACAACTACCGCTACGGCACGATGCTGTTCTTCGTCGAGGCGACGTTCCGCGGCGACGACGAGCCCGAGAAGCAGAACGACACGTCCCACGGCAACCGGTTCGTCAACAACCTGATGGGCGTGACTCCCTCCGGGACGCGGGCGCCCAACGGCACGGACCACTGGTGGGACGAAGCTGGCGGGCTGAACTGCTGGCAGGGCAACGTGGGACCGGGCGGCGCGCCGGCCACCACCGACCCGGCGAGCATCCCGTCCTCCTGCCCGGGAGAAATCTTCGCCCGGCCGGTCAACCCCCTCAAGCACGCCAGGCTCGTTCCCTGCGCGACGTGGGACCCGATGACGAACACCGACCCCGCGGGCTGCGACTGGATGACCCTGCCGCCCAAGCCCGAGTGAGGACGGCGATGGCGCTCGTGGCCGGCGCCCTGGCCGCCGCCGGGTGCGGGGCCGAGGAGCCGGCGGCGAAAGGCGGCCCGCTGGCGTGGGTCGAGGCGCCGGGCATCGTCGAGGCGCCCAGCGCCGACGGCTCGCGGATCCTGCAGGGCGAGGTGCGCAACACATCGCAGCGCGACCTGCGCGTCGGCTCCGCCGACGTCCGCCTGCGCGACGCCGAGGGCACGGCGGTCAGCGGCAACGCGATCTTCCTGACGGGTTACGTCCGCCCCGGCGAGCCCCAGAACCGGGGCGGCGAGCCGTTCGCCGACTCCGAAGCCGAGCGCATCGGCCGCCTGATCCGCCTGGCTCCGGGCGACACCGCTCCCCTCGTCGTGTCCTGGCGCACCCGTGACGGGGCGCCGAGCGAGATCGCCTACCCGGGGGGCTCGCTCCCGGTCCCCGGGGCGCGATGATCCGGCGCATGACACGCCGCGGCATCCTGCTGGCGCTCGTGCTGGCCACCTGCGCGCCGTCAGCCGCCTACGCCGGCGTGTGCACGCCGAGCATCAGCGGGCCCAACGACCCGGAGTTCGCGCCGTCCGAGCGGCGGCCCGGGTCGGGGACCTACAACGTCGAGCAGTGGCACCTGTTCGACTGCATCCCGCAGTCGGCGCCGGCGGCGAGCGACCCCGAGGGCGCGGCCGGAATGAGCGTCAATCGCGCCTGGCAGGACTTCGGCCGCGGATCGCCCGAGGTGCTCGTGGCCTACATGGAGGGCGGGATCAATTGGGCGCGGCCCTCCGCCCGTGACGTGCGCCGCAAGGCCTACCTCAACACGGGCGAGCTGCCGCGGCCCGCGGGAGCGGCCACGCACGACAAGGACGGCGACGGCGTCGTCACCGTCGACGACTACGCCGAGGACCCGCGGATCAAGCAGCCCCTGCTGCACGCCGGCACCGCCGGGGGCATCACCGCCGAGGACCTGATCGTCGCGTTCTCCGACGGGCGCGATGACGACGGCAACGGCTATGTCGACGACATCTCCGGCTGGAACTTCCACCGCGACACCAACGACCCGCAGGTCGACCAGTCGATCTACAACCACGCCAACTCCGAGTCCAACGCGCTGTTGGGCGAGGCCGACAACGGCTTCGGCGGCGTCGGCGTGTGCCCGAACTGCCGGCTGCTGTCGGTCAAGGCCGGCGACGAGGCCATCGACCGGCCCGATCGCGTCGCCGAGGGCATCGCCTTCGCGGTGGACTCGGGCGCCGACGTCATCGCTCTGGTCATCGCCTCGCTGGGGCAGACCCCGTCGATGCGCAAGGCCGTGGAGTACGCCCACGCCAGGGGCGTGGTGATCGCCTGGGCCTCCAACGACTTCGAGTCCTCCGACCACACGGAGGGCATGCGCTTCGCTCACGTGTGGCCGGGCAACGGCGTGGTGGCCGACCAGACCAACCGGTTGGGGCAGTCCCTGCCCAACGACGTCACCGCGACGACGTTCCGCTCGCGGTCGTCCGTGACGTCCTACGGCTCGCACGCGCTGTTCTCCGTCGCCTCGAAGGACGGCTCGACCTCGCAGTCGGTGCCGCTGCAGGCCGGGGTGGCGGCGATGGTCCACTCCGCCGGCGTAGACGCGGGGACCCCGCTGAGCGCCGACGAGGTCTTCCAGGTCGTGCGCTCCACCGCGAGCCCCATCCGCACCACCCCGTGCGCGGGCTGCTTCCCGGCCGCGCCCGGCACGGACTGGAACATCCAGTACGGCTACGGCCGGCCCAACGTCCACGCGGCGATGAAAGCCGTGCGCGAGGGGCGGATCCCGCCGACGGCCGACTTCGTCTCACCCGACTGGTATCGCTCCTATGACCCCACGCGGCGCGACAGCGTGCCGCTGCGCTTCGCGGCCGCCGCGCCGCGCTCGTCCTCCTACCGGTGGGAGCTCCAGTACGGCCTGGGCCCCCAGCCCGCCGACGGCGAGTGGACGACGATCGGCGCGGGCGCCGGCGCCGCGCCGCAGCGGCTGAAGCGCTCGCTCGACCTCGCCGACGTCCCGCGCGAGTTCTGGTCCGGCGCCTACGAGGCCCCCACCCCCGACCGCCTGAGCATCGAGCGCTACACGGTGACCCTGCGGCTGCGCGTGACCGACGCGGAGGAGCGGGTGGGGGAGGAGCGCCGCGCCGTCTACGTCCGCCACGACGACACGGAGCTGCCCGGCGCCTCCCGTGATCTCGGCACATCGCTCGAGAGCGGCGCCACGCTCGCCGACATCGAGGGCCGCGGCGTGCTCAACGTGCTCGTCGCCGGCTCGGACGGCACCGTCCACGCGCTGCGCCCGAACGGCCGGGAGGCGCCGGGCTGGCCCGTGCGCACCCGGCAGGCCCGTGGGCTGGCCAGGGGCTTCGCGGGCAACTACCGCGGGGCGGCCTCGTGGCGCTCGGGCGCGATCCCGCTGCCGCGGGAGCCGATCGCCGCCCCCCTGGCCGTCGGCGACCTCGACCGCGACGGCGGGCTCGAGGTGGTCGCTGTCGGCCTGGACGGCACGGTCTACGCCTGGGACGGCCGCGGCCGGGCCAAGCGCGGCTTCCCGGTGCAGACGGACCGCAGCGTCGCGCGCCAGGCGGTCCCCGTCCCGCTGACGCCCTACGTCCGCAACGCCACGACGGGGGCGTTCGCGGCCCCTGCGCTGGGCGACCTCACCGGCGATGGCCGGCTGGAGGTCGTCATCGGCGCCTGGGACCGCCACGTCTACGCCTGGGACCACCGGGGCCGGTCCGTGCCGGGCTGGCCGGCCAAGGTCGAGATTCCCGCCGATCGCCAGAAGCCCGAGGGCACCAGCATCTACGCGCGCGACGACAAGATCGCCACGACGCCGGTGCTCGTCGACGTCGACTCCGATGGCCGGCGCGACGTCGTCGTGGCGCTGCAGGACACGGCGTTCGGCTCGGTCGAGAAGGCGCCCGTGTCCGGCTTCATCACCGGCTTCGACTCGCGCGGCACGCCGCTGCCGAACATGCCGCTCGAGGTGCCGGCGGCGGTCCAGGGGTACGGCACCGCGCAGGACTTCGTCACCGAGGGCGTCCAGACCCCGGTGGCCTACGGGACCGACGACGGCCCGAAGCTCGTCGCCAACGCGGGGCTGTACTTCTCGCAGACCTATGACCTGCGTACGGGCGAGCGGCGGCAGTCCACGCCGGCGACTGTGCCGGCCGACGGCCCGCGCCAGCCCGCGTCGCCGCAGCTGCTTTTCACCACGAGCCCGTCGGTGGGGCAGGTGGGGCGTAGCGAGGGCCTGGTCGCCGTGCAGCCCGGGTCGACGACGACGGACGTAGCCACGGCGGTGGCCACCACGCCCGGCCTCGGCGTGCGCGTCCGGTCGGGCCTCCAGGCCTGGGATCCCGTCACCGGCGAGGACCTGCCGCAGTTCACCCAGCCCATCCAGGGCCTGGCCTTCCTGAGCGCCCCGGCGATCGCCGACGTCACCGGCGACGGCGCCAACGACGTGCTGGTGGGCACCGACTCGATGGCGCTGCACGCCTGGGACGGCATCACCGGGAAGCCCGTGGAGGGGTGGCCGCGCTGGACGGGCGGGTGGTCGCTGTGGACGCCGGCGGTCGGCGATCTCACCGGCGACGGACGGGCGGAGGTCGCGGTCACCACCCGCGAGGGCTACGTGCGGGTCTACCGCACGAAGGGCACGACGCAGGACGACGCGGACGCCTGGCACTGGCACCTCAACGACCGCAACACGGGCTTCCACGGCGACGACACCAGGCCGCCGGCGGCCGTGCGGGGGATCGCCCGGCGCGGGCGGATCCTGCGCTTTCGCGCCCCCGGCGGCGATTGGCACGCCGGCCGGGCCGACTTCTACGAGGTCTTCCGCGCTCGCCGCCGCATCACGCAGTCGACGCTGCGCTCGGCGCGGCGCATCCGCGTGATCGCCCGGGCGCGGCCCGCTGGTCAGACCGTGCGCGTGCGGCTGCCCCGGGGGGCGGGGCGCTGGCACTACGCGGTCCGCGCGGTTGACGGGTCGCGCAACATCGGCCCGATCCCGGTGCGCTGACCGCCTCCTCCTTGTGCGTCGGTGACTGAGTCGGGACCTGTCTCGGGACGTCATCGCGGGCAGCCGCGCGGTGCGTCGCGCCGTCCTTGAGCAGCAGTACCTCGCGGAGGACCTCCGCTGCGATCCCAGCCCGGCGCCAAGGCCGGCTCGGTTGCTGAACTCGAAGTGCAGCCCGCCGAGCACTCAGGCCAGCAAGCAGGCCGCGCTGACCAGCGCATACTCGGCGAAGAAGAGCGCCCACACCCGCAGGTAGAACCGCGTGAAGCCGGCCTGGTCGCAGACGTCGACGCCGCGCCGCGCGGCCAGCAGCGCGACCAGAGCGGCGAGATGTCCAGCGGCCAGCACGACGGGTTGGACGCCGTCGACGAGCAGCGGGCCGGCCACCGCCATCGTCACATAGCCGGCGACCAGCAAACCCATTCCCGCCGCCGCGGCGCGCTGCGGCCCCGCTCGCACCGTGAACGTCGCGACGCGAAAGTGCCGGTCGCCCTCGGCGTCGGGCACGTCCTTGAGGATCGCGATGGCCAGGCTGAACGGTATGACGAAGGCGGTCAGCGCCCACACAGGGTCGGGCAGGTCGTGCAGCGACCCCCCGGCGAAGTGGCCGAAGACGACGAGGTTGACCACCAGCGAGCGCACACCTGAGATACAGACAGCGGCCAGGACCGGCCGGCCCTTGAGACGGACGGGTGGCAGCGAATAGGCGGCGCTGACCACCAGCGCCACGACCACCCCGGTGAGCTCGAGAGGCCCCTGGGTGATGGCCAGCGCTACTGGCAATGCCGTGGCGGCGGCCACGATCGTTCTCGCGCGCGAGGCCGAGAGCGTGCCGGCGGCGATCGGCAGGTCCGGCTTGTTGATGCGATCGATCTCGACGTCGGTCAGCTGATTGAGGCCCACGATGGCGAGGTTGACGCTGAGCGCCGCCAGCAGGGTCCAGCCGAGATCTCCGGCATCCGGCGCCCCGGAGGCCAGTTCCGCCCCGGCGATGGCGTAGAGGCCGAGCACGCTCACCAGCGTCCCGACGATGGTGTGGGGCCGCGAGAAACGCCACAGCACCGTCAGCGGAGCCGGGCTTCGCTGGGCCGCCTGCGCGACCGTCACCGACGACGCAAGATCGAGAGCACCGCGGCGATCGGCACGAACACCAGCCCCGCCACGGAGCCGGCCGCGAATCGGACGGCGAAGCGCAGACGTCGCCTCCCGGTCATCGGCTCGTCGAGCCGCTCGGCCGGGGCATGCGCGGGCGGCGGCCGCTCGCCGCGCACGCCGGCGACGGCGACGGCATACGCGTCCCCCCGGTGCCAGTCGGGCGCGATGTGCCGCACGACCACGTCCTCAAAGCCTGCCGAGGCAAACCAGGCGCGGTACTCGGACTCCTCGGGGAACAGCATCCACGCGCGCGCGAGCCACGCTGCGCCCGGTGCGCGCGGCGGCAGCGGCCCGATCAGCACCGCCACGCCACCTGGGCGCAGGACCCGGGCCGCTTCGTGGACGGCGCACTGTGGATCGGGCCAGTACTCGACCGAGCCGGCCGAGACGTAACGATCAAAACTCTCGTCGGCGAACGGGAGGGCCTCAGCGTCGCCAAGCACGCGGGCCACGCCCGTCAGCGCCGGACGGCGCTCCGAGCGGGCGAGCTGATGGGGGCTCTGGTCGAGCATGACCAGCCGCGACGGGTCGGTGTGGGCCGCGATGCCCTCGGTGGTGAACCCGGTTCCCGCGCCCACATCGATCACGTCGAGAGCACGGTCGCCGAGCTGGGCGAGTTCCAGCGTTTCGGTGCGCATCTGGACAGTCCAGAACAGCGGGTTGACGCGGTCGTAGACCAGGGAGAGAAACCGGTAGAACCAGTAGGCCTCCTTCTTGTGCTGGATCAGCCGCATGCCGCGCTCATGGTGACCGGATCGGCGGCGCCGCGTCGTGCGGGGTGGGGAATGCCATGCTCGAGGCCGGCCAGCGGAGATTCGCCGCGGTAGAGCACGCGGCCGCGGTGCGTCACGACGACGTGGAGCCGGCCTGCCAGCCAATGGTGCGAGCGTGCCTCGACACGGCGCTCCCCGGCCACGGGAACCGGAAGCACCGCGGGTTGCTGGCCTGCAGCGTCGCCCTCGACGCGCACCGCATACCGGCCGAAGCGGGCCCGCAGCGACCATCCCCGGCCCACCGCGAGGGGAAATCGCACGATGCGCCGGCCGACACGCACAACAGCCGCCGTGGCGCAGATGCCGGCCGCGAGCTCTCCGCCGGCGAACGCCACGCAGACATCGGCGCCTTCGAACGCGTCGGCCTGGCCCCACCACCAGCGGGCCGGAAAGGCCGTGCCCCAGGTGCGCTCGACGTAGGCCGTTGCGCCCGTCAGGTCGATCTCCTCACCACCGAGTCGCGCGCTGCCGTCGACGCGCGCACCAAGCACGAGCGGGGCCCAGTACTGGGGCAGTCCGGGGAGCACGTACGCGGGCCCGAGCGCCCTCCCGTGGTAGGCGCACGACCGCGAGAGCCGGATGTCGAGCGCCGTGTCGTCCGTCGGCCGCGCCCGCAGGGCACGGAGATCACCCACCAAGGCGGCCCCCGCGTCCACGCCAAAAGTCCGC
>Ga0136633_1002942_pt1 | contig 11415 bp, 12 predicted proteins | sample AntDrymeUQ832206_2_FD_105494 | JGI IMG/M metagenome (GOLD analysis project Ga0136633, IMG submission 105494) | Polar desert sand microbial communities from Dry Valleys, Antarctica - metaG UQ83 (22.06) | ecosystem: Environmental > Terrestrial > Soil > Desert | place: Antarctica: Dry Valley...
AGAGGCGATCCGCTGTCTCAAGCGTCAACTCGTCCGGCCGGTCTTCCGGCTCCTCCAGGAGGGTCAGCTCGGGCTCAAAGCCGCGGCTTGACAACATAGGAGCCTGCACATCCCGGCACTAGTCAGGCGCACATCGTAATCCGCTGGTGAGTCAAGCGCCATGCGGGCGGTCGATCGCGAATCCGCCGCGAGCCCGCCACTTCTCGGTCGGTCACGCGACGCGGGGACGCGGCTAGGTACTACTGCGCATTGCCGTAGGTCAACCCATCCGCTCATACTCACAACCGCAGCTGAACATAGGGCGCGCCGCCGGGATGAGTCCGCCCGCGCGGGAGGGGATCGCAATGATCCGTCAACAGCCCGCCCCGACTAATCGAGGCCGAACGCATTCGTGGTATCGCCTCGGGCCGACTGCCTGGAGCGGCGATGTCCACACGAAGCGGGTCTTCCCCCCCGGGTCGTGGCATCCATAAAGCACGTGATGCTTACCAAGCGTGAACTCGAGATCGTCAACGCTGTCATGCGTGGGCGGTCGAACGACGAGATCGGCCGTGAGCTCGGATTGGCGCGACAGACAGTCGAGGCGCACCTGACACGCCTGTTCGTCCGTTTCTACGTATCCACGCGAACCGAGCTCGCAGTCAAAGCGGAGCGTGAGGGCTGGCTGCGTAGAACGCAGCGCCGTAGCTCGGAAGAGCGCGATCACTAGACCTAGTGCAGACCAAAGAGACAAGGGTTCTCCCCACTTGTTCGGTAGGTCGTGCGGTTGAAAACTGGTCTGGTGCGCGTCTGGGGGCGTGGGATGAGCTGCTCCGGCGGACGCGTGCGCTGAAACGCACAAGGGTGCCGACGAGGGTGCCGCGCTCACCCGGACTTCCGCCTGTCGGTGCTCAGAAGGGCCGTAGCTCACGGTCCTCCCACGGAAGGAGGTGGATGCGTCCGACAGACATCCGGAGAACTCCGTTGAGAGCGCACGCACGGGGAGTCGCCCCGAACTGGAGGAATGACGATGGCTCGCAAATTGCTTGGCCGTTTCCTATACCCGAGCCTGTTGGCATTGGTTGTAACCGGCGCGGTCGTCGGCGTGGCGCTTGCGATCGACCAAAATTTCGACGGGACCTGCGTCGCCGGGGACGTCTGCAACTACAGGGACAGCTTCCGCACCGGTCTCATTGCCTCGGCCACCGGTTCGGACTCCGATTACAGCAATGACACCTGGCCAGGCACGGGGACAAGCCTCAACGATTCGGTGACGTCGATGTGGAATCGAAAGAGCTCCTACGACGTCCTCTGGTACCCATTCGCCGACTATGGGAACTCAGCTTTCGGGCACGCATGCCTCAATCCGGGACAGTTTACGAACGAGGTACCGTGGTACTTCAACGACGTGTTCAGCTCGCATTTGGTCGCTGTCGGCGGCTGCTGATTACCGATCCGGAACTCCAGCACGCATGCTCGGACTAAGATTTGGGAGACTCGTCTCGGCCCTGACGGCGGCTGCGGTGGTGACGATCATCATCATGGTCGCCGCTGGCCGAGAGAGACAAGACGACTCAGGCTTCCCGCCGAATTTGGAGAAGGCTCTCCTTCAGGTTATCGGGGATCGCAGCTGCCTGGCGCCCACGGACGCCGAACGCCAATTCCGTGTTAGCCTCGACCGCTCCGGATTCTCCGACTGGACGATCTCGCGCGAAAGAGGCGTCCGGTCTGACGGCTGTGTCTCCGCTGGTGTAAGTACGTCCGACCGTCGGATTGTTCTTATCCCAGTGGCTCGCCTGGAAGTGCGGCAGGCCATGCAACGTGTCACCGTCGAGCTGCGTCGACGCTGCCTCGGGGAGGACGATGCCATTGAGTACATCGCCTCGGTTCTGCGCAGTATGGGCGAAGCGAACCCCGAGATACGGAGCGGAGCTTGGATCGTCATCCCCGAGGCATCTGCCGAGGCGGTTCAGCGTCACGTCGACGCTGGCTGCTTTACTTACTCCGGTATGACGTGGACGGCGGCAGGCCAGCCTGTCTACTTGATAGGCGGCCATGCCGCTGAGCAGCGAACTGATCGTCCGGCGCCATAGACTCTCCTTAATGTCGATCTATCCCGGTAGGGGTCCCCACGGCGGAGGTTCATGAATGGTCGAGACGCCGCTCGCCGCCGAAGGGGTCGGTCGACGCTATAGTCGCGGACGGCCCTGGGCGATCAAGGATGTCGATCTCGCCATCCCCCGAGGATCGATCACCGCTCTGGTGGGCCCAAACGGAGCCGGCAAGTCCACCCTCATCCGCTCCTGGATGGGCTTCGAGCGTCCCGACGAGGGACGGGTCCTGGTCCAGGGTATCGACCCAAGGCGCGACCGGACAGCCGCAGTTTCCCGAATCGGTTACGTACCGCAGGCTGCCTCGCTCTACCGGAACCTCACAGTCGACGACCACTTCCGCTTCGCCGCGGTCTGCCGGCCCGCGTTCGATCGCGCCCACGCCCTGGACCGGACACAGGCGGCAGGCATTGGAGCCGAGCGCGACGTCGGCGAGCTGTCTGGCGGAGAGCAGGCGCAGGTAGCCCTCGCGATTGCGCTCGGTACCCGATCGCCGGTCCTCCTGCTCGATGAGCCACTCGCCAGCCTCGATCCGCTCGCCCGACGGGAGTTCCTCGCCGTCCTCGTCGACGACGTGCGCTCGACCGGCGCGACCGCGATCCTCTCGTCCCACATCGTCACTGATGTCCAGCAGGCTTGCGACTCGCTCGTCGTTCTCGCGTCCGGAAGGGTCGCCCTGCACGCGACCGTCGCGAAGGCCCGCGCGGAGCACCGGACCGTCCTCGAGGGCGACCTGGCCGGGCGGCCGGCCGTGGGTCATTTCATCGGCCAAGACGGCGAACGTTTGGCGCTCCTGAGGGGCACCGGTGCAGGCTTCAAGGAGGCGACGCTCGAGGAGATCGTTCTCGGCTACCTCTCAGCGGTTCGGCCATCGAGCGCGGCGGCACAAGAGGCGCCGTGATGCTGCAATCCGCACGGCTCACCCTCAAGCATCATCGTTTCGAGGTGGTCTCGGCCGTAGTTGCGGCGATCCTTGTCGGCGCGGCGGCGTTGTGGGTCGGCGCGAGGCTGGCGGAACTGGACATTCCGGGGCGCTGCTACCCCATTTGGCTGGGCTCGGTCGCCGAAATGACGCCCGAGTGCTCCGCTTCCATCCGCGCGTTCCAGGAGGTCTACAGCGCACCGGCCGGCTTGGTCCTCGTGGCGATGGGAGTCCTGCCACTCACGGTCGGGCTGATCGCCGGGGTGTCGGTCGTAGGCCGGGAGCTCGAAACGCGGACGGCCCAGACTGCCTGGGCGCTCGCGGCGTCGCGCCGTCGCTGGTTCGCGCGGCAGCTCTGGCCGATCCTGGTGGTCCTCGGCCTGGCGATGGCCTTCGCCGCCACCGCGGCATCGCTCCTCGTCGCGAGCCGGACCGCGTACTACTTCGGCGTCCTCGACGACATTGGGCTCCATGGCCCGCTGGCCCTGGCCCGGGCGGTCATGGCGCTCGGCCTTGGTCTCGTGACCGGGGCCGCGCTCGGCAGGACCCTTCCGGCGTTGATCGTCGGCGCCGTCCTGTCGTTCGTGCTCCTCTTCGCGGCGGGAACGGCGCGGGACGCGTGGGTCCAGGCACAGCAACCGGTCGAGCTCGAGTACGCGTTCGTCGGCAACCCAATGTTCGACGGCAGGTGGGTCGAGCAGGCGTGGCGCGCCCCCGACGGCAGGCTCGTCGGCGAGGCCGAGGCCGAGGCCATGGCTCTGGTGCCGCCAGAAGGTCAGGCAGACCCGTGGGCATGGTTGGCCGAGAACGATTACGACGCGGTGGCCTTGGGGATTCCCGCGGAAACCCTGGGCTATTGGGAACCGATGGAGGTCGGGGCGACGATCGTAGCCGCCCTCGCTCTCGTTCTGGGCACAGTGCTGATAGTCGACCGTCGCCGTCCCACTTGACCAACCTGATTAACGAAGACGAGCCTGACGCCTAGGATGGCGCCTGATGAGCAGTGTCAGACGAGGCCGGGGTAGGGAGCGGTCCGGCATGGTCCGGAGGATGTGACCTCGTCAGCTGACTACCCCAAGAGGTCGTCCACCCGAAGGACCAACCACCTCGACGAGCCTCGCCGGTCGATCGTCTCTGAACCCCAAGAAGGGCGGTTCGGGCTGCCGATTCCTCTCGATCGTCTGGCACACGGTCAGGCGATCGGACGCGTAAGTGTCCCGAACACATCCTCGTGGTGCCATGCCCCGAGGTCCTCAAGGCGGCCGGTGACTCCTGCCGACAGCATGCGCGAGACTCTGGGATGATCCCACTGCCATGGCTGTGACCCGAAACCTTAATTGGCTCCGCTGCAGGAGCTCGAGCCGCATTGCTTCGAGGATCTCGCACGTCGGCCTGCCACTGACTTCGTTGAGTGGCAACGACGATTGGGGGGTGGACATCCGCGGTACGGAGATCGCTCGCCTCCAGCAAGTTGGACCGGTGTCGGCCGCGCGCTTAATTGAACCCTGATCTGAGGATGACGGCCAGTCGCGCGAGAGCTTGGGCGGCACGCTCGACCGTGGTCTTGATCTCGATGGCAATCGGGTGTCAGTCGCCCGGGACCTCCCTCCCGATTGCCCCAACCGCGCCACCTGGAGCGGCAAATGCCCGGACGTGGTCCTCGATCCGCTGGGAGAATCAACCGCTCCCTCAGTCGGATGGGGTCCTGAGCGTCCTCGGCGTCGCCGCGGGGCCGAAGGGCATCGTCGCCATCGGCTTCGATGAGACCGGCCCCGGCAGTCACGGCGCGGTCTGGTTTTCGGCGGACGGCGGCGATTGGGTGCGTGTCGGGGAACCCGAAGTGCTCGCGCAGGTCCAGCTCGCTGACGTAGCCGCCAACGCCGATGGGTTCACCATCATTGCCACAACCGGTCTCCCTTCGACGGCAGTTGTCTTCCAGTCATCGGATGGGGTCGAGTGGCAACGAGTCGCCGATGGACCCCAATTTGCCAACGCCCACGTTGGCTCGCTCGCGGGCAAGGGGGATGAATTGCTCGCAGTCGGCACCGACGCGTCCGGAAAAGCCCTCAGCATTCGGTCGGTCGGTGCTGCCGGCTGGGAACGGCTGTCGTCGGATGACATGGGCCTGAGCGATGGAGTCGTGTCGTCGATCACGGCTTCACCCGACGGTTGGATCGGCACCGGGGCTATTGGACCGGATGGCCGAAGCGCGACCATGTTCCAGTCGGCTGACGGGGTGAGCTGGCAGCAGATCATCCTGCCCGTCGCACCTGCCGGCGAGTACCCTGTCGCGACTGCATCAGCCACGGTCGGACGCTGGGCGACGCTCGTCCGGGGGACGGAAGCAACCAAGTGCGAATTCCTTCGCGAGTGCGAGTTCGGCGCCGTCACCTGGTGGTCCGCCGACCGCAGGGCCTGGGCCCGGCTACCCGCGAGCGAAGAGGCCCCGCAGGAAGGGTCCGTGTTGGCAGCTGGCGGCGACGTCGGCTTTGTCGCGGTGTCTGCAGGCGGCTCCTCGGTCAGTGCTGACGGCTTGTCCTGGGCGGCGCTCGACGCGATCGGTGGCGCTGAGCGGCAGGTCCTCGACGTTGCGGTGATCGGGGACACCGTTGTCGCTGTCGGAGAGCTCCCAATTGCGGCAGGGTTGTACTTGAGTGGTGGCTGGATCGCAACCGGACATGGCCGAGACTAACGGGCCTCGGCGTCTTCGGCGTCTCGAGGTTGTGTACGGGACGGTTTCGACCGAGCTCTCGTCAAGTTGCGTGGAAACTCCCTTCCGGCTTGACATGATCAGGCCGGCCGAGTTGTGAACGGCGTCAGGGCAGCAGCGGGATGAACGTCGCTTCGGCCCAGTCGAGGGCTGCCGCGGAGTCGTAGGCGATGCCGGGCCGGAGCGACGGCCGCATCTTCTGAATGAAGCGTGCAACGGGAGTCGCAGTCCGACGCCGATCCCGGGAGACGTCGCAGATCCCTGACGCCGCCCGGATCAGTCGTCGGTCGCGTCCAGCTCCCGCGTCGCGCGCAGGCACACGAGCCGCATGCCAGCGCAATCGTGCCGGTTGTGCTCGAGGAGCCGGTCCCAGCGCTCCTGCTGCCTGGCGGTGAGGAAACGCCCGCTCTCCAGCCTGGGGCGGAGGATCCGGACGGTCTCGCCGACGTGGCCTGCCGCTGCCTCCTGTGGCACGGAGTAGTCGACCAGGGCCAGGTAGTCGGCGAGCCGGGGACGATCCGCGCTCGATGGCGGGCCTGGATGCAGCCGGTTCAGCCGGCTCGTGGCGGTGGCAAGCCGGCGGGCGCTCCCCGGCCTGTGCGGTCCCACGATTGGGCGACGGCGAGGATCTGCGAAACGCGCTCGGGCCGCGCCGCAACACGGCCGGCTCTCGCCGCGTTGTGCGGACTGCCGAGCCGGGTTTGTTCGATGACCATGACGTCTCCAATTGGCTCGTCCAGCATCGCCCTCGGCCATGGCCATGCGCTGTCGACCAGATGGGCTACGGCCGACACGGAGAGGGAGCAGCGGTCGATGTCAGATCTGGCGTCGAAGGCCGAGGTTCACGAGGCGAATCTCCATCGCCTGCTCGCTCACCTCGAACCCATGCGCGAGAAGGGGCACGATCGAGGCGTCCGTGGCTGCTGGGTCGTCCGCGAGCAAGCGCTTGGCCTCTCGGATCACCAGGTCGCTCGGCATCAGGATCGCCGCGGCGAACTGGTTGGCCTCGATCTCCTCGATATCCGTCGCCGTGCTCGAGGTCGCGTCGCGCATGTTGATGCGGACATGGTCGAGGACGAGCGGTCGGCCTTTGTGCATGTCGAGGTGCCCGATCTCGTGTCCGATGGTGAACCGCTGACGCCGCGGTGCATGCAGGTCGTTCACCCCAATCATCACCGAGTCGTCGTCTCGGAAGAGGAGGCCGGACACGTCCCGATCGAGGCGTTCCCGGACGACTTGTGCACCCAGACTCTCGGCGACCTCCTCGATAGGCGTCGGGATTCTTCCCGCGTAGCCCGTATCTCGAAGGACGCGCTCCGCCGATTCTTCCGCATTACGTCTCGGCATCGACCCTCTCCTTCCTGGCTCGTCGCGCGATCTGCATGAAGGGTTCCTGGTCCTCGGGGGACAACTCGAGAAGACGGCGACTCCGCTTCACCTCCGGCTCTGGGTGGAGCGGAGGCAGAAGGGCGCACGGCTCGACGTCGAGTTCGCGGGCGAAGTCCATCAGGAGATGGATGGACATGCGCTGGCGCCCGCGCTCGATGTTCGCGACGGACGTCCGGCTGAGGCCGACGCCGAGCGCGACGTCCGCCTGGCTCAAGCGCTTCGCCTTCCGGGCCAGCCGAAGGAGTTCGCCGAACTCCCGGTAGAACGGTTCCACGAAATGAGTATGCCACCAACATGTCGGCAGGTAGCCATCTGGGTGTCGATGTGTGTGTGAGCAACATCCATCCATCAGCCCGAATGGTTTGACAAGAATCGGTTGGCCGAGGCAGGATTCCGAGGACGGCCTCCTGCCGCGGTTGCGACAGCCCGCCCACCTCAGGAGACCCATCGCCGTGCTTCCGCTGAACGACCACTTCGACGGCCTGCTCAAGAACCTGAACCCGCCGGACGATCGGCAGGCCCTCGCCGAGACGCTCCCGCCCATCGTCCGCGATCACCTGGCGAAGTCGGACTTCCTCGCCACGGTCGAGGAGTCGCCGGTGTCCAGGCTGGCCGGCTCGTACGGCCGCCGAACCGTCTCAGGCGACATCCGCGACGTCGACACCTTGATCTTCGTGGACGCATCGTACCGCGCCAAGCCGGTCGAAGACGTCCTCGACGACCTCGCCGCGGCCCTGAAGGACCTCGAGGTCGAGGGTTACGAGAAGGGCGACGTCAAGACCAACCGGAAGCAGCGCCGGTCCTGCCACGTCGAGTTTCGGCATTCCGGCAGCGACGACCCGTCCTTCCACATCGACGTCGTCCCGGTCATCCGCCCGGGCGACGATCCGACCGCGATCCTGGACATCCCCGACCGGGAGTGGACCCGGTGGGTCCCGACCCAACCGCTCGGATATGGCCAGCGCCTGAGCGTCCTGAACGGTGAGTGGAACGGCGAGGTCGTGCCGATGATCCGATACTTCAAGCGCATCAAGTTCCACAACATGCCAACCGGGCGGCCGAAGTCGTACTGGTCGGAGGTCATGGTCTACCACGTCTTCGCCGATGGGCTCGTCCCGAAGACGCGGCCTCTCGGCGGTTCGTACAACCGGGCCGAGCGGATGCTCCAGGTCCTCCGCGCCATCCTGGCCAAGTACGGGCAGAACACCGCCGAGGGCATGGAGACGCCGTTGGTCGCCGACCCCTGCCTCGGCCACAACGTCGCCTTCGCCTGGCCCAAGGCCGACTACATCCGCTGGGTCAAGGTGCTGACGGACGACATCAACACGCTCGCGGCGATCGAGGAGTCGACCGACCGGGACGAGTCGATCAAGGCCTGGGAGAAGGTCTTCGGCGAGGACGTATTCCAGATCGACGAGGAGGAGGTCGCGGCCAAGGAACAGGAGGCCAAGTCGATCGCCACCGCGGCGAGGATCGCCGGCGGCGCGATCGTGCCGGCTGCGTCAGCCACGAAAGGGATCGTCGTCCCCGCCCATCGTGCCTTCGGCGACCAGTAGATGGCATTCCAGCGGGGCGTTCGCCCGCTGACGATGGCCGAACAGGAACTGGCGATGCTGCAGCATCGGCCGGCGTTCACGCGGACGCGGCGTCATCCCTGGGTTTGGCGGGGCCTCCTGCAAGTCCGGCCAGGTGGTCAGGTCTACGTGATCGACATCATCGCCGGCGACCGGTCCGGGGCCGTCATCGAGGTCTGGTGCCGCGAGCCGATCCTGGTGCCGACCAAGGAGACCGGCAGGCCACCGCACACGTTCGAGCGCGGGTCACTGTGCGTCAACGACCGGGCGGCGACGCCATACGAGTTCATCGCCGACACGACCGTGCCCTGGATCTACTCGTGGTTTTACTTCTACGAGCGCTGGCTCGAAACCGGCATCTGGTACGGGCCGCAGGCCCCGGGCCATGAGCTCGGGACGACGACCGACGCGACGGCCAGGTCGAAGTCGATCGCGACGAACGAAGCCGGCCGCACGCCGGCGCCGAAGCGAACGCGCGGAGAGGCCGCGTGAGCCGCCCCGTTCGCCAGTTCCTGTCGCACGAGCACGGCGATCGACCGGCTCTCGTTCGCCTCGAGACCGACATGCGTCGGCGCGGGTTGTCGTCCTGGCGGGACCGCAAGAACCAGCACCGCGGCGAGGCGACCGATTCGGCTGTCGTGAAGGCCATCCAGTCGGAAACCGACGGCTTCGTCATGTACGGCACCAAGAAGATCCTGACGAGCGCCTACGTCTGGGAGCACGAGTGGCCCCCGGCGTACCTCCGGCACCAGGCCGAGACCAGGGCGGATCACCCGTTCCCGTATCCGCTCATCCCGATCTTCGTCGGCATCGGCGTGGCCGACCTGAAGACGGCGGCCGTGGATCACAACCAGCCGTTGCCCACGACCTTCAACGGCGAACGATTGAAGCCCGGCCTGGCCGGCCGACGCACGATGGCGAGCTACCTCCTACGGACCGGCCTAACGCGGCGCTCAGCCGAGGCTCCGACCGGCCCGCTCCGGCTGCATCTCACGACGTTCGCCGTGCCCGACGATCTCGATGCCGACATCCTCGTCGACTGGTCGCCGGAGTTCGGCCCCGGCGCCGTTTCGCCTTGGCAAGACCTTCTCGACGCGCGCGACGATCTTGCGGCTGCGCTCGCGCAGACCGGACGCGTCCTCGAGATCGGCGTCCAGTCGCGGCTGGGCCCGGCCTTCGCCTTCGGACACGCATTCCCGCATGTCTCGAAGATCCCGATCACGGCCGGCGACGGCTGGCAACTCGGGCATGACGAGGATCCGGCCTTGGTCGCTGCGACCGAGGTTCCCCTCGTCGACGGCGACCCGTGGATCGCCGTCGTCGAGGTCTCACTGGCGCGCAACGTCTCTGTCGCGGTCGATCGAGCCGCCGCCGCATTCGGGCTCGCGCCAGCCCGACGACTGACGATCGGCTACGGCCCAGACGCCGACCACGTCGACGCGGCGGTGGCCGCCGCCGCAACAGCCGCTTTCGGCAACGCCTGAAGCGGATTCGCGACGAAGGCGTGATGGAGGCGCACGTCTTCCTGGCCGGCCCGGCGCCGTTGGCGCTGCTTCTCGGAGCCTCGGTCAATGCGGGTCCGGCCATGACGCTCTACCACACCGTCGATGGCGACTACGTGCAATCAGTTCGTCTTCCCGCCTAGCCCAAGGAGGGCGGTCGATTTTCCCAGCGCCCTCGCACCCCTGTGGTTGTGGAAGACAGTCCGACCCATTCGTCCCAAATCGGTTGGTTCGTTTCGTTGCCTCCGCAAATGCCACCGATCTCACATGCCCCGACGCATCTCGGGATGGGTGGACTGTGTTCATTACCCCCTCAACCCAACTAGCCGATCCGCCGGCGATGCCGTCCGATGGCGGGCCACGAGATCAGCCTCGGACAGGCTCACGTAGCGGCGGACCATATCGAGCGTGGCGTGGCCGAGGATCTGCTGGAGGCTGAACACGTCGCCGCCGTTGACGAGGTAACCGCGGGCGAACGTGTGGCGGAACGTGTGCGGGCTACAGCGGGTCCCGATCGCCGCCCGTCGCCCGAGGCGCGCGATCGCCAGCTGGATGCCGCGGGCGGTCAGGGCCGGCCCCCAGCGCCCGCAGAAGAGCGGGTCGCCGGAGGCGACGGCCGTCCGGGTCGCGAGATAGCGGAGGAGCGCCCGCCGGGCGCTCGCGCCGATCGGCACGATCCGCTCCTTGGCACCCTTGCCCATGACATGGAGCGTCCCGTCGGGACGGACGTCGCCGACCCGCAGCGAGGCGAGCTCGGACAATCGGAGTCCGGTGTCGAGCAGCACGAGCGCGAGCGCCCGCTCCCGCTCATCGGCGAGGGCGAGGAGGCTCCGCAGCTCCGGATCGGAGAACGGGGCGATGAGCCGGTGCGGCACCTTCGGTCGACGCAGCGCCCGGAAGCCAGCCGCCGCGGCGAGCTCCTCGGCGGCGCACCAGTTGCCGAACGCCTTGAGGCCGCGGACGTAGCCGGCGATCGACTCGGGCGCCAGCGAACTCCGAAGCTCGAGGAGCCAGGCCCGCAGCTCGGCAGCTGGGATGGCGTCAACCGGCCGCGCCGCGCCGAACCGGCGGCCGGCCCGAATGAGGATCATCCGGTACCACTCGACCGTCCGGGGCGACGAACCCTCGGCCGCCTTGGCGGCGCAGAACAGGTCGACCGCGGCGCCCAGCCCGATCGGAATCGGGCCCAAAGAATCAAGCGAACCGCCGGCTGGGCCCAAAGAGTCAG
>Ga0136633_1002943_pt1 | contig 11415 bp, 8 predicted proteins | sample AntDrymeUQ832206_2_FD_105494 | JGI IMG/M metagenome (GOLD analysis project Ga0136633, IMG submission 105494) | Polar desert sand microbial communities from Dry Valleys, Antarctica - metaG UQ83 (22.06) | ecosystem: Environmental > Terrestrial > Soil > Desert | place: Antarctica: Dry Valley...
ATGCCCTCGACGATCTCGCTGTGCACCAGGTCGCCGTCGGCTGCGGCCAGCCATGCGGCGTCGTAGAAGGGGTAGCCGACAGAGTCGGGGAACGCCTCGCGGGTGACCTCGACGACGAGGCGCATGTGCTCGTTCACGGCCGCGGCATCCACCGGGTCGGCCGGTGCCCTGTAGTACTCGATGGTGCACATCCGGCGGTCGGTGGTGCCGCCCTTGCTGGCGTGCCACATCGGGAAGTCGAACGCGAGGACATCTCCGGGCTGGCAGTCAAAGACGTAGCCGGGCACCTCGTCGACGTCGGTGATCGACGCCGCTATCTCGCCGACGCCGCCGTGGAGCGGCTGCTTGTGGGACCCGGGCACCACCCGCAGCGCGCCGGTGTCGGCGCCGAGCTCGCCCAGGTAGACGAAGAACTTGACGCCTCGAAGTCCGGGCTTGCCGTCAGGGTGCCAGCCCGTGGCGCTGACATAGCGGTTGCCGTCGGCGACCATGAGAACGACGTCGCCGCCGACGAGCTCCTTGGCCTTGGCGTAGAAGCGGGGATCCTCCGCGAGAGACGCGATCTTCGGGGTCCGCGTGTTCAACAGCGGAAGCCAGTGCCGCTTGGTGCCGTCGAACGGCGCGGCGGCGTGGGCCTCGGTCATCGCCGCCATGAGCTCGGCCTCGATCTCGGTGACCTCTGCGGGGCTGAGGAGCCCCCTCCAGGTCACGAAGCCAAAGGTCTCGAAGTGCTGTCTGTCCTGGTCTGCCACCATGGGTTCACACTACTAACGAACCTCTGCTCCGCGGTGCTGTCACCCGATCTGCGGTGGCCTCCCATGCACGAACGGGCTGGAGGTGGCGTCTGCGTTGCGGTACGCGTCGTAGCCCAGCCCGGGCACCGGTTCGGCCCGCTCAGAGCGGAGGTGGACGGCGAGGCCCCGCCGCGGTAGCGGACCGGTGTTGGAAGAGCTCCCATGCATCGTGTAGCGCGTGTGGAAGCTGACGCCGCCGGGAGGCAGCTCGGCTGCCACCTCGGTCCATTCGGCGCCGTCCGGCAGCCGAAAGCGTGACTTGGCGGTCTCGTCGTCGCGACCGAAGAAGTCGCTTTCGCCGATGTTGCCCCACCGGTGCGAGCCCGCAACGAAGCGCACGGGTCCGGAGTCGGCCGTCACCTCGCTGAGGGCGACCCAGGCGGTGAACGCCTCCCCCGTCCACCACTGATCCCAGTAGGTGTCGTCCTGGTGCCAGCCGACGCGGACCTCCTGGCCCGGGGCGTCGGTCGGCTTGTAGAGGAGCTGAACCGCGAAGACCTGGAGCGTGCTGGCCCCCACCAGCGCGGCGGCCCAGCGGGCCAGCTCGGGGTGGGTCACCACCTCCCGCAGGGTCTCATCCGTCCAGTGAGGTTGGTCGATCTTCACGATGCCCATCGGACGGGGCGTGATCCCGCCGACGATCCGGTCCATGGCGGATGCGGCCCGTTCGACGAGGTCGTGCGGGATCACCGGGGCGACGGCGCAGAACCCGAGCTGCTCGTATCCGGCCCGTAGTGCCTCCTCCGCTCCCGGCAGAGAGGCGTTGACGACGTCGATGGCGGCACGCCCGCTCACGTCGAGCCACCGAGCTGCGCCGAGGTCACCGTTCGCCCGCCGACGAATGCGTAGGTGCCACCACCGACGCGGACCCCGGTGCGGCCTTCGACCTCGCCGAGCAGCTCGAGGGTATCGACGTCGGCCGCCGGTCGTCCGCCTTCGGTGAGCGAGCTGGCCGACAGTCCGGGCAGCCAAACCTCGGCCGTCGTGTTCGTCGGCACGACGACCTCGACCCTCATCTCTGTGTCGGTGAGCTCCCATGCGACGGAGACCCGCCCACGGATGCACTCGTGCTCAGCCCGGGCCCAGGTGATTGAGCCTCCGGGCGTCGGGCGGATGACGAGCCGGCGAAACCCGACGTCCTCCGGTTCGGTGGCGATCCCGGCGACGGTCGAGAAGAGCCACTCGCCGACAGAACCGAGGGAGTAGTGGTTGAACGAGTTCATGCCCGCGTTCTGGAACCCCCCCTCCTCCGTCCAGCCGTCCCATCGCTCCCAGATCGTGGTGGCACCCTGGGCGATGGAGTAGCCCCAGGAGGGATAGGTCTCGTTCTCGAGCAGCCGGTAGGCGAGATCCTCATTCCCCGTCGCCGTCAGGACAGGCAGGAGGTGGCCGACCCCTAGGAAGCCCGTCGCCAGGTGGTTGGGCGGGAACGTGCCACCGAGCCCGCGACGATCGGTGATGAGCGCAACCAGCGCCTCGGCTGCGGCGGCCCGCTTGGCCTCGGGGAGCAGGTCGAAGGCGAGGGCCAGAAGGTAGGTCGTCTGTGTGTTACCGACGATCCGGCCCGACGGTGTCACGTACGCGTCGTTGAACGCGGCGCGGACCTCCTCGAAGAGGCTCTCGTGGCGCTCAGCCTCCGCGGTCAGCCCGAGCACGCGCGCCGCCCGCCCGACGAGGTCGGCGCTGTGGGCGAAGTACGCCGTCGAGAGGACCTCGCGTGGGGTGTCCTCGCCCACGGCCAGCCAGTCGCCGTAGTCGTTGTTCCGGCGCTGCCGCCAGAGGCGATCGGGGTTGGCCTCATCGATGTAGGCGACCCATCCCGACATCGAGGAGAAGCAGTGCTCCAACAGCCTGACGTCGCCGTAGCGCCGGTACAGCTCCCACGGCAGGATCACCCCGGCGTCACCCCACGCGGGCGCGGCCTCGCCGAACAGCTCCTCCCTGACAACCGGGGCGACATCGGCGAAGGCGCCGGACGGCGAGCGGGCATCGATCACGTCGTCGAGCCACTTCGTGAAGAACGCGGCGACGTCGGCGTTCCAGCACGCGGTGGGGAGGAAGATCTGGGCGTCACCCATCCAGCCCAGGCGCTCGTCGCGCTGGGGGCAGTCGGTGGGGACCTCCAGGAAGTTGCCGCGCTGGCCCCACTCGATGTTCCTCTGCAGCTGCGAGACCATGGGGTTCGAGCAGGTGAAGGTGCCAGCCCGCGGGAGGTCCGACCCGAGAACGACGCCTACGGCCTGGGGTGGCGGCGATCCGGGCGGCAGCCCCGAGACCTCGGCGAAGCGGAACCCTCGCCAGGTGAAGTGGGGCTCGAGCTCCACGGGCCCGGCTGCCGTGCCGTCAAGGCGGTAGACGTCGACGCACTGGGCCCCTCGGTAGTTGGTCGTGTAGAACGAGCCGTCGCCGGCGAGCATCTCGGCGTGGCGAATGGTGAGCGTCCCCTTGATTTCGCCGGGAACCGAGAGCCGTAGCCACCCGACCATGTTCTGGCCGAGGTCGACGAGGAACGTGCCTGGCGCGGTCTCGGTCACCGACTTCGGCTCGAGCTCCATCAGGCGTCTGACGGTCGGCGCCCGTTGGCCCACCAGCTCCGCCTCCGGGGGCACGACGACCTCGACAGGCACCCAGGCCTCTCCGTCGGCGGAGGGCGAGCACCAGTCCCGGCGGGCTGCGACGTCCTGCTCCTCGCCAGTGAGCATGTCCGACCACACGACGTCGGAGGGCGCGCACTCCCAGGTCCGATCCGTTCCCAGCACGGTGGTCGTGCCGTCCTCGAGCTCCACGTGCACCTGTAGGAGAAAGCTCGGCTGCTCACCGTAGAACCGGTGCTGCCAAGCGATACGGCCCGACCACCAGCCGTCACCGAGGAGGGCGCCGATGCAGTTCGCTCCGGGGTGGAGGAAGGGGGTCACGTCGTACGCCTGGTACTGGATCCTCTTGCGGTAGTCGGTCCAGCCGGGAGTGAGGACGTCGGGGCCGACCCGTCGACCGTTGATGTACAGCTCGTACACGCCACGGGCCGTGACGAACGCCCGCGCCCGCCGGACGGCCTGCCCCAGGTCGTACGTGCCGCGGAGCCAGGGCAGGCGCTGGTGCTCGATGCCGTAGAGGTCGAGGCCCTCCGGAGCGGCGGCGACGGGACGGATAGAGGTGGGTGCACCGATCCACGACGCGCTCCAGGCCGAACGGTCCATGAGACCGGTCGTCCACGCCGTCCAGTCCGACCAGTCGGAGGCCACGTCGTCGGCATCCCACGCCCGAACCCGCCACCAACAGGTCTGGTCGCTCGAAAGCGTCCGCCCGGAATAGACGACCTGCGAGGTCTGATCCGAGGCCACGACCCCGCTGTCCCAAAGGTCGACCGTCCCAGATTGCGTGGTGGCCACCTGGATCTGGAAGGCGGTCTGCACGTCGGCCCGCCGATCCGAGGTGACGATCCAGCTGAACCGGGGCTCGGGGACATCGAGTCCCATGGGCTCGACGAGGTGCTCGACGCGCGGTTGCAAGATCTTCACGGGCGCCGAGCATACGATCGGCAGGGGTCGCCCCCGACGGGAAGGTACGCGTCCAGGTGGCGGCTGAAGCACGCGAAGGAACCGGGCCACTCCTCTGGGGCGAAGTCGAATGCGTGGCCCCTGCCCTCGAAGACCTCGAGGTGGTTGGGTACCCCGGCGTCGCTGAGGCGCCGGTGGAAGGCCTCGACCATGGGGAGCGTCGTCACGACGTCGGCACCGCCCGTGATCGAGACGATCGGGGGTGCGCCATGTCGGACCTGCTCGATCGGGGAGAGCGCACGTCGCCGCCCGGGGTTCGGGCACATCCCGGCGACGAAGTCGTGCAGATCCTGGTGGCAGCCCACGTCGAGGTCGGTCACCGGATACCAGAGGAACGCGGCACAGACCGAGCTGTCCATTGCGTCGCTGTCTCCGCTGTCTCCGCTGTCTCCGCTGTCCCCTTGGCCCTCGGGGCCTTCGGCGGTCAGCGCCGCGAACGCAGCCAGGTGCCCACCCGCCGATCCGCCGCCGATGGCCAGACGCTGCGGGTCGAGGCCGATCTCTGCGTGGCTCACGCGCATCCATCTGATCGCGGCCCTGACGTCCTCGAGCGCCCCCTCGATCCCCGTCTCGGGGTGGAGCCGGTACCTGATGGCGGCGGTGACGTAACCCCGCTCCGCGAGATCGTGCGCGTGGCGCATGTGCATGTACGGATGCCCCTCCTGCCAGCCTCCGCCGTGGACGAAGACCACGCCTGGCCGTCGTTCCGTGGAGTCGGTGCGGCCGAACAAGAACAGATGGAGGGGACGCCCGGTCGGTCCGGCTCGGACGTACTCCACGCCGTCCCTGAACGAGGCGCCGGCCGGCGTGCCCGGCCGCTGGTGGAACGCGATCACCCGCTCGGCGTCCTCAGTGGGCTGGTCGGACCCTGCCTGTCCGAGAAAGCTGAGCCAGGACTTGCGCTCGGTCGTCAACGTGTTGCCGGCCACAGGTCCGGGACCCGCTCGAAGGTGCGGGTGGTGCTCGAGTCCCGAGCAGCCAGGCAGGCGGCCGCGCTCGCGATGCCGTCGGCCAGCGTGGACCTCGACGGTCCCCCGGCCACCACCTCGAGGAACATCCGGGCCAGCTCCACATCACCGCCGGCGTGATCCCCGCCGGCCTTCACCTCGATCTCGTCGACGGCGGTGCCATGGTGCTCGATGACCGTCAACTTCTCGTCCCACCAATCGAACCGGATCGTTCCGAGGTACCCGGTGATCACTGCGCCGCGGCGCCCGGCACTGCGACGGGTGAGGAAGTTCTGGTTGTAGACCGCATGGGTCCCGTCCGGGTACAGCAGGAGGGCGGATCCAGCGTCCTCGTGGCGGACCGATGCACTGAACGCGCACCAGTGGTCTCCGTACATCATGCCGCCGAGCTCACCGCCCCTAGCGGCAACGTTCTCAGGGCTCTCCGGACATGTCGCCGTCCGGTCGCACTGCGAGCACATGATGTCGGGCATGGTCCCGCCGTAGACCTTCTGCGTTGTGGTGGCCGCCACGGCCTCGGGTCGGCTGTCGAGGAGCAGGCTGATGTAGTCGAAGTCGTGGGTGGCCTTCTGCAGGAACAGGCCCCCGGTCTCATCGTGGTCCCGGTACCAGTGGCCGAAGTAGACGCCGCCGTAGGGCACATAGTTGTAGGCCTGGACCTGGTTCACCACGCCGATCCGCCCGGACCGCACCTCCTCCAGCACCCTCTGGAAGAGCGGCGTAGTGCGCAGTGGAAACGACACCACGACCGAGTCCGGGCGGTGAGCGAACGCCGCCGCGAGGCCCCGAAGCTGCTCCCAGCTCGTCGCCACCGGCTTCTCCAGGAAGAGCGGGAGCCCGGTGGCCGCTACTTTCACCGCCATCGGGGTGTGGAGGCTGCACCGGGTGCCGACCAGGACGCCGTCGTATCCCTCAGCGTGCTCCAGCATCTCGTCTACCTCGGAGAAGATCCGCAGATCCCCGTCAACCGGGACGTCGGGCGTCGCTGCGAACCTGGACCGCACCTCCTCTCCCACCGGGTCGGCCACGGCGACGACCGTGGCCCCCAGGCGGAGTCGGCCGATCTCGGCGAGGAACCCGGTCATCCGAGAACCGGCGCCGATGACGGCGAGACGGCAGGTCAACGCGTGGACCTCATCATGGGGGAAGGCCCGCTGCGACCCTGACCGATGACCAACCCGTGGTAGACGGCGACATCGAGGCAGCGGCCCGACGTGCCGTTGAAGAGCCTGTTCAGTCTGTGCTTCGTCATGGGGTGTTCCTTGCTGTCGGGGGGGAGAGGGCCAGGGGGAGCGTGTGGGGCTGGATGTTCCAGCCCCGGAGATCGACGTCGACAACCGCCGGCAGGTCGGCGAACTTCGGGGCGTCGGGAGCATGGGGACCGATGGCCTGGGTCCGGGCCCTCAGGGTCAGCCCTACCTTCCAGGTCTCACCCGGGAGAATCACCGGCCCGTTGTCCGACGCGCGCCAGCAGACGCGGTCGTCGTCCACGTCAAGCAGCGGAAAGAGTGCGACCCCGCGGCCGTCGTTGCGCACGGTGAGGCCGTCTGGGGAGGGCTGGACCGACAGCTGGGTCACCGGAGCGCGGAGCATCGGTCGCAGCGGTTCGTCACCTTCGCCCCGCTGGCTGAAGACGTAGTGGCGGGCCGGCCCACCGCTCCTGTCCCCCATGGCGAGGCGTACGAGGAGGATCTCGGTGTCGAGAGCGTCGAGATCGAGGTCCAGGGACCCGATCTCGAGCGAGCCTGCGCCGTCGTAGGCCAGGGTTCGCTCGTGCACCACGGAGCCGTCGAGCTGGTGGCACGTGAGGAGGACGTCTCCCGACGTGGCCTCGTCCGAGCAGACGTGCACCGAGGCCCGCAGGCGTTCCCCGTCGAGGGCCAGCCCGCCGTGTCGGAGGGAAGAGGCGACCGGGGCGTAGGCGGCCCGCACACCCCAGTAGGCCAGCTTGGGCCGCAGGTAGTAGTCCACGACGCTCGTGCAGTGCGTGTTGGGCCACGGCTCGTTGAGCTGCCACGGCAGGCTGCCGCTGCACACCGGCCAGCGACGGCGGTTGGCGTCGAGCGCGTATGCGAGGAGGTCGCTCTGCATCCACTGCGACAGGGCGATGTACTCCTCGAGGTCCTCCACCTTCCCGAATACCTTCTCGACCCAGTACCGGTGCTGCCACCAGGAGCCGTGGTGCACCCAGGTAGGGTTCGTGTCGTCGGGCGGCCACCGGGCCTCGGGGTCCACGAATCGCGTCAGCGACGTCCGGGAGATGGCGCCCTGGGTGCCGAACTCGCTGTGCAGGAGCGCGGTCGAGCTGTCGTACAGCGCGTACGAGCGCACCGGCCCGGTGTAGTCCCACGGCCCGTGGACATCGTGCAGGTCAAGGGGACGCTCCTCGATCACCTCAGGCACGAGGTAGAAGACCGGTCCGCTCGGCGAGGTCGGAAGGAAGGGGCGCCCAGGGTCGGTACGGCGGACCACGTCCCACAGGGCGGCGACGTTCGGGTGGTCGAGTGTGAGCGGGTCGACCGCCCCCGCGCCCGTCGCCAGCTCGTTGCCGCCGCACCATGCCGCGAGGGAGGGATGGTTGCGGCGGGTCCGCACGATCGCCTCGGCCTCGGCCGCGAGGGTCGCAAGGAAGGTCGGCTCCACGGGCGGCTCGTTGTCGAGGCCCGACGACGACTGAACGAACTCCTGCCACACCAGGATCCCCGCGCTGTCGCACAGCTCGTAGAAGAGCTCGCGCTCGATGAGTCCGCCGCCCCACACGCGCAGGAGGTTGACGTGGGCTTCTCGCGCGAGTTCGATCAGCTCGCTGTAGCGCTCCGAGAGGTCGCCGCGGCCGTACATGGCGTCGACCGGGACCCAGTTCCAGCCCTTGGCGTAGAGGCGCTTCCCGTTGACCTCGAAGGTGTATGGGAGGGCATCGGCCCGGGGGCCGTCGGGACCCTCGTTGTGGCGCAGCTCGACGGTGCGGATGCCGAAGGTCGTCGTGGCGAGGTCGCTCTCCGCGCCGTCGGTCTCGACCGTCGCCCGGCAGCGGTAGAGAGGTTGCTCGCCCATGCCGTTCGGCCACCAGAGCGCCGGGTCTTCGATCGTGAGGTCCAACACGGCCTCGCGCTCCCCCGGAGCGACTTCGGCGGAAGCGCCGAGCGGGGCGCCGCCATCCCGGTCGATCGCCACCGTGACGCGAGTCGCCGTGGCGGCCGCGTCGGCCAGGGTGACGACCACGGTGGTCCTGGCCGGTCCGGCCTCCTGGAGCGTCGACCGGACCCAGAGGTCGGCGATGCGAGCGGCTCCCGTCGAGACGAGGTGGACGTCGCCCCAGATGCCGAGGTGCACGAGCCGGGGCCCGAAGTCCCAGCCGTAGCCCATGCGCGGCTTGCGCGTCGTGACCTTGCTGGTGCGGCCGATCTGCGACTGCTCTGCCGGTGCCTCGTGGAGGACGAGGGTGAGCGACCGGGTGCCCGACGCCCCGGTGATCTCGAACGTGGTGGGGGCGAAGAGCGAGGTGACGCCGCCCAGGGGCTCGCCGTCGAGGAAGACCTCCGCGTCGTGATCGACGCCGTCGAAGACGAGGAAGGCCCGACGGCCATCCCAGGTCGCCGGGATGGTGACGTCGGTCCGGTAGACCCACTGGCGTTGGGGGACCCACTCGGCGTCGCGGCTGTGCAGGCCCCGGTACGGGTCCACAAGCTGACCGGCACGGAGGAGGTCCCAATGGACTGACCCCGGGACGCTCCCTTCGAACCACGCGCGCGACGGCTCGGCGCTGACGAAGGCGTTGCGGAACCTCCACTCCTCCCCGACGTAGCCGGCAAAGGCCCAGCGGTTGCTCGAGAGTGAGGCGCTCTCGTGAAGGCAAGGGACCACGGCGCAAGGAAGGTACCTGCGAATGACAACGATGGCAACCAGGGCGGATCGACGGGAACGGCCAGTCGAGGGCGGTGGCGCTAGTTGGTCATGCGGGCTGGCCGAGGACGCAGACAGGGCCGGGTGCTGCGCCGGTGCCGACGGCTTGGTCGAGGGTCCGGCGTCGTGGTGCGGAGAGCCAGCCTTTGGTGCCGTCGAGGAATTCCCAGATCTGGTCGGGCACCTGGCCGCGCAGCTCGTGGGCGGGTTCGTAGCCGTCGCATGCTTGGAAGTGCGGGGGCGTGTAGCCGGCGACGATGAAGGGGCGGTCCCGGCCGGAGCGGATGATGCCGCCGGAGTGCACGAGCGACTCGAAGAACAAGAGGGTGGAGCCGGCGGGGGCGACAACGGTGTGGATCATCGATGCGGTTGGGTCGTCGAGGGCGGCCTGGATGGCTGCGGGGATGGCGATGTCATCGACCTTGTGGGTGCCGGCGATGACGGTTGTGCCGCCGTCGTCGGGCCCTAGGTCGGTGAGGTTGGTGAGGGTCTTGACGAACGGCAGGTGGTAAAGGCCGTTGGCGTCGTAGCTGACGGTCCGGGGCGCGCCGCGATGGAAGCCGTAGCCCTGGCTGTCGAGGTCCTCTGGCGGTCGGGCGATGTGAGCATCGGACTGTTCGAGGCGAGCTTCGCCGCCGATGGCCTCTTCGGCCATGCCCACGAGCCGGGGGTGAGTCACATAGTCGAGGAAGGGGGCGCCGAGGTGGGGGAGGTTATCGACCCGGAAGTGCTGGCGGCACCGACCCGAGTAGTGGTGGCTGCGCCGCGTGGGGTCCCACGTGGTGTGCTCGGCGCCGGGCGCGTCCCAGGGCGTGCCGGTTTGACCGCTGGCTCGAATCGGGCCGTCGGCGTGGAAGTCATCCTCGATCGTATATACGGCGTCCAACAGGGCCTCGGTCTGCTCGGAAGTGAGTGCGTTCTCTATGACGACATAGCCATAGATCTCCAGGTGCAGACGCTCTGATGGCGTGAGTGCGGGGAACGGTGATACCGGGTGGTTGGTCGGTGAATTGGACGCAGATTCGACAATTGATGTGGTCACAACATACCTCTCATTCGGATAACCCCGTGGCGGAAGATCCGGTGATGGATGCTAGCGCGCGGTCCATCAGAAGGGGCCGCCGGCCGCCTCGCCTCAGCCGCGAGAGGAAGCTTCTTCGTCGGCCGCGTGTGGAGCCGAGTTCGAGTCGAGTGCCAGCTCGGGGTGTCCGGCGGTGCCCGCTAGGTAGCTCGGCCATCTGGCGAGGAAGACGAGTCCCTGCTTGATCGTCTCGCGGACGAGGGCAGGGTCGCCGTCGGCCGCCGCGGCTTCGACCGCGGCGAGAACGATGGAGATCGGGGTGCTCTCGTGATCCTTGAGCGGCCTCGACGCGTACCAGGCTGCCAGGTCCCCGTCTGCGTCGCTGTAGGTGTCGAGGACGAGGCGTTCGAACTCGGCCGCGTAGGAGAGCCCTTCCCGCTTGGCCCGGTCTGCGCCGATCAAGAGGTAGTCGGGTCGGCCGGTCCCGAGGTGGCCCTCCTCCAGGGAGCCGGCCGCAGCCGCCGGATCCGGGCCCTTGGCGGCGTCCTCACGGATGTCGACGGAGACGTCCGGACCGTCGTGCGCAGTCACCACGTTGCCGGTCTCGGTCTGTCTCGCGGTGAGCCCGTAGTGCTCGTACAGACGGGCCTCGTCCTCGGCCGAAAGGACCTCGCCCGCCTTCGCCCTCGGCGCGTCCTTGATCTGCTCCTTCTCGAAGCGCACGGTGACCGCGTCGGTCCCGAACTCGGCCCCGGTGAGCGGCACGAAGGAGTTGTGGCCGCCGAACAGTCCGGTGTCGACGAGGAGCCACTCGGGCGCGGTCGTTTCGGCATCGTCGATGACGTCAGCAACCTTGCCGACGCGCTCGCCGTAGCAGTCGTGCACCGGCCGCGCCTTCCAGTCGATCTCATGCAGCAGGTCTCTCTCCACGGAAGGCTCCTCACTCAGTCGGTTCGGGCGAGCAGCCCGCCCGTCTCGCCTACCCGCCGATCGTGCTCGTCAAGCCCTAGCGTCGTTCTGAGCGCGAGTCGAGCCGGGTGTCGATCCACGCCGGGTTCATGACGTCTCCACTGAGCATCAGCGGAACCTTCCACGTCGCGTCGTTCAAGTTCGTGCGCCGTACACGCTCACGCTGCAGTATTCGCCGTAGAAGATCCCCGGGCGGATGAGGA
>Ga0136633_1002944_pt1 | contig 11410 bp, 9 predicted proteins | sample AntDrymeUQ832206_2_FD_105494 | JGI IMG/M metagenome (GOLD analysis project Ga0136633, IMG submission 105494) | Polar desert sand microbial communities from Dry Valleys, Antarctica - metaG UQ83 (22.06) | ecosystem: Environmental > Terrestrial > Soil > Desert | place: Antarctica: Dry Valley...
ACGAGGTGGCCCGCTTGTCAGGCCTCGCCGCGGCGAACGATAAGTACGAACACGCTCCGCATGGTGAGGCCACGGTACGCCGAGGACGCCGGCCGTGGCACCGGATATCACCAGCTGTTCGCAATGCGAGACAGTCGTACCGGAATGAGAGACTCGCGGCATGAGCGCCCCCCCTGAACTGCCCGATGTCGTCCGGCGTGCGTTCGACGTCTCCCGGCGGGCCGGCTACGTGTCTTTCTGCCGCAACGAGACCGGCCGGCTGCTGGCCACGCTCGCCGCGACCCGCGACGGGACGATGGCCGAGTTCGGCACCGGCACCGGGGTCGGCACCGCCTGGCTGCGGTCCGGCGTCCGCAACGGCGCCAGGATCCTGACCGCCGAGCTGGATCCGAAGCTGGCCGGCGCGGCTGCCGAGATCTTCGTCGACGACCCCCAGGTGGAGGTGCGCTCGGCCGACTGGTCGACGCTGACCGACGCCGGTCCGTTCTCCCTGCTCTACCTCGACTCCGGCGACCCGGAGTCGGTCCGGCCCGACGCGGTGGTCGACCTCGTCGAGGTGGGCGGCATCGTGGTGCTCGACGACTTCGTGCCGTGTGCGATGTGGCCACCGGTCTTCCACGGCCGCGTCGACACGCTCCGCGAGGAGTGGCTGACCGACGAGCGCTTCACGACCGTCGAGGTCATGGTCGCCTCCGACGCCTCGACCCTCATCGCGACGAGGCGCTGACCCGCCTGGGGCCACCGCGCCTCCGGCCGAACCACCGGCGCCACCCCTTCCGGGCGTGCGGACGCATCCGTATGTCTCGCAGCACGAGCGGACGACGGGCGCCGAGCTCGGCCGCCTGCGCGAGGTAGAGCTCTGCGCAGGCGAGCGCGTCGCCGAGCGCGTCGTGGGCCCTGACGGTGGGAAGACCGAACCGAGCACGCGACTGCCAGAGCCGGAGCGCGCCCCGGGGCGGCTCGTGGGAGCCGGCGGCGGCCAGCACCCGTCGCTGGAGTCGCAGCGTGCAGACCGCCGTCAGCGGCGGCGGCTCCTCGTCGAGCTCGCGGAACGCGACCTTCAGAAAGGCCAGCTCGAACGCCGCATGGTGGGCGAGCAGGATCCGGCCATCCAGGCAGGCACGCACGTCGGTCATCACCTCGGCCAGCGGCCGCCCGGTGGCGAGGTCGTCGTGGGTGAGGCCGTGGATGCTCACCGCGCCGCCCGGGTCGTCGTGGTCGACGAGCCAGCGGCGGGCACCACCGAGGTCGAGCCGACCACCGTCGACCGGCACCACGCCGATGGCGAGAATCCGGTCCCGGCCGGGCACCAACCCGGTCGTCTCCAGGTCGAGCGCGAGCAGCCGGAGCCGGTCGACCGGGGTGTGGTCGTCGTGGCTCACGACAGCGCGCGCAGGGGATAGCGCAGTGCCAGGGCGCCCTGTGCCGCCCGGATCACGCCGAAGGCGGCTCTGAGGTGGCGCTGCTCGAACGAGCTGAGGTCCGCTGGCGCGATCCTGTTGTCCGGCGGCCGGCCCGCTGCAACCCGCGCCGCCTGGTGTTCCAGCCGCAGCAGGGCCAGGAACTGCCACGCATCGCGAAGGTCGGCGCCCAGCGGGGCGCTGACCCGGCCCGCTGCCACCGCGTCCTCCAGCCGGGCGAGCGTGCTCGTCTCGTACGAACCGGCCGCCAGCGCGTGCACCCGGGCGATCTCGACCAGGACCAGCAGGCCGCCCTTCTTGAGATCCAGGGTGTCGCGGTGCTCACCGGAGCGATCCACGACGAGGTTGCGGAAGAACCCGATGGGAGGGTGATGTCTCGCCGCGGCCGAGGCGAGGTGTGCTTGGAAGATCCCCGACGCCTGGGCCGCCCGCTTCTGGTGCTCGCGCAGCGACGTGGTGAGCTCGGCGTCTCCGTGGAGGTGGCGCAGGTCGAAGAACACGCTGGCGTCCAGCACCGCCTCCGGCGAGGGCGAGGAGATCCAGCGGTCGACGTGGCGGTGCCAGGTGGCGAGGGTGACCTGCCATTGCGGGTTGGTGGCCATCTTGTCGCCGCGACAGCGGGGGTAGCCGACGGTCTCGAGCCCGGCTGCGACGCGCTCGGCCAGGTCACGGAAGTACGCCGCGACCTCAGGGTCCGGCTCTGGTCCAGCGTCGTCGTGGAGGACGAGCGCGTGGTCCTGGTCGGGTCTGAGGGCCTGCTCGAACCGGGCGCGTGATCCCAGCGTCAACCAGGCGTAGGGCACCGGCGGCGGGCCGAGCGCCTGCTCGGCGAGCTCGAGCAACCGGGTCTCGACCGCGTCGCCGACGGCGGTCACCACCCGCCCCGTGTCGTGGGCGGAGGTGCCCTGGCGCACGAGTCCGGTGACCACGCGGTCGAGCCGCCCCGCCACCGCGGCGACTGCTGCCACGTCCGGTGCCTTGACGACCTCGCCCACGAGGTGGACCGGGTTGGCCTGCTCGAGCCGCAACAGGTCGGTGGCAGTGATCATGCCGACCACGCGCCCGTCGGTGACCAGAGGGAGATGGTGGATGTTGCGCCGGACCAGCTCCAGGAGCACCTCGAGAGCCAACTCGTCCGGAGACCCGGTCACCGGATGGGTGGTCATGATGTCAGCCACCGCTCGCTCGGGGTCGAGCCCGGCGGCCACCACACGGCTGCGGAGGTCTCGGTCGGTGAGGATGCCGACGAGCCGGTCGTCCTCGATGACCAGCACCGACGAGATCCGTTCACGGTCCATCACTCTCGCCGCCTCCCGCACGGTGGCGAAGGGCGGAACGGCCACGGGAGTCCGTGAGACGAGTTCACCGGCGCGGGTCCGCAGCGCCCCACTCCCGCTCTGGTCGCGGAGCGGCGACACGGCCTGGCGCAGCACTGAGCCGGCATGGGTCACGAACCAACCCGTGAGGGCGGGGTGGCGCGCCCGCAGCTCGGCCAGCACGGACGCGGGTACGGTCAGCAGCAGCGTGTCCTCGATCGCGGTGACCTCATCGCCCTGCAGCAGGCCCGCAACCAGGGCCTCACCGCCCACGGTCGTGCCGGCCCCACCGCGCTCGACCAGCCTGCCCTCGGCGTCGCGCCGGTCCACGGCGCCCGAGCGCACGACCAGCAGCTCCTCGACCTCCGCGCCAGCGGCCAGCACCACGCTGCCCCGACGGCGATAGGCGACACCGAGGCGCGCGGGCAGTGCAGCCAGCTCCTCGGCGGGCAAGTCGCAAAACGGCTCGTGAAGCGCCAAGAAGTCACGGATCTCCGCGAGCTCGACGTCCAGGGGCACCCGTCCATCATGCCCGCGAGCTCCGACAGCGCCCCGACGCCACCTCCGACACCCGGACTGACCCCACGCACCACGGCCCGCCCGGTGGACCGGGCGGGCCGTGGTGGTGTCACTCAGAGGCCGGGTTGGATCACTCCGTCCCGGTACCCACAGAAACCGTCGCGGTGAGGAACGAACCTGACGTCTTCGTCACCTCGATCGTGGTTCCGGTCTTCGGAACCTCGACGCCGAACCAGCCGGGCTGGTAGCGGCCCTGGTGGTCACCCGTCGCGGCGTGCCCGTCACTGCCGAACCACCAGTCCATCGTGTCGTCGAACATGGAGACGGCGGGACGCGAGGGAATGACGAGCTTCTCGATGTTGCCCTCCGACAGCTCGCGCTGGAGCGTGACCTGGTCGGTGCCCTCCAGCCCGAAGGTGGAGTCGAACGCCGCGATCCGGTTGCGGGCCAGGTCGCCACTGGGCCAGTGCAGGAACTCCGGGCGGGCGTCCACCGGAAGCAGCTGGCCGGCGCCCGGGTGGTCACCCACGCCGTTGTCGGTGTACTGCTCGTTCCAGTACGAGATCAGCAGGCCGTTCTGGTACGGGTAGGTCTCCACGAAGTCCGGCTTGGTGAAGGGGAATGAGAAGTTGTAGGCCGTACGGAGCGACTCGTCAGAGCCGTCGTACTGCCTGTTCTCGAGAACGTAGGCATTGAAGTAGGCGTTGTTCTCGACGCCCGAGGTGATCGAGAAGCCGTCGAACACCCAGCCCTCGTCGGTTTCGGCGGTCCCGATCTGGGTTCCGTCGATGGCGACGTTGTCTACGAGCAGGCCACGCTCGACGGCGGCGACGTCGGTCCAGTAGCGGAACCGCACGGCGTTCGTCCCGGCCGGGAGGGTGGCGGTCAGGTCGGTCCACCCGTCGCTGTTCCCGGTGATGCCGTTGCCTTCGTTCTGGTTGTTCGGGTTGTCGTTCGTCGACAGGTTCGTCGGGACGATGCTCCAGGTGTCGCCACCGTTGGAGGAGGCCTCGAGGTAGGCGTAGTCCCAGTCGACCTCGATCTCGTAGTCGACCTTGGCGGTGAGTGCCGTGCCGGAGACGCCGGTCTTCGTCATCGTGTTGCGCAGGTCGTTGCCGGAGCCGGACCAGAACATGTTGTCGCCCTCGAAGGGCGTACCGATGGTCTCCTCGACCTCGTTGTCCGGCAGCACCACGAACGCCGCCTGTGGGCCCTCGTTGGTCGCCGGGACGTTGCGCGACAGCGTCGTCTCACCCTGGTCTCCCGGGGTGAAGACGTCGTAGAACGGCCCCTCCTCGCCCTGCGGGTCCAACCAGCCCAGCTGGAAGAGCTCCCAGGCACCCAGGTCGTTCGGGTCGTCGCCGATGCCCGTCGGGTCACCGCTGCCGATATTGGCGCCCGAGGACATCAGGGTCCAGAACGCGGTGTTGTTCTCGGCGCCACCGGTGTTGCCGGAGGTGTCGTAGAGGTCCGGGAGGCCGAGGTCGTGGGCGTACTCGTGCGCGAACACGCCGAGACCACCGTTCTCCGGCTGGATGGTGTAGTCACCGACGTAGATGCCGGTCGGGTTGTTCGGGATCTTCCTACTCGAGAACGCACCCTTGCGGGTGCCGACGTCGACGCCGGGGAAGCCGGCCACGGGACCGGCCTGGAGTGCGGCGTACCAACGGTGCGACCAGATGGCGTCGGAGCCGTAGCTGGGGTCCGAGGAGGCTGCGTCGCCACCGGCGTGGACGATCTGGAAATGGTCGATGAACCCGTCGGGCTCGTTGAACTCGCCGTCATCGTCGATGTCGTAGCGGTCGTACTGGTCGAAGGTCCGCAGGTATCGCTTGACCTGACGCATCTTCTTGCCGGACCTCAGCTGCTGCTGGACCCACTTGGCCAGGCCGTCACGCACCAGGGCCTGGGTCGACCCGCACACGACGTCGCCGCAGTAGTCGCGTCCGTAGAGGGCCTGGTTGAAGGGCACCTTGACCCAGCCCTGGACATCGCCGGTGAAGGTATAGCGACCCGAGGACTGCTCCTCGTAGTACTTCGCCATCCGGTTGAAGTACATGTTCTTGTAGTGCTTCTTGGTGTACTTCTGCTTCCACAGCGTGGAGTTGTCCACGGAGCGGTCCGGCGCGGGGATCTGGTTGTGCTTCGGGCCGTTGAACCGCTGCGGCTGCGGGTCCGCGACCTCGGCGTCGTCGTCGAACGTGCCGGGCTCAACGTTGCCGGGCAGGTTGCTCTCGTCGTACTCCTTCTTGCCGAACTCCACGAGGAGGGTGAAGATCCGGTCACTGCCCTCGACCTCGAGGGGCACCTTGGTGGTGTCGTCGGTGCCGCGCGCGTAGGGCCGCTTGCCCTCGAGCTGGCGCTGCAGGGCGCCCTTCCGGATCGCCTCCTGCTTCGCCTTGATCGGCAGCGGGTGGGGCGGCTCGTCGCCCGGGACCGCACGAGCGAGCCCACGAGGTCCGGGTATCCCGTCCTCGTGGGGCGGAATGGCGCTGGCGCTGCTGGCCATGGCCAGGCCCGAGATGACCAGGGCGCCAGCGGCGAGTGCCGCAGGAGTCCTGGAGTTGAAAAGTCTGTGCTTCACGTTGCTCCCTCGTGTCGTTCCAAGACGGCCCGATCGGACGCGCGAGAACCCCCGGGCCGCGAATGGTCCCCGGGGCAGGCCCTACCTAACGTCGCCACAGCGTGGCCGGATAGCCGCCGGGGCCGAGGCGGGGCCCATCGTTACGCGAACGTGACCCCCGACATATCGTCTGGAGCCAGGCCCTCAGGCAGGCCCTCAGGCAGGGACGGAGCCGGGCGCCCCAGGGGCGACGGGCACGATCCACGCCGGCAGCATCCGCTGGGTCAGCGGCCCGATCGCCAGCGCATAGATGACCGTGCCGACACCGAGCGCCCCGCCGAGCAGCAGCCCGATCAGCACGACCGAGACCTCCAGCCCGGTGCGGATCAGCCGCAGCGAGCCACCGGTACGCCGCGCCAGGCCGGTCATCAGCCCGTCGCGCGGGCCGCGGCCGAACTGGGCACCGATGTACAGCGCGGTCGCCAACCCGTTCAGCACCACGCCCGCGACCATGAACCCGATCCGCAGCACCAACCCGTCGGGACGCTCAAGCAGAGCGAGGGTCAGGTCGGCGGCAAGGCCGACCACGATCGCGTTCGAGATCGTGCCGAGACCGGGCACCTCCCGCAGCGGGATCCACAACAGCAACACCACAAAGCTGACCAGCACGACGGCCTGACCGAGCGTGATCGGCACGTGCCGGATGAAGCCGGAGTGCAGCACGTCCCAGGGCGCGAGCCCGAGGTCCCCTCGCACCATCAGCGCCAGCGAGGCGCCGTACAGCACCAGGCCGACGTACAGCTGCGTGAGTCGGCGCGACAGCCTGCCGGCCCGCACCTGGGCGACGGGTCCGAGGTCGGTCAGGGTGCGGCGCGGAACGGCCCCCGCGCTCACACCAGGCTGACCGCGCGGACCGCGGTCGCGTTGATGGCACTCTCGATCTCGGCGAGGGTCTCGACGGCGATCGGGGAGTCGACCGAGAGGGCGACCAGGGCCGAGCCGCCCTTGGCTGCCCGCGACACCTGCATTCCGGCGATGTTGACCGACGCGTCACCGAGGATTCCGCCGACGGTGCCGACCATGCCCGGCCGGTCCTCGTAGGTGAAGAAGGCGAGGTGGTCGGTGGGTTCGAGGTCGACGGCGAAACCGTTGACCTCGACCAGCCTCTCCCGCTGCGCGATGCCGATCAGGGTGCCGCTCACCGACACCTGCGACCCGTCGGCAAGGGTGCCGCGGATGGTGATCAGGTTTCGGTGGTCGGGACTGTCGGTCTCGGTGACCAGGCGTACGGCGGTGCCACGCTCGGCCGCAAGCAGTGGCGCGTTCACGTAGGACACCTGGTCCTCGACGATGTCGGAGAAGACGCCCTTGAGGGCCGCCAGCTCGAGCACCTTCACGTCGTACTCGGTGATCTCGCCACGAACCTCGACGTCGATCTGCTGGGCGGCCTCACCGGCGAGACCGGTGAAGATCCGGCCGAGCTTCTCGGTGAGCGGAATGCCCGGCCGGACGTCCTCGGCGATGACGCCGCCCTGGACGTTGACCGCGTCGGGCACGAGCTCCCCGGAGAGCGCGAGCCGCACCGACTTCGCGACCGCGACCCCGGCCTTCTCCTGAGCCTCGTCGGTCGACGCGCCGAGGTGGGGGGTGGCGACGACGTTCTCGAGCTCGAACAGGGGGCTGTCGGTGCACGGCTCCTGCGCGAACACATCAAGGCCGGCGGCGGCGATGCGACCGGTCTTGAGGGCGTCGTAGAGCGCGGCCTCGTCGACGATGCCACCGCGGGCCGCGTTGACCAGCACCAGCGAGGGCCTGGCCTTGGCGAGCTGCTCGGCGCCGATCAGGCCAACCGTCTCGGGGGTCTTCGGCAGGTGGACGCTCATGAAGTCGGACTCGGCCAGGAGCGTGTCGAGGTCGACCAGGCGAACGCCCATCTGCGCGGCACGTCCCGCCTGGACGTAGGGGTCGTAGGCGATGACGTTCATGCCGAAGGCGCTGAGCCGCTGCGCGACGAGGACACCGATCCGGCCGAGACCGACGATGCCGACGGTCTTCTCGTAGAGCTCGATGCCGGTGTAGCGCGAGCGCTTCCACTCGCCGTCCTTGAGCGCGGCGTGAGCCGGGCTGACGTGGCGGGCGGCAGCGAGCATCAGGGCGACGGCGAGCTCGGCGGCGCTGACGATGTTGGAGGTCGGGGCGTTCACGACCATCACCCCGGACTGGGTGGCGGCCTTGACGTCGACGTTGTCGAGGCCGACACCGGCGCGCGCGATCACCGTGAGGCGGGTCGCGGCGGCGAGCGCTGCCGCGTCGACCTTGGTCGCGGAGCGGACCAGGATCGCGTCGACGTCGACGATGGCGGCCAGCAGCTCGGCGCGGTCGGCGCCGTTGCACGTGCGGATCTCGAAGTCCGGTCCGAGCGCCTCGACGGTGGCCGGACTGAGCTCTTCGGCGATGAGTACGACGGGCTTGGCCTGGTCGGTTGTCGTCACAGCGGGGTCCTCGCGTTGCAGTGGGAGTGAGGTCGCACGACGCTGTGCACTTTCAGCCTAACTCACGGCTGGCACGGCGCCAGATCGTGGTCAGACGGCGCAGCCCTCCGGTCCACACGCGTCGCTGGTCGCCAGCACCTGCACGGCCGGGTGGGACTCGTTCCACGCCCGTTCGAGCACCTGGCCGAACACCTCGGCCGGCTGGGCGCCGGACACGCCGTACTTGTGGTCGACGACGTAGAAGGGCACGCCGCTGGCGCCGTAGGCGACCGCCTGCTGCTGGTCGGCGTCCACCGCGTCGGCGTACTCGTCGGAGGCGAGCACATCGTCGACGCGCTGCTCGGGCAACCCGGCCGCGACGGCGACCGCTCGCAGCACACCGGCGTCCGCGGGGTTCTCGGCACGCACGAAGTACGACTCGAGCAGCCGTTCTTTCAGCGCCCCCTGACGCTCGGGTCCGCCCTCGGCGAGGGCCAGGTGGAGCAGCCGGTGGGCGTCCACGGTGCTGGCGCGTTGGGCGTCGTCGTAGCTGAACGCCAGCCCCTCCTCGGCCGCCACCTGCGAGACCTTGGCGATCATCTGTCGGCCGGCGGCGACGCCACCGCCGTACTTGTGTCCGAGGTGCTCGGCGATGCTCTCGCTCGCTTCGCGGGGCGAGGACGGGTCGAGCTGGAAGGAGCGCCAGATCACGTCCACCTCCTCGGCGTGGTCGAAGTCGGCCAGGGCGGTCTCCAGTCGGCGCTTGCCGATGTAGCACCACGGGCAGACGATGTCGGACCAGATCTCGATGTGCATGCCGGGTCAACAGCGCCACCCGCGGGTCTGTTCCGGGCATGATCGGGGCCATGGGAGTTCAGGACGACGCGGAGCAGTTTCAGCCCGCAAACCTCGCTGAGTGGTCGGCCTGGCTCGCCGCTCACCACGACGACACCCCCGGCGTCTGGCTGGTCACCCACAAGCAGTCAACGGGCCGGGCCGCGTTCGACTACGAGGCGGCGGTCATCGAGGCACTGCGGTGGGGTTGGGTCGACTCGACCCAACGCACGGTCGACGACCAGCGCACGATGATGTGGTACGCCGCCCGTCGACCCGGCAGCGTGTGGACTCGGCGCAACAAGGTCCGCGTCGCCGCGCTCGAGGCCGCGGGCCGGATGCAGCCCGCCGGGCAGGCGGCGGTCGAGGCGGCGCGGGCCAGCGGGATGTGGACGCTGATGGACGACGTCGAGGACCTCGTCGTACCCGATGACCTCGCCACCGCGCTCGCCGCCCGGCCCGGCGCCCGCGAGCACTGGGAGGCGTTCCCGCCGTCGGCGCGCAAGCAGGCACTGGCGTGGATCGTGCTCGCGAAGCGCGACGAGACCCGTGCGGCGCGGGTCGCCGACGTGGCCGCGTCCAGCGCCCGGGGCGAGCGACCGCGCGCCTGAGTCAGCGGACCGTGCCGGCTTCCTGTCGGGCGATCGTGCCGCGACGCGCGACCGCGGTCACCACGAAACCGATCAGCAGCGCGGCGAGCACGCCGAGGTTGGCAAACGCCCAGTCGCCGTCGCGTCCGCCGAGCTGCAGCGGGCCGAGCAGGTAACCCTGCCAGTTGTTCCACGAGGCGTCCTCGGAGAACACGTTGACCACCAGGCCCCAACCAACCAAGGAGGCCACCGCGAAGGTGCCGAGCGAGACGACGTCCGCGGCGCCATACCGGCCGCCGGGGTCGAAGAGGGCGGCCTCGTCGTAGTCCTCGCGGCGCAGCATGATGTCAGCGATCATGATGCCCGCCCACGCGGCCAGCGGGACGCCGAGCGTGATCAGGAAGCTCTGGAACGGACCGATGAAGCTCTCGGCGAAGAAGACGACGTAGATGGTGCCGGCCGTGAGGATTATCCCGTCGACGAAGGCAGCGGTGGGGCGCGCGATCTTCACGCCGAGCGAGAGCAGCGTCAGGCCCGAGGAGTAGATGCCGAGCACCGCACCGCTGACGAGCGCCAGGACCGCGGCGAGCAGGAACGGCACCAGGGCCCAGGTCGGCAGCAGTGTCGAGAGGGTGCCGATCGGATCGGCGGCGATGCCGTCGAGCAGCGCCGGTGAGGAGCTCGCGAGCGCGAGACCGAAGACGACGAGGAGGCAGGGCGCGAGCGCGCCGCCCAGGGTGTTCCAGCCGACCATGGCGGCGCCGGACGCGCGACGCGACTGGTAGCGCGACCAGTCGGCGGCGATGTTGATCCAGCCGAGCCCGAAGCCGGTCATCACCATCACCAGCGCGCCGATCACCGCCTGCGTGGAGCCGGACGGCGTCGCCGACACCGCGTCCCACGAGATGTCGTCGACGGTCAGCACGACGTAGAGGAGCGTGACGGCGCCGGTGATCCACGTCAGCCATGACTGCATGCGCATGATGACGTGGTAGCCCGCGACGCTGGCCGCGACGATCAGCGAGGCGACGACCACGGTCGCCCCGACCTGCGTCGCGGTGCCAGCAGCCCAACCGAGCCGGTCGAACACCGTCGTCGTCGCGAGCACGGCCAAGATCGCGAGGAACGTCTCCCAGCCGATGGAGACCAGCCACGAGATGACGCCCGGCACCTTCTGACCGGAGACGCCGAACGCGGCGCGGCTGAGCACCATCGTCGGGGCCGACCCCCGCTTTCCGGCGATCGCGATCACGCCGCACAGCATGAATGAGACGACGATGCCGACCAGCGCGACGAGCACGCCCTGCCAGAACGAGATGCCGAAGTAGAGGATGAAGCCGGCGTAGCTCATGCCGAACACGCTGACGTTGGCTGCGAACCAGGGCCAGAAGAGGTCCGCAGGCCGGGCGGTCCGCTCCGCCTCGTCGATGATCTCGATGCCGGTCATCTCGACGCCGAGGCGACGCGTCTCGTCCAGGGTGCTCATGCCTCGATGATGGCACTGGTGACGCCCGGATCGCGCGCACCTTGGCTGGCGTCCTGGCTGGCGTCCTGGCTGGCGTCCTAGCTGGGAGTGCCACCTCGTGCTGGCCGGCACCGAGTTCTGCCTGACGGCTGCGCGCCAGCAACACCGGGTCAGACCAGGCCGGCCACCAGCGGCCCGAGCGACCGCGCAGTCCCCTCTGCGATCGTGACA
>Ga0136633_1002945_pt1 | contig 11409 bp, 11 predicted proteins | sample AntDrymeUQ832206_2_FD_105494 | JGI IMG/M metagenome (GOLD analysis project Ga0136633, IMG submission 105494) | Polar desert sand microbial communities from Dry Valleys, Antarctica - metaG UQ83 (22.06) | ecosystem: Environmental > Terrestrial > Soil > Desert | place: Antarctica: Dry Valley...
AGCTACGTAAGTTGGCGGCCGACTCCGGCCAGTAAGATGCATCGCCGCGCGGATGTGGCTCAGTGGTAGAGCATCACCTTGCCAAGGTGAGGGTCGCGGGTTCGAATCCCGTCATCCGCTCCAAGAACTCGCAGGTCAGGCCCGGCCGAACTGGCAACGTCATCCACCCCCCGCTGATATCATCGCTGATATCAGATGGATCTCGAACTCGAACCGGACGTTGCGGAGTGGCTGGATGGGTTGCGACCTGCGCCGTTCGCCACGGTCGCGTTCAATCTCGATCGGCTCGTCGAACTTGGCCCGCGGCTTCGCATGCCGCACTCGCGAGCCTTGGGCGCCGGGCTATTCGAGCTGCGGTTCGACCTCGATCGTCGAGCCCAACGCATCGCCTACTTCTTCCCGGGTGAGCAAAGCGTCGTCTTGCTCACAGTCTTCAGTAAGCGGCGCCCAAACGAGCGCAGCGAAATCGAGCGAGCCCGTGCCACGATGAAGCGCTGTATCGAGGAACAGCACACAGCGGAGGAGGAGTGATGGCGCGAATGAACTGGACTGACCTGAAAGACAAGCGCCTCAGTCGCATGACCGTGGCCGAGCGGATGGAGTACGACCAGGCCTATGCCGAAGCGCAGCTCGCCGCTGAGGTCGGTGCGCGCATTCGGACGGCGCGCGAGGCGGCCGGGCTGTCGCAGCGTGACCTCGCTTCGCAGATGGGTACGAGCCAGGCGGCCATCGCCCGCCTCGAGGCCGGCGGTGTCGGGGCAACGCTCACCACCCTCCACCGGGTCGCCATCGCCCTCGACCTCGAGCTCAAGGTGGACCTGCGACCGACTGCGTGAGGGCCTGGAAGGTGAGGGCTGGCGATGGTCAGTCTGCGACAGTTACCTCGACGATTTCCTCGTAGATCACATCCAGGCCGTACTCGGTGAGAGCCCCGCGCAGCATCCGCGACCCACTCTGGATCGTCGTATGCGGGATGGTCCGACTCGACCTCGACAGTGATGACAAACTGGTAGGAACGGGTCTCGGCAGCCACGGAGAAGATCATCGCTCGAGCGTCGTCTCGTCGTGGCAGGCACTCAGAGCTCTAGCGCACTGACGGCCTCCCTGCTCGATAGCACTGCCCTGATCGACCTAGTCCTCCCGGTCAAAGCTGGGAAGCTGGCGGGCGTGCCGCACATTCATACCCCGGGCAGATCGACTTCACTGTCGAGGTGTTGGTCGTGTACCGAGACCGCGTCCTTCTCCGATGGCACGACAAGCACAACTTCTGGCTGAGCGTGGGCGGGCACGTCGAGCTCGACGAGGATCCCGTGGAGGCTGCCGTCCGGGAGGTCCAGGAGGAGGTGGGTCTCGCCGTCTCGATCGACGACAGCCACATGCACTACCGCGAGGACTCACCCGGCTACAGGGAGTTGGTGCCGCCCCTCTTCATGTGCCGAATGGGCCAGGGTGAGGGGCACGAGCACGTGACCATGACCTACTTCGCTCGGGCGTCGACCGACGTCGTTCGGCCTTCCGGTTCGGACCGCTCGGACAGGTGGCGGTGGTTCACCGCCGCCGAACTTTCGGATCCGCAGCACGGAATTGGAAAGGACATTCAGGTGTACGCGACCGAAGCTCTCCGCCGTCTGAGCGAGCGCCCAGCGGAGGGGCGGTGCTTGAGCTGACGCGTGACGGAGACCGCCTAGCCGCCGCACAGACGTAGCGCCGAATAGCCGAAGAGCAGATCCATCACGGCCAAGAGCGAGCCGCGCCAGATCGACCACTCGGGGTTAGGGGCCGGAGCGAGCTTCTCGTAGGAGGGCCTCGACCACTCCCGCCTTGGCGTCCTGATACGCCTGCCGGTCGCTGACCAGCAGGGGAGCGCGTCTCCGCTTCTCGGCTGCGTAGGCCGCCGCGGCGGACGGGTTCTGCCGCAGGTAATCCCGAAGATCGGCGTGGTCGCGATACGGCGGGGATCCATCCACCACGACATACAAGTGGTGCCAAGGCGTGGGGTTCGGATGCCTCATCGCTTCGCGACCCGGTATCCCCTGGTCCCCTTGGTGCACGTAGCCCAGCTCGACGAGCGAGGCCACCGCAGCAGACACCTCGTCGGCCGACGCGACGACAACGTCCATGTCGATAATCGGCTTGGCCGCGAGACCGACCACGGCAGTGCTGCCGACATGTTCGATCCGCCAGTGCGCGGCTAGGACGGGCCGAACACCGGCCGCAATCTCCTCGAAGGTCCCGGGCCACGCCGGGTCGTAATCGACCACAACTACCGGCGCCTGCACGCTGACGACGATAAGGGTTAGCCCCGGACGTGGCCCGGCGCCTACGCGCCGTCGGTTGTGTGGTCCTCGGTTGGCTGGGGGTCAATCGGGTCGATCCAGGCGATGTAGAGGGAGCGACCTGCGCCGGGCTGTCGCTGTTCGACGAGGAAACGGCACACAATCTCGGTGCCGTCGCGGCGAAGGACGGGCAGATGCAGCGGGACGCCGAGCACATGGGCTTCGCCAGTGGTGAGATAGCGGCTGAATCCGGCGACGTGGCCCTCCCGCAACGCCGGGGGGATGACCGTCACGACGCGCCGGCCCACGAGCTCCGCGGGGTCCCAACCCAGGGCAGTGGCGAGCGGTTTGCTGATGGCGAGGATGCGGTTCGCGTCATCCGCGGCGATCGCACCCGTGGCCGCCTCCGTGACGACAGCCGGGTCCCAGTCCGGAGCATCCGGTTCGGATCGGTCGTTGATCTCGCGCTCGAACCGCTCCTGGTCGGTCCCCGGCCACGGTGAAGGAGCGTTCCCTGCCAACTGTGCGATGACCTGCTCGCACGCCCAGTCGCGCACGGCGACGATCTCGGGCAGCGCGGGGCGGATCAGGAACTTGCCTTCGACCGCCAACCGCTCCGCGGCGTCGAGGGTGTCTTGCAGGGCGGCAAAGAGGGGACCCCCGTCTGCTGGGACTTCGATGGCGAGGTCAAGGTGCTTCGGCACCCACGGCAGCGGACTCGGGTGCCCGTCCGGCAGGGCAGGCTCGGTACGCCCGGCTGCGTGTGCCTCAGCGACCGCGGCGACGAGTGCAGTGGAGACGATGGCCCGTGCAGTATCGGCCGCGGGGACATCAGCGACGACGCCATCGTGCTCCGCGAGGTACAGGACGAGCTCGCGGATGATCGCGTCGTGGTGCTGCCGAGCGGAGAACCAGAGGGTGGCAGGCATGGCCGGGAGCATCACCTGAACCACGTCGGGCGTGTGGGTCGCCGGATCGAGAAGCTCGTCTATGTCCCACGCGGCGAGTAGCGCGTCTGCATCAAGCTCGGCTGGCTCGTCTGCGACGCAGAACCAGACCACCTTTCCGTCCTCCCCGAGGCTCTGCACGCCGCACGACTTTGCAATCGTCGAGACCAGAGCCATTCCCCGGCCGGTGGTGGCCTGGAGGTCGTAGTCGCGCTGCGCGGGTAGCGACGGATTGAAGTCCCTGACCTCCACGCAGAGTTGCTCTGGGTACACGCCGAACCACAGCTGGATACCGGTGTGTGCGTGGAGTGTGGCGTTCGTAACGACCTCGCTCAACACGAGCGTTGCCGTGTCGACCCACTCGTTCCTATCTGCGGCGAACAGCGCCTCACGGATGAGCCGGCGGGCGACCCCCGGGCAAGCGAGGTCCGCCTCGAGATCGTGCTGACCCTCGACGAGCGGCGGACCATCCCCGACAAAGACCAGGGGTCCCTGCCGGAGCTTGGAGGACCGCGTCACCGCCCAAGCGTATGCAAGAACGCTGAGCGAGCGCGGTGGTTACCGACCGGTAGCTACGCCGCTCCCCGCGTGAGCCTCGGATATGGCCTAGTCTCAAGCGTCCACTGAGGTCCTACTGCTGCGCTTGTGGCGCGGCATCGAAGGGAAACGCACTGTGCGCAAGCTCTCTCTTACTGCCGTGATGGCACTCGTACTCGGCCTGGCGGCCATCATGCTGAACCCGCCGGCTCCCGTTGCGGCCAGCCCGGCCGACTTGTACTCCGGCGCGAACTTCGGTGCGGGCAACCTGCCGGCCGGCTGCGAGAACGACGTGCTCGTGGGGGAGTTGAGGCTGGTCGGCATCCCGAACCCCGTGCTCGACCCCAAGGCGCTCAACAACATGTGCCATCACATGCGCACCGACATGAACGGCCTCGACTCGCCGCAGATCGATGTGCTGGTGATGTTGCCCCTGACGCCGGCCGCCGAGCGCGACATGCGCATCATGCGCCAGGCCGTCGAGATGTGGGAAGGCGGTATCGACTACCTCGCGCCGCAGATGGAGATGCAGTGGATGGCCGATGGCGTGGACTTCCACATCACCGTCGACTATTTCGATCCCGCGGGCGACGATGGTGGCGAGTTCACCACTGAGCCGGTGATCGACCCCGAGATCGTGGTGATCGGCGCGACCAACCCGGTGGGCGGCCTCGGGATCGGTATCGATCCGGTGGCCAACGTGTTCGTCAACCCGAACGGCCCGCTGCCTTGCCTGCCCGTCGACAACCCCTTCGACGTCGAGGCCTGGGAGGCCCTGCCCGGGTTCAACGACCACCACGCGGAGCGGTCGGGGACCTACAACGAGGACTGTGGCGACGCGGAAGGTGGCCAGAGCGGCGGCAACGTCTGCTTCGCGGTCAACACCGCCTTGGACCCGGCGCCGGACACTTTCGAGCTCGTCAGCCTGTTCGACCTCGTCGCCCACGAGTTCGGGCACTGCATGACAGTGGGTCACGTCGGCGACGGCGCCGAAGGCCTCTGGAACGCAACCCCGACGAACGACATCATGGCGTACCACTCCGATCCGCCCGGCATCAACAAATGCGTCTCGACGCTCGACGTCGAGGGAGTCGCAACGGTCGTGAGCCGGTACCTCGACGTCGACGGAGATGGCGTCGCCGGCAACAACCCGCTGCTGGCCAACGACCAGGCCGGCCAGGGCGGCAACCCCTTCCAGGTACAGCACCCCGACGACCATCTGTACGCGTCGGGCACCGGCTCGCCATTGGACTGCCCGCAGCCCGATCTCGGCGTGGTGCCCGGCCCTCGCACCGACTGGACGCCTACACCGGTGCGCACCACCGCACCGGTCCTCACCATCACCGGTCCAGAGGACGGTGCGGTCTCCCAGAGCGGGGTCTTCGACGTGACCGGCACCGTGGAGCACAAGTCGCTCGTCAATGAGCCGACCGAGCCGACCGAGCCGACCGGATCCGTGGACGATGCGGATGACGACGCCACGACGCCCGTCACCGAGATCCTGGATCTGAACGTCGCGGTGACCGACACCCACGTCGACGCCACCATCAAGCTCGCCGACCTGTGGCCGAGCACGCAGGTGGCCAGCCCGACCAGCTACAGCGTCGTGATCGACGGGCGCAAGTTCGACTCCTTCATCCGCTACGCCATCGACCCGAACCCGATGACGTGGGACAACGGCGACACCGACACGCCGGCCAAGTACATGCCGGCCGGCACCTCGAGCTGGGACCTCGCGGCCAAGACGGTGAAGTTCCACATCCCCCGCTCCTACCTCTCGGCCGAGGGCATTACTTCTCCCTACTACCTGGGAAGCCACGCCAACGTCGGTCTCTTCTCCACGGAGCAGGTCGACGACAGCGCGCCGGACGGTGACGCAACGGTAGGAGTGGCCGGACCCAATTTCGCCAGCCTCGACCTCGGCCCGCTGCCCGGCTCCCTCAATGCCCAGACGGTGACCTTCGAGAACCCGGACGGCAACACCTTCTATACGGAGCAGTCCACTCTCGGGACCAAGTTGGTCACGCATGACTTCTCGCTCAACGTCACCCAGCCCAGTGATGTCGACTTCGTCCTCAACTGGACCGACGACGTTGGCGGCTCCGACCTCGACCTCCACGTGACTGGCGCCGCCACCTCCGGAACTCTGGGCGCAACCAGCGACAACCCGGAGGTCTTCGGCCTGGACGACCTGCAGGGCACGCTCAACCTCCAGGTCGAGCCCTACTTCGTGACGGACCCGCTATCCGGTTCGACATACACCTTGACCGCGACTATCACGCCCAACGAGATCGTGCAGACCGACACCGACTCCGACGGGATTCTCGACGTCGACGACACATGCCCGTCCGATCCCGGCATCGCGCCGACCGGCTGCCCCGACAGTGACGGCGACGGCGTCATCGACCTCGACGACGTGTGCCCGAACGAGCCGGGTGAGGGCGCCGATGGCTGCCCGATCGTGCCGACCGAAGTCGTCCACCTGTGGGTCGGTGGAGCGATCGCCGCGACCGACGCGGTCGACACCGCGAACGGTCCGGACACCTTCAATCTCCCCGTCGCTCTCGCCGAGGGCACCTACGAGGTGCGGGTGGACTGGGAGGCCGGCGGCAAGGTCATCGCCAGCCGAACGATGACGCTGACCCACGACACCGACGACGATGACGACGGGGTCACCAACGACCTCGACCGGTGCGCCGGGTTCGACGACTTCGACGACACCGACCGTGACGGGGTGCCGGACGGCTGCGACACCGATACCGACGGTGACGGTGTGGCCGACCACCGGGACAATTGCCCGGATGTGTCGAACGCCAACCAGGCGAACATGGACGGCGACGCCAAGGGCGACGTCTGCGACTCGGACATGGACGGCGACGGGCACTCCAACGGCAAGGAGCGGGCCCACGGGACCAACCCCGCCGACCCCAACAGCTATCCGGGCAAACCCAAGGCGGCCGTCCTCTAGGACACCCGAGCGAGTATCTCCTCGACGAGCACGTCTGGCTGGGAGGAGCTGAGCGGGGGCCTGGAGACGTCCCAGCGCCCGCCCAATTGCCTCGCGCTTGACCCTCACCCGCGTGAGGGTTCCACAATGACCCCGTGCACGATGAGCTAAATCGCCTTCAAATCGGGGAGTTCGCCGAGCTTGTGGGACTCAGCGTCCCGCAGTTGAGGCGCTACGACCGTCTTCAGCTGCTCGCCCCCGCCGGTCGATCTCCGTCGGGATACAGGTACTACAGCCAAGGCCAGACGGGCGCGGCGCGCGCAATCGCGCTCTTGAGGTCGATGGACATGCCGATTGCCGATGTCCGCCACATCGTCAGCGGCGTCGATGAGGACGAGCGACGTCAGCTGTTCCGTGACCACCGCGCCCGCCTTGAAGCGCGGCTCGACGAGGTCCGCCACCTCCTGCAGGCGGTGGACGCCATGACCGAAGAGGAGACCACGAACATGGCTGCACAGACCGAGCTGTCCTCTTGGCTGCACGTGATGCCGCGGTTTCCGGTCAGCGACATCGATCGGTCGATTTCGTACTACCAAGAGGCGCTCGGGTTCCGGCTTGCGTGGCGCACGGCCGACGGCCGGCTGGCTGCGCTGGCCAGCGGTGACATCGAGGTGCTGCTGCTCGTGCCGTGGGTTGGCGAATCAGCGCCGCCCGTGCATTCCGCTTACGTGTACGTCGAGGATCCGGACGCGCTTTGTGCCGAGTATCTGCAGGCCGGAGCCGACGTGGTCGACCCGGTTGCTTCTCGGCCTTACGGCATGCGCGACTTCATCGTGCGGGATCCCGATGGTCATCACTTCACCCTCGGGCGCGGGGAGGAGACACTGCGCGACGTCGCCGACCAGTTCGGCCTCACGCCGGAGGAAATAGCAGTCGATCCGCCATGGCTCGAACGGCGGAAGTGAGAATGCCGCTCAGTCCGCGACATCTACTTTTGCGACGACGTTCGTTGGGCTGACGCGGACGATCATCTCCGGCGGTACGGCGTTGCGGCGTCCGTACTCCTCCGCGCGATCGGCTCCCATGTAGCGACCGCCGATCCGGGTTGCCCAATGCCGCAGCGCGTCTGGATCCTCCGTCACGGTCGCATGGCCGGCGATGGTCACGAAGCTGAAAGGCGGGCGCTCGTCGTCCCAGCACAGTGACACTCGCGGATCTCGCAGGATGGCCTTGCCCTTGATCGTGTCGGGGCTGGTCATAAAGACCACCTCATCGCCGTCGAGGTCGACCCAGACGGGAGCGACGTGCGGAGACCCGTCGGCTCGGACGATTGCGAGCTTCGCAGTGCGCGCCGGCGAGGCCAGCACGAACTCTCGCCACCAGCCCGGCGGCGCGTCGTTGTAAGGCATGACGGAGGGTCTACCGCCTATTCGGGTGACTCCTACCTGCTCCGGTGAGACGACGGTCCCCCGAGGTCAAGCCCTAATCGGCCGGAGGTAGACCCCGTCGCGGTCTCGTGGCTAATGGAAGCGACGGCGGCGCTCCAGCTCTGATCCTTCCGGCGGGGCACCCGGGGGAGCGGTGGAAAGGTTGGCGGCGATCGCGTCGTGGACGAGGCGCTGCGCCCATTCGACGTCGCTGTCCGCTTGCAGGTCTAACTCCAGCCAATCCGAACTCGGAGCGCGGAGCTTCACCCGTTCATCACCCTTGAACTCGGACCTACGGCTCCGAATGACTTCGCGAGTCAGCCGGAGGTCGAGCGTGGCGGGGCCGTCGAAATGCGCCACCTCCCGCTTGCCGACCCACAACGCCGGCCCGGGAGAAAACGCGCCCTCTCCCAGGGCTGCACCCTCGCCCGCGGCGCAGCTCTCGAGGAACTCAATCTGCGGATCGCTCACTCGGGTCATCTTGGCCGCGGCCGGCCGCGTGAGCAGCTAGATACTCACACACGATCGAGCGATCCTCGCCCCCTCAAGAGTCGAGGATTCCTTCGCGAGCCTTGCGCGGTGGAAGCACGTCCGGGTGCGGGCAGACTCCTCAGGTGACTAGCGGCGAGTTGTGCCAGGCCCTACTGGAAACGTTCGAAGGCTTCGTGCCTCATCCCCTTGTGGTCGCGGCTGCAGTGGTGGATGGCGGCGAGTGCGTGATCGCGGTGAGTCCGGAGAAGCACACGACGGATCGGTTCGAGATCGGATCAATCGGCAAGACGATGACGGTCACTGCGTTGTCGTCACTCGTGCTCGACGGGACGCTTTTGCTGGACGATGAGATCGGCCGATGGCTCGACGCTGGCATGAACTCCGACATCACCCTCCGGCAGCTGGCGACCCACACTTCGGGGCTGCCACGTCTCGCGCCCAATCACAGGGACCACCAAGCCGACCCGGCCGACCCGTACAACTCCTATGGCCCTGACGAAGCTGAGGCCGGCCTTAGGGCTTCGTCTCGGGACACGGGGGAGCGGGCGTATTCCAACTTCGGGTTGCAGCTACTCGGTCTGGTGGTGGTGCGCGCTGCCGGCGCCGACTATGACGACGCGGTCGGCGAGCGAGTGTGGGCGCCGCTTGGCATGGCGGGGACGAGCGTCACCGGCGGCCAGCAGCCGATCGTGCAGGGCTATGCCGGGGGCCAGCCGGTTCCGCCGTGGCACGCGCCGCTCCCGGGGCCGGGCACCATCACCAGCACCATCGCCGACATGGCCACCTATCTCAGCGCGGTCATAGCGCCGCCCGATGGTCCGGTCGGCCGCGCCATCAGCTACGCGATCGACCAGGAACTGGCGTGGGCGACTACACCGGATGGGTGGGTGTGGCACAACGGAGGCACAGCGGGCGCGCACACGATGTTGATGGCGGGGGCTGGGGAGGGCCGCGGGGCGGTTGCGCTCACAAATGCAGGCGGCCTCGACGAACTCGACCAAGCGGTGGCACTCGCGGCTCGCGGGAAAGACCCCCGGCCTGCCAGGCCGACCCCGGTCGGCGGCGAGTTCGACGAGGTCATCCAGTCCGTGGTTCAGGAGCTGGTCGCCAATGACTGGGAGGCGCTCCGCAGCCGGATGCCTGACGACATGCGACAGGCCTTGACCGGTGAGCTCTTGGCGGACGCCTGGTCGAACACCATGAGCCAGCGTGGCGAGTTCGAAGCGAGCACTACCCGCTCTGTGGTGAGAGCAGGGGGTGCAGTCCGCGCCGATGTGCAACTCACCTTCAGCGGAGGTGAGGGTGCGGCGCGCGCCCAGTTCGACGACGAGCGCAACCTGATCGGGATCCAGATCAACTGACTGAACGGGGACACAATGGCCGACAGACGCCCACCTAGATTCGCCGCCAGAGAGCGCGAGACGGTGATGGAGCTGTGGCGGTATCGCCGTGAGTCGCCTTTCCATGACGCACAGATGAGGGGCGGTTGGCTGCAATGAGCGGCGTCGAGGTACTTCTTGCGACGTCGATCACGTTCGAAGCCAAGGACGACGTCGTGCACTGCCCGATGGTCCACGCCACCGTCGAAGGGCTCACGGCGAAGTTCATCCTCGACACGGGAGCCTCCGACCACGTCTTCATCTTGGAGTTCGCGCGGCGGGCCGGGCTAAAGGCCGCGGCGGGGGAGCCGGGGTTCGACCACGCCGGTGTCGAGGTGCCCAGCTTTGATTTGGGCGACGTGGCGGCGGACTTCGCCGGTACCACGCTGGAGCTCAAGGGCGTCTTCGCTATCGATGGTCCCGCGGCGTTCGAAGGATGGGGAATCGGCGGCTTCCTCAGTCCTCATTCGCTGCACCCGGCCGGATGGGTCGTGATCGACCTCGTCGTGGGAGAGCTCATCCTGGCGACGGCTGACTCGCCGCACATGGCCGCATGGTTGAAGGCCCGCCACCCCGGCATTGACCTGCTCCCTTTGGAGAGAGTGGCCGGCGAAACGGTTGTCGTACGCGCCGCCATCGAACCCTTCGCGACCGTTGCGACGATGCTCAACACGGGCAGTACGGGAACGGAGTTCGACGTCGCCGCCGTTCCGGGGCTCGGTGGTTCTCGGTCGGAGTCCTCCGGCTTCGGACTCAGCGGATCGGCTGTCGATGGCGAGGAAGTGAGCGGCCAGGTTCTACGAATCGGCGACCGCCTCATTCCGGTGCCGGTCCTATTGGTCCGGGAACAGATGCCGCCCCCGCCCGGCCAGGTCGGGATGGATGTCTTGGCCGGAACGGTCCTGGCGGTCGGCGCCTTGCCGGACCAGCCGGTGCTGTGGCTGGTCGGGCATGGACGACGGACAGATCCGAGGAACTAGGTGCGCCCGCCGCTCGCTAGTCCGCGAAGACGTCCCGGGTCAGCTTGATGAAGAAGGTGTGGTCGTTGCCCTTGTTCGGGTCGTCCTTGTTCCAAGGTGCGGAGGTGGGCGATCCGTTGGGAACGCGCTCCTCGGAGTAGATGGCGCCGACTGGGCAGATATCCGGCTGGTAGCAGGCGGTGCACGACGTGCACTCGTCGAGGTTCACGTAGAGCAGGGCGTCACCGAAGACCGCGATCGAGGTGGGGTCGGGCTTGTGGGTGTTCTCGATCACGCCGCTCCCGGCCACTTCCTCGGAGACGAGCGCATTCGTCTTCGGATCGAACTCGTAGATGCACTGGACCGGGCAGACATCGACGCAGGCACGGTCCTTCACGTCGATGCATGCCTCCGTGATGATCGCTAGTCCCGACATGTACCCACG
>Ga0136633_1002946_pt1 | contig 11407 bp, 8 predicted proteins | sample AntDrymeUQ832206_2_FD_105494 | JGI IMG/M metagenome (GOLD analysis project Ga0136633, IMG submission 105494) | Polar desert sand microbial communities from Dry Valleys, Antarctica - metaG UQ83 (22.06) | ecosystem: Environmental > Terrestrial > Soil > Desert | place: Antarctica: Dry Valley...
CCGCCTCCGCTGTCGCCACCGTCGTTCCCACCGTCTTGGCCGTGGCCGCCGTAGCCGCCACCCCACCCGCCGTAGCCGCCGCCAAGCATCTGGCCGAGCATGAGTCCGGTGAGCAGGCCGCTGCCGCCGCCGAACCATCCGCCCCCGCCATACCAGGGCATGCCGCCGTAGCCGACGTAGACCGGCTCACCCCGCTCGTCGACGTCGAGCGCGGGCTCGTCGTGACGACCGGGCCGGGTCAGGCTCTCGGGCGGGGGCGGGGGCTCCCGCCCGTCGATCCGGGCGCGGGCCCGGGCCATGGCGTACCGGCCCTCGTCGATGACCCGCTCGACCCGGACGAGGTCGACCCCGTCGTCGGCGTATTCCAGCGCCGCCTGCGCAGACTGGTAACGAGTGACGCCTGCGTCGTAGTCGGGGCGGGCGTCGGGATGGATGGTGACGTGCGGCTCCAGTTCCATGACGTCCTGGCCCAGCACCGACAGCTCGGCCTGGAGAAGCTGGCGGTCGGCGGCGTACTCCTTGGCCGCTGCGGCCCGCTTCGTCTTGTTCCGGCTCCTGGACCAGAGGAAGAACCCACCGCCACCGGCGGCCAGGAGCAGGAGCAGGCCGCCGCTGCCCCCGCCTCCGCCACTGTCGCCAGATCCACTGCCGGAGTCGCTGTTGCCAGCCGGAGCCGACCTGCCGGCAGCTGCGCTGTTGACGCGATCGACGAACGTCTCTAGGACGGCGCCCACGCCACTGTTGCGCTGGGCCTGGAACGACGTGGTAGCCAGATCGTAGGCTTGGCGTGGGGGGATCGAGCTGCTGTCGGCCCGGAAGCTCGATCCGGCCACAACGGCGTAGGTGCCTTGTATGCCAACCCGCCGGCCCAGGACTTCAGGCAACTTGTCGATGTCGCCGCCGGCCTCGGCTACGGCCGACGCCGGCAGCACGGCGACGAAGATCGGGCTTCCCCCCTGGCGGATGCGGTTCCGGAGCCGGTCGGCATCGACGTCCTTCGCCCGTTCGGCCCCGCTGTCCACGTAGACCGGGTTGTTCCGGAGTGCGGACGCGGCGGCGTCGAGGGCGGTGACCTGGGCCCCTGCGGGAGCACCCAGGATCAGGACGGCGACAAGAGCAGAGAGAAGAGGTATCGAAAGTCGGCGCACGCGACCTGTTTACCCCTCCTGAGGCCGCTACACGCCCTCGGGCCGGCCGAGCCATGGGTCCGGCCTCACCACGTCGAGCAGGGGTGACGTGGCCACAGTGGTGACCACAGCCATGACCACCAGAAGCGTGAATAGGGGGTCCCCGAGCACGCCCAGGTCCCTGCCGATGTTGAGGACGACAAGTTCGGTCAGGCCCCGGGTGTTCATGAGCACGCCGAGTGCCACCGACTCCCGTACCGCCAGGCCCTGCGAACGGGCCCCCAGCCCGGTCCCGATCAACTTGCCGGCGCAGGCCACGACCAGGATCAGGCCCAGTTGCCAGAGGCCTTCGAGCCCGATGCTGCCGATGTCCACGTTGAGCCCGGTGGTGACGAAGAAGACGGGCAGGAGGATGGCGGCAACGGACTCGAGGCTGCCCCGGAGCTCCTCGGCGAGGCGGCCGCGGGGGAAGACCGCACCCAGTAGGAAGGCCCCGAAGATCTCGTGGACGCCGATGGCCGAGGTGGCGAAGGCGCAGGCCAGGAGGCCGGCCACCACCATGGCCAGCTCGCCGGGCCCGAGCGGCCGGTCCCGGAAGCGGGTCAGTCCGGGCCGGACCACGAAGATCATCAGCACGCTGAAGACGATGCAGAGGGCCAGGATGTAGGGGAGGGTCCACGCCCCGGTGGCGGCCACGATGGCCACGACGACGGCGAGCGTGGCCCACGTCAGCACGTCGTCGCCCGCGGCCGACGCCATGGTCAGCACTCCCAGGGGCTTGTCGTAGAGGTCCCGTTCCTGCAGGATGCGGGCGAGGACGGGGAAGGCGGTGGTCGACATCGCCGTCCCGACGAAGAGAGCAAACGGCAGGAAGTCGCCCACGCCGTGGGTCGGGTGCAGGACCATCGCCAGGCCGATCCCCAACACGAACGGGACGGCGGTGCCCAGCACGGCCACCGCGCTCGAGATCCGGTGGCGCCGGCCGGTCAGGAGCCCCAGGTCCATCTCCAGGCCGACCAGAAACATGAACACGGCAAGGCCGAGGCTGGCGAGGATGCGCAGGAGCGGGCGGGTCTCGAGCGGGAACAGGCCGTTCGACCACCCCCCGAGCAGACTTGGCCCCAGCGCGATGCCGGCGATCACCTCGCCGATGACGGGCGGCTGGCCTATGCGCCGGAACAGTGCGCCCGCCATCCGGGCCACGATGATGACCACGGCCACGCCGGCGAGGGTGAGCGCGAACGTGTCGTGGCGCAGGTAGACGAAGGCGGTGTTCACGGCACCGCAGCGGGCTCCTCTGACGGGACGGCAGGCGGGCTCTGCTTGCGGGCGCGCCGGGACAGTACGAACAACGTGACTCCGGCGATGCCGAGCAGAATGCCGGAACCGGCCAGGAGACGGAACGCCAGCCCGACCGAGGTGTTGTCGTCCAGCGGCACGGAGGCGGAGAAGATGTCCTGCTTGTCCGTGTCAGGGCTGCCGTTCCGGGTGTCCGTCCAGGCCGCCACCGCCCCGCCCGACAGCGAGGCCACCGAGATGCGGCTGCCGAAGTCGGCTTCGGAGGAGTAGGGGGTGCCCTGGGGGCCGACCCTGCGGTTGGACGCGGCCTTGTTCAGGCGGAACGTCTTGGGAAACGTCTCGCCGCCGTCCGACGAGGACGAGAGCAGGACGTCGACGTTGGAGCCTTGCCGGTCGAGGGACCGGTCGTAGTAGATGACGTCGACCCGCCCTCCGGGGGCGACGCTCACCGCCGGCATGTCCTGCGGCACCCCGTCCCCCACGCGGCCCCGGTTGACCGGGACGGGCCGGCTCCACGTCCTGCCGTCGTCGGTCGACCGGCGGAGGAGGATGTCTGCGTCGCCCGAGCGGGCGTCGGCCCACGCGGCCAGCATGTCGCCGTTCCGGGCGATGGCGAACCCGGGGGAGACCGGGAGGTAGACGAGGAACCGTCCGGTGGGGACCATGTCGGCGTCGACGACCCGACCCGGCTCCCAGCGCCCGCCCCGGTCTGCGGAGCGGGCGAGGACGATGCTGAACGTGCCGTCGTAGATACCGCCCGGAAGGTTCTCCCAGTCGAACCGGTCGGCGCCGTAGTCGACGTAGAGCACGGCCGGGTTGCCGTCGGGGTCGACCGCCAGCGCCGGTGCGCCGATCCGCATGCGCCCGGCATCGCTGACGGGAGCCGGGGGCGACCACGTCCTGCCGCCGTCGTCGGACCAGCTCACCACGATCGGCAGGCCGGTCTGGGCGAAGCAGAGAAGGCACGTGGTCGCCTCGGGCGTGGCCTGGAGCCACGCGGCGAAGAGGCGACGGCCTTCGGGATCGGCGGCCAGGGTGGTCTGGTAGGTGTCGGCGCCGGCGATCCGGCTGGGCTCGTCGAAGCTGAGGCCGCCGTCGCCCGATCGGGTCACCCAGAAGGAATCGGGGTCGTTCCCGGTGCCGCTGAGGATGACGAAGGAGACGAAGAGCGTGCCGTCGCTGTCGAACGTGGCCGAGGGGGCGAACAGCTTCCCGGAATTGCCCGCCGGGCGCTTCAGGGCGATGTCCTGCCAGTTCCCCCCGCCGTTGTTGCTGACGTGGACGCCGGCGGTGTAGTCGGGCCGGTCGACGCGGTCGACCACCACCATGTTCGTCGGCTGGACGGGGTTGACGACGAGGGACGGCGAGTTCCGGGCCACGATCGGGTCGGGGTCCTGGCTGACGAGGATGTCGGGCTCGGGGCGCACCACGATCTCACCGACGTCGGCGGAGGCGCGGTGGCCGCCGGCGTTGGCGGCGAGGACCAGGATCAGGCCCACGAGCACCGCCGCGGCCCTGGTTCTCGCTGCCCACACTCCGGCCATGGGCGAGGAGGCTAGCGAGAGAGGACCCGTTGTCGTTCGACAGAGCTTGTAGAATCAAGTGCCCCGATTCACAAGCCCGAGAGGCCACTCATGTCTTCACGCTTCCTCCGTGTGGCGGGCGGGTTGGCGGTCGCCACCGCCTTCACCCTGCTGTCGGCCACTCCGTCCTTCGCTCCGCACGTCGCCCAGCTCCAGGTGACCCCCGCCCAGGCCAAGGCCGGCGAGGAGGTCACCGTCTTCGGGCCGCGCGGCTACGGCCGGTTCACCCCGGTCCAGGTGCGATGGGAGAGCCCCACCGGGCCGGTGCTGGGCCAGTTCACGCCCAACGAGGAGGCCTACGCCATGTGGGGCCCGGGCACCGTCCGGATCCCTGAGGACGCCAAGCCCGGCGTCTACTCCCTCTACGCCACCCAGACGCTGACTGCGGCCGACACCCACATTCGCGGCGTCCCCGCCCGAGGCGAGATCACCGTCCTGGGGGTCGGCGGCACGCCCGTCCTCGGCGCCACCAGCGACGCCCCCGCGCTCCCCGACCAGAACGGTCCCGGCCTGGTCGAGGACGAGCCGGTCAGCACCGGCGCCATCATCCTCGTGGCGCTGGGTGTGGCCGGTGTGGGCATGTTCCTCGCCGGTGGCGCCGCGCTCGTCGCCAGCCGGCGCCGGTCGTCGACGCAGCAGGTGGCCGGCGCATGAGGCGCCTGACCCGAGGGGCGGCCCTGCTCGGCGCCGCCCTCACCCTCGCTACGCCCGCTGTCGTGGGCGCTCAGACCCAGGGCCCGAGCGGCCCTGCGCGCGGGGTGGAAGGCCCCAGGGTCACGCCTCCCGTCCGGGCCACGGTCGACGATCTGGCCCCCACCCGTACCTATTCGGCCCCGTACCTGCTGGTCGACCCGGCCAACAAGAAGAACATCGTCGCCTCGGCGGTCGAGATGCGGACCCGGCTGTGCCGGCTGCTGCGCTCCACCGACGGCGGCCAGTCCTGGAAGCTGCTCGAGGCCCTGCCGGGGCTGCCCTCCTACCCGTTCTGCTTCAACACTGCGGGCATGCAGACCGAGAGCCCCATGGCGTGGGGCCGGGACAGCACCCTGTACTACGGGCTCAACGGCTGGGACACCCAGGACGGCGGCAACCGGGGCAACCAGAGCGTCCTGTTGGCCAGGTCGTCCGACCTGGGCGACACCTGGAACACCACCATCGTGCGCAACGCCCGAGGCTTCACCGACGCCCTCGTCGAGAACAACACGCCGGTGTCGTCGGTGGCCGTCGACACCAGTGGCGAGCGCGACGTGGTCTACGTCGGCTGGCGGAAAGCCCTGCCCAACCAGACCAACCCCACCTACCCCCGGGCGCCCTTCATGGCCGTCTCCACCGACGGCGGCGAGACGTGGGGCGACCCCATCGATATCCAGGCCAAGTACCCGAAGACGGCCAAGGACGCCGCCGGCAAGGACGTCCCCTATGTGATGTCGTTCAACGCCGTCTCCATGGCCACCGACGACAAGGGCACCCTGTACCTCATCTACCCGCTCAACACCACCGGGATCACGCCTGCGCCGCCGGTGCCGATCGTCATGGGTGTGTCGAGGGACAAGGGGGCAACGTTCGAGTTCTTCGACGTCAGCCCACCCAGCGTCTACGTCGAGCACGTCAACATCCTGAAGTGGAGCCCGGCGGGCGGCCCGCAGGGCAGCCTGCACGTGGTCTACGAGGACAAGGTCAACCAGCCGCCCACCGGCGCCGACCGTGACATCTACCACCAGCGGTCCACCGACGGCGGGCGCACGTGGACCGCGGCCAAGATGCTGAACGACGACGACCCCTCCAAGCTCGCAGTGCAGATCACGCCGAACATCGACGTGACGCCCGAGGGCCGGGTCGACGCCGTGTGGTGGGACTTCCGGGACGACCGAGGCCAGATCGCCACCGACGTCTACTACACCCACTCGCTGGACAACGGCGACACGTGGACGAAGAACGTCCGCCTGACGGACAAGTCGGTCAGCCGGCGGATCGGCGTCTGGACCGGGGCCGACATCCGTCAGCCGCCGGGCGTGGCCTCCCTCGAGGAGTACGCCATCGTGGGCTGGGACGACACCCGCCTGGGTGACGAGACCACCCACACCCAGGACATCTTCACCCGGGCCGTCCAGTTCAAGGCGCTCGGCACCGGCCAGAACGACGCCGTCCGCTACGCCCTGGGGGCCATGCTGGGCCTGGCCGCTGTGGGCGTGGTGCTCCTGATCTTCAGCGTCGTGGCCCGGAGCCGCTCGGGTCCGGTAGAGGCCCGTACGGAGCGGAAGGACGTGGCCAAGGCCGGCAAGACCTGACCCGAGGCTGAGATCCTGGCGAGCGATTCATCTGCCCGGGTGCGGTTTGGGCCGTCGCTTTCGCGGGCCCGGCAACCAGGGACACGATGACCGCCGCCGCTCCCAGCAGCGGGAGCCCCGGTGTACCCGCCTGCTCTTCGGCGCCGGCGCGTCCCAGGTCGCCCCCATCACCTACTTCCAGCGACCGCCAGCCGCCCCTGTAGCGCTAGCTCCGCTAGTGCACCCGCGTGGTGCCGGCGCCCCCGGACACCGTGCCGATGACCGCGGCGGCGTGGCCCGACTCCCGTAGCGCAGCCACCGCCTCCTTGGCCCGTTCCGGCTCGGCGCCGAACAGGAGGCCGCCGGACGTCTGGGCGTCGGCCAGGACGATGATCACTGCGCCGTCCACGCCATGGGCCTCCAACCGCTCGCCGGCCCACGCCAGGTTGCGGCGGGTACCGCCGGGGACGAAGCCGGCGGCGACCAGTTCCGGTACCCCGGGCAGCACGGGGATGGCGCCGGCATCGAGGTCGACATCGACGTGGGACCCGTCGGCCATCGACCGGAGGTGGCCCAGCAGCCCGAAGCCGGTGATGTCGGTGGCGCCGGTCGCCCCCGCCTCCAGCGCCCGGGTGGCGGCCTCCCGGTTCAGGCGGGTCATCGAGGCGACGGCGGCCGCGACCACCTCGTCCGGAGCCTTGCCGGCCTTCATGGCGGTGGCGACGATCCCGGCGCCCAATGCCTTGGTCAGTACCAGGGTGTCGCCGGGCCGGAGACCGGCGTTGGTGAGGATCCGATCGGGGTGGACCTCGCCGACCATGGCCAGGCCGAACTTCGGTTCCGGGTCGTCGACGGTGTGGCCGCCGACGGTGACCCACCCGCCCTCGGCGGCCGCCTCCCCCGCCCCCCGCAGGACCTCGAGAAGGATGTCGTTGCTCAACTCCTCGGTGTTCCAGCCCACGAGGTTGAGACCAAGGATGGGGCGACCGCCCATGGCGTAGACGTCGCTCACCGCATTGGCGGCGGCGATCCGGCCCCACACCCGAGGGTCGTCGTGGATCGGCGTGATGAAGTCGGCGGTGACGACGAGAGCACGGTCGGCGTCGAGCCGCCAGACCGCGGCGTCGTCGCTCGTGGCCGTGCCCACGAGCAGGTCAGGGTGGCTGGGGAGCTCGAGGCGGCGCAGGACCTGCGCCAGCTCGCCGGGGGCGAGCTTGCAGGCTCAGCCCGCGCCGTGGCTGAACTGGGTGAGCCGTCGAGGAGGGGTCGGACTGGAGACGGACATTGCCGCCGAATCTACCGGTGGCGGTGCGGCTAGTTGCCTTTAGGACTTCTTGGCCGTGTCGCGGAGGTAGGTGTAGATCGTGTCGGTCATGCCCTGGACGCCGTGCTTCCTGCGGGCGTGCTCGATCACCCTGGTCTTGAGGTCCTCCTCGGAGTTGGCCCGAACGACGTACCCGCAGCCCGCGGCTCCTGCCTTGGAACAGCTGTGCTCGTACATGAGTCTCCTTGTGTATTCCTGTGTGCGGTCCGGATTGCAGCATCGCACAAGGGCAGGCGTCCCTGCAGGAGGGATCAGAGGAAGGGAACAGGCGCGAACTGCCTGCTCAAAGCCGCCTTCGACTCCACGCCGATGACATCCTGGAGCAGGGTGGCGTAGACGGATCGGAAGTCGGTGGTGAACTTCAGATCGCCGTTGTCGAGGTCGGTCAGGCTCGGGTCGTCGCCGTAGAAGCCGCCCTTCACTCCGGTGCCCGCCACGAACACCGGCGCCGCCGTGCCGTGGTCGGTCCCCCCGGCTGCCGTTCGCCGCCACCCGCCGGCCGAACTCGGAGTAGGCCACGAGCACGACCCGCGCCCCCTGAGGCGAGCCCTCGAGGCTCTTGAAGAAGGCGCCCACCGCCTCGTCGACGTCGCCCATCAGTCGGGCGTGGGTCTCCTTCTCGTTGGCGTGGGTGTCGAACCCGCCCAGGCTCACGCCGTCCACCCGGGTCGGTGAGCCGGCCTTGACCAGTTGGGCCACCAGCTCCAGCTGCGGCGTGAGCGAGTTGGCGCCGCCGGTGCCCTCGAGCGACGTCGACCCGGTGGCCTCGTCGTCCGACGGCTGCCCGGCGAGCATGTGGGCGATGGCGTCGTCCACGGCGAGCAGGTCTTTCCCCGACTGGGCGACACGGGCGGCCAGGGGCGAGGCCCCGGCGGACGGCGCGGCCATGGGCGCGAAGGCCGAGCGCAGGGCCGGCGTGCCCGGAAGGGACAGCTCGCCGACCGGCACTGCGGCGCCGGCGGCTTTCTCCCCGCCGAAGACCCGGGGGAGCGACCCGCCCACCGACAGGGCCCGGAGCGGATCGCTGCCGGTGACGTCGAGCCATCGGCCCACCCACCCGGTGACGACCTGGCTGTCGGGCACTCCGCTCTGCCAGATGTCCATCGACCGGAAGTGGCTGCGGTCCGGGTTGGGGTACCCGACGCCCCGGACGATGGCCAGGCGCTTCGCATCCCACAGGCCCTTCAGCTCCCTCAGGTTCGGATGCAGGCCCAGGCCTTCGCTCAGCGGCAGGATCTGGTCCGGCTGGTAGCCGAGGGCGCTGCGACCGCCGAGATAGCTGCCGCTCTCGTACGGGATGACGGTGTTGAGCCCGTCGTTGCCCCCGTAGAGCGTCAGCAGCACGAGGATGCCGTCCTTGCCGGGAGCAGCGACGGCGGCCCCTCCCGGCCGGGGGCCCGGGGATTGGCGGGAGAGCACCAGGCCGGCGGCGCCGGCGCCGAGGCCTCCAAGGATGAACTGGCGACGGTTGATCGGCATCTCAGGCCAGTACGTATTCGGGGGTGACGAGGGCGATGGTGAGCAGTTCCTTCGGGTTGGCGGCCACCTTGGCCAGGCCGGCGGCGCTGGAGGGCCCCCACCCGTCCACCGAGAGGAGCCGGGCGACCGCGGCCGGACGGTCCGCTTCGGGAAGGGACGCGAGGCCGTCGAGCTTGGCCTTGGCGGCCACGGTCGATGCGAAGCGCAGGCGGGTGAGGGCGAAGCTGGTGGTGAGCCAGTAGCCGTTCGGCGGCCAACCGCCCACCGAGGGAGGGGCGAAGGGCTGCTGACCGAGAGCCTCCAGCGTCTGGGGCAGGTTGTTGCCTGCCGCCGCCGCCCGGAGGCCGAGAGCCCGAAGCGTGCCCACGACGTATTCGATCGGCTGCTTCACCAGGCCCGTACGGGTGGCCGGTGCCACGAACTCCGGGTGGAGGAAGATGGCCCGCACCAGGTTGCCGACGTCCAGATCCTTGGCGAACCCCGGAGCCAGCTCGCGGACCACGGGGTGGTCGGCCCCGACAGGGCGGGCGAAGCCGCTCCACAACTTGGCGGTGATGAAAGGGGCGCTGGCCGGCTGACCGATGGCCATGCGGATGACGTCCTCGCCACCGAACCTGCCGGTCTGGCCGAAGACCGTCTTGGCGTCGCCATCGTGCTGCGCCGGCGTGAGCGCGAACGCCCCGGTCTGGCGCCGGTACTGCCAGACCGTGAACGCCCGGGCCCCCTCCTGCACGTCGGCCTCGGTGTAGTTGCCGATCCCGAGCAGGAAGAGCTCGAGCAACTCTCTCGCGAAGTTCTCGTTCGGCCGGCCCTTCCGGTTCTCGTTGGCGTCGAGCCACACCAGCATGGCGGGGTCCTTGGCCACCGCCTGGGCCAGGTTCTCGAAGCTGCCGGCGCCCCGGGCCCTGAAGATCTCGTTCTGCCGGTACATCAGCTCCGGCTCCTTGACCTTCTGCACCGAGGTGGCGAAGTGGTCGTGCCAGAAGAGCGTGAGCCGCTCGCGCAACGGGGTCGTAGATAGCACCATGCGATCGATCCACCACTGGTTGAGGCGCCGGCCCTCCTCCCGGTTCGCCTTCTGCTCCGCCTGCTGGGCCCGCCGCCGGGCCTCGGGATCGGCCGGCAGCTGGGCGGCGAGGACCGGAGGAGAGAACGCCGGCGGCGGGACCGCGGCCCCGTCGGCCACCGTGAGGTCGAGCAGCCTGTCGACGGTGGCCTCGTAGCCGGCCGCCACTGCGGCATCCAGTTCGTCCGGACGGGCCCCGAACCCGGCTCGCCGGAACAGGTGGGCGATCCGGCTGCGGACCTCGTCAGTCACCGCATCAGTGAAGCAAGGAATTGTGAGGGGTGTGAGGCCCGGCTAGGCGACCAGCGATCGCTGGTCCGCCCGGACGCAGTCGTCACGGTACCGGCGCGCCGGGGCCGCCTACCGTCGGCTGAAGGAGAACCGGGACTGCACGACCTCGACTTCGTTGCCGTCGGTCGGAGGTGCGCCTCCGTCGAGCCACAAGTTGATGCGCGTGCGCTCGTTCCCCGCTCGGGGGACATCGCGCCCGCCGTACTTCCAGGTGGCGATGGTCCGGCCAGCTGCGGTGCTCAGGAACGACACCCGGTTCGAAGCCCACGTGAACTGATGGGTGGTCGGCGCATCACCGGTGTGAAGGAAGTTGAAGAGGTTGCCGACGTGGTCGTAGGGCTGCACGACGTACTGCGCGTTCGGGGCCGCAGGGTTACCCCAGCGGGCGAGCTCGATGTCGATCTCCCGGTGGTTGTAGGCCGGATCGTCGCTCCACGTGAACAGGCCCAGCACCACGTTGGGATCGAGGTTGCCGGTGGGTGAGTCGACGTCGAACCGGTAGGTGCCGTAGCCGAGACTCCGGTCGAGCACGACCTCGGCCGCCAACCAGCGTCCGTCCCGGTAGGTGATGCGGAGATGGAGCCGGCCCGACGCGTCGACCCACACGTTCTCCGGGCTGTCGGAGAAGATATTCGGGCCCGGCCCGACCAGGCCGGTGCTGGCCTTGACGGCCCAGAGAGAACCGGAGAAGGACACGGTCCGCGGGCCCACTGTCACTGCGCCGGCGCCGGTCACCGTCGTGGCGAGAACGATGAGCCCGGCCACGAAGGCGGGGAGGCCTCGCTGACGCAATCGCCGATGGCGGAACATGGCCATGGGCTCGGCATCCTGTGCCCTTGGCTGTAGGTATTTCTGGCTCTCCTGACCCTCGTGTGGGTGGGGATCGGCTGTATCCCGTTGTGATTGCTGGCTGAGAAGGCGGTTCGGGGTATCCGCGCAGCGCGCACGGACGGTGGCCAAGGTTCACGGGC
>Ga0136633_1002947_pt1 | contig 11401 bp, 5 predicted proteins | sample AntDrymeUQ832206_2_FD_105494 | JGI IMG/M metagenome (GOLD analysis project Ga0136633, IMG submission 105494) | Polar desert sand microbial communities from Dry Valleys, Antarctica - metaG UQ83 (22.06) | ecosystem: Environmental > Terrestrial > Soil > Desert | place: Antarctica: Dry Valley...
CCCGTGGGTCCCGTGGGGCCGGTGGGGCCCGTGGGCGCGCCCGGTGCCACAGGAGCAACGGGGGCCACGGGAGCCACCGGTGCAACGGCCGCGGTCGGTGCCGGCGGCAGGGGGGTACCGGTCGCCGTCGCGCTCTGACCCGGCGGGGTCCGGAACGACTCCGCCCGGAAGGCGAGCGTGCGCAGCAGCGGGTTGTGCGGGTCCAGCGACAGCGCGCGGGCGGTGGCGTCCCGGAACCCCTCGCGGTCGGCCAGGCTCAGAGCCAGCGCGCCCAGCTGCGACCACGCCCGGGCGCTCTCGGGCTGGCGGTCCACGGCCTCCAGCAGCGCCTTGCGGGCCTCCAGCGTGCGTCCGCGGCGCTGAGCGATCGTGGCGGAAACGAGCAGCGGCTCGATGCTGAGCGGATCCAGCCGAGCGGCCAGGTCGGCTTGAGCCGCCGCCCGGCGCAGGTCCTCGCCGGTGGCCTGGTCGCCGCCGACCGCCTCCTGGGCGGCGTCGGCCTTGGAGGCCGACCAGGCCGGCAGCACCGCCGACACCGCATAGGCGAACAGCGCGACCGTCACCACGGCGACACCCGTCAGCGCGCCCGGGCACAGGCGCGCGTCCCGCTCGGGATCGACGAACACGACGGTGCGGGCCACGCCGGGTGGGTCCTGCTTCCTTCGCGCAGCGCCACCCGCCGCGAGCACGCCGAGGAACAGCAGCGGGGGGATCGTCACGCCGGGGATGTCCCAGTCCCAGTCGTAGAGCCCGTGGGTCACCCAGGCCGCGGCCGCCGCCAGCAGGGCGACCCCCAGCTCGCGCTCGCGTCCTCCCGGCATCACGCGCACGCGGGCCACCGCCGCCCACAGCAGACCGCCGACCCCGGCCGTCACGAGCAGCAGGCCGACGAGTCCCGTCTCCGCGAGGAACTGCAGCGGGACCGAGTGCGGCTGCGTCACGGAGATCGTGTTCGTCCGGTAGCGCAGGTGGGTCACGCGGAACGAGCCGGCGCCCCAGCCGCCGACAGGACGGTCGGCAAACGCGCCGGCGGCCTCCTGCCACCACACCCAGCGGTTGCCCGAGGTCGTGCTCGCCAGCCGGGAGGGGTCCAGCTGCTTGTCCTGGCTGGGGACGGTGAACGTGCGCAGGCCCTCGTCGACGGTCGCCGGCAGGCCCTGCGAGGTGGCCGCGGCGCCCGCGACGGCCACGACCACGAGCAGCGCCGCCGCGATGCCTGCCGCCCGCGCGGCCGTGCGGGTGCGTCGGGCGTCCCAGCGCACCCACGACTCGCGGACGATCAGCACGCGCGCGACCGCCGCCAGCGCCACGCCGGCGAGGATGATCGTCAGCGCCAGGACACGGCCGTCGGTGATGCGCGGTCCGAGTGCAGCCCCGCTTTCGGTCAGCCCGTCGCGGGTGAAGGCGACGGCCAGCGGGCCGGCCGCCGCGGCGCCGGCGAGCGCGAGGACCAGGACGCTCTTCAGGCGTCCCGCCCCGCCCAGCGCGACGAGCACGACGGTCGCCGCCGCCAGCGCCAGCACCCCGCCGCGCGAGTACGTCATGCCCAACCCCAGGACGAAGAGGTAGACGGCGAGCACCGCAGCCGTCCGCAGCCAGGGCGGCCGGGAGCGGTCAAGGGCCAGGCGCAGCGCGACCGGCACCGCCATCGCGAGCACGAGCGCCAGCGCGTTCCAGTACTGCAGCGGGGCGCGCAGCCGGGCCAGTGTCCCCGTCTGGTTCAGGTCAAAGAGCCCGGGGACGTTGACGCCGGGGAACGTCTTGCCGCCCAGCGCGTACAGCACGACGGCCACGGCGATCAGCAGCCAGCCGACCGCCACGCGCTCGATCGCACGTGGGACGCTGGCGCCGGCGACGAGACCGAGCCCGGCTATCAGCGCGTAGGCGACTGCGCGGTTGATCTGCGTCCACGTGCGGTCCGGGGCCACCGACCACAGCAGCGACAGCCCGCACCATGCGGCGAAGGCCAGCAGCGCGAGGACGCCGAGGCGGGCGGCCAGCGGCGCGTCCAGGCGGATCGCAGACCGTCCCGTCGCCAGCGCGCCGACCGTCAGCAGCGCGGTCGCGGCGAGCGCCAGCTGCACCCGCGTCTCGGCCGGGGTGTCGGTCGCCCCGTGCGCGAAGACGGCGTACGCGACGACGGCAAGCAGCGTCAGGATCAGTGCGGTGGGCGCCCGGTCGTGTCGTCGTGCCTGCCCGTCCGCCGCAGGCGCCACGGACGTCGGCTCAGGAGCGGGGTGCGCCATGGCTTCCGGCTCGACGCTAGCATCGAAGGCTGTGATGCGCCCCATACGCTCAACCTTCCTCGCGCTGCTCTGCGTGGTCCCCACGGCCCTGGCCGGTGCGCCCGCCGCGCACGCCGACGCGTTCACCGATGTCTTCAAGGCCTACTCGAAGACGGGGACGATCAGCCCCTGCGCGTTCACTGCGGCCCAGCTCACGAAGGCCAAGGGGCAGATCCCGAACGACTACGAGCAGTACGCGCCCGACTTCAAGGACGCGATCGACGCCGCCGCCAAGGCTCGTGCGGGAGGCGCCTGCAAGAAGAAGCCGTCCGCGGTCGCCGCACCGGCGCCGGCCGCCGGCACCGCGTCACCCTCCAGCGGCGGCGGGACCCCGGGGCCCGGGGTGACGCCCGCCCCCGCTGCACCCAAGGCCACCGCGACTCCGGCTACCGCCGGGAGCCCGGCACAGACACCGGCACCGGTCGCTGCCACCCCGCAGCCGGCACCGGCCGCCAGGCCCGCCCCGGCGGTCGCCGACGGCGCGATCCTCACGGCCGCCTCCAGCACACAGGACAACGGAGGCGATCTGCCCGCGCCGCTGGTCGCGCTGGCCTTCGTCGCGCTGCTTGCCGCCCTGGTCACCGCAGCCCTGGCCGCCGCCCGCTGGTGGGCGGTGGACGCGCCCTGGATGCAGCGCTCACGCCACGCGACCGCCGAGGCTGGGTGGCGGACCTCCGCTGCGTGGGCGGAGTTCACCGACTGGCTGCGCCTCGGGCGCTGAGTCGCGGTCGGCGGCCGCCGCCTGCGGCCGTGCCGGTGAGGCTGTCAAAGGCCGACGCGGGCGCGCACGAGCCGACCTCGCGGCTTCTATTCTGGGCATCGAGAAAACCGCCGATGTTGCGGGATCTGGAGGCCGTTCTGTCCGGCCGGTCACGGACACTGCCTCGTCACCACCAGATCCACACACATGCCGCCGCGGATCGAGCTTCTCCGCGGCGATGAGAGGAGTAGAGGGGCACATGGAAGGCGTATCGCAGACCTCATCCGGCACCGCCGATCAGACCGGATCGGCGCTGTCCATCACCCGCAGGTTCACCAGCCCGGGCGTCCATCCGTTCGAGACGGTCGACTGGGAGCGGCGCGAGGCGCGCATCGGCTTCGGCGACAAGGTCTCCTTCCTGCAGAAAGACGTCGAGTTCCCGGCCACCTGGACGCAGAACGCGACGAACATCGTCTCCCAGAAGTACTTCCGCGGCCAGCTGGACACCCCGGCCCGCGAGCGCTCGGTCAAGCAGATGATCGGCCGCGTCTCGGGCACGATCGCCGACTGGGGCCGCCAGCGCGGGTACTTCGCCTCGGCCGAGCACGGCGACGCCTTCGAGGCCGAGCTGACCTACATCCTGCTGCACCAGATGGCGGCGTTCAACTCCCCCGTCTGGTTCAACGTCGGCTTTGAGGAAAACCCTCAGTGCTCGGCGTGCCAGCCGGCCCACGCGCTGATCTCCACGCCCGACGGCATGGTCACGATGGGAGACCTCGTGACCGGCGACCAGGTCGGACGCGAGGTCTACGACGCCCACGGCACGACCCGGATCGTCGCCACCAAGCACAACGGGCGCAAGCCGGTCTACCGCGTGACGCTGCGCAACGGAAGCCACGTCGAGGCCACGCCCGACCATGTCGTCAAGGCCGTCCACGAACGTCGCTCCACGCCGCGCTGGCTGCGCGTGGACGAGCTGGAGCTCGGGATGCGCATGCACCTGCACCCGCACCGGGCCAAGGTCGCCGCGCCCGCGCCCGCGCTCGTCGCGGCCGGCGCCGAAGCCGGCACGCTCGCGTCCGACCCGCCGGAGTTCGCTCCCACCGATGCACGTGCCGTCGCTGAGGCCGCGCTCGCCGGCTGGCTGCAGGCCGACGGCTTCGTGGGGCAGTACGCCACCGGGACGAACCGCTCCCTGACGGCCGAGTTCCTCGTCGCCGGCGAGGACGAGCGCGCATGGGTCCTGGACCACCTTGACATCGTCTTCCCCGGCGTCCATCGCCACGAGCGGACCGTCACCACGGCCGACACACAGCTGGACCTGCGGCGTATCCGCCTGTACGGCGAAGTCCTGCGTGACTTCGTCGAGCGGTGGGGGCTTCTGGCCCGCGGCACCGACCTGCGCGTCCCGGCGCAGCTGTGGACCGGATCACATGAGCAGATCAGCGCGTACCTGCGCAGCCTGTTCCAGGCCGACGGGTTCGTGACCGTGCGCCGCGACGACGTGCGCGGCCAGGAGAGCGGCCGGGTCGCCTTCGCGGTGATCGGCGAGCGCTGGGTGGAGGACCTGCAGAACCTGCTCGGCGTCCTGGGGATCTACTCACGCAGGCTTCGCAAGGCCGACCCGCGTGAGGATCGCCACGACCTGCACGAGCTGCAGATCTCGATCGGCTCTGAGCGCGCGCGCTTCGCCGAGCTGGTCGGCTTCGTGAGCTCGTCCAAGCAGCAGCGACTGCTCCAGACGCTCGGCCTGCGCAACCCCCAGCGCTGCCCCGACCTGCGCGAGGAGGAGATCGTCAGCATCGAGCCGCTGGGTGAGATGGACGTCTACGACATCCAGACGCAGTCCGGTGAGTACCTGACCAACAACGTCGCGGTCCACAACTGCTTCATCCTCTCCGTGCAGGACACGATGGACTCGATCCTGGACTGGAACACGCGCGAGGGCAACATCTTCCGCGGCGGCTCGGGCGCGGGCATCAACCTCTCGAACATCCGCGGCTCGATGGAGCCGCTGAGCAAGGGCGGCACCGCCTCGGGCCCGGTCTCCTTCATGCGCGGCGCGGACTCTTGGGCGGGCACGATCAAGTCCGGTGGCAAGACCCGCCGCGCGGCGAAGATGGTCGTGCTGGACATCGACCACCCGGACGTGCGCCAGTTCATCTGGTGCAAGGCCAAGGAGGAGGACAAGGCCGCCGCCCTGCGCGACGCCGGCTTTGACATGTCCATCGACGGTGACGGCTTCACCTCGATCCAGTACCAGAACGCCAACAACTCCGTGCGCGTCACCGACGAGTTCATGCGTGCGGTGGCCGACGACGCGATGTGGCACTTCACCGCCCGCAAGACCGGCAAGCCCGTCGGCGAGCCGATCCCCGCACGCCAGCTCCTGCAGGAGATGGCCGAGGCCGGCTGGCGCTGCGCCGATCCCGGCATCCAGTTCGACACGATCATCAACCAGTGGCACACGTCGCCGAACTCGGGGCGGATCAACGCGTCTAATCCCTGCTTCCCGGCCGATGCGCGGGTGCACACCACCAAGGGTCTGCTCGCCTTCGACACCCTGTACGAGCGCTGGCAGGCAGGCGAGACCGACATCCAGGTCTACACCCACCGTGCCACCGCCGGTCAGAACGGCTCCGCGGCCGCGGAGGCCGGGAACGGCGTCGTCGCCACCACCCCCCTGCGGATCGAGCGCACGGGGGTCAAGTCGATCGTCACGCTGCGCTTCGCCAACGGACAGCGGCTGCGCTGCACCCCCAACCACCGGCTGTGGACGGTCAACCGCGGCTACGTCGCCGCGCAGGACCTGGGCACCGAGGATCGGGTGCTCTTCACCGACGCCGCGACCCCGGCGCTGGCGGCGTCGTGGGCGCTTCCGGTCGCGGTCACCGCGCCCGCTCGCAGCGGTCAGCGCGGCGGCTCGATCATCGAGCGTGAGCTCCCCCGAACCTGGAGCGAGGGCCTGGGTGAGCTAATGGGCCACCTCACCGGCGACGGCGCGATGACCGACAGCTCGACGGTCTGGGTGTACGGCGGTGACGACATCGCCGACGGCATCGACGCATCGCACCGCGGGCTGCTGGAGCAACTCGTGGGCCACGCCTCGCGCCAGGAGATGGACAACGGCACCGTGCAGCTGCGGGTCGGCTCGAGCGCGGTGCGGGAGCTGCTGCGCGGGCTCGGAGTCACGACCGCCCGGGCGCACGACAAGCGCGTGCCCGAGGCGATCCTCTGCGCCCCGGTCCCGGTCCAGGCCGCGTACCTGCGCGGGCTGTTCGGAGCCGACGGCTGCCTGGCCCGTATCGAGAGCGGCGGCAAGGCGACGCGCTACGTCGGGCTGGGCAGCCGCAGCGAGTCGCTGCTGCGCGACACGATGCGCCTGCTGCACACCTTCGGCATCCAGTCCACGATCTACCGCACGACGGACGCCGGGCGGGAGTGCTTCTCCTACACCCGTGCCGACGGCAGCGCCATGACCTACCAGTCACGCGAGGGCTTTGACCTGCGCATCACCGGCAGCGACCTGGAGCGCTTCGCGCAGGAGGTCGGGTTCTCCACGCCGCGCAAGGAGGCGGCGCTGGCCACCCTGCTCGGTCAGACCACGCGCTACCGCACGAAGGTCGGATCGGCCCTCGTCGAGCGTCAGGACGACGGTCAGGAGCAGGTGTACAACCTGTCCGAGCCGCTGCACCACTCCTACATCGTCGACGGCGCGGTCGTGGCGAACTGCTCGGAGTACATGCACGTCGACGACTCCGCCTGCAACCTCGCCTCGCTGAACCTCATGAAGTTCCGCCGCCAGGACGGCTCGTTCGACGTGGGGCAGTTCGAGCACTGCGTGGACATCATCCTGCTGGCCCAAGAGATCGTCGTCGGGCCGTCCAGCTACCCGACGCCGGAGATCGGGGTCAACGCCCGTGCCTTCCGCCAGCTCGGCCTGGGCTACGCCAACCTCGGCGCGTTCCTGATGTCCAACGGCATGCCGTATGACTCAGACACCGGCCGTGGGACGGCGGCGGCGATCACCGCGCTGATGACGGGGCGCGCGTACCTGCAGTCCGCGAAGGTCGCCGCGGCGATCGGCCCGTACGAGCGCTACGCCGAGAACCGCGATCCGCACAACGCGGTGATGCGAATGCACCGCGACGCGGCGTACTCGATCAACGACGCGTTCAGCACCGACGGGCCGCTGCTGGAGGCCGCGCGCACGGTGTGGGACGAGGCGGTCACCGCCGGCGAGCTGCATGGCTACCGCAACGCGCAGGCCAGTGTCCTGGCACCCACTGGCACAATTTCGTTCCTCATGGATTGTGACACCACCGGCGTGGAGCCCGACTTCTCGCTGGTGAAGTTCAAGGAGCTGGTGGGCGGCGGGTCGATGACGATCGTCAACGGGACCGTCCCGCTGGCGCTGCAGACGCTCGGCTACACGCCCGAGCAGGTCTCGCAGATCGTGGCGCACATCGACGAGCACAACACGATCGTCGGGGCGCCCGGCCTCAAGGGCGAGGACCTCGCGGTTTTCGACGTCGCCGTCGGCGAGCGCGCGATCAGCCACATGGGCCACATCAACATGATGGGCGCGGTGCAGCCGTTCATCTCGGGGGCGATCTCCAAGACGGTCAACATGCCCAACTCCGCCACGGTGGAGGACATCGCCGACGCGTACATCAAGGCGTGGGAAGGCGGCATCAAGGCGCTGGCCATCTACCGCGACGGCTCCAAGACCGCGCAGGCGCTACGGACCGACGCGCAGGACATCGAGGCGATCGCCGAGGCCGTCGAGGGCCTGTACACCCAGGCGCAGGTCGACGAGCTCGTCGCCGAGGCGCAGGTCAACGCGACCGTCCAGGCCGCCGCCCCGGTCGCCACGCGCAAGCGGATGCCGCGCGAGCGCCAGTCGATCACCCACAAGTTCTCGATCGGCGGGCACGAGGGCTACATCACCGCCGGCATGTACGAGAACGGCGAGGTCGGGGAGATCTTCCTCACCGACATCGGCAAGGAGGGGTCCACCATGCGCGGGATGATGAACTCCTTCGCCACCGCGATCTCGATCGCGCTGCAGTACGGGGTGCCGCTGCAGACGCTGGTCAGCAAGTTCGCCTACATGCGCTTTGAGCCCGAGGGGATCACCCAGAACCCGGAGATCCCGTTCGCCAAGTCGATGCCCGACTACATCATGCGCTGGCTGGCCTCGCGCTTCCTGGACACCGACGACCAGGAGGAGCTCGGGATCCTCACCCCCGCCGTCCGCGCCCGCAAAATCGCCCAGGACGTGTCGCAGTCGATCGTGTCCTCGGACACCAACGGCCCCGCCGCCACGTCGGCCGCGCCGACCGCCTCACCCTCGCGGGCCCCGGCCACCGCGGGCCTGACCGACACCCCGCCCGTCGTCCCGGCGCGGATGGTCGGCCTGGACCTCGGCCCGGCCTGCGGCCAGTGCGGCGGCATGATGCAGCGCACCGGCTCCTGCTACACGTGCGGCAGCTGCGGCAACAACACGGGCTGCGGCTGACGCCCGCGCCCGCAGAGGGCCCTGCGGGTCGTGATAGACGAGGGCCCCGAGAGGGGCCCTCGAACGTTCCCCCACCGTCGACGTCGCTCCGGGCGCAGTTGAACGGAGCCTCATGCCGCCTGTGGCGTCACAGAACTCCACCCACCCCACCGAGCACGTCCGCGAAGTTGAACGGAGCCTCAATGCCGCGTATAGCGTCACAAACCTCCACCCGCCATGGTGGCAAGTCCACGCCCAGCGGAGGTGGGATGTCAGTTGTCCACGCGCCCGACAGCGGCAGGCTCAGCCCGGATCAGGCGACCACGGCGCGACGCTCGTCGCATAGCGCCCCGACGTCCGGGGCGCGCTCCAGCACGCGCGGCAGGCGCATGACCGCGAGCGCGCCGAGTACGGCCGGCAGCCCCAGCTGGAAGGCGCGGTAGGCAAGGACCGCGGCAGCCGCGGCCCCGAGCGGCGTGCCGTACAGCACGAGCGCGGCGATCAGGCCGCCGTCGGCGCCGCCGACGCCACCGGGCAGCGGGATCAGGCCGCCGAGCTGCCCCAGGACGTAGGCGAGCGCGAGGACGCCGAACGGCGGCAGGGCGCCGATCGCGGTGAACGCCGCGGCCAGCGCGAGCAGGTCAAAGGCCATGAAGCCGATCACCCCGGCCACGATCAGCGGGTGGCCGGCACGAGCGATGCGGACCGCGTCGCCGATCCCGGAGCTGAGGGCGCCAAGCATGCCCCCGTTAGGGCCCGCGCGTCGCCCCGCGACCAGCCGCGGGAGCGCGAGCACGACACCGATCACGAGCACCGCGGCAACGGCCGGGCCGGCGGTCCAGAGCAGCGCGCCCCCGCCGATCGCCAGCGCGAACCCCGCGATCACCGCGGTCGCGAAGTTCACCGAGCTTGTGAGGACGTAGAAGGCGACGGTCCGGCGCGCGAGGCGCTCGGTCGGCATGCCTGTCCGCTTCAGCGCCCAGGCAGCCAGCGCAAGGCCGCCGGCACCGCCGGACGGCAGCAGCACGTTCGTGCCCTGCGCGGCCATGCCGACCTGGTAGCTGAACCGCCAGGGCAGGCGGTCGCAGAAGACCCCGCGGAAGGCGGCGACGAAGGCAAGGCAGGAGGCAAGCTGGAGCACGGCGGCGGCGATCAGCCAGCCCGGCGCGGCGTCCGACAGGCGATCACGCACGTCGCCCAGCCCAGGCAGTGACGCCACCGCAACGGTCAGGGCCGCGAGAACGCCGGCGACGAGCGCGAGGCGCAGCGCGAGCCGGCGGCGGTCAGGGAGGAGGGCGACCGCCGCCGGCTCGTCAGCTGCGTACACGGACACGGGGAGGGGTCCCGTTCGTACCGGTTGGCGTTACCCGACGCGACCGGAGGGTCCGAAAGAGCCCGCCGGGATCGACCGCGTGAGCGGCCGTCAGCCCCTCGGCGTAGCTGGGACGCTCGTCCGATCGCATGGCCGCAGACTCCCACCTGGCAGCCGGGGCGACGATGGGGCCTGCACGTGTCCGATGGTGCGGGTACCCGCACCATCGGGTCGACGCGGCGGTCGGCCCTCAGCCGTCGAGGTAGCGCAGCACCGCGAGCACACGCCGGTGCCCGTCGTCCGCCGCGTTGAGGCCGAGCTTGGCGAAGATGCTCGTCACGTGCTTCTCGATCGCCCGCTCGGTGACGACGAGGTCGCGGGCGATCGCGCCGTTGGACCGCCCCTGCGCCATCTGCCCGAGGACGTCACGCTCGCGCGGCGTCAGCCGGTCCAGCGGATCGTCGCCGCGCCGGCGACCGAGCAGCTGGGCGACGACCTCGGGATCGAGCACCGACCCACGGGCCGCGACGCGCCGCAGCGCGTTGACGAACGCGTCGATGTCGGCGACGCGGTCCTTGAGCAGATAGCCGACGCCTTCGGCGCTGCCCTGCAGCAGCTCCATCGCGTACCCCTCGTCGATGAACTGCGAGAGCACCATGACCCCGACGTCCGGCATCTCCGTGCGGATCGTCTGGGCCGCGCGCAGGCCCTCGTCGGTTTGCGTCGGCGGCATCCGGATGTCGGTCACCGCGAGGTCCGGCCGGTGCGCGCGGACCTTGCGCAGCAGCTCCTCGGGGCCGCCGGCCTGGCCGACGACCTCGAAGCCGGCGTCCTGCAGCAGGCGGACGAGCCCTGCTCGCAGCAGGACTGAGTCGTCGGCGATCACCACCCGCATCCGCGTAGCCTCGCAGTCCTGGCGGTCAGGCGAGCAGCCGATCGAGCACGGCACCACAGACGTCGTGCTTGGCGACGAAGCCGCGCGCGCCACTGCTGACCGCGCGTGCTGGATACAGGGGGTCATCAGAGCTGGACGTCACGACGACCGTAGCGGTGCAGCCGCGGGCCGCAAGGCAGTCGGCGACGTGGAAGCCATCCATGTCCGGGAGGCGCACGTCAAGCAGCACGACATCGGGCTCCAGCGCGCTCGCCGCCGCGAGCCCGGCGCGGCCGTCACCGGCCTCGCCCACGACGCGGTACCCGTCCGCCTCCAGCAGCGCGCGCACACCGGCCCGGAACCCGGCGTGGTCGTCGACGATCAGGACAGTGGGGGGCACACCCTGAGTTTCGTCATACACGCGGCGACACTCAATACGGCCCACTCTACCGCGGGGGCGGCTGACCGCACCCCCGTTCGCCGGGCAGCCCCATCGAGTCTCCGTCAGCGTCGTGGGACGGTCCCGTCCATGCAAACACCATCTCGAAACCTCGCCGCGCGTGCCGGCCGCGGGAGCGGACGGGCGGTGCTGATCTCCGGCTTCACCGTCATGGTCGCGATGGCGGGCATGTACTTCACCGGCAGCTCGACGTTCACCGAGTCGCTACCGCGGGAGCTGGCCGTGATCGGACGCACCAACGGCGCTGAGGCGTTCGTCAGCGGCCAGACG
>Ga0136633_1002948_pt1 | contig 11400 bp, 14 predicted proteins | sample AntDrymeUQ832206_2_FD_105494 | JGI IMG/M metagenome (GOLD analysis project Ga0136633, IMG submission 105494) | Polar desert sand microbial communities from Dry Valleys, Antarctica - metaG UQ83 (22.06) | ecosystem: Environmental > Terrestrial > Soil > Desert | place: Antarctica: Dry Valley...
CGCCCGGCCGGCTTCTCGAGCTCGCCGCGGATCTTTGCGTGCATCGAGCGCACCCGGCGCGTCGCGCGATCGGCATCCTCGCGCGAGCCGAAGCCGATCGTGTTCATCACCTCGGCCGTGCGGTGCAGGCGCTCGTAGGGCTCGTCGAGCGCGCCGCTGTGGGCGAAGAAGCCCTCGAAGGCGACCGGGTGAGCGGCCTGCATGAGCAGGGCCCGCGGCCCGGACAGCGCGACGGCGAACTCGCGGTGCACGCGGCGCAGCATCGAGGTGTCGTCGAAGTACGAGTCCATCGTCAACGCTCCTGAACGGTAGAGGGCCTCATCACCAGTACGGCCCATTACCCTGCATCGGATGCCAGCACAGGCCTATGCCGGAAAGGACTGCGTCTGCCAGTTGCGTAAGGGCATCTGCGACCAGTCCTGCGTGCAGGGGATGCTCGACACCCCCTTCTACATCGCCTGCCTGAAGCTCTCGGGCCGGCGCTGCGTCGTCGTCGGCGGCGGCGAGATCGGCCTCGAGAAGACCGAGGGCCTGCTCGCCTGCGACGCGGACGTGACCCTGATCTCGCCCGCTGCGAACGACGCGCTGCGGGCGCTCGCCGACGAGGGGTCGATCGCGTGGGAGCAGCGCGAGTACGCCGGCCCGGAAGACCTCGAGGGCGTCTTCATGGTCATCGCGTGCACCGACGACACGGACATCAACATCAAGGTCTTCGACGACGCCGAGCGCCGCGCGATGCTCGTGAACATCGTCGACGTGCCGCCGCTGTGCAACTTCATCCTGCCGGCGATCGTGCGCACCGGCCCGCTGGCGATCGCGATCTCGACGGCTGGCGCCTCGCCGGCGCTCGCCAAGCGCATGAAGGCCGAGGTCAGCGAGCTGTTCGGCGAGGAGTACGCGCGCCTGGCGATCATGCTCAACGACGCCCGCGGCTGGGCGAAGGGCACGCTGCCGACCTACCAGGATCGCAAGGCCTTCTTCGAGGGGATCGTCAACGGCGACCCCGATCCCATCGCGCTGCTGCGCGCCGGCGACGAGCGCGCCGTGCTCGACCTCATCCAGGCCGCGCAGCGCACGCACGCCCCGGCCTGATCTGAGCCCGCGGGCGGCCATCACGGCGGCGTTCGCCGCCAACGGGGCGGCGTTTGCGAGCTTCGCGTCGCGCCTGCCGGACCTGCAGCGCCAGCACGACCTCAGCGACGCCGGCCTGGGGATCGTGCTGCTGATCGGCTCGCTCGCCCTGATGGCGGCCCAGCCGCTGGCCGGCGCGGTCGCGGTGCGGGTCGGCAGCCGGCCGCTGGTGGTCGCCGGCGGCCTCGTCTACACGGCAGGGCTGCCGCTCGTCGGCCTCGCCCCGACCGTCGTGCTCTTCGCGGCGGCGTTCGTCACGATCGCGCTGGGCTCGAGCGCCATGGACGTGAGCATGAACGCGCAGGGCGTTGCGCTGGACCAGCAGACCGAGCGTTCGATCTTCGCCTCCTTTCACGCGGCGTTCTCGTTCGGGGCGATGGCGGGCGCGGGCGCGGGCGGCCTCGCCGCCGGCGCCGGCCTCGAACCCGACGCGCACCTCGCGATCGCGGGCCTGCTGCTCGCGCTCGTCGTGCTGGTCGCCCGGCGCGGGCTGCTGCCCGCGACCACCGACGCGCGCTCTGACGGCCCGCTCTTCGCGCGCCCCTCGCGGGCGCTGGCCGGGCTCGGCCTGCTGGCGTTCTGCGCGTTGCTGGCCGAAGGCTCGGTCAGCGACTGGAGCGCGATCCTGCTCGACCGCGAGACCGACGCCGGGCCCTCGCTGGCGGCGCTCGGGCTGGCCGCGTTCTCGCTGATGATGGGCTTCGGGCGCCTCGCCGCGGACCCGCTCGCCGGGCGCTTCGGCCGCGTCGCGGTCGTGCGGTGTGGCGGGCTGCTCGCGGCGGGCGGCATCACGCTCGCGCTGGTCAGCGGCAGCGCCGTGATCGGCATCGCCGGGTTCGCCCTCATGGGCGCCGGCCTCGCGGGCCTGTTTCCACTCGCGCTCAACGCGGCGGGCGAGACCGACGGCCCCGCGGCGCCCGCGCTCGCCGCCGTTGCGACGAGCGGCTACGGGGCCTTCATCGCCGGCCCCGCGCTGGTCGGCTTCCTCTCGGACGCCACGAGCCTGCCCACCGCGCTGGCCCTGATCGCGGTCGTCTGCCTCGCCGCCGCCGCGCTCGCGCCCGCGGCACGCTGATCGACCATCTGAGTAGCGTCCTGCCCGTGGCCGCCACCGACCCCGCCATCGAGCTGCGCGGCGCGGGCCGCCGCTACGGCGAGCGCGCCGCGCTGCGCGACGTCACGCTCGAGCTCGAGGCCGGCCGCACGCTCGTCGTCTTCGGCCCCAACGGCGCGGGCAAGACGACGCTGCTGCGGATACTCGCCACGCTGCTGCGCCCGCACGCCGGCGAGGTGCGGGTGCTCGGCCGCCCGCTGCCCGCCGACGGCTACGCCGTGCGCGGGCGTGTTGGCTTCCTCGGCCACGAGGCGATGCTCTACCGCGAGCTCAGCGGGCGCGAGAACCTGCGCTTCTACGCGCGCCTGTACGGCGTGGCGCCGGCCCGCGCCGACGAGGTGCTCGAGGCCGTCGGCATGACCGGCCGCGGCGACGACCCCGTCGCCGAGCTCTCGCGCGGGATGGTGCAGCGCCTGGCGATCGCGCGCGCCGTACTGCACGAGCCCGAGCTGCTGCTGCTCGACGAGCCGCTCGCCAACCTGGACCCGGCGGCGGCCGCGCAGGTCGCTCCGCTCATCGGGCCGGGCTGCGGGGCGACGCGCGTCGTCACGAGCCACGACCCGGCGGGCGGGTTGCAGGGCGCGGACCTCGCGCTCGGGTTGAGGGCGGCGCGCGTCGCCTTCCTCGCGCCGGCCGGCGAGATCGGCCCTGAGCAGATCGGCGCGCTGTACGCATGAGAGCGACGGTGGCGACGCTCCTGCGCAAGGAGCTCACGCTGGAGTGGCGCACGCGCGAGTCGGTGCCCGCGATGGTGCTGTTCAGCGTCGCGACCTACGTCGTCTTTCACTTCGGCCTGGACCGCGACCGGGTGGCCGGCGACCTCGCGTCCGGGGTGCTGGTCGTGACGCTGCTGTTCTCCGCCATCCTCGGCGTCAACCGCCTGTTCGTCGCCGAGCACGAGCAGGGCGGCTTCGACGGCTTCCTGCTCGCACCGGTCGACCGCACGGCGATGCTCGTCGCCAAGGCCGTCGCGCTGTTCTGCTTTCTGTGCATCGTCGAGGCCTTCGCGCTGCCGGCGTTCGCGCTGCTGCTGCTCGGCCCGCCGCTGACGCAGGCGCTCGGCCCGCTCGTGCTCGTCCTCCTGCTCGCCAACGCCGGCATCGCGATCATCGGCACGCTCGTCGCGGGCCTGGCGATCCAGACGCGTGCGCGCGACCTCATCGTCCCGCTGCTCGCGCTGCCCCTGCTCGTGCCCGTCGTGCTCGCCGCCGCGCGCAGCGCCACGCCGCTGCTGCAGGACGGCGGCGCAGGCGCGCTCCCAGGTAACTGGATGGCAATACTGGCAATCTATGATCTGCTCTTCGCGCTGATCGCCTATGCGGTCTTCGACTTCCTGTTGGAGGACTGACCAATCGTCTACGGCAAGGGCCTGCGCGCCCTCTCATTCGCCACCGTGCTCGTGCTGACGGGCGCGTTCGCCATGGTCTTCTTCTACGCGCCGCTGGATGCCGACCAAGGCTTCGTCCAGAAGATCTTCTACGTCCACGTCCCGATGGCGATCGTCGCGCTGATCGGCTTCGTCGGCGGCGGGATCTGCGCGGTGATGTACCTGCGCACCCGTGAGACGAAGTGGGACATGCGCTCGTACGTGTCGATCCACCTGTCGGTCGTCCTCGCCGTCGGCGTGCTCATCACGGGCTCGATCTGGGCACGCGCGTCGTGGGGGCAGTGGTGGGTGTGGGACGAGCCGATGCTCGTCTCCTTCCTCATCGTCTTCCTGCTCTACGCGACCTACTGGCCGCTGCGCTTCTCGCTGGAGGACAGGGAGAAGCAGGCGCGCTACGCGTCGGTGTTCGCGATCGTGGCCGGCGCCTTCGTCCCGCTGAACTTCGCCGCCGTCCGGATGGCGGAGGCGTACATCCATCCGGCGACGGGTGCGACGGTCGCCGGTGGCCTGCCGCCGAAGATGGGGCTGACCTTCGCCGTCGCGATGCTCGGCATGGGGCTGCTGTTCCTCACGCTCGTCAAGTACGAGATGGCCTCCAAGCACGCCACCTTCCGCCTGCGCGCGCTGCGCCGCAAGCTCGCCGGTGACGACGACGACCTCATGCTCACCGGCCGCAGCGCCGCCCCCCAGCTCTGATGCTTCCCGCCCTTCCCCTCGACGAGGCCGGAAAATATGTCGCCGCGGCGTATCTGGTGTTCCTCTTGCTGATCCTTGTCTACGTGGCGATCATGGCGTCCAAGCTGAGCAGGATCGAGCGCGAGGTCGTGGAGATCGCCGACCTTGTCGACCGCAAGGGCTCCGACCCGCTGCGGGCGGGCGGGGACGGCAACCCACCGCCCGCGTCCCGCCCGAAGGAGAAGGTGCGATGACCGCCGAGCTCATCACGCTGGGGATCTCGCACAAGACCGCCCCGGTGCAGCTGCGCGAGCGCCTGGCGTTCACGCAGGCCGCCGTCACCGACTTCCTGCACGAGGTCGCCGGCCACCCCGAGGTGCACGAGGCCGTCGTCATCTCGACCTGCAACCGCACCGAGCTGACGCTCGTCGTCGGCGATCCGGTCGCCGCCGAGAGCGCGGTGCTGGGGATGCTCGCCCAGCGCGCCCACGTGCGCCCGACCGAGCTCGCCGAGCGCATCTACTCCCCGCGCAACTGCGACGCCGCGCGCCAGCTGTTTCGCGTCACCGCGGGCCTGGAGTCGATGATCGTCGGCGAGGCGGAGATCCAGGGCCAGGTCAAGCGCGCCTACGAGGTCGCGCTCGCGTCGGGCACCACGGGCCCGCTGACCAACCGCCTGTTCACCGCGGCCCTGCAGACCGGCAAGCGCGTGCGCTCGGAGACGTCGATCGGCCTCGGCCGCGCGTCGATGTCGTCGGTGGCCGTCGAGCTCGCGCACGACCTGATGGGCGACCAGCCCGACCCGCGCGTCGTGATCATCGGCGCTGGCGAGACGAGCGAGCTGACCGCCCGCGCGTTCGCCGACCACGGGGTGTGCACGATCTTCGTCGCCAACCGCCACGCCGACCGCGCCCGCTCGCTGGCCGACCGCTTCGGCGGGCAGGTCGTCGCGCTCGACGACCTGCCCGAGCAGCTCAAGCGCGCCGACGTGGTCGTCGCCTCGACGGCGTCGCCGCACCCGATCGTCGGCCAGGAGGAGCTCGAGCTCGTCATGCGCGCCCGCGAGGGCCGGCGGCTGCTGCTCATCGACCTGGCCGTGCCACGCGACATCGACGCCGCCTGCGGCGATCTCGACGGCGTGACGCTCTTCGACATGGACGACCTGCAGGCGCGCGTCGCGCACACGATCTCCGTCCGCGAGGCCGAGGCGCTGCGCGCCGAGTCGATCGTCGAGGACGAGATCAAGCGCTTCGCGGCGTGGCTCGGGACGCTGGCGGTGCAGCCGACGATCCGCGCCCTGCGCGAGTACGGCGACGCGATCGTCGAGCAGGTGCTGGCCGAGAACGCGCCGCGCTGGGAGAACGCCTCCGAGCGCGACGTCGCCCGGGCGGAAGCGATTGCGCGCTCGGTGATGAACCGGCTGCTGCACGAGCCGACGCTGCGCCTGCGGACGATGACCGAGGGCCGCTCGCACGGGCGTCTGCAGATCACGCGCGAGCTGTTCGGCCTCGAGGGCGCGCCGGAGGGCACCGAGCAGGTCGCGGATGTGGCCGAGGGCGACCTCGCCAACGTGCGCCCGCTGCCGCGCCGCGCCTCGCAGTGAAGGCGCACTAGTGCGCGTCGGGACGCGCGGGAGCGCGCTGGCGCTCGCGCAGGCCGGGACGGTGGCGGCGCTGCTGGGTCCTGACGCGGAGCTCGTGACGGTGACGACGACAGGTGATCGCGCGTCGGCGGCCGGTGGTTCACCCGCGGCTCCGGGAGCGGTCAACGACAAGGAGCGCTGGGTCAAGGAGCTCGAGTTGGCGCTGCTGTCCGGCGACATCGACCTCGCGATCCACAGCGCCAAGGACGTGCCGTCCGTGCTGCCCGAGGGCCTCGAGCTCGTCGGCGCGCCGGCGCGCGGCAACCCCTTCGACGCGCTCGTCGGCGCCTCGTCGCTCGGCGCGCTCTGCGCCGGCGCCCGCGTGGGCACGGCCTCGCTGCGGCGCGCCGCGCAGCTGCTCGCGCTGCGCGAGGATCTCGAGGTCGTGGTGCTGCGCGGCAACGTCGACACGCGCCTGCGCAAGCTCGCGGCGGGCGACGCGGATGCGCTGCTGCTCGCCGCCGCCGGGCTGCAGCGGCTGGGCCGCGAGGCGGCGATCGGCTGCGTCCTGGACGCGCTCGTGCCGGCGCCCGGACAGGGCACGCTCGTGCTCGAGGCCCGCGCCGGCGACGAGGCGGCCGCCGCCGCGGCGCGCGCGATCACCGACCCGCCGGCATGGGACGCGCTGCTCGCCGAGCGGGCGTGCGTGGCCCGCCTGGACGCCAGCTGCAACACGCCGCTCGGCGTGCACGCGCTCGTCGGCGACGGCGATGACGGCCGCGCGATCGTCATGCGCACGTTCGTCGGGCTGCCCGACGGATCGGCCTGGCTGCGCGACGAGACGCCGCCCCGCGCGACGCCCGAGCAGGCCGGCGAACTGGCCGCAGAGCGCCTGCTGGCCGCCGGCGGCGGCGCGCTGCTCGCCCGCGCGGAGGCGGTGGCCGCGCCGTGACCGTCTACCTCGTCGGCGCCGGGCCGGGCGACCCGGGCCTGATGACCGCGCGCTCGCTGGAGCTCATCGCCGCCGCCGACGTGATCCTCTACGACCGCCTGATCCCCGACGGCGCGCTGGCCGGCGCCCGCGACGAGGCGCTGCTGCTCGACGTCGGCAAGGTGGGGGGAGGCGCCCAGGTCCCCCAGGAGGCGACGAATGGGCTGCTGGTCGAGCACGGCGCCGCCGGTCGCGCGGTCGTGCGCCTGAAGGGCGGCGACCCGTTCGTGTTCGGGCGCGGCGGAGAGGAGGCGCAGCTGCTGCGCGCGGCGGGCATCGACGTCGAGGTGGTCCCCGGGGTCACCGCGGGCGTGGCCGCACCGGCGTACGCCGGGATCCCGGTCACGCAGCGCGGGATGGCGGCGGCGGTCGCGTTCGTCACCGGCCACGAGGATCCGGGCAAGGACGAGACGCAGGTCGACTGGCCCGCGCTCGCGGCGTTCCCCGGAACGCTCGTCTTCTACATGGGCGTGCGCCGCCTGGACCGGATCGCCGCGCAGCTCGTCGCCGGCGGCCGGCCCGAGAGCGAGCCGGTGGCGATCGTGGAGCGCGGCACGTTCGCCGACCAGCGCACGGTCGTCGGCACGCTCGGCGACATCGCGGCGCGCGCGTCGGCGGCCGGCGTGCGGGCGCCGGCGATCACGGTCGTCGGCGCGGTGGCGTCCCTGCACGAGGAGCTCGCGTGGTTCGCCGCCGGGCCCCTCTTGGGCCTGAGCGTCGCGGTCACGCGAGCGCGCGCCCAGGCCAGCGTGCTCGCCGCGCGGCTGGTGGGGCTCGGCGCCCACGTCGTCGAGGCGCCGGCGATCCGCATCGAGCCGCTGGAGGCCGCGCTGCCCGCCGACCTCGCGGGCTACGACCTGCTCTGCGTGACGAGCCCGAACGGCGCGCGGCGACTGCTCGAGATCGCCGGTGACGCCCGCGCGCTGGCGGGCCCTGCGATCGCCGCCATCGGGCCGGGCACGGCCGGCGCGCTGCGCGGCGGCGGGATCGTCGCCGACATCGTGCCGCCGCGGGCGGTCGCGGAGTCGCTCGTCGCGGCGCTCGCCGAGCGGCCGGTGAGGCGCGCGCTGATCGCGCGCGCCGAGCAGGCGCGCGACGTCCTGCCCGAGGCGCTGCGCGCCCGTGGCGCCGAGGTGGACATCCTCACGCTGTATCGCACCGCCGCCGAGCCCCTGTCGGAGGCGGCGCTGGAGTCGGCGCTCGGCGCCGACTACGTCACGTTCACCTCGGCGTCAGCGGTGCGCTTCTTCCTCGCGGCGGCGGGTGAGCCGAGCGACGGTCAGCGGATCGTCTCGATCGGCCCGATCACGAGCGAGGCGCTGCGCGAGCGCGGCCTGACGGTCGACGTCGAGGCCGCGGAGCACACGCCCGACGGCCTGGTCGCCGCGCTGCTGGCGGACGTCGCCGCGCGCGGCTGATCGCCCGCTGGCGTCAGCCCGCGGTGTCGACGTCGCCCTCGGGGAAGCCGGGCAGCTCGCGGTCGGCGTCCTCGTCGTCGGGCGGCACGCCGAGCGGGAGGTCCTCGTCCTCCGCTCGCGCTTCGTCGGGAAGGCCGCTCGGCGGCTCCCACTCCTCGCCCTTCACGCCGCCACCCCGGCGTCGTGCAGCCAGAGCGCGATGTCGTCGGGCGGGTTGTCGCCGAACTCCGCGCGCGCGGCGAGCCGCAGCAGGTCGGCGTCGTCGTCGCTGACCCCGTCGCGGCGAAACGCGAGGTACGTCGCCACGGCGGCGGCCATCTGGGCGGTGGCGCCGGGCAGCACGCCCGTGACGCGCTCCGCCGTCTCGAAGAACTCGCGGTCGCGGCCCTCGAGAGCGGTGACCGGCTCGTCGCGGTCCTCGTAGGCGAGCATGAAGTCGGTCACGAGCTCGTCGCTGCCGTCGGGATCGCAGATCGCCACCGCACGGCGGACGACGTCGGCGACCGATGGTGTCTCGGCGTGGGTTCCGGGTCGCATGGCAGGCGGTTACCCGGTCCACGGGCCATACACTCGACCGCGCATGACGGTCGTGACGTTCCTCAGCGACTACGGCCTCGACGACGACTTCGTCGGCGTCTGCCGCGGCGTGATCGCGGGGATCGCGCCGGACGCGCGGATCATCGACATCACGCACGGGATCGACCGCCACGACGTGCGGTCGGGGGCGCTCGTGCTGCGGCGGGCGCTCGGGCACATGCCGGCGGGCGTGCATCTCGCGGTGGTCGATCCGGAGGTCGGCGCGCAGCGGCGGGCCGTCGCCCTGCGCTGCGGCGACGGTGCCGACAGCCGCCTGCTCGTGGGACCCGACAACGGGCTGCTGTGGCTGGCCGCGGGGCGGTGGGGCGGCGTGCTCGAGGCGGTCGACATCGGCCGTTCGCCGCTGGCGCTGCAGCCGGTGTCAGCCTCCTTCCACGGCCGCGACATCTTCGCGCCGGTCGCCGCGCACCTCGCCGCCGGAACGCCGCTCGCGCAGGCCGGCGAGCCGCTCGACCCGGCCGCGCTCGTGCGGCTCGAGCTGCCCTGCGCGCACCGCACCGCCGAAGGCCTCGTCACCCACGTCCTGCACGCCGATCGCTACGGCAACGTCGTGCTCGACGCCGGGCGCGGGGATCTCTCCGCGGCCGGCCTGCGACCCGGCGACGCAGTCATGGTCGGCCGGCGGCGGGCGCAGTACGCGACGACGTTCGCCGACGTGGCGCCCGGCGAGCTGCTGCTCTACGAGGATGGCTACCGCGCGCTGTCGCTCGCCGTCAACCGCGGCTCGGCGCTGGCCGCGCTCGGCCTGGAGCTCGACGACGAGATCCTCCTCGCGCCGGTCTCCCGGTGACGCCGCCGCGCGCCCACGTCCTGGGCACGCCGCGCCTGCACCACCGCGTGCTGGACTCGACGAGCACGCTCGCCCGCGAGCTGGCCGCGGCGGGGGCGCCGCACGGGACGCTGGTCACGGCCAGCGAGCAGCGCGCCGGTCGCGGGCGCCAGGGACGCACCTGGAGTGCCCCGCCCGGCCGCGCGCTGCTCATGTCGCTCGTGCTGCGCGAGTGGCCGGACCTCGTGCCGATGGCGGGCGCGCTCGCCGTGGCCGACGTCGCCGGCGCGCGCGCGACGATCAAGTGGCCCAACGACGTCCTGCTTGGCGACCGCAAGCTGGCCGGCGTGCTCGGAGAGCGGCGTGCGCAGGAGGGCTGGGCGGTGCTCGGGATCGGCGTCAACGTCGCGGTGCGGGTGCAGGACCTGCCTGTGGAGCTCCACGACCGAGCCGCGACCCTGGGCCTCGGCCCGGCGATGATCGAGCCGACGCTGGACGCGCTCCTGCGCGCGCTGGAGCACCGCCTCGCCCAGCCGACGGAGGCGATGCTCGAGGACGTGCGCGCACGCGACGCGCTGCGCGGTCGGCGAGTGCGCTGGGCGCAGGGCGAGGGCGTGGCCTGCGGGCTCGACGACACCGGGCGGCTGCTTGTGCGGGCGGCCGGCGGCGACGTGATCGCGCTCGACGCCGGCGAGGTGCATCTGCTCGCTGGCCGGCCAACACCGACCTTTACGCTCTATCGATGTCGCGCCGACCCCTGATCCTGTGCGCACTGGCCGTCTGCACGGCCTTGAGCGCCGTGGCGGTCTGGTTCGTGGCGCTGGGCATCCCGCGCGGCCGCGGGATGGACGCGTCGGCGATGCAGTCGTTCATGGGCGCCGCGCGGGCGCCGCTGCAACCGTCGATCAACGGGGTGGCCCATCTCGCCGATCCCGCGCCGCTGCTGCTCGGCGCGATCCTGCTCGTGGTGGTCGCCCTGCTGCGGCGCCGGCCGTTGATGGCGCTCCTCGCGCCGCTGATCCTCGGCGGTGCGAACCTCACGACCCAGCTGCTCAAGCCGGCGCTGGCCGACCTGCGCGTGATCGACCTCTTCGGCGTCGCGACCGTCTATCCGGGCTCGTGGCCGAGCGGGCACGCGACGGCGGCGATGTCGCTCGCGCTGTGCTGCGTGCTCGTCGTCGGACCCGCGCTGCGCCCGTTCGCCGTCCTGCTCGGCGCGGGCTACGCGATCGCGGTCGGCTACGCGCTGGTCGCGGCCGGGTGGCACCTGCCCAGCGACGTCGTCGGCGGGTACCTCGTCGCGGCCACCTACACGCTGCTCGGCGCCGCGGCGCTCGCCGCGCTCGAGGCGCGGCAGCCCGAACGCGTGCCGGCCGTCTCGCGGGCACCCGCGTCCACGACGGTCCCGGTGGCGGCGCTGTTGGCCGGCGCCGCGGCGGTCGTCGGCCTGGCCGGCACGGCCGCGCTCGTGCGCGCGCCGGGGACGACGATCGATGTGCTCGGCCACACGTCGGCGATCGCGGCCGGCCTGGGGATCGGGCTGCTCGGCCTCACGCTGACCGCCGGCCTCGCGCTCGCGCTGCGCCGCTGAGCGACGCTAGTGCATCGTTCCGTAAGTCCGTTTGCCCCTGGGCGGTCGCTGGCGCCGGCTGGCAAGGACGCAGGGGCCGTAGCTAGGCCGCCGACTCCACGTCATCGTCGTCGGCGGGCTTCTTCTTGGCCGGCGCGCGGCGGAC
>Ga0136633_1002949_pt1 | contig 11399 bp, 4 predicted proteins | sample AntDrymeUQ832206_2_FD_105494 | JGI IMG/M metagenome (GOLD analysis project Ga0136633, IMG submission 105494) | Polar desert sand microbial communities from Dry Valleys, Antarctica - metaG UQ83 (22.06) | ecosystem: Environmental > Terrestrial > Soil > Desert | place: Antarctica: Dry Valley...
CCAAGCCGCTGAAATCCGCCACGGTGCCCAACCTCGCCGTCGCCGGGGTCGGCTGCTACGCCTTCGGCAGCATCGAGAGCCCGCAGTTCGCCCGTTCCGACTCGACGATCCCGCCGGTCCCGAGCTCCCAGACACCCAAGGCGCTGTCGAAGGCCAGGATCGGCTTCGCGCTCATCGTGCCGGCCGGACCAGCCCCCGCCGGCGGCTGGCCCACCGCTGTCTACGGCCCCGGGTTCACCCGGAGCTACTTCGACCTGTTCGTGACCAGTGATCTCAACGCCGCAGCCGGCATCGCCACGCTCGCCACCGACCCGCTCGGCCACGGCTTCGGGGCGGCCAGCAAGATCACCGTCGCCGGTCCCGGTGGCGCCACCTTCTTGTCCTACGGGCGGGGCAGGGACCTCGATGGAAACGGCCTGATCGAGTCGGCGGAGGGTTCTCAGCCGACCAAGCGAGTGGTGCTCGGCAGCGACGGCAAGATCAAGAGCGAGACGCCCTCACCCAACGCTGCCCATGGGCTGCGCGGCGGCCTCATCCAGACGGTCGCGGACAACATGGCCCTGGTGCGCGCCGTCGAGAACGGCATCACCATCCCGTCCTGCCAGCTCAGCCAGCCCGCCGCACTCAACAAGACCAACATCAAGTACTACGGGCTGTCCTTTGGCGGCATCTACGGGACGATGCTCATGGGCACCGACCCGAAGGTGAAAGACGGCCTGCTGAACGTCCCCGGCGGTCCGATCGTGGACATCGCGCGCCTGTCCGGCTTCCGCCCCCTGCTCGCCGACACCCTGCGGGTCAGCCGCCCCCCGCTGCTCAACGGCGGCCCCGGCCGCGACGGCTTCACCGAGTCGATCCCGGACCCGTACGACGCACCCATCACGGCGCCGCTCAAGGGCGCGATGGCTATCCAGCGCACGCTGGCAGACGCCACCTGGTACGGCCGGCCCGGTGGCCCGGAGACCTATGCCCCGAAGATCAAGCCGACCGGCAAGAACGTCACGTTCCAGATCGCTTTCGGCGACAACACCGTGCCGAACATCACGAGCGGCAACATCATCCGGGCCGGCAAGCTGTTCGACCGGGTCACCTACTACCGCAACGACAAGACGCCCACCAGCGGCAGCAACCCGCACGGCTTCTTGGCCGACCCGACGCAGTTCGGTCGGCAGATGGGCGAGGCGCAGCTGACGGCGTTCCTGAAGACGGGCAACGTCACCGACCCGGACGGCCCGGGGCCGGTCTTCGAGACGCCGATCGCCCGGCAGGACAACTTGCAGTGCCTGCATTACCCCAACCCGCAGACCGGGATGCGCGCGTTCCCGCCGGCCGCCGCGGGGGAGTGCCCGGCCCGGCCCGCCGACCCCGCGGTGCGGGAGCTCAGTGCGAGCGAGCAGCAGGGATCGTCGGAGCCTGAGGACGACACACTGCCGACCACGGGTGCGTCCCAGCTGGTAGCGATCCTCGCCGTCCTGCTCATCGGCACCGCGTTCGCCCTGCGCCGCCGCCGCAGCGAGTAGCCCACCCGCCACCACCTCATGTGATCCACGGAAGGTCTCCGGCACTTTCTGCACCGTTCTGCGCGCCGAAAGTGCCGGAAGGGCTCCGTCGATCACCGCGGGGGAGGGCGGGGGGGCTGGCTAAACGCGCAGGCGCAGGCCGCGCGGGGTTGGCCGGAAGCCGGCTGCCTCCAGCGCCAGCCCGAGCGGCGAGGTCAGGGCTGGTTCGCCGTCGGCCTTCTCGACGGTGAGCTTGCCGAGCGCACCGTCGCGTACGGCGAGAGCGAGGGCGTCTGCCGCCGGAGCGACGCTGCCCTCGTCGTCACGGAACGACAGCAACGTCTTGCCACCCCGCTCGACGTAGAGCACCAGCGCGCCGTCGACGAGCACGACCAGTGCGCCGGCCTTGCGACCCGGTCGGTGCCCGCCGTCGCCCGCGGGCCAGGGAAGTGCTGCGCCATAAGGGTTTGCCGGATCCGTGGCGGCGAGTACGACAGCGCGCGCCTCGTCTCGCCGCTTGCGTTGCGGGCCGAGGTCCCAGCCACCGGGCACGGGCGTGGTCCAGAGCGGCTCGGCCTCGATCGGCCGGGCGGCGGCCAGCGCGCGCATCCGGTCGACGGCGCCCGGCGCGGCGAACTGCGCCGCGCCCAAGCCCTCGACGAAGTAGCCGCGACGCACGCGTCCAGCCTCCTCGAAGGCCTTCAGCACCGCGTAGACGGCGGCGAACCCACCGGGTGCGCGCTCGGCCATGACCGCCCCGCGGGTGACGACGCCATGCCGGTCGAGCAACGCCTCAGCCAGGGCATGGGTACGCCGCGTCGGGTCGTTGTCACGGGCCGGCAGCAGTGACCACCGGCCGGCCACGGTCGGCGGGCCGGTGCGGGTCGGCAGTGCGGGCCGGCCGTACCGCGACGTCGACCGGACCGGACCTCGCCGCGTGCTGTGCGACGTACGCCCTGAACCGAGCAACGTCCGCATCGGGGCGATCGTGTCGTTGGTGAGGTGGCCGGACCAGACCAGGTCCCAGATCGCGGCGGCCAGCGCGCCGTCGTCGGTGACGCCCGCTCGCTCCGCCAACGAGCGGAAGAACAGCGCACCACCTCCTTCGAGTGCGTCGAGCACGGCCGTGTGCACGGGGGTCAGGGTGGCGTCGCCGTACGGCGGCAGCAGCAGGTCGGCGGTCTCGGCGAGCTGCAGCGACACCCAGCCGTCGCTACCCGGCAGCGACCCCTGGCCGGCCCACAGCACCTCGCCGGCGGCGGTCAGCTCGTCGAGCATCGCGCCGGTGTAGCCGGCCACCCGCGACGGCAGCACCAGCGACTCCAGGGCCGACGCCGGGACCGAGACACCTTGCAGTTGCTCGACCGCGCGCAGCAGGCCGTCGATGCCGCGCCCTGCCGCCGTGCCGAGACCTTGCCACTGCGGCAGGAACCGGGCCAGGGTCTCCGGTGGGACCGGCTCGACCTCCTTGCGCAGCTTGGCCAGGGAACGCCGGCGCAGGGAGCGCAGCACCTCCGCGTCGCACCACTCCAGCCCGCTGCCGCCGGGCCGGAACTCCCCGTGGGCCACCCGACCGGTGGCCGACAGCCGGGCCAGCGTGGCGTCGACGACGGCGATGCCCAGACCCAACCGGGCGCCCACGTCGCCGGGGTGGAACGGCCCGTGCGTGCGCGCGTAGCGGGCGACCAGGTCACCCACGGGGTCCTTCACCGGCTCGAGGAAAGCCTCCGGGATGCCGACGGGCAGCGGTACGCCGAGGGCGTCGCGGACCCGTCCGGCGTCCTCGATGGCCAGCCATCGCTCCTGCCCGGCCAGACGCACTCGGATGGCGCGGCGGGAGTCCTCGAGCGACCCGAGCATCTGCGCGCTGCCGCCGCGAGCGATGACCTCATCTGTCGTGAGGTCGCCGAGCATCCGCAGCAGGTCGGCGACGCCTTCCTCGTCCTTGACGTGCCGCTCCGGTGCAAGCCGCTGCGCCTCGGCCTCGACCTCCTCGAGTGCGACCGGGTCGATCAGCTCGCGCAGCTCGGCCTGGCCGAGCAACTCGGCCAGCAGGGAGGAGTCGAGGGACAGCGCCTGCGCACGGCGTTCGGCGAGGGGGGAGTCGCCCTCATACATGAAGGCGCCGATGTAACCGAACAGCAGCGACCGGGCGAACGGCGACGGTGTCTGCGTCTCGACCTCGACCAGACGGACCTTGCGGGCCTCCACGTCCTTCATGAGCTGCACCAGCCCGGGCACGTCGAAGACGTCCTGCAGCACCTCGCGCATGGTCTCGAGCACGACCGGGAAGCTGCCGTACTGCGACGCCACCTGCAGCAGCTGCGCGGACCGCTGCCGCTGCTGCCACAGCGGTGTACGACGCGTCGGGTTGCGACGCGGGAGCAGCAGAGCCCTGGCGGCGCACTCGCGGAAACGACTGGCGAACAAGGCGGATCCGCCCACCTCGGCCTGCACCGCAGGCTCGACCTCGGCCGGGTCGAAGACGGCGACCGCGCCGCTCGGTGCGTCCTCGGTCTCGGGCAGCCGCAGCACGATGCCGTCGTCGGAGTGCATCGACTGCACGTCTACCCCGTACGTCTCGCGCAGCCGGGCCGTAAGCGCGAGGGCCCACGGCTGGTTGACCTGTGCACCGAACGGCGAGTGGATCGCGAGGCGCCAGTCGCCGAGCTCGTCGCGGAACCGCTCGACCAGGATCGTTCGGTCATCCGGCAGGCGGCCGGTGGCTTCGCGCTGCTCGTCAAGGTAGGCCATCAGGTTGGTGGCGGCGAGTGCGTCCAGGCCGGCTTCCTTCAAGCGCAGCAGGGCTTTCTCCGGTTCGAGCGCGGACACCTCGCGCAGGAACGCTCCCAGCGCGCGACCCAGCTCCACCGGCCGGCCCGGGGCGTCGCCCTTCCAGAACGGCATCTTGCCGGGCTGCCCGGGAGCGGACGTGACGAGGACGCGGTCATGGGTGATGTCCTCGATCCGCCAGGCGGATGTGCCGAGCAGGAAGACGTCACCGACCCGCGACTCGTAGACCATCTCCTCGTCCAGCTCGCCGACCCGCGACTGCTTTGTTTCGCCGGAGGCGGACGGTGAGGGACTGCCAACCAGGAACACGCCGAACATGCCGCGGTCCGGGATGGTGCCCCCGCTGGTGACCGCGAGGCGCTGAGCGCCCGGTCGACCGGCGAGCACGCCGGTGACGCGATCCCAGGTGATGCGCGGCCGCAGCTCGGCGAACTCGTCGGACGGGTAGCGCCCGGACAGCATGTCGAGGGTGGCCTCCAGGGCCGACTGCGGAAGGGACGCGAACGGCGCGCTGCGTCGTACGACGGCGGCCAGGTCGTCGACCGTCCACGGCTCCATCGCGCACATAGCGACGATCTGCTGCGCCAGCACATCCAACGGGTTGCGCGGGTACGTCGTCGCCTCGATGCCACCAACCACCATGCGCTCGGCCACGACCGCGCACTGGACCAGGTCACCGCGGTACTTGGGCAAGATCACGCCGCGGCTGATCGCTCCCACCTGGTGGCCGGCGCGTCCCACGCGCTGCAGCCCGCTCGCGACCGACGGCGGCGACTCGACCTGCACGACCAGGTCCACCGCGCCCATGTCGATGCCGAGCTCGAGGCTGCTGGTGGCGACCACGGCAGGGAGCCGTCCCGCCTTGAGCGCCTCTTCGATCTCGGATCGCTGCTCGCGCGACACCGACCCGTGGTGGGCGCGCGCGATCTCGACCGGACTGGCGTCCGCGGGCAGCCCGGTCCCCGCCTGACCGGCCAGCGCCGCGGGGTAGCCGCCCGGCTTGACCCCGCTGGACCCCTCCGGACGCCGGCTTCCCACCGGCGTCCCCACCGTGATCGACGGAAGGTTGTCGGCACTTTCTGACCCCGAAAGGTCCGTGAAAGTGCTGGAACCCTTCCGTGGATCACCGCTGTACGCGCGTTCGGTGGCGATCTCGTTGAGTCGGCTGGTCAGCCGTTCGCACAGGCGTCGGGAGTTGGTGAAGACGATGGTCGACCGATGGGCCTCGATCAGGTCGACGATCCGCTCCTCGACAGCCGGCCAGATCGACGCCCGCGGGGCAGCACCCGCCGCGGACCCGCCGCGCACCGGTCCGATCGCCTCACCGAGCTCACTCATGTCCTCGACCGGTACGACGACCTCGATCTCGATCGTCTTGGTCGAAGGTGGCTGGACGACGACAACCTCTCGCGCGCCTCCGAGGAAGCGCGCCACCTCGTCGATCGGCCGCACCGTGGCGGACAGCCCGATCCGCTGCGCCGGCGTGTCCAGCAGCGCGTCGAGGCGCTCCAGGGAGATGGCCAGGTGCGCTCCGCGCTTGGTGCCGGAGACGGCGTGCACCTCGTCCAGGATCACCGTCTCGACACCGCGCAGCGACTCGCGCGCGGCCGAGGTGAGCACCAGGAAAAGCGACTCCGGCGTGGTGATGAAGATGTCCGGCGGCACCTTGTTGAAGGCGCGTCTTTCCTCCGCCGGGGTGTCGCCGGACCGGATGCCGACCCGCAGGTCAGGTACCGGCAGGTCGAGCCGCGTCGCCGCCTGCCGGATCCCGGTCAGCGGCGCTCGTAGGTTGCGCTCGACATCGACGGCGAGCGCCTTGAGCGGGGAGATGTACAGCACCCGGCAGCGGTGTCGCGGTGCTTCTGGTGGTGGCGTGGCGGCGAGCCGGTCCAAGGACCACAGGAACGCCGACAACGTCTTGCCGGATCCAGTGGGGGCGACCACCAGGGTGTCCCGGCCGCTGCTGATCGCCTCCCAGGCGCCTTCCTGGGCCGGCGTCGGAGCGGCGAAGGCACCCTCGAACCAGCTCCGCGTCGCGGGGGAGAAGCGGTCCAGGGCCGTCACTCCGCCATTGTCCCGCGTCAGGCGGCGGCGTGCTTGGCCAACCAGTCGCGGGCGAACGAGCACGTCGGGACGATGCGCAACCCCTCCGCCCGGGCGTGCTCGACGGCGGCTTGGACGAGGGCGCTGCCGATGCCCTGTCCCTCGAGCTCGCGTGGGACCACGGTGTGCTGGATGTCGAAGCTGGCGTCGTCGCGGACGTACGACAAGTAGGCGTCGTCGCTCACGAACCGGGCGGTCTCGGGCTTGTGCATCACGTCGGCCATGGTCTGCAGATGCCCGCTTCTGCGCTGGTCATGCGCTGGGTCAAGCATGCGCTGCGCAGTAGGGCTTTACGGGCGGTCGGACTTGCCGCGCAGGCGCTCCGGCCACAGCGGAGCGGTTGCGTCCTCGGCGCCGGGCAACGCGACGGCGGAGCCGGGGAGTACGGCGACGGCGAACGGCGTGCTGCTCGGTCGCAGGTAAGGCACGTCAGCGGAGGACAACGTCACCCGGATGCGGTGGCCGGCCGCGAACTCCCAGGCCAGTGCGAACGCGTCGAACGTCGCCGGCTGCACGCCGGGAGCCGACTCGCTCAGCTGGCGGGCATAGGCGCCGCGGGTGATGAGCCGGGCGGTGCCGTCCGGCGCGACGTCGTACACCTTCGGGTTGATCTGGAAGGCCTGCGCGGCGGAGGACGGGATGGGCAGGCCGGTGCTCGGCGGGACGCTGAGGACGGACAGCTTCATCGTCGGTACGCCGGCGAAAGTCGTCGCGGCTGTCAGCGGTGCGGAGTCGAACGTCGCGACGTCGACCGGGGTTGCGGTCGAGGGCACGGGGCGACCGAACTGCTTGACGAACTCCTTGCCCAACGCGGCGCCCGCTACGGGCTCGGAGGTCGGGTCGCCGCCGGTGCCGGACACGAGGACCGTGGGGACGGAACCGGGGCACGGGGTCGCGGACAGGGTGCCCTTGCCGGCGCCGCTGCCGCACAGGTTGAGCTGCTGCGCCTCGCCGAAGGGGTAGCTGCGGGCCGCCGACAGCCGGTTGACGGCGCCGTCGGTGTCATTGTTGAAGTAGGCCGTCCGGGCATACTCGATCGGCGCTGCCTTGTCGATGCCGTTGTCGATGCCGCGTACGTAGTGGTCCAGCCACTGGTTGGCCTGCTCGAAGACGCGCGCGATCTCGGCGCCACCGCCACCGCGTGCCGGCGGGTGCCCGATGCCGCCCAGGTAGAGCCGCGTGTCAACGCCGCGCTGCCGGAGCTGCTGGAACCCGTCGATCGCGGCGTTGCCGTCGAACAGCCCGTCGTTGAGGCCCTGGATGAAGAAGATCGGCGTCTTCACCGCGTCCCACTTGCCGACCGCCGAGCGGTCTTGCATGTACTTCTTCGCGCTGTCGTAGTCGACGCCGGACATGACGCGCCCGTACATGGCGTCCACGGCGGGCTCGTAGTTGTTGTAGCCGTCGGTCCGCTGTCGGCCCGCGGCGTAGAAGCCGCTCAGGTAGGTCATCTTCAACACGCCGTTGGGAACCAGCCCGGCGTAGGCGTCGGTCCAGGTGGCTGCGGCAATGACCGTGCGGATGGCGGGGTTGCCGGAGCGGGCAAGCGCCAGCGCGTGCGCACCGCCGTACGAGCCGCCGTACTGGCCGATGTGGTCGACCCAGATGGGGACGTTGACCGGGTTGTTGAGCCACGCCACGGCGGTCTGCAGGTCGCGCTGCTCCTTGGGTCCGACCAGGTCGACCTGGCCCTTGGTGTCGCCGAAGCCGCGCGAGGAGTAGCGCAGGACGATGTAGCCGGCCTTGGCTGCGCTCTCGGCGAGCTCGCCGTCGCCGGTCTTGTTGCCGAGGTAGCCGTGGTTGATGATCAGACCGGCGAACGGACCGGTCCCGGTCGGCACCAGGACGCGGGCGTCCAGCGTGACCGGTGCGCCGTACAGGTCCGGGTCGGGGACCGGGATCCGCACATCACGCGTCTGGAACGCGTACGGCGCGTTCACGCCGACGCGATCGTCCGTGATCGGTTTGTCGGCCTGAGCGGATGGCGCGGCGACGGCGCCCGCGATGAGCAGCACGGAGGCGATCGTCAGAGACAGTCGGCGGGTCATGCGTACAGGGTTTCGCCGACGTTGCGCCTATCCCTGCCGGGCCAGGCGCGTCAGCCGCGAGGAGTGACTGCTGTCACACGCCCGGCTTGGTCGAACTGCACCGCAACCTTGGTGGCGGCGCCGTTCTTGGCCTGCGCGCAGTAGATGTACGCGTCGTCGTCGCGGCTGGCCGGCTGACCGATGGCGTCCATGAAGCCCTCCTGGTTCAGCCCCAGCGCGGCGTGCAGGTCCTCGACCTGCAGCGTTGACTGGTCCTTGACGCAGCTGTTGGTGCCGTAGACCGCGCGCTCCCACAGCGACAGGTAGGTCTCCGGTCCGTTGAGCATGTCGGCGATGATCGTCGCGCCGAGCCCGGGCTGCTTCTCGTCAGCAGCCAGGCGCAGCTCCTGGAACCAGTCGGCGAACAGGCCGTACTGCGCCACGCCCTCGTTGTTGATGTCGAAGGTGCGCAGGCCGCTCTTCTGCTGCTGCAGCCGCACGCCGCCGATCGGTGCGTCGAAGCCGTTGGCGTAATCCACCCTGGTCTGCGCGTTGTTGCGCTTGCCGGGCTGGCCGCCGAGGCCGTTGGTGTCGGCGCCGTACCCGAGCCCGAACTCGACGCCTTCGGGCGCCTGCGCCGCGGCGAAGCCCTTGTGCTTCAGGTAGCTGTTGACGAAGCCCGCAGCGTCCTCGGTGCGCGGAGCCACGACGCCGCTCAGCTCGTAGATGCGCTGGTAGATGGCGTCGTTGCCCCAGCTGTGGCTGGACATCACGGCCGGCAGGACGGTGGCGTTCTTGCCCTTGCCGCCCGTGACGGTCTCGCGCTCGACCATGTCCAGTGCCTCGCGCTGAGCCCGCGCGCTCATGTGATCGGGGTCGAAGATCATGCCCTTGGCGATCATGGCCCGGATGAGGTGCTTGCCCAGGGGGGTGAGCCCCCGGTCGTTGCAGTGCGGACCGGGGCCGTACGCCGGTGCGACGTAGCCCTTCGTGACGCCGCCGAAGGCGTCCAGGATGCGGCCGGCCAGGGCGTCGACGCCCTCGCCGCCGCCCGGGGTCGCATCGGTGACCCCGGGCTGGGTCTTGTCGTGCTGGTCGCCGGACTCCTGGTCGCCGTGGCTGTGCGGAGCCTCGGCCGGACACTGCCGCATGTCCCAGAAGTGACCGGTCACCTGTCGGTTGCCGCTGTTGACGACCACGCCGGTCTGTCCGCTGTCACCGGTGACGCCGGACAGGGCGTTGTCGAACTTGTTGACCAGCTCCATCTGCCGGACGCCCATGTCGTAGACCTCCTGCAGCCGGTCGTCGATCTGCGCGGTAGTGCACTGCGGCTGGTCGAGCACCTCTCGGCAGTCGAAGAGCTCGGAGATCTCGATGCCGAGGACGATGGCGAGCCGCCCCGCGTTGATGGTCTGGCGCGCCTGCGTCGGCGTGGTGACGACGCGCAGCCAGCCCTCGCCGGGGCCGCCGTACTGCGCGTCGATGTAGTCCTGGAACTCGAACATCCGCTTGGCCTGCAGCCGCACGCCGTCCATCTCGTTGCAGGAGTTCTTCTTGATCGGGTAGGCCTGGCACAGCGCGGTGTTGTCGACCAGCAGGTTCGTCGACAGTCGCAGCCCACCGAGGTAGGCCCGCTCGAGCCAGCGCCAGTAGTACTGCTCGTGGGTCAAGGTCCGGCTCTGCGGCCAGCTCGTGAAGGTCGGCCAGCCGACCGGGTCGTACGACGCGGCGTACCCCGGAGCGTTGCCACCCAGCGGGACCTCGAGCACGCCGTTGATCGGGTTCTTCTCCTTGCGGCAGTCACCGAGCGCGAACTCCACGCCGTACTCGTGCCACGGCCGGCCGCAGCGCAGCTCGCCGCCGAGGAACTCGAAGGCCATCCCGTGCACGTGCGCCTCGAAGAAGCCCTGGACGCGTCCTTCCGGGCCGTCCGTGGCGGGAGCCGGACGACCGCTCGCACCAGTCTCGATCTCGGGCCAGGAGGCGCAGGCAGCGCCGTTCTTGTCGCCGTCGGACGGGTTGTCGTCGGCGACGTGCCGCAGGGTCAACGGAGTGCCTGCGCTGCCCAGGCTGAGGGTGCCGTTGTTGACCACCAGCCCAGCCGAGCGGGACGGGACAGAGAGCAGGTAGCGCTGGCCGCCGTCGTCCTTGGCGTCCGGGTTCTTCCCGGCCGCCACCAGGCGCCACTCGCTGTCCTGGCTCGGCGCGGGCGCGGTCACCACGGTGCTCGCTGGCACGACCCCCGCGGTGGAGCCGGCGGCGAGGTAGTTGCGGACATCCCAGGTCGCACCTTGGTAGGTCTTGTCGCGGCCCTCGTTGGTCGCGATGAGGTACTCGCCCAGCCGGGTGGCCTGGAAGTGCAGCGGCGCAGCGGCGTCCGGCTGCTTGCTCACGGCGAGCTTGCCGCCGGTCTCGGTGACGTAGCCCTGCCCGTCCGCCTCGAGCGTGTAGCAGCCGCCGGCGACGGCGTACCGGTCCTCGGGCTGCGGCAGCCGATCGTCAACGGCGCGGTCGGCCACCAGCGCGAAGGGGACCTTTGCGGCCGATCCCTCCTGCTTGCCCGCCTTGGGGGCGGCCAGCGCGCCGGTGCTCAGCGCGGTGGCTCCCACAGCAACGGCGCACAGCAGCGCGCGCACCGTGCGAGGGCGGCGAAGGGTCGAGGGCATGCAGACTCCAGGCGGTGTCGAGAAACGTTCACGACACATTCGCCATGCGGAGCAAGATCCCTGCCTGCGGGTTACCGCGGGTAAGGGCGCTCCGCCGGACCCGTGTAGACCTGCCGCGGGCGGCCGATCTTCGTGCTCGGGTCGGTCATCATCTCGCGCCACTGGGCGATCCACCCCGGCAGCCGGCCCAGGGCGAACAGCACGGTGAACATCCGCGGCGGGAAGCCCATCGCCTTGTAGATGACGCCGGTGTAGAAGTCGACGTTCGGGTAGAGCTTGCGCTCGATGAAGTAGTCGTCCGCCAGCGCGAC
>Ga0136633_1002950_pt1 | contig 11397 bp, 10 predicted proteins | sample AntDrymeUQ832206_2_FD_105494 | JGI IMG/M metagenome (GOLD analysis project Ga0136633, IMG submission 105494) | Polar desert sand microbial communities from Dry Valleys, Antarctica - metaG UQ83 (22.06) | ecosystem: Environmental > Terrestrial > Soil > Desert | place: Antarctica: Dry Valley...
CCCGGCCGACTTGGGCGAGGGTTACGTCAACCAACACGTCGCGATCGCACGCCCACACCCACAGCTCAATCCGCGCTTTCTTGCGGCGTTTGTCGCTGCGCCGGCCTACGGAGAAGCGCAGCTTGATGCTCTTCAGCGAGGGGCTACCAAAGCTGGTCTAGGGCTCGATGACATCAAGGCCCTGAGCATCCCGCTACCACCTGCCGAAGAGCAGATGGAGATCGCTCGGGGTGTCGACCAGTTCATGTCAATTGCGGATGCCCTCGAGTTTCGAGTCTATGCCGCGAGCCGCCGGATCGATCGAAGCTCACAGGCCGTCCTTGCCAAGGCCTTCCGCGGCGAGTTCGCCTTTGCCGATGGAGGCGGTATACCGAAAGAACCATGAAGCGAATCTCCACGGACGCCTACCAGGCGTTGCGCGAGGCTCTCGCGGTCATCGTTTGGAACAAGCGGCCGTTCGAGTCGTATGTGAAGACCGCCCTGAGGGAGACCCCGGAGCTTCTTGCTGGTCTCCCGTTTCAGGAGCCGAAGCGCGTCGTCGCTGACATGCTCGTGGACAAACTCGTCGAGAAGGAGCAGAAGTACCGGCAAGTCACCCTCACGCTCATGGTCGAAGTGGCGAGCATGTCCTCGTTCCCGAACATCGAACTCATCAAGGACAAGGAGGATCGCGAGTTCAGGCTTGCCGAAGCCAAGCGGGCAGTCGCACGACTCAATGAACTGACGAAGAGCTACGCCAACGTTCTGACGGAGCGAGAGAGACTTGAGGCTGATGCAGAGGCCCGCTGTGCGCAGAGCGAGGCACAACGAAAGTTTGCCGATGAAGTACAAGGCCTCCTCGGTCGGTTCATGACACTGCAGGATGAGACCGACCACCAGAAGAGAGGCAAAGCCTTCGAGCGACTCCTAACGGACTTCTTTGCTCTCTTCGACATGGAGCCTCGCCTTGCCTACAGGCTCGAACGCGAGCAGATTGACGGATCGCTCAGCTTTGACACAGACGACTACATCGTCGAGGCGCGATGGCGCGCGGATCCCGTTGACCGCGGAGACGCTGACATTTTTGCGACAAAGGTTCGGCGGAAAGGCAAGAACGCCGTCGGGCTCTTCATCAGCGTCAATGGCTTCACTAGAGCTGCGCGAGACCAATACCGAGAAGCGACACCATTTATCGTGATGGATGGCGCAGATCTCTATCTTGCCCTCGATCAACGAGTACGTCTTGATGATCTCATCAAGAGCAAGAAGCGGCACGCTAACGAGACCGGGGACTGTTACCTGCCGGCCTCCGCGATTACTTAGGCAGCGGAGCAGGGAATGTCTGCTGAACGTGTGTCAGACGCAGATATTGAGCGCCTGCGCGATGAAGCGACCGCGGCAATCCTGGGCTCAGCGGCGACAAAGAAGCTGATCGTCGCCGGCCCAGGCGCAGGTAAGACCTACACGTTCCAGGAGGCTCTGGGTGCATGCGGCGGCAAAGGACTGGCCCTTACTTTCATTAGGAATCTCGTCGCAGACCTAAGCGATGCGCTTGGGGAGCTTGCAGATGTCTTCACGTTCCATGGGTTCTGTAAGCACCTGTTGCACCGGCACGCCGTCGAAGGCTTGCGCGAAGGGTGGGACTACTACCCGCCGCTCCTAGAACTGATCGAGCATGACCTGAATCTCCTCGGAACTCAGATCACGAGAAAGCGACTGGAAGCCCATCTCCACAACCTTACGGAAGAGAACGCCGTCGCGGCGGCTCTCCGCCTTGGCAACTACTACAACGCGGTGTCGCACACGGATCTCGTGTACCGCGTCTTACACCACTTGCAACGGAACACCGACGCCGTCCCCGAATACCCGCTCATCGTTGTCGATGAGTATCAGGACTTCTCGAAGCTTGAAACCAGCTTCATCGCACTCCTCTCAGACAGAAGCCCTGTGCTGATTGCCGGCGATGACGACCAAGCGCTCTACAGCTTCAAGAACGCCTCTGCTCGCTACATCCGAGAACTTGCCCACGACGCCGCATATGAGCGCTTCCCGCTTCCATACTGCTCCCGCTGCACCTCAGTCATTGTCGAGGCTGTCAACGATGCTATCGGCGAAGCGGTTCGGAATGGCAAGCTAGCCGAACGCCTTGACAAGCCCTTCGAGTGTTATCTGCCCGACAAGCAGGTCGACAGCGAGTCGCATCCGAGGATCTTCCACGCGAACTGCACCGTCGAACGCAATAACGCAAAGTACGTCGGGCGCTACGTCACGACGCAGATCGAGTCGATAAGCGCCGATGACATCGCTCAGTCGAGAACGGAGGGCTACCCCACGGTGCTCGTAATCGGACCGAACCCGTTCCTCGATCGGGCATATAGCGTCATCCGCGAGCGGTTTCCACAAGCTCAGCTCAAGATGGCTGTCAAGTCACTGATCGGAGTACTCGATGCTTATCGTCGTCTCGCCCGCGATGCAGAGTCGCGGCTCGCCTGGCGGATCTTGCTGCACCTCGACCCGCTTGCGGGCTCGGACGATCTTCTGAGGCGTGTCCTAGAAAACGAGGCTGAGCTCGCCGCGGAACTGCCTGACGAGTACCGAGAGCGGCACCTGGCGCTCGCGGCTCTTGTGCGGCGCCTCCTCGATGCCGAGGGCTTGACGGAGGAAGAGCAAGCGTTGCTGACTGAGGCGATCGGACTCTCGATCGGCGAAATCAACGAGACGCTTGCGCTTGAAGATGAGGGTGAAGAAGGAGAGGAAGGAGCGCAGCGAGCTCCGGATGAAGGAAAGGCGATCGAACCATCGATTGTCTGCACGAGCTTGGTCGGGGCAAAGGGATTGTCAGCCAGCTACGTGTTCGTGGTGGGGTTCAACAACGGACACTTCCCGAGAGATGTGAGAAACATCACCGATGAAGAGGTCTGCTGTTTCTTGGTGGCGCTGAGTCGCACCCGGAAGGAGTGCCACTTGGTGTCATGCCAGCGCTTCGGGAACGTCGCGCTCCAGCCAAGCCAGTTTGGCCGATGGATCGCTCGCCACGTAGACGAGCGAAAGGTCAACGCCGCATACTTCAGCTCCTAAAGGGCGGGCTTGCGTGCGATCCGACTCGCTGCGCGTGTCCAAAACGGCCATCTTGGCAGCCGAAGAGATGCTCGTTAGGTCGTGGACAAGGGGCGAGGCTGCACCCGGCCGATCCATCCCGACGAGCACGAAGTCGTGCGTCTCATTTACCCTGACTCCGAATCTGTCGCGCCGCGCTCGATCGCCTCGACGAGCAGTGTCGAGACGTCGGCCACTCGCAGGTCGCGGCCGGTCTGCCGGACGCCGTCGTCCAGCATGACTGTGCAGAACGGGCACGCGACCGCGAGCGTCTCCGCGCCCGTCTCGCGAGACACGAGCTCGCGCGGTGCCTCCAGCACGTCGTTGTGGCGCGCCAGGTAGCAGGAGTCGTGGTACGTGATGGTCGTGTCGCCGGCGGCGGGGGACAGCCTACCGTCACGCACGAGCTCGGCGAGGAGCTCCGAGTGGTGCAGCACCTCGTAGCGCCCGCCGAAGTCCGGGTACTCGTTCGCGAGCGTGTTGAAGCAGTGCGGACAGCTCGCCGCCGCACAGAGGCGCTCGGGCTCACGGTCGAGGAGACCGCGTTCTACGACGCCATTGCCGGCGGTCCGGACTCACTCGGTCACACATCTGGAGGCGGACTCGGGTCAGCGGCCGAACAGTGCCTCGATGAGCACCTCCCTGCTCAGTTCGAGATACGAGGCGACCTCCGACAGGATCGAGTTGAGCGTTCCGACCCTCAGGGCCCCATGCCTCGGGATGGTGATGTGATGCTCTCGCCCGCGAACGGTCGACGTGAGCCGCATATGGCTGCCGGTCTGGCGGGAGGTCTCGTAGCCGTAGCGGCCGAGCGATGCGGCGAGGCGTTCGCCGGAGACATCGCGCGGCAACCTCACGCGGCAATGATCTCGTCCTTGACGACGTGGAGGCGGATGACCTGCGGACGGTCGGTCTCGTCGAAATGGCAACGAACGGCATCGCGGACGCTGTCGCGAAGCTCCGCCATCGTCTCTGCCTGCGTGAAGATCGGCTCGCCGAGTGCCCGCGCCTCATAGCCACCCTCGGGCGACTCGGTGACGGAGAAGATGATCTCGCTCTCGGTCATGTCGTGAGGGTATCGACCCGGCCGACGAGCTGCCCGGCCGCTCCCGGCTCTTCGACCGAGTACGCCTCGGAAAACGGGGTGGTGTGCCCCATCTGCACACGGTAGTCCCTGACGGTCGCCGCCGATCTTACGGCGGCCGGGAGGCGTTGTCACCGGTGACGGAGCGATGCGCTACGCGCCCGTGTCGATCGCCTCGACAAGCAACGTGGCGACGTCGACGACGCGGAGGTCGCGGCCGGTCTGACGCACGCCGTCGTCGAGCATGATCGTGCAGAAAGGACAGGCGACGGCGAGGGTGCTCGCGCCCGTCTCGGCGGCTTCTCGCACGCGCTCCTCGTTGATCGCGCCGGCACGCTCCTCCATCCACATGTGCGCACCGCCCGCGCCACAGCAGAACGTGCGCGTACCGCTCCGCTCCATCTCGACCGGCTGACCCACCGCGGCGACGAGCTCGCGCGGCGCGGCCAGCACGTCGTTGTGCCGAGCGAGGTAGCAGGAGTCGTGGTAGGTGATCGTTTTGTCCGTCGCTACGGGCCTAAGTCGGCGGCGCGCTACGAGGTCGGCGAGAAACTCCGTGTGATGGACGACCTCGTACCGGCCGCCGAAGTCCGGGTACTCGTTCGCGAGCGTGTTGAAGCAGTGCGGACAGCTGGCGACGATCTTCGTCACGCCGGCCTCGTCGAGCGTGGCCACGTTCTGCTTCGCGAACGACTGGAACACGTACTCGTTTCCCATCCTCCTGGCCGGATCGCCCGTGCACGACTCTCGCGGGCCGAGGATCGCGACGTCGACGCGTGCCGCGAGCAGGAGCTTCACCGTCGACTCAGCGGAGAGCCTTGCCCGCTCGTCGAAGGAGGCGGCGCAGCCGACCCAGTACAGCACCTCCGGGGGTCTGCTCCCGGGCTGGAGCACGCGGACCCCGAGACCTTCGGCCCAGGCGGCGCGCTCGTCCTGCGGCTTCCCCCAGGGGTTGCCGCTCCGCTCGACGTCGCGGAGCATCGACTCGGCTTCCGCCGGGAACCGAGACTCGACCATGACGAGGTGGCGTCGCAGATCGACGATGTGGTCCACGTGCTCAATCGAGACCGGGCACTCCTGGACGCAAGCGCCGCAGGTCACGCAGTCCCAGACGACCTCGTCGGTCACCGCGTTCGGGACGAGAGGGGTCGGCTCGAAGCTCTCGTCGGCCAGGATCTTCGGACCCTCGGCGAAGACGTGATCGCGGAGATTCATGATCAGGAGCTTCGGGGAGAGCGCCTTGCCCGTCGCCCACGCCGGGCAGACGTCCTGGCAGCGCCCGCACTCGGTACAGGACATGGTGTCGAGGATCCCCTTCCAGGTGAGCTCCGGGACCGTGCCGGCGCCGAAGCGGAGCTCGTCGTCCGCGGCCTCGAAGTCGAGGGGCTCGAGGCGGCCTTTGGCGCGCGTCCGCCCGAAGAAGACGTTCGGCGCGGCGGTCGCGATGTGCAGGTGCTTCGAGTAGGGCAGGTAGACGAGGAAGGAGAGGATGATGAGCACGTGCGCCCAAACGAGCGCACGCTCGAGCGCCTCCGTCGCGGTGCCGTCGCCGAACAGGCCTGAGAGCGCGTTCGAGAGTGGCGACCAATCCGCGCCCCATTCGTTCAGGCCGAGCGCGATCTGGCTCGCGTGCCAGAGGAGCAGCGTGCTCACGATGCCGGTGATGAGGACCAGGATGAGGTCGGCCTCGCCGAGATGGCTGCCCTGGAACCGGTTCGGGCGCTGTACCTTGCGGATCCAGAACGCGGCCGCGATGCCGACGAGCACGAGCAGGCAGAAGAGGTCAACGAGCAGCGCGAACCAACCCTGCCCCTCGATCCAGCCGAGCGGCGAGGCGGCGGGCAGGCCGGGCTCGCGGTCGATCACGTAGATCGCCGCGATCAGGATCGTCGGGAAGAGCACGACGAAGCCCCAGAAGATGAACGCGTGCATCAGACCCGGGACGACCCGCTGCAACAGCTTCCTCTGACCGAGCACGATCGTCGTCTCGTTCTCGACCCGTTTCGGCAGATCGTCGAAACGAGGCAGCGGCGCTCCCATCCGAACGAGCCGGAGGACGAGGAGTGCGCGCCTCGCGAACAGCGTCAGTGCCACGGCCGCGACCGTCGCCAGGGCGAGCGCGGAGACCGGCACCGCTATGCGCCTCTCGCTTTGCGGAGCTCGGCCGAAATTGCCGGGACGACCTCATGCAGGTCGCCGATCACGGCGTAGTCGGCGCTCGCCAAGATAGGTGCGTCAGGGTCGGTGTTGACCGCGAGGATCGCCTTCGCGCCCTTGCAGCCCGCCATGTGCTGCGTTGCGCCCGAGATGCCGCACGCGATGTAGAGGTCCGGCGCGATCTTCGTTCCCGTCTGCCCGACCTGGTCGGTATGCGGCCGCCAGCCCGCCATCGTCACCGCGCGCGAGCAGCCGACGGCTCCGCCGAGCAGGTCCGCGAGCTCCTCGATGATCCCGAAGCCCTCGGCGGAACCGGCGCCGCGGCCCGAGGAGACGACGACCTTTGCTTCAGCGAGCGAGACGCCGCCCGTGGCGGCCTGCGTGCGCGCCGAGACCCGGATCACGCGGTCGGCGTCGGACAGCTGCGGGGCGAAGCGTTCGACCGAGGTGTCTGCAACTGGGGCATGCGTGGCGGAGACGGCATGCGGAGCGACCGTGAGGAGCTTCACGTCGCCGTGCAGATCCGCTTCCTCGAGCAGGCTGCCTCCCCAGCGGAGGCGCGTCACACGCGCGGGATCGCCGCTCGTTGCCTCGACGCAGTTCGCCGCGAGCGGCAGGTCGAGCAGGGCGCCGAGGTGAGCCAGGACCTCGTTTCCGCGCTCGCTTCCAGCGGCAACGACCGCGGTCGCCCGAAGGCGCCCCGCCAGTTCGGCGGTCGCCCGCGCCACGGCCAGCGGTGCATACGAGGCGAACACCTCGTCCTCCGCGACGTGCACGGTCGTGACGCCGTGCTCGCCCAGAGTTGGCGTGACAGAGTCGGCGTGCGCACCGACGACAAGGGCGTGCACCGGCGCTCCGTCGGCGAGAGCCCGGGCGAACGTGACCGCTTGGAGCGATAGCTCGTCGACCGCTCCGGGCTGCCGCTCGACGACGACGAGGACGCTCACCTACGCAACCCCTATCTTCTGCAGCACCTCGATCACCCGCGGCGCCGCCTCCGGACCGTGGCCGAGAATCTCGGCCTCCTTCTTCTGTCCCGGTGGCGAGACGAGCCTGACCTTCGCGAGCCGTGGAGACACTGCGTCCGGGGAGCGCACTGCGACCGGCTTCCGCTGCGCGCGCATCCGACCCGGAACCGACGGATAGCGCGGGAAGTTCAACCCTTCCTTCACGGTGACGACCGCAGGCAACGGAAGGACGAAGACGTCGCGGCCACCGGGCACCTCCTGCTCGCACCGCACGCTCCCGTCCGAGACGACAACCCCCTTGAGCCCGGTCGCGACCGGCAGCCCGAGAGCGTGCGCGACCCGGATCCCGACCTGGTAGCCGCCTGCGTCGGCAGATTCGTTGCCGAAGACGATCAGGTCGTACTCCACGCCGGCTGGGCGCTCCGCCTCGATCGTTTCGACGATTGCCGCTGCCGTCCCCTGGGGATCCCACTCGTCGCCGCCGGTCACGAGATGAATCGCGCGGTCTATGCCTAGCGCCATGGCGTCCCGCAGCTGCTCCTCGGCTTCCGCGGGCCCAAGGGTGAGCACGACCGACTCGCCGCCCGACTGCTCGACGAGCCGGACGGCCTCCTCGACGCCGCACTCCTCGTGCGGGCTGATCGTGAACCCGAGATGCTGGGTCGCGATCGCCTGTGCGTCGTCTGTCAGCACGATCCTGCCGCCGGTCAAAGGGACGCGCTTGACGCAGACGAGGACGTTCACGAGCGGATCCTCGCGTTCTCGGGGTCGAAGATCGGGGTCGCGCCGACGACGGTCACGGTCACCGGATAGCGCTCTCCCATGTACTCGACGGCGAGCTCGGAGCCAGCGCTCGCCTGCCCGGGCGGGAGATACGACATGAGGATGTGCTTGCCGATCGACGGCCCCGCTCCGGCGCTTGTCACGTACGACCGCCGACCCTTTCCGTCGACGAGCGGGGCGCCTTCGCGGGTAACGATCGGCTCGCGCCCCAGCGGATAGCGCGCGACTCCGGAGGCCGACGTGTGGTCGTCGACTGTGAGTGTGCACAGGATCGCCGCAGGCTCCTCCTCGCGATGGCGCAGGTATGCATCCTTGCCGACGAAGTCCTGCTCCTTCACCCTCGGCGTCGTCATTCCGGCCTCGACCACCGTGTACTCGCTCTCGAGCTCAGAACCGTAGGCGCGATAGCACTTCTCGAGCCGGCCGGTCGTGCCGTAGACCCCGATCCCGGCCGGGACCGCGCCGTGCGGACGGCCGGCGTCCCAGACGAGGTCCCAAAGTCGCGCGCCCAGCTCGCTCGGGACGTACAGCTCCCAGCCGAGGTCGCCGACGTAGGAGATCCGCGATGCGAGCACCCGCAAGCCTTCGCAGTCGATCGTTCGACAGGTCGCGAAAGGGAAGCCGTCATGGGACACGTCGTCGCTCGTGACGCTCGCGAGGATGTCGCGCGCACGCGGGCCCCAGATGCCGAGCGTGCACCAGGCGGACGTGAGGTCCGCGAGCTCCGCCGATCCGTCGGCCGGGAGGTGGTCCTGGAGCCACTTGCGGTCGGCCATTCCGTGTGCTCCGCCGGTCACGACGCGGAATTGCTCGTCATCCAGGCGCATGATCGTGAGGTCGGACTTGAAGCCTCCGCCTCGAGAGAGCCACGGGGTGTAAACGACGCGCCCGGCCGGTACGTCCACCTGGCGCATCGAGACGCGCTGGAGCGCGTCGAGCGCACCTGGGCCCGTGACGTCGAAGATGCAGAAGGCCGAGAGGTCGAAGAGGCCCGCGCGGTCGCGCATCGCGAGGTGCTCGGCATTGACGATCGGCGACCACCAGCGCGCGTCCCACTCGGCTTCCCTGCGCCCGACGCGATCGCCGTACTCCTCGAGCAGCGAAGCATTCGACTCGTACCACTGTGGGCGCTCCCAGCCGGCTGCCTCGTAGAACACGGCGCCGAGCTCCCGCTCCCGGGCGTTGAACGGCGACAGGCGGATGTCGCGGTTCGACGCCCACTGCTCGCCCGGGTGGACGATTCCGTAGGTCTTGTTGAACCCTTCGGCCGTGCGCGCCTTGATGTGCACGCTCGTCCCTTGATGCTCGTGGAAGCGCGCGACGTCGGAGGAGTGGAGGTCGATCTCGGACTCGCCGTGCACCATCCACTCCGCGAGCGCCTTGCCGATGCCCGGTCCCTCCTTCACCCAGACTGCAGCCGCCGACCACAGCCCCTTCACCTCGGGCGTCTCACCGAGGATCGGCATCCCGTCGGGAGTCAGTGAGAGGATCCCGTTGATGGCGTACTTGATGCCCACAGTCTCGTCGCCGACGATCTCGGGCATGAGCTCGAGGGCGTGCTCCAGTTGGGGTGCGAAGTCCTCTTGCGTGAAGGGGAACTCGGTCGGCGAGAGGGCTGCCTCCTCCACAGAGGGCAGGTCTTCGGGCTCGTACAGGATCGGACGATGGGCGTACGACCCGATCTCGAGCCCGGTGCCGTCTTGGCGCTCGTACATGTTCGTATCCATGTCGCGGACGATGGGGAACTCGATCGCCTGCTTCGTGTGCTCGAAGCGCGGCACCGGCCCGATGTCGATCATCTGGTGGACCGCGGGAGTCAGCGGGATGCTCGCTCCCGCCATGCGCGCGAGCTTCGGGCTCCAGACGCCGCACGCGATGACCACGACCTCGGTGTCGGTGTCGCCCTCTGTCGTTCGGACGCGCACGACGCGTCCTCCTTCGGTCTCGATGTCCAGCACCTCGGTTCCCGCCGCAACGGTGAGGGCGCCCATCTCGACGGCGTGCTCGCGCATCAGCGTGCCCGCGCGCAGCGAGTCGACGACGCCGACGCCCGGCGAGTAGAAGCCGCCGAGAATCACCCTCTCGTCGATGTACGGGACGAGCTCTTTCACCTCCGCCGGGCTAACGAGCGAGACCGGCTCGACGCCCCACGCCTTGGCGGAGGCCATGCGTCGGGCGAGCTCCTGCAGCCGCTCCTCCGTACGCGCGACCTCGATCCCGCCCGACTCGGTGAACGTGCCGAGCTCCTCGTACTGGCGCACGCTCTCGAGGGTGAGAGCGGTCATCTCCTTCGAGTGGTCGACGGGAAAGATGAAGTTCGACGCATGCCCTGTCGAGCCGCCGGGGTTCGGAAGCGACCCCTTGTCGAGCAATACGACGTCTCTCCAGCCTTCGCGGCACAGGTGATGCGCGACGCTCGAGCCGACGATGCCGCAGCCGACGACGACGGCTCGCGCCTTACGAGGCAGGGCGCTCATCCCAGCTCAGAGCACCCGGCGGATAGCCTGCTCGAAGCCCGTTACATGTCGGCGCATCGCGTCCTCGGCGCGTCCCCGGTCGCGGTCCCGAATCGCCACCAGCAGCTCACGGTGCTCGCGGACTGCATCCTCGAGCCGCGCCACGCGATCGAGCGCGAGAAACCAGATCCTCAGCGTGAGCATGTAGTACTCGTTCAACGTCGCCTCGAGAAAAGCGTTGTGCGTGCAGCGGTATACGTGCCTGTGGATGCGTTGGTCGAGGTCGATCAGCGTTCGCTCTCCATGCTCGCCCTCGGCAGCGTTCAGCTCATCGAGAAGCTCGGCGATCGTCTCGCGGTCGGTGTCCGTCGCCCGCTCCGCGGCGAGCCCCGCGGCATGCGTCTCGACGATCACACGCACCTCGGAGAGCCCCGCGAGATCACCCACGTCTACCCCTGATACGAACATCCCGCGGCGCGGGTAGACCTCGACGAGGCTCTCGCGGGCGAGATCGCGCAGCGCTTCCCGAACGGGCGTTCTTCCGACACCGAGACGCTCCATCAGCTCCCGCTCGCTGATCAGCGAGCCCGGGGCGAGCTCGAGCGAGACGATCAGCTCGCGGATGCGATAGTACGCCCGGTCAGCGAGCGACCTCGCGTCGGCGGCTTCGGGCTGGTGGATGGGGAGGACAGGGGTTGCCATCGTTAGCGACGACTCGGCGGGGACGGGGCCGCCCCCGCCGAGTCGTGATCTCACTTCAGCCAGGCGTTGACCTTGGCCGAGTTCGCCTTCACCCAGGCCTCCGCCGCCTTCTCCGGGTTCAGCTTCTTCCCGGCGATCTGCGTGGCGACGAAGTTCTGGTCGGCATTAGTCC